>Ga0070682_100000034_pt1 | contig 152639 bp, 129 predicted proteins | sample KBSC63LmetaG_FD_64668 | JGI IMG/M metagenome (GOLD analysis project Ga0070682, IMG submission 64668) | Corn rhizosphere microbial communities from Kellogg Biological Station, Michigan, USA - KBS C6-3L metaG | ecosystem: Host-associated > Plants > Roots > Rhizosphere | place: USA: Michigan...
AGAGTGAGGCTCGGATGCGAGGCGCGCGACGTGAGGGCGACGAAGGCGTAGTCGAACCTACGTCGAGGAGCCCGAACGAGCGCAACGAAGCAGACGAGCCGCAATCTGCGTCCGCAGCAGAGGGGGTGTGAGAAATGCGGGCGAAGACCCATGCGATCGAGTCTAGCATCCGCAAACCTCGCGGAATTCGCGGCAAATGCACGTTTTACGTTTCTTACAAACGCCTTGCGAAGCCTTCATCACTTCGCCGCGGATGCGACGTAGATTGCTCGCTGAAAGGAGCATTGGACCCAATGAAACGCCTCATCACCACAATCGCCCTCGCCACAATGATCGCCACCGCTGCGATCGCACAGCAGCCGCGACGCATGGGGCCGCCCCCGCCCGATCTCGACAGATTTCTCGGATTGAGCGCCGACCAGAAAACGCAGATCGACGCCTTGCATCAGTCGATGCGCACGACGCTCGATCCGCTGTTCGAGCAGCGCCACGCCGCCGAGGAGCAGTTGCACGCGCTCGTCGAAACGGCGAACCCCGACCCGACTGCCGTCGGCAAGCAGTTCCTCGCCGTCCGCGCCATCGACGAGCAGATCAAAGCCGCGCACGACGCGAACGAGCAGAAGGTCGCCGCGCTGCTCACGGCGGATCAGCGGGTGAAGTTCGAGGCGTTCAACGCCGCCCGCCATATGGGCCCGCCGCCCCCGCGGTAAGCCGCGGAGCGGCTTTGGCACATAGCCGGGGGTCAAGCGCGCAGCGCGACACCCCCGGACACGGGCGTGAATTCCATGATGCGCCGCGGCAGCGGCGCTGGATTCCCGCGCCCCAGCCGGGGCGCATTTTCCTGCCACATGCAGTCCGGGGGTGTCGGTCTACGCCCGTCACCCCCGGCTATTGGCCTGTGCCGCTCCGCGGCAATGAGCAACCTCCCGGCGCATTAGAATCGCTCGATGCAAATCACCCCCGAGCTCGTCTCCGCACACGGCATCACCGAGGACGAATACAAGCGCATCGAACAGATCCTCGGGCGTGCGCCGAATTACACCGAGCTCGGGATCTTTTCCGTGATGTGGTCGGAGCATTGCTCCTACAAATCGAGCCGCATCCACCTCCGCAACTTCCCCACCACCGGCCCGCGCGTGATCCAAGGTCCCGGCGAGAACGCCGGCGTGATCGACATCGGCGACGGCTGGGTCGCAGCCTTCAAGATGGAGTCGCACAACCACCCGTCGTTCATCGAGCCGTACCAGGGCGCGGCGACCGGCGTCGGCGGCATCCTGCGCGACATCTTCACGATGGGCGCGCGCCCGATTGCCTGCCTCGACTCGCTCCGCTTCGGCGATCTCGATGCGCCGCGCATGCGGTACCTCGTCGACGGCGTCGTGCGCGGCATCAGCGGCTACGGCAACTGCATCGGCATCCCGACGGTCGGCGGCGAAACATCGTTCCATCGCTCGTACAACGGCAACATCCTCGTCAACGTCTTCGCCCTCGGCGTCACGAAGGCCGAGAAGATTTTCAAGGGGACGGCGAGCGGCGTCGGCAATCCGGTCATCTACGTCGGATCGAAGACCGGCCGCGATGGCATTCACGGCGCCACGATGGCCTCGGCGGAATTCGACGAGGCGTCCGAAGAGAAACGCCCCACCGTGCAGGTCGGCGATCCATTCACGGAAAAACTGCTGCTCGAGGCGTGCCTCGAGATCATGGACACCGACGCCATCGTCGGCATCCAGGACATGGGCGCTGCGGGTCTCACCTCATCGTCATTCGAGATGGCGGGCCGCGGCGGGACCGGCGTGCGGATGCACCTCGATCGCGTACCGGTGCGCGAGAGCGGCATGACGCCGTACGAAATCATGCTGAGTGAATCGCAGGAGCGGATGCTGATCGTGGCGAAGAAGGGCCGCGAGGACGACGTCGTGCGCGTCTTCGAGAAGTGGGACCTCAACGCCGCGGTGGTCGGCGAAGTGACCGGCGACGGCTTCGTCCGCCTCTTCTGGGGCGAGGAAGAAGTGGGCGCGATTCCGGTCGAGCCGATCTCGACCGAGGCGCCGGTTTACTCGCGTCCGATGGCCGCGCCGTCGCGTACGATCCCCGACACGCTCGATCGTCAATATGTTGACGACGCCGATTTCACCGAGACTCTGTTCCGGCTCATCGGCTCCCCGAACCTCTGCTCGAAGCATTGGATCTACGAGCAGTACGACACGACAGTCCGCACGAATACGCTCGCCAGTCCCGAGCAGCGCGATGCGGCGATCGTCCGCGTGAAAGGGACCGGCCGCGCGCTGGCCATGACGTCGGACGTCAATCCGCTCTACTGCTTCCTCGATCCGTACGAAGGAGGCAAGCAGGCGGTGGCGGAGGCGGCGCGCAACATCGCCGTGAGTGGCGCGCGGCCGGTGGCGATCACCGACTGCCTCAACTTCGGCTCGCCGGAGCGGCCCGAGATCATATGGCAATTCGCCGAATGCATACGCGGCATCAGCGACGCCTGCCGCGCGCTCGACACGCCGGTCGTCTCCGGCAACGTGTCGTTCTACAACGAGACCGAGGGGCGCGCGGTGCATCCGACGCCGACGGTCGGCATGGTCGGCATCCTCGAAGACGAAACGCACGGCTGCGGCCTTCACTTCGATTCCGCAAACCTCGACGTCATCCTCCTCGGCGCGACGCGCGATGAGCTGGGCGGATCGGAATGGCAGCAGCTCTTCCTCCCCGATGCGCTCGCGACGTCACCGCGCGTCGACCTCGATGCGGAGCGGAAGCTCGTCGAGCTGCTGCTCGCGTTGCACGAGAACCGCCTCGTGCGGAGCGCGCACGACCTCGCGAACGGTGGACTGGCCATCGCGCTCGCCGAATGTTCGATGAACGGCTTCGGCGTCGAGCTCGATCTGTCGAATTACGCGAGCGATCTCGATCCGATCGCGCTGCTGTTCAGCGAGTCGCAGGCGCGCGCCATTGTCGCCTGCACGAACGAGCACACCGACGCGCTGCTCGCGCGGGCGTCGGCATTCGGCGTGCCGGCGCGGCAGATCGGGAAGACGACGAACGCCGCGTTCCTCATCGAGCGCAACGGCGTGCCGATCATCCGCACCTCCACCTTCGAACTGGCCCGCATCTGGCGCTCCGCCTTCGCGCTCCTCCTCGGCGGCGACACGATCGACGACGTGATTCGCGGCGTCGGCGAAGAGGCCCCCGAGGTGATGGCGCATTGATCTCGCCGCATGAGGCCATCCGAATGGCGAAGGCGGGACAGATCTCGTCACAGGAGCTGCTGCAGCATCTCGTCGACGGAAAAGTCGACGTTCCCGCGTCTGACCTCCCCGATTTCGAAAACGGCGTCATCACGGGCTGGAAGCCGGCAACGCTCGGCAAGGCCGACGGCTCGCGATGGCTGGTCGCGTTCACGGCGCGCGAGCTGGCGTCCGCGTTCATGGATAAGGACCCCGACTACGGGTTCTACGTCAACGTCGACATGCACTGGATCCTGTCGAAGGCGTTGCCGAAGGATCACGGCATCGTCTTCAACGTCGGAAGTCCGGAGCAGTTGGAGTGGAACGCCGCCGGCCTCGCGAAATACAAGAAGGACGTGCTCGGATGGTGAGCATCCGCCCCCTCACCGGCGTCCCCTTCGACACGCTGTACGAAGCGTTCGTCCTCGGTTTCAGCGACTACGTCGTGAAGCTCCAGCCGTCGCGCGACGACCTGCGCGAAATGCTCACACGCCGCGGCTTCGTGCAGGAGCTCTCGGCCGGCGCGTTCGATGGCGACCAACTCGTCGCCTTCACGTTCAACGGCGTCGACGGCGACCGCGCCTACGACACCGGCACGGCAGTGATCCCATCGCATCGCCGCCGCGGCCTCGCGCGCGCCACGATGGAGCTGTCGTTCGACCTACTCGCCCCCCGCACCTACATCCTCGAAGTCCTGCAAACCAACCCCGCCGCCCTCGCCCTCTACGAATCCCTCGGCTTCACGAAAACCCGCCCCCTCCAGGTCTGGTCGTTTGTTTCTAACTCCCCCACGAAAATCCCCGAGCTCGCCAACCCCGACCTCGACCTCATCCGCTCCTGGTGCGACGTCGCCCCCTCGTGGCAAAACGACATCCCCTCCCTCCGCCGCGCCCGCGACTCCTACGTCGTCCTCGGCACCCCCGACGCCGCCGTGGTGCTCTTTCCGCGGACGGGCGACCTGCCCCTACTCGCGGTCGCGCCGCACGCGCGGGGGGTTGGGTGGGGACGGCGGCTTTTGAATGCGGCGGCAACACGGGCCAACAAGCCGCTCCGGATCGTGAATGTGGATGGGCGGGATTCCGGAATTGCGGGGTTCTTGGAGAAATGTGGGTCGGGGCGGGGGGCGGAGCAATTCGAGATGGCGCGCAAGCTGTAGCAACGATTTCTTCGCACACATCCGCAAAATCGGAAAATAATGAATCCGTCCGTCCACAATGAGGGAGTTCGTGCTGGTGTCGAAGCGGAAGCTTTCGAAGCACATCGCGTTTGCCATCGTCGCGATCGGCATGGTGGCGGGACCAGCTTTCGTCGCTGTCCGGCACCAAGAGCCGGCAACCCAAACACGATCTCCCAGCGGGCCGCGCGGCTCGGCAGATATGACCTCCGGACATCTCGATTCGGAGATTCGGAGACTTACGGCCGCCACGGCAGCGCACCCTCACGACGCCCGTCTCTGGAGTGACCTCAGCGCCTTGCTGTACAAACGCGCAAGTACGCATCACGCGCCTGAGGAATTCTGTACCGCACTCTCCGCCGCACAGCGCGCGCAGGAAATCGCCCCCTCGTTGCCGGAAGCGGCCTTCAACCGTGCCATCACGCTGGAGGCCCTTGGACTGCGGACCCTCGCACGCCGCGCCTATACGAGCTACCTCGTCGTTGACGGCGCAGGAGTGTGGGCGGATGAAGCTCGCCGACGGCTTGGGTCGATGGGTGTAATCACTGAAGCTGATTCGTGGCGAGCGGCCATGCCGAATTTGGAAAACGCATGCCTCGGCGGCCGCAAAGAGGACGCACGCAAGATCGCCCTCGCATTCCCACAGCAGTCGCGGAGCTGGGCCGAGGGAGAGTATCTGGCACGATGGGGAAGCCTCGCCGAATCCAACGTCGCCGAAGCCGATCGTTGGCTGCAAGTTGCTCGTTGCACGGGAAACGCGCTGAAGACGGCAACCGGTGAGCGACTACTGGCGGATGCTGTGGCCGCCATCGACGCCGCTCCACCGAATACCCCGACTATGCGCGCGCTTGCGACAGGCCACGTCCATTATCGCGCCGCGCGGATTGCCTATAAGAATCGCGACCTCACACAGGCAACAGAGTTCTTTAGGCGTGCACGAGCGGACTTCGCGGCGGGTCAATCACCCATGGAACTGGTGGTCGGGTATTACATGGGCAACGTTGAATACGACCGAAATGAAATGCGTGAGTCGCTTGCGATTCTCGACGCGGTCGCGGCACACACGCCGCCGGGCTATCTCAGTCTCCGCGCGCAAATCGACTGGGAACGCAGCCTTGTTATAGGAAATCTGGGCGGCGTCCAGCCTGCACTGGACGCAGCTCGCCGATCGATGATTGCGTTCAACAAGCTCGGCGAGCGCGCAAATGCAGCGCAGATCGGAATCAGCACGGCCAGCCTGCTCTCCAATCTCGGAAGGCCGGCTGATGGATGGAGCACAAGGCTCGACCTTTTCCGCAAGATCAGCCGCCTTGGAGATCCCGGACTTCTTGAAAAAGCGCTGGGATCGGCCGCTGCTGATGAGGTGTTCGCTGGCAATTGGGGTGCAGCGGCAGCGCTCTATCGCGAGATGTCGGAATTACCCCGCGTATCAGCACTATGGCGCGCCGATGCGCTGCTCTGGAGCGCGTTTGCGAGACAGCGAGCGGGATCGCGATCTAGCGCTAGCGACACGCTGGCCGATGCGCGGGCCGCTGCGATCTCCATCGCCAACAAGGATCTTCGAGCGGCGACGCTGGATGACGTTCGGTTCGCCGAGGCGTCACTGCTTCGTGAAAAAGATCCGCGTCGCGCCGCGGCATTGCTCGATGAGACGATCGCCTACCGGCGTCACGGCTCGGTCGGGGCGCGCCTGATTGAGGCCTATGTCGAACGCGCCCGGGCGCGACGTTCAATGGGCAACGAGACCTCTGCGATCAATGACCTCGATGTCGCCATCGAGATGCTGGACAAAGAGCCTGTCTCGATCGAATTCGACATGCGCAACAACTTCTTTGGAGCAGGATCGGGAGCATTTGACGAGGCGATCGAGCTGTCCGCGTCTCGCAGCGACGTGGCGCGAGCGTTTGAACTCGCAGAGCGTGCGCAGGCGCGCGTGCTCGTCTCCCGATTGACGGGTCGTGCGCTGGTACCAGTCACACTGAGTGACGTCATGGCCCGTCTGCCGCGTGACACAGCATTCGTGCAACTGACCACGCTGCCGGCACAATCGCTGGCCATCGTGATCCGAGCAGGAGGGTTCAGAGCGGTGCTCCTGCCGATCGGACGTCGCGAGATCGATACGCTCACCGATGGCTTGAGCGCAGCGGCGCAGGACAACGATCAAGCTGCCTTCGAGCGTCTCTCGAAGCGTATTTCCGACGCTGTACTGACGCCGATCGCCCGAGACGTGGCTACAGCGCAACGATGGATCATCGCCGCAGACGATCACTTCGCGGCCATTCCATTTGGCGCGATGCGTGATGACGTCACCAACGAATATGTCGTCGAGCGGGCAACGATCGTCATGTCGCCGAGTGCGACAACGTACGTGAATCAGCGGCCTGCTCCTGCTTCGTTCCGGGTTGCACTGGTACTTGGAGACCCGGCCTTCGACGAGCAGCTGTTCCCAAACTTGCCCCGGCTGCCGGGCGCCAGCGACGAAGCTGGTCGAATCGCGAAGCTGTACGCTGGCACATCTCCACTGCTTGGTGCCGCCGCATCGAGACAGCGGTTTCTGTCCGCTGCCAAAAGCGCGGACATCATCCACATCGCTGCTCACGCGATCGGCAACGAGAGGGACCCTCTCTTGTCAGCGATCCCGATGGCGTCGGAACCCGGCGACGACGGCTTGCTGTATCTGCGCGACGTAGCCGAGTTGCGACTCGAGCACGCACCAGTGGTCGTCCTGGCGGCCTGCGGAACCGCAACATCGAAAAACACTGGCCGGCCAATCCATAACTTTGCACAGGCTTTCCTGGTTGGAGGGAGCAGCGCAGTGCTCGGGAGCCTATGGAGCATCGACGATGAAACCACCCGCACCTTTGCGCTTGCCTTCCACCACCAGCTACACGACGGATTATCGCCAGGTGCCGCATTGCGTGATGCACAGCTGTCAATGCTGCGATCTGACAATATCGCGCGCCGAGGTCCAGCCGCGTGGAGCGGGTTTCAGGTCTACGGAACAGAGTGAAAGAAAAGGAGATCATCATGGCTACTCATCATTTCGAGATTTACTTTTTTGGTCTGATTTGCGTTCACTCCAAATCGCCGGAGCGTATTGGCGACAAGATGAAGAAGACCCGGGCGATGCTTCTCCGCGATAGCGCTCACACCCCGTTGATCTACCTTAATGCCGCAGCGACGGTTTTTGAGCTCGACCGGTTCAGCAAAGTCAAGTTCGACAATGTCGACAAGGGTCCGGCAACGGTTCTCGAATCGTTCGATAGATTTATACCGCACCTCGCAGCACTGACGGCTGGCTCCGTAAAGCTGGATTTAGGAGCGGACAGCATTCGCGTGACATTGCCGGCTGGACGGCTAGCAACTGTAAATCCCTATCCCTACAAAGGTGAGTTTTTGCTGAACAACACTAAAGTTCAGCGCCTCACCGATTGTATTGGCCGCATCAACTTGCTCGACGTGACGACGGAAAGTCCTTATGTGTCGGTGAAATTCAAGAACGGCGACCAACAGTACAAGGAAGATGTCGACTCGTCCGGCTGGGTGCTGTTGGCGAACATGGAGCTTGACACCGGGGCCGCAGAGGCCGTCACTGGAAGAACCAGGCGAGCCGATTTCGGCAAGCACGCCAAGGCCACCGATCATGACGCCACGAGTCTCGCGACACTGTTCGAGCTCGACACGGACTGCCACGAACCCATCAACAACGACGACATTGAGGCCAAACATCTCGATGAGGTGATCGGTATCGTCCAACATTATCCGCGCGTCTTTGCCCACCCCGAGTGCTCGAATACCAACTGGCCTTGACCCTGAATTTCCCGGTTACAATCAAAGTTCTAATCAACCTCCCATGCTCGACAAGTTCCACGACGAATGCGGTGTCTTTGGCATCCTCGACCACAAGGATGCGGCGAACTTGGTCTACCTCGGGCTTTACGCCCTGCAGCATCGGGGGCAGGAGAGTGCGGGGATCGCGGTGGTGGATGGCGGGCTGAACCGGATCGTGGTCGAGAAGGAGATGGGGTACGTCGCGGACGTGTTCACTCCCGATCGCATGAAGAGGCTGCCGGGGGAGACGGCGATCGGGCATGTGCGGTACTCGACCGCCGGCGGGTCGATGCTCTGCAACGCGCAGCCGATCGTGGCTTCGACGAACAAGGGGCCGATCGCGCTGGCGCACAACGGGAACCTGGTCAACGGGGACGAGCTGAGGGCTCGGCTCGAGGATGAGGGGGCGATCTTCAACTCCATCTCCGATACCGAGGTCGTCGTCCATCTGATCGCGCGGTCGAAGGAGAAGGATGCGGAGAAGGCGTTCGTCGAGGCGCTCTCGCAGTGCCGCGGCGCGTATTCGATCGTCCTGCTGACTCCGACGAAGATCTTCGCGGCGCGCGATCCGTACGGGTTCCGGCCGCTGGTCCTCGGCAGGCTCGATGACTCCGTCGCGGTGTCGAGCGAGACCTGCGCGTTCGATCTCATCGGCGCGGAGACGATTCGCGAAGTGCGGGCCGGCGAGGTCGTGGCTATCGAGCGCGGCGGCATCCGGACCGTGCACCAGTTCGAAGTTCAGCGCGAAGCGCGATGCATCTTCGAGCATGTCTACTTCGCGCGTCCCGACTCCGTGATCTTCGGCAACAACGTCGCCGAGGTCCGGCAGCGCTTCGGCGCACAGCTCGCGAAGGAACATCCGGTCGATGCCGACGTCGTGGTGCCGGTGCCCGACTCCGGCGTCTTCGCCGCGCTCGGCTACGCGCGCCAATCGGGCATCCCGTTCCAGTTCGGACTGGTCCGCAATCACTACGTCGGCCGCACCTTCATCGAGCCGGAGCAGGGCATCCGCAACTTCGGCGTGAAGGTGAAACTGAATCCGGTGCGCGAGCTGGTCGAGGGAAAGCGGATCGTCCTCATCGACGACTCGATCGTGCGCGGCACGACGTCGAAGAAGATCGTCACGATGCTCAAGCACTACGGCGCGAAAGAGGTGCACATGCGCATCTCCTCGCCTCCGACGAACGGCCCCTGCTACTACGGGATCGACACGCCGCAGCGCCGCGATCTGATCGCCAGCAGCCACTCGGTCGAGCAGATCCGCGAGTACATCGAGGCGGACTCCCTCGGCTATCTCTCCGAGGCCGGCATGCTCGAGGCGGTGCGCAGGGATGACGATCCGCGGATGCTCTACTGCACCGCGTGCTTCACCGGACGTTACCCGGTGAAACATGCGAATGAAGAAGAGCACGTCGCCGCCGTCTCATCCTGAGCCCCGCAGAGGGCGAAGGACCCGTAGATCGGGCGCGCTCGGTTTCAGGTTACGGATCCTTCGGCGTCTACGCGCCTCAGGATGACACCAATACCTTCAACGTCTTAGACGATCCTCTTCGCGGCGGCCGTACGCGATCCGCTCCTCGCGCGATTCCTGCACTTCGCTGGTCGCGCTGATCGGCTGCTCCACGTCCTCGCCGCCGAAGCCGACGAGATCCTCGAACAGCACGCGATAGTGCAGCATCGCCTGGCGCAGTTCCTCCGTCGAGGCGGCGCCGCGGCCGTGCGCATCGATGACCGCGTGTCCGGCGCGATAGTGCTCCACCACGCGCGGATGCTTCACCGACAGGTGCTCGGCGTGCTTCTCGAAATCGGCGATCGGATAGCCGCGGGCGCGCATGACGTCGGCGACGAGCTCATCGGCTTCCATCACGGCGGTGGCCGGACGATCGACGAATCGCGCTTCGATCTTCTGCCAATCGGAGCGATAGCGATCGCGTTCCGACGCTACGAGCGGACGGATATCGAATTGTTTGACCTCAGATGCACGGGCCAGCAGCGCCTCTTCCGCGGCCGTGCGGTTCCCGGCGCGCGTGACGGCGTGGTCGTACTCGGTTCCATAGTGCTCACGAAGGCGGGCAGTGCGGTTGCGGCGGACACTCGACGCGATGAGTCCGATCACGACCAGCACCGCTGCGGCGCCCAGCGCGATCCAGATCCATTGCGGATTGGCGGGCAAATTCATGGTGAAACCTCCGTTACGTTAGAGCGCAAAGGATGTGCCTGAAATAGATAGCAGGTAGCAGATAACAGATAGCAGGAAGACCGACGGAACCACCCCTGCTATCTGCTATCTGCTGTCTGCTGTCTGAAACGCCGCGGAGCGGCTTCGGCCAGTAGCCGGGGGTCGAGCGCGCAGCGCGACACCCCCGGATTCGGGCGTGAATTCCATGATGCGCCGCGGCAGCGGCGCTGGAATCCGGCGCCCCGGCCGGGGCGCATTGTCACGGGCATTCGCGATCCCGGTGGTAGCGCGCCGCGCGCGCAACCACCGGCTAATGGCCGATGCCGCTCCGCGGCGGGACAACAGCTTCACATCGTGAGGCGTGCTTCGCGCCAGGTGAACGCCGGACTATCCGCCATCGCCTGCGTGAGGATGGCGGCCTCGACCGGGTGGCTGAAGTAGAAACCCTGCGCTTCGTCGCAATGGCGGCGCTGCAGGAAGAGGAACTGATCCTCGGTCTCCACTCCTTCGGCCACGACGCGAAGGCGCAGGCTTCGGGCGATGCCGATGACCGCCGAGACGATCGCCGCATCGCCTTCATCGTTCGTGATGTCCTGCACGAACGCGCGATCGATCTTCACGGCGTTGATCGGGAAGCGCTTGAGATATCCGAGCGACGAGTAGCCGGTGCCGAAATCGTCGATGGAGATGCTGACGCCGAGGGCGCGAAGCGCGCGAAGGATCTCGACCGTCACCTCGCCGTTCGACATCGCGGTCGTCTCCGTGATCTCGAGCTCCAGCGCGGAAGGATCGACCTTCGTCTCGTCGAGCACGCGGCTGACCATCTGCACGAGATCGTGCTGCTGGAACTGGCGCGCCGAGAGATTCACGGCGGTGCGGATCGGCGCGACGCCGCGATCCTGCCACGCCTTCGCCTGCAAACAGGCGTTGCGCAGCACCCACTCGCCGAGCGGCAGGATCAGGCGGCTCTCCTCGGCGACCGGAATGAACGCCGACGGCTCGATGATCCGGCCGTTGTCCTTCCACCGCACAAGCGCCTCGGCGCCGACGACGCGGCCGGTCACGAGGTTGATCTGCGGCTGATACAGCAACATCAGCTGCTCGTCGTGGATTGCCTTCCGCAGTCGCGTCTCGAGCGACAACCGGTCGTTCGCGCGCCGCTTCATGTCGTCGGTACAGAGCTGGAAGTTGTTCCGGCCCGACTCCTTGGCGCGGTACATCGCGCTGTCGGCGTTGCGCAGCAGCGACTCCGGATCGCCGCCGTCGACCGGATACAACGCGATGCCGATGCTGGCCGTGACTTCGATCGGCATGCCGTTGATGGCGAGCGGGATCTGCACCGTCTCCAGAATCTTCTGCGCCACCGCCACCGCGTCCTCCGGATGGCGGAGGTCGGAGAGGATGATCGTGAACTCGTCGCCACCGATGCGCGCGACGGTGTCGTCGTCGCGGATGCATTCCCGCAGGCGCCGCGACATCTCGAGCAGCAGCTCGTCGCCCGCCGTGTGGCCGAGCGTGTCGTTGATGGTCTTGAAGTGATCGAGGTCGACGAACATCACGGCCACGGCGCGCGACGCGCGGCGCGAGCGATTGAGGCTCTGCCCGAGGCGGTCGGTGAAGAGCTTGCGGTTCGGGAGGCCGGTCAGCACGTCGTGATAGGCGTGGAACTCGATCTGTTCCTCCGCCCGCTTGCGGTCGCTGATGTCGACGAGCGTGGTGTGGATCTTCGCCTCGTCTCCGTCGCCGACGAGCATCAGATTCTTCAGCACCCACGCCGTCGAACCGTTGCTGCGCCGCAGTTCGACTTCCACGCTGTTCAATGCGCGGCATTCGGTGAGCAATGCGGCCAGCTCCTCGCGCTCGCTTCGGCGCACGTAGAGGTCGGCCATGCTCATTCCGATCAGATCGGGACGCGCGTAACCGAGCATCGTGGCGAAGGTGATGTTGCAATCGAGGATGCCGCCCTGCGACGTCGTCACGCAGACGCCGGCTGCGTTCTGCTCGAACAGCAGGCGGTAGCGAAGCTCGGAATCGCGCAGCATCTGCTCCGACTGATGGCGCGAAGTGATGTCGCGGAAGCTCCAGACGCGGACGTCGGTCCCCTCCACGTCCCGCCCGATCGAGTAGCGCTCGAAGCGCCGCCCGTCCTTGAATTCGATCAGATCGAAGCTCTCCGCCAGCGGCTGAGCGTAGAGCGAATCGACGATGCGAATGAAATCCTCGGGCTGCTTCAACTGGTCGAGGACGGAGTGCAGGGCGCTGCGGTTGTTCCCGCTTTCGATCATTCCGGGCGGGATGTGCCACATGTCTAGAAAACGCTGATTGAAGGAGAGGATCTTGTGGCCGTCGCCGACGACGAGGATTCCGTCGGCGGTCGATTCGATGGTCGCCTGCAGCAGCGTCAGCACGCGGCGGACTTCGCTTTCCGCGCGTTTCCGCTCGCGGACGTCGCGGCCGATGACGACTGCGCCCGCCGACTCGCCGCCGTGCGTCACGGGCGCGATGGTCAGGTTCATGTCGATCTTCTCGCCGTTCGCCGCGAGGAAGACCCGCTCCTCGCTGCGCATCGTCTTGCGCCGCACGAGCGAGCTGTCGTCGCTGCGCAGGACGATGATGTGATCGATCGGCAAGCCGATCAGATCGGACGGCTCATAGCCGAGGAGCCGGCGGACCGCTTCGTTCGCGAATTGAATCGTCCCCTCGCGATCGCAGACGAAGAGCGCGTCGGCGATCGTGCCGAGGATCTCGCGCGAGGCGAGCGACGGCGTGATCGGCACGAGCTCGTATTTCCAGACGATGTGCGCGACGACGACCGCGAAGGCGAGGATCGGGATGTAGCCGAACGGATAGACCGGCAGTCCGTACTTCGGCAGGTAGTCGACGCATCCGAGATACGCGATGCCGAAGCTGATCATCAGCAGTCGGATGCGCGTCCGCTCCAGGCCGCGCGACTTCGGGAAGAGCAGGACGAACTCGATCAGCGCCGCAATCAGGTATCCGAAGAAGAACGTTAGGAACGGGATGCTGACAGCGACCGCGTAGCGCGGATAGAAGCCCCACCAGTAATGCGTCACGCCGGTGACGAGCGAGTCGCTCAGGATGGCGGTGGCGGAGAAGACGCAGCCGAGCGTCCAGCCGAGGACGACCGCCACGCGCCGCAGCCGCATGATCCGCAGCATCTCGACGGTGAACTGGTAGATCGCGGGGGCGATGAACGGCACGCCGAAGTAGGCGATGCGGGCCCAGAAAAGCGCGTGCTCGGCGTCGCGCGCCGAGTACATGAAGGTGAAGGCGAAGAGCCAGACCGAGGCGAAGAGGGTCAGGCTGAAGAAGGCGGCGCTGACGCGCGAGGTACGGCGCATCAGCACTGCTACTCCGAACAGGAGCATCAGTATTGTGGTTACGGCAGTCGGGATTGCGTACGCCGAATAGACGTACGCTCCGCGATCGAGCAACATAATTTGGGAGCCTGAAGCGCAATTATTGTGGGCTTCCGACCGCGATTTGTCGAATCTCGCGCACGATGAGACCGGCCTCGGACGTCAATCCGTGATCCCCATCCGGGACCTCGATGAACTTCGATCCATCGACGAGACGCCCCGACGCCACCCACCGCTGCCATGTGTCGTGCACGAGCTCGAACGGGACGCTTTCATCGTTGCGTCCCATGATCACGGTCACGCGCGACGGGGGCGGCTCACTGTCGACGCGCACGTCGAACATCTGCTCGAAGAACTTCCTGTGGATCGGCACCTCGACCTTGCGTGTGTGATTGAAGACGAGGATCGGATCGCCGTCGGGAAGCTGCGTGCGCCAGCGGTCGGCGATGCCGAGGGCCGGCGCGATGAGCACCATCGGCGCGACGATGCCGCGACTCGCGATCGACAACGCGACGAGCGCACCCAGCGAGCTCCCGGCGATGAGGTCGGGCGGCTGCTCGCGCGCGACATCGACGACGTGATCGATGATCGCGTTCCAGTCGAGCAACTCGAAGGAAGGGACGTTGAGGTCGGGCGTCACCAGCTCGATATCGGGCGCGAGCATCGGCCGGATCGCGGTGATCTTCGCGCTCGCTGGGGAAGAGGCGAAGCCGTGGAAGTAGAGGAGGCGTTTCATCGACGGTGTCATCCTGTGGCGCGTAGACGCCGAAGGATCCGTTGCCTGAAACCTCGCGCCCGACTTACGGATCCTTCGCCGTCTCCGCGGCTCAGGATGACACAGGGCGAACAGCCGTGTACTCGCTGAACACCCCAAGCTCGATATGCCGCTTCGGCTCTTCGAAGCCGGCTTCGCGCAGCGCGGTGAGGATCGACTCGGGCGGCACGCAGGCGTCGATGGTGTCCCAGAAATAGCGGAACAGTTTCGCGGCGCCGGCGTTGCGGGTGCGGAGGCGCGTGAGGAACGGGATCACGCGCCCGAGGTAGAAGGCGAGCATCGCGCGTCCGAGCTTCGTCCGGGGCGGCGTGATCTCCATGATCAACACCCGTCCGCCCGGCCGCAGCACGCGGCGGTATTCGGCGAACGTCGCGCGGAGGTCGGCGAAGTGGCGCAGCGCGTAGCCGACCGTGAGCAGATCGAACGACGCATCGGCGAACGGCAGCGACTCCGCCCGGGCCTGCACCTCGTTGAACTTCGCGACGCGGCGGCCGGCCATCAGCATGCCGATGCTCGGATCGAGTCCGACGACGTTCTTCGTCACGCGCAACGCGGCGCGGGCCACGACACCGGTACCGGTCGCGCAGTCGAGCAGCTTCGTCTGCGCGCTCAGTCCTGCGCGCTCGAGCGCCTGGAAGCGGTAGCGGTTCCCAGATCCGAACGACAGCATGCCAATGATCGTGTCGTACCACTCGGCGGTCTCGTCGAAGATCTGCCGCACGAACTCCTCGCGGCGCTCGGCGGGGCCGTAGTACTGCTGGAGGGGCGGGTGGGGCGGCAGCGTTTCGGACATGAGGCGCGCATTTTACGCCGGAGGCGGAGTGCGGCGGCTTGCCGCCGCCGTGGATTGCGCAAGCTTGCTTGCGCGGCGGCAAGCCGCCGTAATCCAGGTCGGCAGCAAGCTGCCGCACTCCGATCGCGCGAAGTGCGGGCGATCCGGCACTTCGATGTTGAAAATCGTTAACCACCTCCCGCCGCCGCGGCGCGTACCATCCGTCGCATGCGGAAATCCTACGCACTCCTCACGATCCTTCTGCTCGCCGCCGGCAGCGCCGCCGCGCAACTGACGATGCCGCCCGATGGCGGCAATCAGCGCGCGTCGGTGACGCAGTACATCGGCCTGGTGAAGGTGACCATCGACTACAACAGCCCGAAGGTCCACAGTCCGCTCACCGGCGAAGACCGCCGCGGCAAGATCTGGGGGAAGCTCGTTCCGTACGGCCTCGTCGACCTCGGCTTCGGCACGTGCAAGGAATGCCCGTGGCGCGCCGGCGCGAACGAGAACACGGTCTTCACCGTCTCACACGACGTGAAGATCGAAGGCAAGACGCTCCCCGCCGGCTCGTACGGACTGCACATGATCCCGGGCGAGAACGAGTGGACGATCGTCTTCTCGAAGAACAGCCAGTCGTGGGGCAGCTTCTTCTACGACCCCGCAGAAGACGCGCTGCGCGTGAACGTGAAGCCGGCGAAGAGCGAGTATCACGAATACCTCGCGTATGAATTTCCGGAGCGCCAACTCGACAAGGCGACCGCCGCGCTGAGGTGGGAAGAGCTCCAGGTCCCGTTCGTGATCGCCGTCGACAACATCAACGATCTCTATCTGGCGAAGATGCGCGACGAGTTGCGCGGCGCGAAGGGATTCGAGTGGCAGAACTGGTCGGAGGCCGCGCGCTTCGCCCTGAAGAATAAGGATGCGAAGGAAGGGCTGGAGTGGGCGAAAGTCGCCGCCAGTCCGCGCTTCCCGGGCCAGACGAACTTCAGCACGCTATCCACGCTCGCCGATCTGCAGGCGGCGAACGGACTGGAAGCCGAAGCGAAGAAGACGCGCGAGTCGGCGCTGAATCACGTCACGGCAACGGCCGTCGATCTCCACATGTACGGCCGGCAGCTGCTCTCCAACGGAAAGAAAGAGGATGCGATGGCGGTGTGGACGCTGAACGCCAAGCGCCATCCGAACGAATGGCCGGTGAACGTCGGCCTGGCCCGCGGCAACTCGGCCCTCGGTCATTACGAAGAGGCGCTGAAGTACGCAAAGCTCGCCCTCGCGCAGGCGCCCGATGAGATGAACAAAGGGGCGCTGGCCGAGGGGATCAAGAAGCTCGAGGCGGGCAAGGACATGAATCAGTAAGGGTGGGCGATCCCCTCGCACGAACGCGAACCCCTCATCCGCCTGCGGCACCTTCTCCCCGCTCGTCGCGGGGAGAAGGGCAACAAGGCTCGCGCGGCGCGAGTTTTATCGCAGGAATGACACCCGCGGCGCGTCGTGTTAGCATTACTTCGGATGCCGAAATATTCGGAGACCGAAGAAATAACCGGCCTCGCGGTCGAGCTGATCTCGCACCTCGAATCACTCGTTCAGCGCTTCATGCTCCCTCAGAACAGTTCTGATCTGAGCCGCAGCGAGCTGGCGGTGCTTCGGGCATTGGCGGATCACGGTCACGCCACGATGTCGGAGCTGACGTCGGACCTCGGCATCGCCTGCAGCAGCGCCACCGGCGTCGTCGACCGGCTCGTGGAGCGGGGGCTCGCGGAACGGTCGCGTCCGGCAGATGACCGGCGCACCGTCAACGTCTCGCTCACGCGCCGCGGCCGGAACATTCATGATTCCTACAAGGAAGACCGCATCAATCTCGGGCGCGGAATGCTCGAGCCGCTCGATCCTGCCGAGCGCCGGCGTCTGCTGGCACTCTTCCGGAAGATCCACGCACAGGTGAAATGAAGTGAACAGCAAGCTCATGCTCTGCGGCGCTGCCGCTCTTCTCGCATTCATACCGACCGCTCGGTCGGAAACGGTCACCCTCAGCCTCAACGAAGCGATGTCGCAGGCGGTGCAGCACTCCTCCTCGGCCGAACTCGCACGGACGGCCGAGGAACGGTCGCGCATCGCGTCACGCGAGGCGCTCAACGCGCTTCTGCCGCAGGGCGACGCGAAGCTGATCCGGTCGACGCAATCGATCAACCTCGCGACGTTCGGCTTCTCGCTGCCGGGACAGCCTCCCGTCATCGGACCGTTCAACGTCATCGACGGACAGATCGTCGCCGCGGTGCAGATCTTCAACCTCGCTGCGCTGCGTCACTACCAGGCGCTCCGCGCGGGCGCCGAAGCGGGCCGCTACGCCGTGCAGCAGACGCAGAACGAGCTCGCGGCGGCAACGGGACGGCTCTACGTTCTCGTGCAGCGCGCCGACGCGCAGGTCGCATCGCGAGAAGCGGACGTGAAGCTCTTCCAGCAGCTGGCAAAGGTCACCCAGGACGAGCTCGACGCCGGCACCGGCACGCGGCTCGACGTCGCGCAGTCGAACGTGCAGCTGTCGCGTGCGCGCACCGCGCTGCTCTCCGCGCAGAACGACCGGCAATCGGCGCAGATCGCGTTGCTGAACGCGGTCGGCGCGAATCAATCATCCGACCTCGTGCTCACCGACACGCTCACCGCCCCCGCACCGCCCGCGACCGACGCGGCGATCGCCACGGCGCGCGCGCAGCGTCCCGAGCTCAAGCAATTCGCCGAGCAGGAGAACGCGGCGCGGCTCGCGCTCACCGCCGCCCGCTCGCGTTACCTCCCGGCGCTCGCGCTCGATTTTCAGGGCGATCTGTCGGGCAACAAAACGAACGATCTGCGCACCTCGCGCACGATCGCCGCGGTGGCCTCGGTGCCGCTGTTCCACACCGAGATCCGCGCGAACATCGAGCGGGCGAAGCTCGAGCTCGAGGACGTCCGCACGCGGCGCGGCAGTGTCGAGTCGGACATCGAGCAGCAGGTGCGGACGTCGATCCTCACGCTGCAGAACGCGCAGGCCCGCGTCGATCTCGCTGCGGAGAACGTGAAGGTGGCGGAGGATGCGCTGCAGATCGCGCGCGACCGCCGCACCGCCGGCTACGGCTCGCCGGTCGAAGTCGATCGCGGCGAGGATACGTACCGACAGGCGCATGAAGACTTGATCGCCGCGCGCGCCGATGCCGCGGCGGCGTGGATCGAAGTGCAGCGCGCGACGGGGGGGCTGGTCAGGCAATGAACGCGGCCCCTCATCAACTAAAAGCCGCGGAGCGGCTTCGGCACTTAGCCGGGGGTCGAGCGCGAAGCGCGACACCCCCGGATGTGTGCGTCAATTCCAACGGTGCGCCGCGGCAGCGGCGCTGGATTCCGGCGCCGCTGCCGCGGCGCGTTTCCTTGCCGATTTGCAGTCCGGGGGTAACGAGCGGCGCTCGTAACCCCCGGCTATTAGCCGATGCCGCTCCGCGGCATGAAGGGGCGTGCCAATGACGGCCGCTGCTCCCAAACCGGTCAACAAATGGCTGGTCACGCTCTCCGTCACGTTCGGCACGCTGATGGGGGCGATCGACGCGTCGATCGTCAACGTCGCTGTCCCGCACCTTCAGGGCGCGCTCGGCGCGACGGTCGAGCAGATCACGTGGGTGACGACGGGCTTCGTCATGGCCACGGTCATGATCATGCCGCTCACCGGATTTCTGGCGCGCATGTTCGGGCAGAAGCGGGTCTATCTCGTTTCGCTCGTCCTGTTCGGACTCGGCTCGGCGCTCTGCGGGATGGCGCACACGCTGCCGATGCTCGTCGTCTTCCGCATCCTGCAGGGATTCGGCGCCGGCGCTTTGCAGCCGACCGAGCAGGCAATTCTTCGACAAACGTTCCCGCCGCAGGAACAGGGAATGGCGATGGCGGTCTTCGGCATGGCGGTCGTCCTCGGTCCGGCATTCGGTCCGAGCCTCGGCGGCTACATCGTCGACAACTACTCGTGGGAGTGGATCTTCTTCATCAACATCCCGGTCTGCGTGCTCTCGCTGCTGATGGTCACCCGCTTCGTGCACGAGCCGGAGGACGTGAAGGCCGCGAATCACGCGCTCGCCGACCGGCAGAAGCGCAACATGGACTGGGCCGGAATCGCCCTCCTCTTCTGCGGCCTCGGCACGCTGCAGTACGTGCTCGAGGAAGGGAACGCCAAGGACTGGTTCTCTTCGCCGCTGATCTCGTCGCTGGCACTCATCGCGGTCGTGGCTATCGCCGCGCTCGTCATCCGCGAGCTCTCCGCGCCGATGCCGGCGGCCGATTTCTCGCTCTTCCGCGACGTGGTCTTCCTCTCCGGCACGCTCGTCGGCGCGGTGATGTTCGCCATGCTGATGTCGGTCACGTTCCTGCTGCCGCTCTTCATGCAGCTGATGCTCGGCTTCTCGGCGACGCAGGCCGGCCTGGCGATGATGCCTCGATCGCTGGTGATGATCGTCGTCATGCCGATCGTCGGACGGATCTACAACATCGTCTCGCCGCGCATCGTCATCGCCTTCGGCATCCTGATGTTCGGCTGGTCGGCGTGGCTGATGGGGCACTACACGCTGGCCACGAACGCCCGCGGAGTGGTCAATGTGTTGATCATTCAGGGCGTCGCGTTCAGCTGCCTCTTCATCCCGCTGACGACGCTCGCCCTCAGCTCGATTCCGCGGCACAGGCTGGCCGATGCAACAGGACTCAACTCGCTGCTGCGCCAGGTCGGCGGCTCGATCGGACTGGCGGTCTTCGCGACGCTGCTGACGCGCTCGCAGACGATCGCGCGCGCCGACATGATCAGGCACGTCGCGCCCGGAAACCCGGCGCTGGCCATGACCAAGGTGCCGCTGCACCTGCTCGACCTGATGGTCCGGCGGCAGGCGATGATGCTGTCGTTCGAAAAACTCTTCTACCTCGCCGGAATCTCATTTCTCGTGGTGCTGCCGCTGGTCTTCCTGCTGCGCGCGCCAAAGACATTCGAAAAGATCGAAGTACACGTGGAGATGTAAATGGCTGATCACGGAACGACAAATCCTGCTGCTGCAGAAGCCGAGGCGCGACAACCGGTGCTGAGCTCCGGCCGCGCGCGACGGCTGTACATGATCCTCGGCGGAGCGGTGCTCCTGCTCCTGCTGGCGTACGGAATCTTCGCCTTCGTCACGCACGGACGCGAGTCAACCGACGATGCGCAGGTCGCGGCGGACATCATCCCGGTCGCGCCGCGCGTCGCGGGACAGGTCATCGCCGTCCATGTCATCGAGAACCAGCCGGTGCACAAGGGCGATCTGATCGCGGAGCTCGATCCGAACGACCTGCAGGTGAAGCTGGCGCAGGCGCAGGGCGATCTCGACACGGCGGTTGCGCAGGCGCAGCAGGCCGACGCGCAGACGCAGGTCACCGCCGCGAGTGCAACCGGCGGACTGACCGCGGCGCAGGGCGCGGTGCAGAGCATGCGCGGCAGCGTCGGCACGTCGGCCGCCGTGGTCAACGACGCGCGGGCCGGCATCACGCGCGCCGAGGCCAATGCGGCGAAGGCCGCGGCGGACTGGAAGCGGGCGGAGGAGCTCGGCGGCAAGGGCGATATCTCCCACGCGCAGGTCGACGCCGCGCGTGCCGCGAACGAAGCGGCGCAGGCGGATGTCGCGTCGGCGCGCGCCAAACTCTCCTCGGCGACGAACGCGCAGCAGGCCGCGGAGGCGAATGTCGTGCAGGCGCAGGGCAAGCTCGAGCAGAGCGCTCCCGTGACGGCGCAGGTCGCGGCCGCACGCGCAACCGCGACGCTCGCGCACGCGAAGGTGAGCACACAACGCGCGATGGTGCAGGCAGCGCAGCTGAACCTCTCCTACACGAAGATCTACGCGCCGGCCGACGGCATCGCATCGCGACTGTCGGTGCACGCCGGAGGCCTCGTCGCGCAGGGCACGCCGATCGTGCAACTCGTGCCGATGCGGACGTACATCATCGCGAACTTCAAGGAGACGCAGGTGAAGGCGATGCGTGCCGGCCAGCGCGCCGTGATCAAAGTCGACGCCCTCGGCAGCCAGGAGTACGAAGGCAAAGTCGAGAGCCTCTCCGGCGGCACCGGCGCAAGCTTCTCGCTCCTCCCGCCCGACAACGCGTCGGGCAACTACGTGAAGGTCGTGCAGCGCGTCCCGGTGCGGTTGTCGTGGAACGGGCCAACAAGCGACAGGATCGCGGCGGGGGCAAGCGCGGAGGTCACGGTTTACACGAAGTGACGATGTTGATGTGTCATCCTGAGCCGCGTAGACGGCGAAGGACCCGTTGCTTCGTGCGACGCGCGTGAATCTACGGATCCTTCGGCGTCTACGCGCCTCAGGATGACACCAACAACCCTCTCCAAAACCGAGGCGCGGCGCATGCTGGTCGCGCACCTCGGACTCAATCGCCCGCTTCGCAGCGTGCGCGAGGTGCTCACGCGACTTCGCTGCATCCAGCTCGATCCGCTCGATGTCATCGGCACGAACGCCGATCTCGTCGTGATGGCGCGGGTCGAAGGGGCGAAGCGCGACGACGTCTGGAAGAAGCTCTTTCCGCGATACGCGTTCGAGCATTTCTTCAAGGTGCGCTGCATCCTCCCGGTCTCGTCGTTTCCGCAGTATCGCGAGCAGGGGCATCGTGCGCAGGTCTACTGGTGGCGGCACGAAGAGCGCGAGGAGCGCGTACCGGCGAAGCTCGTGCAGGCGGTCTACGACGAGATCCGCGAGCGCGGTCCGGTCACCGCGCGCGAGCTGACCGACCACGGAGCGGTCGCGCCGATCGACTGGGGCGGGTGGAACGGAACCGCGAAGACCACCACGATGGCGCTCGAGATCCTCTGGACGCGCTGCGACATCGTCGTCGCCGGCCGCACGCCGAACGGCTCGAAGATCTACGACCTGCCGGAGCGCACCTTCGGATCGTTGCCGGGCCCCGACGAGCCGTTCGAGCCATGGTGGCTGCGCGAGCGCGTCACCGCCTCGGGACTCTTCGCGCCGGGCAAGAGAGAGAACTACGGCCTGCCGGAAGTGCAGATCGAAGGATCGTCGCGGCGCTACCTCACGACCGAGTCCTTTCTCGCGCTGAAGCGGATCCGCTTCGACGATCGCGTCCGCATCCTCGGCCCGCTCGATCCGCTGGTCTGGGATCGCAACCTCGTGCGTCACGTCTTCGACTTCGACTACGTCTGGGAGGTTTACAAGCCGGCGAAGGATCGGATCTGGGCCTGGTACGTCTGCCCGCTGCTGCATCGCGACCGGCTCATCGGCCGCATCGACGCGCACATCGACCGCGGCACGTTGAAAGTGCGCAAGTTGTGGCTGGAGTCGGACTTCGACATGCCGCTCATCCAGGCCGCGCTCGATCGTCATGCCGCAGCGTTAGGCGTAAGATCGCAGCACATCAAAAAACCATGACACCCGAATCGACGCGTGTGCTCGTCGTCGAAGACAACGTTTTCGACCGGGAGCTCCTCCAGGAGCATCTCTCCCGCCGCGGCTATCAGACCGAATTTGCACACGATGGCGCCGAGGCGCTGATAAAGCTCGAGTCCGATCCGATGCGGTACGACGTCGTGCTGCTCGACCGCTCGATGCCGCGCATGAACGGGTTGGAGCTCCTCGGGCGAATCAAGGAAAACCCGCGGCTGCGCACGATTCCGGTGATCCTGCAGACCGCCTCGGCGATGCGCGACGAGATGGTCGAAGGGATCCGCGCCGGCGCCTACTACTACCTCACCAAACCGTACGACGTCGAAATGCTCCTCACCGTCATCGACACGGCGGTGCGCGACTTCACCGACTACCGGCACCTCAAAGAGCGCCTCGAGCGCGGCCTTCGCTGCCTGACGCTCATCCGCAACGCGTCGTTCTCGATTCAAACCGTCGAGGAGGCGCGCGACCTCGGGATGGTGCTGGCGAACGCCTGTCCCGATCCGATGTCGACCGTCATCGGCCTGACCGAGATCCTGGTCAACGCCGTCGAGCATGGAAACCTCGGCATCACCTACGAAGAAAAGTCGCAGCTCAACGCCGCGGGGCAGTGGCAGTCGGAGATCGAACGGCGCCTCTCGCTTCCGGAAAATGCAACGAAACATGTCGAGGTGCAGATGACGCGCGACAACGGCTGCGTGCGATTCACGGTCCGCGATCAGGGGCCCGGCTTCGACTGGCAGCGCTTCATCGACATCGATCCGCTGCGCGCCTTCGACAATCACGGACGCGGCATCGTGATCGCCCGCACAATGTCGTTCGATTTGCTCGAATACCGCGGGTGCGGAAACGAAGTCGTGGCACAGGTCGGCGCCGGTTGATTTGACGCTCGTCTGATGCGGCGCTGACGGCCTCTTGCAGTCCGATTTCTAGAATCGAAGGTCGTGTCAGTCGATTCGCTTCCCAGCGTTGGCCGCACCTGCGCCGGTCCGCTCGAATTCTTCCGGGCTGTTGTGCATCGCACGCAGCTCAATCCGAACGTGAAGTACGAGGTGATGCAGGCGGTCGAAGCGCTGCGGCAATACCTCGAGACGCGCGAGCAGCCGGGACTCGAATACGTCTTCGCCGCGGCTCTGATGGAGAGCTGTTTCGCGCCGGCGAAGGATGCCGAGGGCGTGTACAACGTGCTGCTGTCGAAGTTCCAGAGCCTCGACCGGCGGCGGCAGGAGCTGTCGATCACCGTCAACTCGTTCCCGATCACGCCGCGTCCGGCGCAGCTGCAGCGGCTCGTCGTTCTGCGCCATCAGCGCGTGAATCTGATCCGCGCCTTCCACCTCGCGCAGGCGGTCGACTGCGACGGTCCGTGGACGAAAAGCGAGGACAAGGACGAGCTGTTCGCGATGCTGATGAAGACCCTCACGGGATACGCGCGGCCATAACCCCGCTCGTGGCACGCCCCTCACCCGCCTTCGGCACCCTCTCCCCGTGAGCGGGGAGAGGGGCAATAAATCTCGCGCTGCGCAAGCTTCGTCGCCCTTCTCCCCGCGACGAGCGGGGAGAAGGTGCCGCAGGCGGATGAGGGGCCTCCTGGGGCTACGGATCCATCGCCCCGCGCAGCAGCTTGTACTCCACCTCGTGCGGCACCAGCGGCTCGACCGAGTGCATCGCATCGAGCGTCACCAGCATCACCTCATCGACTTCGTCCGCCTGCAATGTCAACGCGGAAAGGTCGACGTCGCGATGCACGACGAACACCTCGTGCTGCTCGTTGTCGATGTACGTGCCGTCGCGCAGCACGCTCTCCTCGCGCACGACGGCGATGTGCTCGAGCTCGGACGGCGCGATGCGCAGGCCGAGCTCCTCGAACGTCTCGCGCACCGCGGCCTCGACCGGCGATTCGCCAGATGACAAATGCCCCGCCGCCGACACGTCCCAGTAGCCGGGCCAGTTTTCCTTCAGATGCGAGCGCCGCTGCAGCAGCACGCGGCCATCGGGCGTGACGATCCAGACGTGGGCGGCGACATGCCAGTCGCCGTCGCGATGCACATCCGCTTTCAGCTTGATTCCGCCGTCCAGGAGATCGATCCACTCGACCGGATCATGCAGCGCGCGCTCGTACGCTGCGACCGCTTCATCGGTGAAGAGAGCAAAGATCACGCGATCGACGGACGACGCCTGCGCTTCTCTCACCGCGATCGACGCCGCCGGCGCGAGCGGGAATCGGTACAGGCCGCAGCTGATGGCGGGGAAGGCGATCGATCGGATCCCGTGCTTCGCCGCAAGCTCGAACGAATGACGGTACGCCCGCGCCAGCGCCTTCGCCTCCCCGCGGTTGCCGTGCCACGACGGACCGACCGCATGGATCACGTACTTCGCCGGCAGCGCGAACCCCGGCGTGATCGCCGCCTGTCCGACGCGGCAACTCCCCGCCTCGGCGCAGGCCGCCACGAGCTCCGGTCCCGCGGCGTTGTGAATGGCCATCCCCGCCGCCCCTCCCGGCGTCAGGCCGGGGTTGGCGGGATTGACGATGGCATCGACGGCGAGCGTGGTGATGTCGCCGCGAAAGAGCTCGATCGTAGGCACGAACGAATGTTACGACAGCGGTCGCGCCCCTCACCCGGCGCTGCGCGCCACGTCAAACGAAGAGCCGCGGAGCGGCTTTGGCATGTAGCCGGGGGTCGAGCGCGCAGCGCGACACCCCCGGATACGTGCGTGATTCAATGTTGCGCCGCGGCAGCGGCGCTGGATTCCGGCGCCGCTGTCGCGGCGCATTTTCTTGGCCGTCAAGTCCGGGGGTGACGGTCTGCGCTCGTCACCCCCGGCTACTGGCCAATGCCGCTCCGCGGCATGACAAGGGGCGCGTGACATAATTGACATTCCCTTGAGCTTCACAAAAAAATATCTGCTCTGGCTCCTCGCACCGCCGATCGTCGCGTTGCTGCTCTCCTTTCTATTTCTCGCGCAGGTCGTGCAGCTCACCGCGTCCGCCACGGGGATCATCATCGTGCTGCTGCTCGTGCTGTACGGCGGCAGCGCGGTCACGACCTACTTCCTCATCGAGCCGCAACTGGCGGCGGTCGAGAAGGCGATCGAAGGCCAGGGCGATCTCTCCCGCACGCTTTCCGACGCGCAGGTCCGCACGACCCGTGTGGCGGTCACGCTGTGGGGCATCGGCACGCTGATCTTCTCCATCCTCGGCACGCTCTTCGTGATGCGCTCCGGCCTCGGCTTCAGCTACTTCTTCGTCGCCGGACTGATTTCGTCGTTCCCGTCGATCGCCTGGGGCTATGCCGCATCGAAGCACCTGCTGATCTCCGCTGTTCCGCCTGAAAAAAGCGTTCGCTACGTCGGCTCCGGCATCTCCCTCGGGCGCAAGATCGCCATCGTCTTCATCGGCTCGCTGCTCGTCGCCGCGGCCGTACTCATCGAGCTGATCTCGTCGAAGGTCTCGACCACGCTCGAAGGTCTCGCCGTCGCCTCCGCCTCGGAGCGTTTCCAGCGGCTCTTCGACAGCTCGAACCTGATGGCGAAGCTCGACGCGAAAGAGCTCGACACGCTCAAGGCCTACGTCCCCGACGAATACGCGCTGCACGTCATCGACCCGACGGGCAAAGTCGCCAGCACGAAAGATCCGCTCACGCCGGACGAAGTGACCGAGATCCGGCGCATCAAGACCGGCGACAGTCTGGCGTTCATCTCGCCGCACGTCTGCCGCTTCGCGGAGCTGAAGAACGGATCCATCCTCGTCCTCTCGATTCCGTGGGCGCCGTACAGCAAGATCCCGCTGCAGATCACGACCTACACCGCCGTCATCGTCGGACTGACGATGCTGGCGTTCATCATCGCGGCGTGGACCCTCGCGCGCGACGTCGGCGAGCCGATGCGCCAGCTCGGCGACCTCGCGCAGCAGATGGCGCTCGGCAACTTCGAAGCCAGCAGCCGCATCTTCGCTGATGACGAGATCGGCCAGCTCGCCGACAGCTTCGCCGAGACGCGCGCCACGTTGCGGCGCCTCCTCGGGCGCGTCGGCGGCAGCGGCTCGACGATCACCGAAGGGGTGCGCGTCATCACCGGCGGCACGGACGCGCTCCTGCAGCGCTCGCAGGAACAATCCGATCTCACCGAGAACGCATCGCTCGCCGTCGAGAACGTCCGCGCCGGCATCAGCAGCGTGCTGCAGGCAGCCGACGGCGTCAGCGATCTGACACAGGACGCGTCGAGCCGCGCGTTGCAGCTGCAGGCATCCGCCGAGGAAGTCGCGCGGTCGATGGATTACCTGTTCCAGTCGGTCGAGAAGACGTCGTCGTCGACGACGGAGATGAACGCGTCGATGAACGAGATGTCGACGCGCACCGACGTCCTGGCCGGCATCGGCGACGAAGTGCTTTCGTTCGTCGCCGAGATGGACTCGACGGTCGCCGAGCTGCGCTCGAGCGCGATGTCGACCGCCGACATCTCGCGCCAGGTGCGCGAGGACGCGGAGGCGGGCGGGGCGGCGGTGGGACGGACGGTGCAGGGCATCACGCTGACGTGGGACCTCACCACGAGCACGGCGCGCGTGCTCGACGATCTGCAGGCCAGCGTCGGCTCGATCACGCAGATCCTCAGCGTCATCGAAGAGATTACGAACCGGACGAATCTCCTTGCGCTGAACGCGGCGATCATCGCCGCGCAGGCCGGCGAGCATGGCGCCGGATTCACCGTCGTGGCGAACGAGATCCGCGAGCTCGCGGAGCGGACGCGCGGCTCGACGAAAGAGATCAACGAGATCATCAAGGCCGTGCAGAGCGGATCGCGGCAGGCCGTGTCGAAGATGAAGGAAGGGGTCACGCGGGTCGAAGAGAACGTGCAACTTGCCGATGAAGCGGCGGCCTCGCTGCAGAAGATCGTCAGCAGCTCGTCGCGCTCATTCGAGATGGCGACGAAGATCGCCCGCGCGCTCGACGATCAATCGAAGGCCTCGCGTCATCTGCATGAAGTCACGTCGCGGATGTCGGATCACATCTCGGAGATCAACCGCGCCACGCGCGAGCAGGCGCGCGGCACGCAGATGCTGGCGCAGGAGTCGGAGCGGGTGCGCGAGATCGCCGCGCAGGTCCGGAGCGCGACGGACGAGCAGTCGCAGGCTGGCCGCGGCATCACCACCGCGCTGGAGAAGATCGCCGAGGACGCGCGGGCGATGCGCGATCTTTTGGAGAGACAGCTGCACGAGACCGACCGCATCGCCGACGCCTCGCGCATGATGCTCGACATCGCGCAGGAGAACGACGCCATCGCCCGCGAGTTCAACCGCACCGTGCAGAACCTCGTGCAGAGCGGCAAGGACTTCGAGAGCGAAGTGGCGAGATTCCGCGTCGGTTAACCCTGGAGTGCGGCAGCTCGCTGCCGCTTTGGATTGCGGCGGCTTGCCGCCGCGCGTCGACGGCGCAGGCAAGCCTGCGCAATCCAGGGCGGCGGCAAGCCGCCGCACTTCATAACGGTTAACCTCGGGGCTGCCGCGAGCGTCATTAGCTCCATGACTCATCTCTTTCTCGCACTCGCGATCTCTCTGCTCCCGCACACGCCGCTCATCGAGCACGGCAAGACGAACCAGCTGCTCAACTTCGACTTCGTTCTGCAGAACCCGGCGAACGAGAAAGCGGAGATCGTCGAAGTCGAAGTCGACGTCCTCGGCGCGAACGACACGCTCATCGCGCAGCGCCGCGTCGGCGAGAACAGGCTGAGCGTGACGACCATCCCGAACCGCTTCATCGAGCCGAACGGCAAGCTCGTCGTCTTCAATCCGATCTACTCGTTCGAGCCCGACCTCGATCTCTCGCACCTCCGCTACACGTTCCGGTTCGAAGGCGGAGCGAAGCAGACGATCGACGTGCATCCGAAACCGTACGAGACGGCGACGAATCTCGTCCTGCCGCTGTCGGGACGCGTGCTCGTCCACGACGGCCACGACTTCTACTCGCATCATCGCCGCCTCGACATCACCGGCGCGATGACGACGGCGCTGCACATCGAGGCGAACGCGACGCGGTACGCCTACGACTTCGTCATCGTCGACGAGCAGGGAAAGATGTACCGCAACGACGGCGAGAAGAACGAGGAGTGGTACGGCTTCGGCGCGCCGCTCTACGCGCCGGGATCGGGCGTCGTCGTCGAATCGCTCGACGGCATCGACGACAACACGAAATCGAATCCCTTCAAGCCGGTGATGGAAGAGATCCTCGAGGACCTGTCGCGAATCTTCGGCAATCACGTGATCGTCGATCACGGCAACGGCGAATTCAGCCTGCTCGCACACATGAAAAAAGGGAGCGTGCTGGTCAAGAAAGGCGATCGCGTGAAGCAGGGACAGCAGCTCGGCCAGCTCGGATTTTCAGGCGATGCGTTTCTCGCGCATCTGCATTACGAGCTGCAGAGCGATGCTCACTTTGGCGAGGGCTTGCCGTCGTATTTCCACGACTACAAGCGCTTGACCGGCGGGAAATTCGTGACGGTCAAACAGGGGCAGGTCGACAGCGGCGATGTGTTGCTGATTCAGCCGCGGCCGTAGAGGTTGCGAAGCGCCGCCGTTGCGACGGCGCCCCGCAATTCGTGAAACTACGAGTTGACTGCCTTCTTGACGCTCTTCACGAAGTTCTGGATGTTCTCCGCCGAATCCTCGGCGAATTCCTTCACATCCTTCTGGAACTTCTTTCCCGGCTTCGGAGCAAGCAGAAGGGCGGCTGCCGCACCGATGATGGCACCGGCGACGAAAGTGAAGGTGTAGCTGCTGACGCGGGTTTCCTTTTTACGATTAAACATGTTTGAACCTCCTATGCAAATTAAAGGGGCGGACTCTATACCAGGTCGATGATGCATGTCACGTAATACTGTGGCGCTCGGTTGAGCAGATCCAGAGTGAATCACCCTGTTCTACACGGAGATCAGAGGTGAGACGGCGGATCGTTTGTCCATCCCGCTCGATTGCAAGGAGCGACCCACTATCCCGCGTTCGCACTTCGAGCTCATCGATTCGCTGACCGGAATACGGATCGCCGGAGATCCTGAATGCACGCCTGTGCTCGTCTCGCGGACGCTTCGTCCGCCCCAGCAATCGCGCGGAGAGCATCTCGCCGGAGATGTCGGAGATCGACAGCGCGTAGTCGGCGCCGGCGCGATGGATGTTGTCGACGTTGCGCGCGTGATTGACGCGAGCGATCACGGTCACGTCGGGCACCGCGTCGCGGGCGATGACCGTCGCGAAGAGCGTCGAATCGTCGCTGTTGAGCGCGAGGATGACCGCGCGCGACTCCGACAAACCGGCGCGCTCGAGCACCGACGAGTCGAGCACGTCGCCGACGACGACACCCGGTCCGCCGCCTCGATCGATGACCCGCACTTCTTCGCCTGCGTCGGTCAGCAGCTCGTGCACCTTGCGTCCGACCTCGCCGAATCCGGCCATGAGGTACGGGCCGCTCTGACGCAGGAAGCGGCTGCCGATCAGCTTCGCCGCCGCATCGAGCGCATCGCCGTCGCCGATCAGCTCGAGGACCGATCCCGGCTCGATGCGCGTGCCGGCGCTGCAGGCCGTCTCCAGCACGCTGCGGCTCCAGACGCCGACGACGATCGCGCCGGTGTCGGCGCCGATGCGCGACTCGGCGAGCGTCTTCCCCGCGATCGGACTGGAGGCCGTGACGCGGATCTCGCGGCGCTCCAGTCCTTCCACCTGCTCCAGTCCCGGCACGCGCGGGCTGATGCGATCGCTGGCATGTGCCGCCAGTGCGGCGGCGACGATGTGCCGCGGCGTATAGGCGGCGGTGGCGCCGGCGAGCTCCATCGCCCTCCGGTGATTCGGATCTTCGACGAAGGTGTAGATCTCGCGCGTGAAGCCGCTCTGCCGCGCGCGAAGAATCAGCGCCGCGTTTTCCTCGTCGCGGCCATTCGCGACGATCGCCCGCGCCGATTTCGCCCGACAAGCCTCGAGCATGTCCTCCTCGGTTCGGCTGAAGACGACGCGCAGGCCGCGATCCATCACCCCGCGCGCCGCTGCCTCATCGGTGTCGACGACGAGCGTCGGAATGCCGACCGCCGCCAGCCGTTGCAGCAGCGTCTCGACCGCCGGACCGAAGCGATAGACGATGACGTGATCGGCGGTGCCGCGCTCCGCCTCGCGCGGCACGCGCTGCTCGAAACGCTCCGCGAGGTACGGCAGGATGAAGCCGGCCAGGATGAGCGGAATCAGCACCATCCCGACCACCTGTACCGCGATGACGAGGATGACCATCGCCGGATGCGACCAGCGATTGTCGGCGCCGTACCCAGTCGTGCTCAGGGTCTCCGTCGCCCACTCGAAGCTCTGCAGAAAGGAGCGCGGCCTGTTCTCGAGGTGCGCCATCCCGAGGTCGTACAGCAACGCCACGCTGAACAGAAAGGCGATCAGGGCCGCGATGAGCAGTGCCAGACGACGGCGGCGCATGGCTCCGAGGATAACAGGTGGCCTGCTGCTAGATAGCAGGTAGCAGACAGCAGATAGCAGGAGCGCTCAAGGCCTGCTATCTGCTATCTGCTATCTGTTATCTGTTATCTGCTATCTGCTATCTGATTTCGCAAACATGGTTCAACTTCTCTGCACCGTGCGCGATTGCCACACGCCGCTCGTGATCGACGCGCGGCGCGCGATCTGCGAGCGCGGACATTCGTTCGACATCGCGCGGAGCGGGTACCTCAATCTGTTGCAGCCGCAGGATCGCCGCTCGCGCGTTCCGGGCGATTCGGCCGAGGCCGTGGCCGCGCGGCGGAGGTTCCTCGATCGCGGATTCGCGAAGCCGCTGCTCGATGCGATCGTCGAATTCATGCAACCGATTGAAGGCCCGGTCCTCGATGTGGGATGCGGCGAGGGCTATCACCTCGGCGCGCTCGATGGCGATGGGCGGCACGGCGTCGACATCTCGGTCGCGGCGATCGACGCGGCGGCGAAGCGCTATGCCGATTGCCACTGGATCGTGGCGAACGCCGATCGCTTCCTGCCGTACGCCGATGCGTCGTTCCGGATCGTCGATTCGATCACCGCGCGGATGAATTCCGCGGAGTTTCGCCGCGTGCTGCGCGACGACGGGCGGCTGGTGATCGTGATCCCCGGCGCGGACGATCTCGTCGAGCTGCGCGGCATGACGCGCGATCGCGTGGAGCGGACGATCGAGCTCTTCGCGGAGCACTTCACGCTCGAGAAGCACGAGCACGTGCGGCACGTCGCGGAGCTCGATGACGAGGCGGTCGCCGATCTCCTGAAGACGACGTACCGGCGCGTGAAGCCACGCGCCGGTACGGTCACGATGTCGCGAGATCTGCTGCGCTTGCGGGTATTGAAGAGTGTGGGGCGGGTTCTCTAACCCGCCCCCCGGGGATGGGCGGGTTGGAGAACCCGCCCCACACACTGTTTTTCAGCGCAGGTAATGGCAGGTGTATCCGTTCGGGTACTTCTGCAGGTAGTCCTGGTGGTAATCCTCCGCCGGCCAGAAGTCGGTCGCGGCGACGATCTCCGTGGCGATCGGGCGGGTCCATTTCCCTGACGCCTCGACCTCCTTCTTCACCCGCTCGGCGGTCGCGCGCTGCGCTTCGTCGTGGACGAAGATCGCGGAGCGGTACTGGGTGCCGACGTCGTTGCCCTGACGGTTCGGCGTCGTCGGATCGTGCAGGCGGAAGAAGTAGCGGAGGATCTCCTCGTAGCTGATCCGATCGGGATCGAACTCGATTGCGATCGATTCCGCGTGGCCCGTCCGGCCGGTCTTCACATCTTCATAACGCGCGTTCGGCAGCGTGCCGCCGGTGTAGCCGACGGTCGTCCCGATGACGCCCGGCAGTTTGCGGATCAACTCCTCGACGCCCCAGAAGCAGCCGCCGGCCAATGTCGCTGTTTCGGTCACTTTTTGTTCCCCTCGAAAAGGTGCTTGTACTGTCCATACCCCTCGGCCTCGAGCTTGCTGGCCGGGATGAAGCGCAGCGACGCGGAGTTCATGCAGTAGCGCTGGCCGGTCGGCGCGGGACCGTCATCGAAGACATGTCCGAGGTGCGAGTTGGCGTGCTTCGAGCGAACCTCGGTGCGAGCCATGAACAGCTTGCGATCGGTCTTCGTCACCACGTTCGCCGGCTCCAGCGGCTTCGTGAAGCTCGGCCAGCCGGTGCCGCTGTCGAACTTGTCGAGGGAGCTGAAGAGCGCCTCGCCCGACACCACGTCGACGTAGATGCCCGGCTCGTGATTGTCCCAGTAGTCGTTGCGGAACGGTGGCTCGGTCCCCTCGTTCTGCGTGACGTCGTACTGAATCGGCGTCAGGCGCTTGCGAAGCTCCTGGTCAGATGGTTTGGATGCGGTCGTGGTCATCGATCCTCCTTTTGGCGACTGAGCGAAACAACTGACCACGATTGCCAGTGCAGCAAGCGTGGCGATGATGGCAGTCAGTGTCTTCATTTTCATGGTCTTTCAAACCTCCCGCGGCATGACGAATAGTCCGCAAATTCGGCTCCAAAGATCACAAGAGGATCACGGGAAGGTAAAACATCCCATCGCTCCGTTCGTATCAATGAGCAGGAGACCCATGTCCCGAATCCGAACTGCCGCGCTCCCTCCGATCCGCTTCGCAGCGCTCCTGACGATCTGGTTCTCGCTCTTCGCCTACGCCGGGCGGCCTCTGCTGGTGGCCGCGCACATGGAGGGTGTCGGCCGTGTCGAAGCGTGGGGCGGACTCTTCATCGTGTCGCTGCTGCCGCTCCTCGCTTTGCTGCGCAGGCCGCTGCCGCAATTCGCCGGCTACGCCACGCTGGCACTCTTCTCGACGCTCTTCATCGTGGTCGTCTTCGGCGACTTCCTCCGGATCGCGTGGTGGCTCGCGCGCGCATCGCTCGATGGCCGCACGCTCACGTACGCGAGCCTCGGCGCCGCCGCGCTGCTGTCGCTCGTCGGACTCGTGCAGGCGCGTTGTCCGCGCGTGAAGCGCATAAAGGTCGCGATCGACGATCTGCCGCCGGAGCTCGACGGCTACACGATCGCGCAGTGGAGCGACGTGCATGTCGGTCCGACGATTCAGCGCCGCTTCGTGGCCCGGCTCGTGGAACTGACGAACGAGCTGAAAGCCGACGCCATCGTCATCACGGGAGATCTTGTCGACGGATACGCGGCGGAGCTGCGCGATCAGGTGGCGCCGCTGCGCGACCTCCGCGCGCGCGACGGCGTCTTCTACGTCACCGGCAACCACGAGTACTACTGGCGCGCCTCCGAGTGGATCGCGGAGCTCGAAGCCCTCGGCCTCACGTTCCTGAAAAACAGCCACAAGGTCGTCCGCCCCGGCCTCGTGATCGCCGGCGTCACCGATCCGGTCGGCCGCGATTCGGATGCGCGTGCGGCGATCGCCGGCGCGCCGCGCGATGCGGTGAAGATCCTGCTCGCGCACCGTCCGCAGACCGCGGAGGTCGCGAGCGAGCTCGGTGTCGATCTCCAGCTCTCCGGACATACGCACGGAGGGCAGTTCTTCCCGTTCAATCTGCTGATCCACGCCTTTCAGCCGGTGGTCGCCGGACTGCATCGCATCGGCCGGATGTGGCTCTACGTCAGCAGAGGCACCGGATACTGGGGACCGCCATCGCGACTTGGTGTGCGCGGCGAGATCACGATGATCCAGCTCAGCCGGCCGGGAAAACCAGGTGTCATCCTGAGCCGCGTAGACGGCGAAGGATCCGTATCCTGAAACGAGCGGCGCCTGATGCTACGGGTCCTTCGTCGTCTGCGCGACTCAGGATGACACTAGGGCGGCACCTCTTCGGGGTTGATCCAGCTCACATCGGATCAGTCCGCATCTCATTAGAATCGGCGGAAATGCGCCGCTGCATGCTCGCTCTCCTTCTTTTCGCCGCCACGCTTGTCTCCGCCCAGACCATCGAGACCAATCCTTCGACCGAGGGCGGGCGGGTCATCAAACAACTCGTCGAAGAATCGCGGATGGAGGAGCTGCGCTGGCCCGACTTCAGCGACTACCGGCGCCATCTCCGCAATCTCTACGCGCCGAACGGCTACGCTCTCCTCTGGACGGCGCAGGGCCGGCCGACGCCGCAGGCGCTGGCCGTCATCGCGCTCTTCGAAGCCGCCGACGTGAAGGGCATCAACAGCGTCGACTACGACGGCTCGCGCTGGCAGCCGCGGATCGCCGCGTTGTCGGCGAAGGATGAGAACGGGCGGGCGCGCTTCGACGTCGCGGTCAGCATCACGCTGATGCGCTACATCTCCGACCTCCACATCGGCCGCATCAATCCGCGCAACGTCCGCTTCGATCTCGACATCGAAACGAAGAAGTACTACCTGCCGAAGCTCCTCTCCGACATCGTGCAGTCGCCCGACAACCTGGCGATCCTCAATCAGATCGAGCCGCCGTACGACGAATATCACCGCCTGCAGAACGCGCTCGCCGACTACCGCCGCATGGCGAACGACGCAAAGGACGAGAAGCCGCTGCCTGTGGCCAAAGTGAAGCCCGGCGGCACCTACGCGTCACTCCCGCAGCTCGCGCGAATGCTCCACAGGACCGGCGACCTCCCCGCAACCGCGGAACCGCGAAACCCCGCAACCTACGAGGAGCCGATCGTCGCCGCCGTGAAGCACTTCCAGCAGCGCCACGGCCTCGAGGCCGACGGCATCCTCAGCGAGAAAACATTCAAAGCGCTTAACGTTCCGCTCGGCCGGCGCATCCGGCAGATCCAGCTCGCGCTGGAGCGCTGGCGCTGGGCGCCGGGCGAGTTCGAGCATCTGCCGATCGTCGTCAACATCCCGGAGTTCCGCCTGCACCTGTGGGACGACAAGACGGGACACAGCGCGAAGGTGATGAACGTCGTCGTCGGCCAGACCGTCTCGCATCAGACGCCCGTCTTCGCCGGCGACATGCGCTACATCGTCTTCCGTCCGACCTGGAGCGTGCCGCCGACGATCCAGCGCGCGGAGATCGTGCCGCACATCGAGAAGGACCCGAACTATCTCGCGAAGAACAACTACGAGATCGTCGACGACGAAGGGAAATCGATCGGCTCGACGGTCGACAAGGGCACGCTCGCCCGTCTGCGCACGTGCGACCTGCAGGTGCGGCAGAAGTCCGGTCCGTCGAACGCGCTCGGGCTCGTGAAGTTCATCTTTCCCAATCAGAACAACGTCTACCTGCACTCGACGCCGTCGCAGGCGCTCTTCTCACGCGCGAAACGCGACTTCAGTCACGGCTGCATCCGCGTCGAGGACCCGGTCGGCCTCGCCGTGTGGGCGCTGCGCGAACAGCCGGAGTGGACGACCGAGCGCATCAAGGGCGCGATGGAGAAAGGCGATTCGAAGACGGTCGTGCTCAAGACCTCGATCCCGGTGATGATCATCTACACCACTGCGGTCGTGCGCGATGACGGCTCGGTCGATTTCTACGACGACATCTACGGGCATGACGCGACGCTGGAGAATGCGCTGGCCGCGGGGTATCCGTACCCGGCGTGATTCGAGCGTCATCCCGAGCGTGAGTCGAGGGACCTGGCGGCCTGGGTGGCGCGCCGCCCTCCCACCCAGGTCCCTCGACTACGCTCGGGATGACGGCCCCACGCACGCTCACGCCATCGCGGCCGACCCGATCTCCGGGTGCGCCCGCACGAATTCGATGAGATGCGGCAGGTAGTCGCGCAGCCGCGGCAGCGCGATTCCTGATCCTGCCAGATCGGCGCGCGTGTTCGTCGTGTCGTACTCGGTCGGATGCACGAAGTAGTCGACCGCGGGCGCCGGAATGCGCAGCAGCTTGTACACGCCCGGCACGTATTTGATCGACGCCTTCGCCACCTCGGCCGGCAGCGGGATGCGGATGATCGTCCGCCCGATCGCCTCGCCGATGGCGTTGATCGTCTCGTCTACGGTCAGCGGCTCGGGATCGGCGAGATGGTACGTCTTTCCGATCGATTGCGGGATCCCGCTCAGGTAGTCGAGCGCTGAAACGATGAAGTCGCGCGGCACGACGTTGAACCGGTATTTCTTCGGCCGTCCGACGACCGGCAGAAACGCGATGTGCCCCTGCCGCATCAGCCACTGGATGACGTAGTACGGCCCGTCGAACTTCTGCGTGGCGCCGGTCGCGCTGTCGCCGACGACGACCGACGGCCGGTAGATCGTCACCGGCAACCCCTGGTGCATCGCGAATCGCACCTCGACCTCGGCCAGGTTCTTCGTCTCTTCGTAATAGTTGTTGAAGCTCTGCCCCGTCTGCAGCTGGTCTTCCAGGAACAGTCCGCGATGCCGGCCGCTGACGTAGCAGGTGCTGATGTAGTGCACACGCTCGAGTGCACTGCACTGCCGCGCGAACTCGAGCACGTTGCGCGTCCCCTCGACATTGACCCGCACGCCAACGTCGCGCCGCACCGACAGGTCGTAGATCGCCGCGAGGTGGTAGATCTCCGCGACATCCGGCATGTCGGGCGCGAGGCCGGGTTGCGTGATGTCCCCTTCGATCAGGCGGATCCGCTCGGCGAGGCCGCTCGCTTTCCGGCGCTCGTCCGCGAGCGCCATGAACTTCGGTTGCACGAGGCAGACGGCTTCGATGTCATTCGAGCGGCGCAGGATGCGGGGCAGCAGCTCACTGCCGAGGAATCCGGGATAACCGGTTAAGAGGACGGACGGCACCGGCGCATTATGCCGCTACACTCCACCCATGCGGGCATACGGCTGGCGCACGCGGAACGACGTATTGCGCGGGGTGCTTCTCGGCATCGGATTCGGCGTCTCCATCTCCCTGCTCGAAAGCGGCGGCACGAAGGAGTTCCCGCCGCTGCACACCTTCATCCGCAACACGATCTTCGGCATCGTGATCATGGCGCTGGCCCGCGGCGGCGAGACGCTGTTCAGCCATCGCATCGAGCGGAGCCGGAATCCGGTCACGCTCCGCATCGTGATCTACACGCTGGCCGGCTGGCTCGGCTACTTCGTTGGACTCGCCATCCTGGCCGTCTCGCCGCTCGGCGTCGACCGCGATGAATTCCACCAGACCTATCACTTCCTCTACTCGCTCTTCGCCTCGGCGACGATCGCGATCGTGGTCGGCTTCATCATTCATTACAACCGACGTCGCAACGATCGGCTGAAAGAGATCGAGTTCGCGGAGAAAGAGCTGGAGATCGCGCGCGAGATGCAGCAGCGCCTTCTGCCGCCGCCGCTGATCGAGCACGACGGCTATCGCATCACCGCGCGTACGCAGCCTGCGCGCATCGTCGGCGGCGATTTCTACGACGTCATCCGGCTCGGCGACGGCTCGCTCGGCGTCGTCATCGCCGACGTCAGCGGCAAAGGGATCGGCGCCAGCTTCCTGATGGCGTCGTGCAAGGCGATGATCCCGCTCCTCGCGGCTAGCGGCGGCGTCGGAGACGTGATGCGCGCGCTGAACGCAAGCCTCTGCGACCAGCTCGGGAAGCGCGAGTTCGTGGCCATGCTCTTCGCCCGCTTCGACTCCGCGAGTGGAGAGCTGGAGATCGTGAACGCCGGAATGCCCGATCCGTACATCCTCGGCAACGTCACGCCGCGCAGCATCGACTTCGGCGGCGATCGCTTCCCGCTCGGCGTGCGCCGCGAGTCGCGTTACGAGCCGTCGCGCGCGTCGCTCGCGCGCGGCGAGCGGCTGCTGATGTTCAGCGACGGCTTCCCCGAGGCGATGGTCGGGGAGGAAGCGGTCGGTTATGAGCGGATGGAGTCGATGCTGCAGGGAGCGCAGTCGATCGATGAATTGATCGTCGAGCTGACGTCGATTCCGAACGTGCGGATCGACGACGACCTGACCGTCATGACGCTAGAGCGCGTGTGACCGCCACCAGTCCATCCACCACCCGCGCGAACCGCTCGTAGTCGAGCGTCTCCGGCGTGTCGCCCGCGTTGTGGTAGTTCGGATTTCGGAACGGCGCGGTGTCGGTGACCATCAGCGCCGGCCAGCCGAACTGCCAGAACGACCACTGATCGGACCAGCCGATCTCCTCGATCAATTGCGGCAACGCCGCTCCTTCGCTCGGAAACTTCGCGTTCTCGCGGAACGCGCCGATGCAGCGGCGCACGAGCTTGCGTGAACCGACGTTGCCCGCGAAGCCGATGAAGTCGCCGGTCGATGGGAGGAACCGTTTGAGGAACGGCGGATAGCGCTGCGAGTTGGGACGCGTGTCGTAGTAACCGATCGATTCGAGGCTCAGCATCGCGGAGATCGTCGCGCCGCTTTGATGGTAGCGCCGGGCGTAGACGTAGCTCCCCATCGTCGCGCTCTTGAAGTTCGGCGGCTCTTCGCCGGTGAAGAAAACGAAGTGGATCGTCTGGCGCGGTTTCGTCTTCGCCAGGCGCCGCGCGATGGCGAGGCATCCCGCCACGCCGCTGGCGTTGTCGTCCGCGCCCGGCGCTTCATCGACCGAGTCGTAATGCGCGCCGATGACCACGATCGCCGGCGACTCGCCGTGCAATACGGCCTCGATGTTGTCCCCGTCGCTCGTCCGCTGCCGCCACGGCGTGTAGCCCGCCGCGATCAGTTCGCGCTCGATGTACGCCGCGGCCGGCGCCAGCGTCTCCGGCACCGTGCGCGGCCCGTTCGCCGTGATCGCAACGACGTCGCGCCGCAGCTCCGCGGCGAGCGCGCGCTGCGAATCGGTGAGCGGCGGCAGGGCCGCGCGCCACGAACGGCCGGGCATCGCCAGCATCGATCGCCAGGCGATTAAGCTGAGGATCAGGATGAGGATGAGTGCGGCGATCGCGAATTTCATGTGTGGGGCGGGTTGGAGAACCCGCCCCACACATTAGTTCTTCGCGGCACGCGCCATCAAGCCGAGGCCGATGACGATCACCGCGGCGCCGGCGGTAAACCAGGCGCGATGCTTTGGGTAGATCTTCCTGTCGACCTTGTGCAATGCATGCTGCACGCGCCGCGTATCGAGCACTTTTCCGACTGCCCACACCGCGAGCGGCGGAACCATCCGCTCGAGCACATCCTGGCTGCGAAGTTTCATATAGACCTCCTCATGGTGCCGCCTGATCGGGCGGCGCGATGTATCCGATCTCGCTCCAGCCGTCTCCGGTCGTGTTGTCGACCGATGAGCCGTAAGCGGTCCACGTGTTCGACCGGGCCGAGGCCGACACGTTGTCAATCGCGACCTGCACGTTGTCCAGCGGCGGTCCGACGAAAGAGCTCTGCACCATCGACAGCGGCGGTACCGTGACGAACGTTACCTCTCCGGCGCTCACGTTTGTGCCGCGGACGACGATCTGGAACCGCTGCTCGTTCACCGCGTCGAGGTTCACGACGCCGACGTTCAGCCGGTACCGGTCGTCGCGGCGCAGGCCGATGATCGAGAGCCGCGTGCTGTGGATCGAGCCGGCCGGAATGGCGGAGAAGGTCTGCGACACCGTGCCGTTCGAGAGTCCGGGCTGATTCGACCAGATGCGCGACGTCGCGTAGAGCACCGCGGTCGGATCGCCCGCCCCTTCCACCGAGATCCCGGTGATGAGGATGGCGCCGAGTCCCGACTGCTGCATCACGCTGGCGACGAAGTCCTCGGTGCCGATACCGCTCAGTGCACTGATCGTCAGCCGTTTGACCGAGACGCCGTTGCCGGTGACGAATTGCGGCAGCCAGCGAAGCTCGACTGTCTGGTCGTGCGACGAGTAGTTGACCAGGTTGATGTCGCTCCGGAAAAACGTCCCGTTGGCTCCCTGCACGGACCCGGCCGCCGGCAGGAGAATCTGCGGCGCCGCGCCGAGCGGCACGACGAGATTGTCGGTTCGAACCTGAGCAGCAAAAAGTGGCGTAGCGATGAGAAGCGCGACGAAAAAAGTCTTCATGACTCTTGCACTATGCGAACCACGTACACAAACCGAAACCGAACCGAAAACGTGGGGCGGGTTCTCTAACCCGCCGCCCTGGGCGGGGCGGTGGCGGTGGTTCTCTACCCCACCCACCCACGGGGGGCGGCGGGTTAGAGAACCCGCCCTACGTTGACCATGTAGACTGCCGATCATGGAAAAAGTGAACGTCGGAGTGCTCGGATCAGGGGATGTCGGCCGCGTGCTGGCCGGCGGATTCATCAAGCTCGGCCATGACGTGAAGATCGGCTCGCGCGATCCCGAAAAGCTGCGCGAATGGGTGGAAAAAGCGGGCGAGCACGCCTCGGCCGGCACCTTCGAGGAGACCGCGAAGTTCGGCGACGTGATCGTCCTCGCCACCCTCGGCACCGGCGCGGAGAACGCGGTCCGGATGGCGGGCCTCGACAACTTCACCGGCAAAGTCGTCATCGACGCCACGAACCCGCTCGAGCACTCCAGCGGCCTGCCGAAGCTCTCCGTCGGCTTCAACGACTCGCTCGGCGAACAGGTGCAGCGTCTGATTCCGAAGGCGCGCGTGGTCAAGGCGTTCAACAGCGTCGGCAACCCGCACATGATCGATCCCGACTTCCCGAACGGCCCGCCCGACATGTTCATCTGCGGCAACGACGACGATGCGAAGAAGCTCGTCGCGCAGGTCTGCCGGCACTGGGGCTGGGGCGTGATCGACCTCGGCGGCATCGAGTCGTCGCGCTACCTCGAGCCGATGTGCATGGTCTGGGTGATGCACGGCATCCGCGGCGGCTCGTGGAACCACGCGTTCAAGATGCTGCAGAAGTAAGGAGTGCGGCGGCCATGCCGCCGCTGACTCTCGTTCAGGGCGGCCACGCCGCCCGCCCACCCACCGCTCAGGCATGGCCTTCGCGACACGAGCGGCGGCATGGCCGCCGCACTCCATGATTTCCGTCATACCAGCGGCCATTCGCTGGGGCGCGCCGGTGACGCGCATGTTCGTGATCCTCGGCAGCGTGGCACTGTTCACGCTTCTGTCAGCCTATTCAACGCCGAGCAACGTTCAGTCGTAGCCCGTTATACTTTTTCGAGAGGTACACGATGATCAGACGTCTGGTCTTTGTCGGAGTCCTTCTTCTCGCCTTCACCGTCACCCTCCCCACCCAGGCGCAGTACTTCGGCCGCAATAAAGTCCAGTGGGAAAACTTCCACTTCAAGACCCTGCAGACGCCGCACTTCGACATCTACTACTACGACCAGGAAGCGGATGTCGTGAACGACGTCGGCCGGATGGCCGAGCGCTGGTACGACAGGCTCTCGCGGACGTTCAATCACACGTTCAACCGCAAGCCGATCGTCCTCTACGCCAACAGCGCCGACTTCCAGCAGACCACCACCACCGGCGGCCTGATCGGTGAAGGGACGGGCGGCTTCACCGACGAGTTCATGAACCGCGTCGTGCTGCCGCTGACCGGCAACTACGCCGACAACGATCACGTCCTCGGGCACGAGCTCGTGCACGTCTTCCAGTACGACATCGCCGCGCAGCAGGTGACGAGCCGCCGCCGCTTCTCGCTCGAGCAGATGCCGCTCTGGCTCGTGGAAGGAATGGCGGAGTACTTCTCGAAGGGACGCATCGATCCTCTGACCTCGATGTGGATCCGCGACGCGACGATCCACGATCACCTCCCGGATCTTCGCAAGCTGAGCAACCCGCGCTACTTCCCCTATCGCTACGGCGAAGCGCTCCTGGCCTACATCGGCGGACGCTTCGGCGACGAGGCGGTGGTCCGCTACTTCCTCGCCGCGGGACAGGTCGGCATCGAGCCCGCGTTCGAGCACGCGACCGGTCTCTCGTCGAAACAACTCTTCGCCGACTGGCAGGCATCGGCGCACGAGCTCTACGACCCGGTCCTCAACGAGCGTCCGGCGATGCTCGGCACTCCGATCCTCGGCACGAAGCGGACGAAGGGCGATCTGAACGTCGGTCCGGCGCTCAGCCCCGACGGCCGCTACATCGCCTTCCTCACCACCCGCGAGATCTTCGACGTCGACCTCTTCCTCGCTGACGCGAAGACCGGCCGCATCATCAAGAAACTCGTCTCCTCCGATCGCGATCCGCATTTCGACGCCCTGCGCTTCATCGACAGCGCCGGCAGCTGGTCGCCCGATTCGAAGAAGCTGGCCTTCGTCGTCTTCGAGAAAGGGGACAACTACCTCGCCGTCGTCGACGCCGAGACGCGCAGGATCGAGCACATCCGCGTCCCGGGCCTCGATGCGCTGACCGCGCCGGCGTGGTCGCCCGACGGCCACTCGATCGCCCTCTCGGGGCAAGCCACCGGCGTCACGAATCTCTACATCTTCGATCTCGACACGAAGCAGATCCGGCAGCTGACGAACGACCGTTACGCCGACATGCAGCCCGCCTGGTCGCCCGACGGCAAGACGATCGCCTTCGTCTCCGATCGCGGCAGCGGCACGAATCTGGCCGAGCTCCGCTTCAGCGATTTCGGGATCTCGACGATCGACGTCGCCACGGCGCACGTCGAGACGCTGCCGCTCTTCGATCACGCCAAGCACATCGATCCGCATTACGCCCCCGACGGCTCGCTCTACTTCGTGGCCAATCCGGAAGGCGTTCCGGACATCTACCGCTACACCCCGGCGGATGGAAAGATCGAGCGCATTACGCATGTGCAGACCGGCGTCTCCGGCATCACGGAGACCTCGCCGGCGATGACCGTCGCATCGCAGACGGGCGAGCTGGCGTTCTCGCTTTACGAGGATGACAACTACAACATCTACACACTGCCTGCTTCGCCGGGCGGCATCGCGGTCGCGGCGACTGCGGTGGCCGAGGCGCCAAGGGCGGCTGCGCTGCCGCCGTTCAGGGCGACCGGGTCGGAGATCACCAAGTACCTGCAGAATCCGTCGCTCGGATTGCCGTCCGAATCGACGGCGTATCGCACCCGGCCGTACGACCCGTCGCTCCATCTCGCCTACCTCGGACCTCCATCGATCGGAATCGGCGCGGACCGCTACGGCTACGGAGTCGGCGGCAGCGTGGCCGCGGAGTTCACCGACATCCTCGGGCACCACGACGTCGGGGTGGCGATCCAGGGAGGAGGTTACGGCAGCGGCGGCGGGAGCTTCGCCAATCAGATCGGAGGCGAGGTCTACTACCTCAATCAGACGCACCGCTTCAATTGGGGCGCGGACGTCGTACACATCCCGTACGTCAGCATCTTCCCGATCGAAGGACAGGAGCAGGTCGATCTCGGCAACGGCAACATCGTGCTCGCCGACGTCCTGCAGCAGGTTCGCGAGATCCAGACGATCGACGACGTCTCCGGCGTCGCGCAATATCCGTTCAGCAGCACGCGGCGGCTCGAGGTGTCGGGCGGATTCCAGCGCTACAGCTACAAGGCCGACGTCGAGACGCTGCTGTTCGTCAACGGTCAGCTGATCAGCGACGAGCTGTCGAAACTTCCGGGCGGCTTCGCGGTAAGCATGGCGAAAGCGGGCGTGGCGTTCGTCGGCGACAGCTCGACGTTCGGCTTCATCTCCCCCGTTCGCGGCACGCGCTATCGCTACGAAGTGCAGGCGTTGCGCGGCGATCTGAAATTCGTCACGGCGCTCGCCGACTGGCGCAAGTACTTCTTCATGCGGCCGGTGACGCTCGCCGTGCGCGGATTGCAGTACGGCCGATACGGCAGCGACAGCGAGAACAACGTGCTGACGCCGCTCTATCTCGGCGAGCCGGGACTGATGCGCGGCTACGATCCGTACTCGATCGGAGCGGATGAATGCACGAACGCGACGCCGGCCGATCCGTGTCCGACGCTCAGCCGCCTGATCGGATCGCGCATCGCGGTCGCCAGCGCCGAGGTGCGCGTACCGCTGCTCGGGACCAAGCAGTACGGATTGATCAACGCGGCATTCCTGCCGACGGAGCTCTTCGCCTTCGCAGACGCCGGCGAAGCGTGGCACAGCGGCCAGCATCCGAAGCTCGGTTCGGATGCGAGCGGCCAGGAGCCGGTGTACAGCGTCGGCGCCGGAGTGCGCATCCTGCTGAGCTACATCCCGCTCGAGTTCTACGCCGCGAAACCGTTCCAGCGTCCCGGCCAGGGCATCGTGTACGGGTTCAACATCATCCCGGGTTGGTAGAAGTCAGTGCTGAGTGCTGAGGACTGAGTGCTGAGGACTGAGTGCTGAGTGGCGGAGGACTCAGAACTCAGCACTCAGAACTCAGAACTCAGAACTCAGCACTCAGAACTCAGAACTCAGCACTCAGCAGAGCGACCGTGCGATGATCGGGGCGATGCAGGAGATCACCCGTCACGAGTTCGAAGCGGTCGTCGAGGAGGCGCTCGAGGAGCTGCCGGAGCAGTTCGCGTCGCTGCTCGACAACATCGCCGTCGTCGTCGAAGAGGAGCCGTCGGACGACGACCTCGACGTGCTCGAAGAACATCACCACGAGCTCCTCGGCATCTATCGCGGCACGCCGATGACGCGCCGGACGCACGACATGATGCTGCTCCCCGATCAGATCGCGATCTTCCGCGGGCCGATCCTCCGCGTTACGCGCAATCGCCGCGACGCGGTTCAGCAGATCCGGCAGACCGTCATTCACGAGCTAGGGCACTATTTCGGCCTCAGCGACCACGACATGGTTTTCTGAACGGCTGTTCGTGCATCCAACAGCACGTTGGAGGCATTTTCATGAAACGAACAGCGATCGTTCTTCTAGTCGTCGCGTCATTCGTCGTCTCGTGCAGCAAGAACAAGGAACGGGCGCTCAATGTGCCGCCCCGGACCGATTCCAGCCGGCGGGCACGCATTCAGGGACCGCCAGCGCCCCTGCCACCGCCGCCCGCCACTGTACCGGCGCCGTTGAGGGCGGAGGCGAAATCGAAAGACGCCTACGGCTACGCGGCCGGCGTCGAGGGCGGAGTGGTTGGTGGAGTCGTCGGCGGAGTGGCCGGCGGCGTCATCGGAGCGGTGCCGGTACCGGAAGAGATACCGCAGCCGAGCTACGCGAAGATCGAGGAGCACGGCTTCTTCGACACGAAGACGGCCGCGCTGACGACGTTCTCCATCGACGTCGACCGCGCCTCGTACGCGAACGTCCGCCGCTTCCTCACCCACAACCAGCTCCCGCCGCCCGACGCCGTGCGCATCGAGGAGATGGTCAACTACTTTACTTACGCGCTGCCGCAGCCGAAGGGGAACGACCCGTTCTCCATCACGTCCGAAGTGTCCGGCTGCCCGTGGAACAACAAGCACCGCCTGATGCGCGTCGCGCTGCAGGGACGCAATCTCGATGAGTGGAAGATGGCGCCGAACAACCTCGTCTTCCTCCTCGACGTCTCCGGCTCGATGCAGCCGCCGGAGCGCCTGCCGCTGATCAAGTCGGCGTTCCGCCTGCTCGTGAACCGCCTGCGGCCACAGGACCGCGTGGCGATCGTCGTCTACGCCGGCGCCGCAGGCGTCGTGCTGCCGCCGACGTCGGGCGCCGACAAGGACAAGATCATCGCCGCGCTCGACCGCCTCAACGCCGGCGGCTCCACGGCCGGCGCCGAAGGGATCGAGCTCGCCTACCAGACCGCGGAACAGGCGTACACGCAGGACGGCAACAACCGCGTGATCCTCGCCACCGACGGCGACTTCAACGTCGGCGTCTCCTCGGTTGAAGAGCTGCAGAAGCTGATCGAGGAGAAGCGCAAGCACAACATCTTCCTGACCACGATCGGCGTCGGCGACGACAACTATCGCGACGACATGCTGGAGATGCTGGCCGACAAAGGGAACGGCAACTACGCCTACCTCGATTCGATGAAGGAAGCGGAGAAGGTCTTCAAGAGCGAGCTGACCGGCACGCTGGTGACGATCGCCAAGGACGTGAAGGTGCAGATCGAGTTCGATCAGACGCGCGTCGAGTCGTACCGCCAGATCGGCTACGAAAATCGCGCGCTGGAGAACAAGGACTTCGAGGACGACACGAAGGATGCGGGCGAGATGGGCGCGGGCCACTCGGTGACCGCGCTGTACGAGATCGTGCCGAAGGGCGATGGGAAAGGGCAGATCGCGAAGGTGCGCCTCCGCTACAAACAGCCGGCCGGCGACACGAGCCAGCTCATCACAGCCTCGGTCGACGACAACGGCGCGAGCGAGTACACGGCCTCGGGCGACATGAAGTTCGCCGCCGCCGTCGCCGAGCTCGGGATGCTCCTCCGCAACTCGCCGCACAAAGGCACCGCGTCATTCGCCGATGTCGCCGCCCTGGCCCGCAGCGCCCGCGGCGCGGACATCGACGGCTATCGCGACGAGCTGCTGCGGATGATCGATACGTCGAGCGCCTTGCACGCGCCCCGGCAGTTCGCCTCGGAGTGATGGAGTGCGGCGGCCATGCCGCCGCTCGGGTCGCGAAGGCCATGCCTGAGCGGTGGGCGGGCGGCGTGGCCGCCCTGAACGAGAAGCGGCGGCGGCGTGGCCGCCGCACTCCTACTTGATCGCGATCAACTCGATGTCGAACACCAGCATGCCCTGCGGCTTCGACTTGTCCGACGCATACGCCAGCTTCGCGGGGATCCAGAAGCGCACCGTCTCGCCGGCGGTCATCAGCTGCAGCCCTTCCGTCCATCCGGCGATCACGGAGTCCATCGGAAATTCGGCCGGCTGCTCGCGGATGACGGAGCTGTCGAACATGTTGCCGTCCATCGTCCAGCCGCTGTAGTGCACGCGCACCGTGCTGCGGCGCGACGGGTGCTTGTCGCCCGTTCCCGGCCGCAGCACTTTGTACGCGAGGCCGGAGCGGGTCTTCGTCGCGTCGTCCGGCGGCGCGGCGAGATCGGCCGGCGTGGCGGGCGGATGGACGATGCCGACGAGCTCCGTGTCGATGATCAGCTTCTCCTCCGGGATCCAGGCGCGCCGCGTTTCCCCTTCGACCATCTTCTCGACGACCGTGCGCCAGCCGGGATTCAGCTTCTTCACGGAAACGATTCCGACGCGCGGATCGGCGACCTGATCGAGCTGCTTCCCTTCCAGCGACCAGAGCGTGTAGTGCAACCGTACGTACTCCGATTCATCGGGATGCGTGCTCCCCTTCCCGGCCACGAGCAATTGCGTCGACACTCCGTCCAGCACCTCGGCATCAGCCGGTGGCTGCAACGAGAGCGCGACCACGGCAATCAACGTGAAGATCATCAATGAACCCCCGGCGGCAATGGCTGCGGCGTGAATTTTCTCTGACTCCGCTTCGGACCGATCTCGCTGCTGATGGAATGCAGCTCGATGTCGAACACGATCATCCCCTGCGGCTTCTCCGGCATCCCTTCATACGCGAGCTTCGGAGGAAGCCAGAAGCGGCTCTTCCCTCCGCTCGTCATCGACTGCACCGCTTCCGACCAGCCCTTGATGCCGCCGTCGGCCGGCAGCTCTTCGGCGCCGGAGCGGAAGTTCGACGTGTCGAACAGCTTGCCGTCGGCCGTCCAGCCGCTGTAGCTGACCAGCACCCTGTCGCCATGCTTCGGACGAATCGTGCCGGCGCCCGGGCGGAGGACTTTGTACGCCAGTCCCGACGGCGTGCGGATCGCGTCCGCCGGAATCGCCGCGACGTCGGACGGCGTCTCGGGGCGCGGGATGATCTGCATCAGCTCCGTGTCGATGACCGTGTTCTCCGCCGGCATCCAGGTGCGGCGCTCTTCGCCGATGGTCATCTTCAGGACGCCGGCATGCCAGCCGGGCGACATCTCCTTCATGTCGACCATGATCCATTGCGGCGCGACGACCTGATCGGCGAGCGTCCCGTCGTCGTGCCACACGACGTAGCGGAGCATGACGATGTCGTTATCGGTGGGACGCTTCGTCCCGAGCCCCGGCTTGAGCACGCGCGTGTTGTCGCGCGGCGGAGTGCGAAGGTCGGCGGGAGCGGAGAGGAGTAATCCGAGGAAGAATCCAAGCATGGCGGCGGGCGTCAGAACGCCCGCCGCCTACCCTGCTAATCCCGCGGAACGTGGAACGGAACTTCATCGTCCGGAGCGACGATGAATTCGCGCTCGTCGTCCGGAATCCACCACTGGTCTTCTTCCTGGCCGAATCTGCGAATGTCATCCATGATGCGTCTCCTTAAAACTGTGCCGCTTCCGTCGAGTTTTCGAGCGCCATCGTCGACGACTGTCCGGCGCTCACGATCTTTGCCACTTCATCGAAATATCCGGTCCCCACTTCGCGCTGATGGCGCGTCGCGGTGTAGCCGTTCGTCTCCGCCGCAAACTCCGACTGCTGCAGCCGCGAGTACGCCGTCATCCCCTCGTCGCGATACGTCCGCGCCAGCTCGTACATCGAGTAGTTGAGGGCGTGGAATCCGGCCAGCGTGACGAACTGGAACTTGTAGCCGAGCTCCCCGAGCTGCTGCTGGAACGAGGCGATCGTTCCGGCATCGAGCTTCTTCGCCCAGTTGAACGACGGCGAGCAGTTGTACGCCAGCATCTTTCCGGGGAACTTCGCGTGCACCGCCTCGGCGAACTGCCGCGCTTCGTCGATGTCGGGCGTCGACGTCTCCATCCACAGCAGATCTGCGTACGGCGCGTAGGCGATGGCGCGCGCGATGGCCATCCCGATCCCGCCGGTGATGCCGTAGAAGCCTTCGCTCGTCCGCTCGCCGGTGAGGAACTCGGTGTCGCGCTCATCGATGTCGCTCGTCATCAGCGTCGCCGAGCCTGCGTCGGTGCGCGCGACGACCAGCGTCGGCACGCCGCTCACGTCGGCCGCGAGCCGCGCCGCGGTGAGCGTGCGGATGAACTGCGATGTCGGCACGAGCACCTTGCCGCCGAGGTGTCCGCACTTCTTTTCGGATGCGAGCTGGTCTTCGAAATGGACCGCGGCCGCGCCGGCCTCGATCATCGACTTCATCAGCTCGAACGCGTTCAGCGATCCGCCGAACCCGGCCTCGGCGTCGGCGACGATCGGCGCATACCAGTGGGTCGTGTTCTTACCTTCCGCGCATTCGATCTGATCGGCGCGTTGCAACGATTGATTGATCCGCTTCACGACCTGCGGCACGGAGTTCGACGGATAGAGGCTCTGGTCGGGATACATGTTGCCCGACAGATTGGCGTCGGCCGCGACCTGCCATCCGGAGAGATAGATGGCTTTCAGTCCGGCACGGACCTGCTGAATGGCCTGATTGCCGGTCAGCGCGCCGAGGGCCGCGACGTACGGCTCTTCGTGAAGAAGGCGCCAGAGACGATCCGCGCCGAGCTCGGCCAGCGTGTACTCGATGTCGATCGAGCCGCGCAGCTTCAGCACTTCATCGGCCGAATAAGTGCGCGTGATGCCGTCCCAGCGCGGGTTCGTTTCCCACTCGCGTTCAATCTGCTTCGCGTCGCGTACTGCCTTGAGCTTTGCCATCAGTTCTCTCCTTCGATTTCCAATAGCTCCTGGTAAGCCGGGAGCGTCAAAAAGTCCGCCAGCTGGTCATCGACGATGAGCCGGTCGAAGATCGCGGCCGCGCGATCGACGTGCGTGCGCGGTCCGATCGATTGCAGCTCCTCGTCGCGAATCCGCGTGTAGAGCTCGTGCGTGAATGGGCGGCCGTCGTCGAGCGTCGCGCCGTGATGCAGCCACTGCCACAGCTGCGTGCGCGAGATCTCAGCGGTCGCCGCGTCTTCCATCAGGTTGTAAAGCGGTACCGCGCCATATCCGCCGAGCCACGCCTCGAGATAGAGAATCCCGACGTTGATGTTCTGGCGGACGCCTTTTTCGGTGACGACGCCCTGCGGGATCTCGAGCAGTTGTGTAGAACGGACACTCTTGTCTGTTCGTTTTTGAATCTGATTCGCCGCCGGCATGTGCTCGTCGAACACTTCCTTCGCTACCGCGACGAGTGCCGGATGCGCGACCCACGTGCCGTCGTGCCCCGCGCGCACTTCGCGCAACTTGTCGGCGCGCACCTTTTCGATCGCCGCATCATTCGCCGTGGGATCGTTCTTGATCGGAATGAACGCCGCCATCCCTCCCATCGCGTGAATGCCGCGGCGATGGCAGGTCTCGATCAGCAGGTCGACGTACGCGGCGAGGAATGCCTTGTCCATCGTGATCGAGGCGCGGTCGGGTGTGAGGAAATCGCGCCGGGCCCTGAATTTCTTGATGAACGAGAAGATGTAGTCCCAGCGTCCGCAGTTGAGGCCCGCGGAGTGATCGCGGAGCTCCCACAGAATCTCGTGCATCTCGAACGAGGCGAGGATGGTCTCGATCAGCACCGTGGCGCGGATCGATCCGTTCGGGATGCCGAGCAGTTGCTGCGCGCGGACGAAGACGTCGTTCCAGAGCCGCGCCTCGAGGTGCGACTCCATCTTCGGCAGATAAAAGTACGGGCCGCTGCCGCGCGCGAGGAGCTCCTTCGCGTTGTGAAAGAAGTAGAGCGCGAAGTCGAACAGCGAGGCGCTGACCGGCTTGCCGTCGACGTGCACGTGCTCCTCGACGAGATGCCAGCCGCGCGGACGGACGAGCAGCGTCGCGATTTTCTCGTTCAGCTTGTACTGCTTGCCGCCTGCTTCGAACGTGATCGTGCGGCGGACCGCGTCGATCAGGTTGACGTGTCCTTCGAGGTTGTTCGCCCAGGTCGGCGAGTTGGCGTCCTCGAAGTCGGCCATGAAGACGTTCGCGCCGGAGTTGAGGGCGTTGATGATCATCTTCCGGTCGACCGGTCCGGTGATCTCCACGCGGCGGTCGACCAGGTCGTTCGGGATCGGCGCAACGGTCCAGTCGCTTTCGCGGATCTCGCGCGTGCCGGGAAGGAAGCCGGGGAGCTCGCCGGCGTCGAGGCGGAGCTTCCGCTCCTGCCGTTGCGCCAGCAACTCTTCGCGCCGCGGATTGAGCTCACGCTGCAGCGCAGCAACGAACGCCAGCGCCTCGGAGGTGAGGATCGGCTCCCACTCGGGACGGACCCTGGCGAGGACCTCGATGTCGGACACGGTTGCGGCTTTCGTCATCGTGTAAAATGATGAGCATTAGCTCTGCCAAGGTCAATAAGTAACGGCCTGTTCGCTAGTTACGTAGTCAACACTTGTAAATGTAAAAGTGTAAAGTTGAAAAGGGATGTAAACTTGCAGGCGGCCGTATCGAACACGGAGGATTTATGCGGCGCATGCTTCCCACCGCACTTGCCGTAGCTCTTCTGGCTACCTCTGCTCCCCTTCTGGCCGGCCCCGCCGTCGGGTTCGTGATTCAGGCGCCGGCGGCAACGACCGGCGTTCCGTTCAACTTCACGGTTCGTGCCGTCGACCTCTCCGGCAACACCGCCACGACGTACGGTGGCACCGTCCACGTCACCAGCAGCGACCCCCTCGCCGCGCTCCCCGCCGATTACACGTTCACGGGCGGCGACGCGGGCATCGCTACGCTCACGGCCACGCTGCACGGCGACTACACGACGCAGACCCTTACGGTCACGGACACGAGCAACGGCAGCATCCACGGCAGCGCAGGCGTGATGGTCAAGGATCCCGATCACGTCGTCTGGTTCACGAGCGATGCGCCGCGGAATCCCGCGCGCAATTCGTCCGTGCCCGTCGTCATCGTCGCGCAGAATCGCGACTACCAGCGCGTGGCGAGCTACCGCGGCACGGTCCACTTCTCCGCCGACGACTCGTCCGTCGATCTGCCGGCCGATTACACATTCACGGCCGCCGACGCCGGCACCCACACGTTCTCGCTCGTGTTCCACCGCGGCTACCACCATCAGTTCTGGCTCACCGACATCGACAGCGGCGCCGGCGGCTCGAGCGAAGTGTGGGTGACCTGCCCCGACATCACCCTCACCGCCGTGAACAACGGACCGGTCTGTCCCGGTTCGCAGGTGACGCTGACGGCCCTCACGAACGCCGCAAATCCCACTTTTAACTGGCACGCGACGCACGGCGGTGCGGTCTTTCCGACCTTCACGACGCAAACGGCCGTCGCTCCGTACTCGGCAAGCTGGGAGGTCTACATGTCCGACGCCGACACCGGCTGTTTCGCGTCGGCGCAGACCGCGGTCGCACTCGAACCGCCGCCGGACGTCACCGCGCCGCAGTCGACGTCGGGCGATTTCACCGCCAGCATCGCCGGCGACCCGAACGGCCCTTACAGCAATGTTCAATGGACCGTCGACGGCGGAACGATCGTCGATGGCGCCGGAACGCCGACGATCACCATCCACCCGACCAGCGGCGCATCGAGAGTGAGTCTCGCGGTGACAGCCACACGCACGTCCACGAACTGCACGCGGTCGGAGAGCAATATCTACGTCCAGATCACCGCGCCGCCATTGTCGGGCGCGATCGCGACGCCTTCCTCCGTTTGCCGCAATGCCACGAACGTCGCTGCATCCGTCGCCGATGCAGGCTCCGGCGCGACGTACAACTGGAGCGTCAGCAATGGCATGCTGGCGGGCGGACAGGGAACGCGATCGATCACGTACGACGCCGCATCGACCGGTCCGGTGCACCTCGCCGTGACCGTGCAGCGGGGGATCGACTCCGCGTCAGGCTCGAAGGATGTCGCGATCTCAGGACCGTCGGCGCTCGTATCAGGCGGCGGAGGGCTCTGCCCCGATCAGACAGCCACGATCACTGCATCACTGACCGGCATTCCGCCGTTCGCCGTGACCTGGTCCGACGGCGTCACGCAATCCGACATCAACTCCTTCAGCGTCAGCCGCACGCTGCTGCTAGACGCACAGGCCTCGTTCGCGATCACCCACATCGCGGATGCCTCTTGCGAGGGAACGGCCACGGGCGAGGCGCACTTCACGCTGCTCGCGTATCCGTCGATCGTCACGGGCCCGGCCGACACGAGCGTGATGGGCGGCACGCCTGCCACCCTGACCGTGACCGCGGCCGGAGATCACCTTTCATTCGCCTGGTTCGAAGGACGCGCGGGCGATACGTCGAAGCTCGTGATGATCGGCAGCAACTCGTTCACCACGCCACCACTCTGGAGCAGCACTTCGTACTGGGTTCGCGTTCAAAGCCCGTGCGGCGAGGTGTCGTCGCGAGCCGCGCTCGTGACACCCGTGCCGCGCCGGCGCGCCACGAGGAGATGACCACACAATGACCGCACGCCTCGGCGCGAAAGTCCGCGCTCTCCGCCGCAAGGAAGGTCTGACCCAGACCGACCTCGCGGCCCGGCTCGAGATTTCACCCAGCTACCTGAACCTCATCGAGCACAACCAGCGTCCGCTCCCCGCGCATCTGCTGCTTCGCGTCGCGCAGACGTTCAACGTCGATCTCGCCTCATTCACCGATGACAGCCAGTCGCGTCTCGCCGGCGATCTGCAGGAGATCTTCGGCGATCCGCTCTTCGAGGAGCATTCGCTGACGACGAACGACGTGCGCGAGCTGGCGGAAAACGCCGGCGCGTCGCGCGCGGTGATCGCGCTCTATCACGCCTATCGCGCGCAGACCGACTCGGTGCGCGCGCTGGCGTCGAAGGTGTACGACGGCCGCGATTTCCACGGCTTGAATCCGGCGCACCTGCCATCCGAGGAAGTGAACGACGTCGTGCAGCACAACATGAACTACTTTCCGGAGCTCGAGGCGGCGGCGGAAGAGATCGCGCGCCGCGCGAAGCTCGATCGCGCCGATCTCTACGGCTCGATGATCGGCTACCTCCGCAACCATCACGGCATCAGCGTGAAGCTCATGCCGGTCGGCCGCGATCGCGTGACCGTGCGGCGATACGATCCCGAGCAGCGCGTGCTGGCGCTCTCCGAAGTGCTCCCGCCCTGGAGCCGGCACTTTCAGCTCGCGCACCAGATCGGCCTGCTCGACGCCGCGGCGGTCATCGACGCCGTGATCGAGCGCTCGCAATCGCACCTCACGACGCCCGACTCGGTGAAGCTCTGCCGCATCGCGCTGGCGAACGTCTTCGCCGCCGCGTTCCTCATGCCGTACGACGACTTCCTCCGGTTCGCGGAGGAGGTGCGGTACGACATCGAGCTGCTGCAACATCACTACACCGCGAGCTGGGAGCAGGTCTGCCACCGCCTGACGACGCTGCGCAAGCCGGGAGCGTCGGGCGTGCCGTTCCACTTCGTGCGCGTCGACATCGCCGGCAACATCTCGAAGCGCTTCAGCGGCACCGGCATCCGCTTCGCGCGTTTCTCCGGATCGTGTCCGCGCTGGGATGTCCACGCTGCGTTCCTCACGCCCGGCCGCGTCCGGACGCAGCTCTCGAAGATGCCCGACGGCACCGCGTACTTCTGCGTGGCGCGCACGATCCGCAAGAGCTTCGGCTTCACCTCGGGCGACGCACTGATGGGAGTCGGCATCGGCTGCCCGGTCAGCGACGCGCGCAAGCTCGTCTACGGCGACGGCTACGACCTCGACAACCTCGACGCCGCCGTCCCGATCGGCACGACCTGCCGCCTCTGCGAACGGATGGATTGCGATCAGCGCGCGTTCCCCCCGCTGCAGCACGGCATCACCGTCGACGAGAACGTCCGCGGCAGATCGTTCTACGCGCCGAGCGTGGAGGAGAACATGCCGGAACCGATGCCGGTCAAGAAGTCGCGCAGAAAGAAATGAAAAAGCCCGCCATCCCTGGCGGGCCCCTGCTATCTGCTATCTGCCGCCTGCTATCAAGCGGTGGTCTTCACACAGAACTGATCGAACGCCGCCGTCAGTTCGGACGCGATCTGTTCCGGCGCGCGCCCTTCGATGTTCCAGCGCTCGAGCATCTTCACCACTTCGCCGTCGCGGATGAGCGCAATCGACGGGGACGACGGGCGATAGCCGACGAAGTACTCGCGGGCGCGCGTGGTCGCCTCGCGGTCGTTGCCGGCGAAGACGGTGATCATTCTTTCCGGAAGAACGTTGTGGCGGAGGGCCATCGCCACGCCCGGACGGGCCATTCCGGCCGCGCATCCGCAGACCGAATTGACGACCACCAGGACCGTTCCCTTCTTCTCGCCGAGAATCGCGTCGACTTCCGCGGCGGTCTTCGTCTCCTGAATCCCGAGTCGCGTCAGCTCCTGCCTCATCGGCGCGACGATCATTTCATCGTACATTCGAGTTTCCTCCGTTCGATCGCCAGTAACAATGATGATACCCGTTGTCATCCCGGCCCGGCGCGGACCGCGCGCAATCGCGGAATCGTGATCGCCAGGTGGTAAATCGCATTGCCGGACGTGAAGTAGATCTCCCCGTCCGCCCCCTGCGCCACATCGATGACGAACGGAGTTTCCCCCTGAATCACCGGAATCGGATCGGGCAAAGGCCGCACGTCGATATCCGGCACCCAGTAGATCGCCTTCCCGACGAACGTGCCGATGAGATAGCCGTTCGGCAGCAACCGGTTCCGGCCATTGAGCCGCACGACCCCGGTCGGGGCGACGATGCGCGGGAAGACGTAAAGCGGCGACGTCCCGCCGTCGACCGCCGGTCCTTTGCCCGCCGTGAACGGCCAACCGCAGTAGGCGCCCGATCCGATGAAGTTGATTTCGTCATCGACTCCCGCCCCGTTGTCGGGAACGAAGAGGCGCTGCCGCTGTTCATCGAACGCCATGTCGAACGGATTGCGCATGCCGCGGGCGTACTGCTCGGCGTGACCGTCGGGATCGATGCGCCAGATCTTCCCGCCGTTCCATTCGGGCAGCGACGCGATGAGGCCGCCGCCGTAATCGCCGATGCCGACGAAGATCGAGCCGTCGGGCGCGACGGACGGATTCCCGCCATGATGCTCTGTCGGCGTCGCGCGCCCCGGCAGTGAGATATCGCCGACGAACCGATGCAGCACGGTCTCCGCCCCCGTCGTCAGGTCGATCTTCGACACGACATCCTCGGTCTGCCCCGGCGTCGTGTAATGAACCACAGCCGTCTGATCGTCGATCAGCGCCATGCCGAGAAGTCCCGAATCACCGACCCCGTTCGTCGTCACCTGGGCGATCGGCAGACTCTGCTTCGTCGCGATATCGAGGCGAAAGATCGAGCCGCTGGTGGTCGTGTAATAGATGTTGCCGTGCGAATCGACGGCGACCGAGCTGGCGAACCCGGTCGTTGTGCCGAGCATCTCCACGCGCACGCCGGGAATCGCCGACGCGAAGAGAGCGGTGGAGAAAACGAGAGAGAGGAGTACGAGCGAGGGCGACTTCATCATTTCCGAACGGCGAGGCAAGAACGAATCATGCCAGCCGCAGCTCACCAGGCGATCTTTTTTCGATCGTGGAAGAAGGCGCCGGTCGGGCCGCCGTCGGGAAGGGTCGCCAGCCAGACGATCGTGTCAGCACCTTCCTCGACGCTGCGCGGCGCTGACAAGCCGCCCATGTCGGTGCGCACCCAGCCAGGATCGGCGCAGTTCACGAGCACGCCATCGCGGCGCAGACTGTTCGCGAAGAGGATCGTGATCGCGTTGAGCGCCGCCTTCGAAGTCGAATACGACGGCGCGTAACTCGTCATCGACGAGAGTTGTCCCGCGCCCGACGAAACGTTGACCACCCGCCCATGCCCGCTCTTCCGCAGCAGCATCGCGAAGCGCTTCGTCATCAGGAACGCGCCCATGACGTTCACCCGCCACGTCTGCTCGAAGTCGCGCGCGTCGACGTCGACGATGCTCTTCCCCTCATCGAGCAGGATCGCGGCGTTGTTCACCAGGACGTCGAGCCGCCCATACTCGCGCTCGACTCGCTCCCCCATCGCCTCGACCGATCGCTCGTCCGCGATGTCGACGTCGCCGCGTCCCGCCGTGATCACTTCGAACCCACGCGCGGCCAACTGCCGAGCCACCTCCCGCCCGATCCCGCGAGTCGATCCCGTCACCAGCGCGATACGCTTCATTTCGGAATAACGTTACTGCATGTCCAGTTGGAAGGAGTCCTTGACGCGAAAGCGTCCGGTCGCGATAATCGCGATTCCTTTTTGACGCGGGGTGGAGCAGTCTGGTAGCTCGTTGGGCTCATAACCCAAAGGTCGCAGGTTCAAATCCTGTCCCCGCAACCAAGCAAACAACTTAGCCCGCCGAAAGGCGGGCTTATTTGTTGGCGAAAATGACGCTTCGCCAACGGTTTGTCCCGAGCGGATTTGGCCACACTGTCTGCTGGTACCGACGGATTGAGTCACTCGTCAACCGTTTGGCCATTCATCTTCGCGCTCACGCGCTAGGGTCGTGGCACCTGAGAGTCTCACTGCCAAAGTCACCCGAAGCGGCTGGCGGACACCCTTATCGAGAGGCATCGCGGTCGACAGTGAATTGCCCGTGTCGCGATGAAGCATCGGCGAGGTAGGGAAACATCGACAAATATCACTCCTAAGACAGTTGGCCACACAGTCCGCCATAATCAGGAGAGCGAGTGCAACTAATCTGCTCGGAATGTCGAAGTGAGTTCCCCGATGGGCAGATGTGGCGCTGCCCCGAGTGCCGCGGCTCGCTTCAGCTTGAAGATCTGCCCTTTCGCCCCGATGCGATCATTAAAGACGATCATTCCCTGTGGCGCTATCGAGCCATGTTGCCGGTCGGTCAAGACGCGCACATCGTAACGATGGGAGAAGGGATGACTCCCCTCGTCGAGCACGCATTCGCAGGGCGAAATGTTCACTTCAAGCTCGAATACGTCTCGCCAACCGGTTCCTTCAAAGACCGAGGCACAAGCGTCCTGGTTACCAAGCTTCGCGAATGGGGAGTGATAAATGCCGCCGACGACTCGAGCGGCAACGCCGGCGCGAGTCTCGCCGCCTACTGCGCTCATGCGAGCATACGTGCCTGGATCTTCGTACCGGCGCACGCCTCCAGTCGGAAGAAGTCCCAGATCAGGATCTTCGACGCCGATTTGACCAGCGTCGAGGGCCCGCGTGAGCAATCGACGAAGGAGCTCATCGCGGAGCTGAAGAAAGGGGACGGCCTGGTTTACGCCTCACACGCATGGTCTCCTTTCACTCAGGAGGGAACCAAGACGATCGCATACGAGCTTTGGGAGCAGCTCCGCCCACGGTCACCCGACTGTTTCGTGTCGCCGATCGGTCAAGGCTCGCTCTTCCTCGGCGCATACCGCGGTTTCCAAGACCTGCGAGACGCCGGCCTGATCTCCAAGCTGCCTCGGATGATCGGCGTTCAGTCTGAGGCTTGCGCACCGATCGTGGAAGCGGTGGCACAGGGACTTGATCAACCCGCCTCGATCACACCAGGACAATCCATTGCCGAAGGCATCGCTCTTCCTCATCCGATTCACGGCCGCGAGATTTTGCAGGCTATCGATGAAACGAATGGCACGGCGATCGCCGTCTCCGATGCCGAGATCCGCGCTGCGCAGAGCGACTTGGCGAGGATCGGTCTTTACGTAGAGCCGACGAGCGCGGTGGTCGGTGCGGCATTGGCGAAGACGAAACTGGAGGGGATCATCGTGGTAGCTCTCACGGGAACGGGACTCAAGACGCCAATCCCGTAAGACGAGCCAAAAACAAGGTGCGCCCTCTTCGGCAATGAATCGGCGCGTACCTGAGACTCATACTCTCTTATCGACCGGCCAGAGCAGGACTCCGGTCTCCCCGAGAACCGTGTCCGCTCCGCGAAGGACGGAAATCAGGCACCATCTCCTCTAGAATGGACAGCCTACCGTCGCGGCCATGCCCTAAACGGCTGGGCGGCACCAGTTGCGTAGCGGGCAGCAAGGTGGGGATTCTGGCTCACGTCTTTTTATCGTACGTACACGAGAACAACTCTCAGGTCGACCGGCTGAAGGCCGATCTCGAAAACGCTGGGGTCGAGACTTGGATCGATCGATATCAAATCGTCCCCGGTAAGTTGTGGAAAAGAGAGATTCGCAAAGCAATCCGAGACGGAGCATTCTTCATCGCCTGCTTCTCAGGCGAGTTCAAATCGCGATCCTACACTCCAATGCACAGCGAGCTGTACATCGCGATCGAGGAGCTTCAGAACCGCGCGTTTGAGCAGGACTGGTTCATTCCACTGAAGTTGACGCCATGCGAAATCCCCGACATAAACGTAGGCGCTGGGCGGTCGCTTTCCGATATCCAGTGCCTTCCGATGTACCCGGACTGGGACGCCAGCGTTCAACGACTGATTCAGTCTCTGAGCGGCGTTTCACTTGTTCCACCGGATCAGTCGCGGTCGCCGATCGGCGGCTCGCTGGTCTTACCTGATCAGAAGCCTCCTGCCTCGCGCGCCGCGAGTATCCACTCGCCGGGAGGGCCCGTGGCGGCCAACGCAACGCCCTACGTCAAGCGTGAGCACGACAAGCTGATCCTCGAAACAATCGGCCGTCTTTCTTTCACCATGCTGGTTCGGGGGCCAAGCCAATGCGGAAAAACGACCGTTCTCTCGCTACTGGAGCGCACAGCACTTGCGGCCGGGATCGAGACCGCACGGTTCGATCCGCAACCGCCCAGGAGTGATGCCTCGCCGGTCAAGTACGACACCGATACAAATGCCGATGATGCCGACTCCGCCCTCGCAGCGTCCGAATTGCTCCAGGCCGCTTGGGGTCTGAAACGGCCGAGGCGAGGACCGATCAATACGATCCCGAAGCTGTTTAATTGGATGCTCGAGGAGCTTGCGCCTACTGCCTCCAAGCCTCGATTGCTGATCCTGGACGACTTGGCAACATTGGGCAAAGCTGCCGCGGAACGGTGGCTGTCACTCTTTGTCAGAGGTATGGCGAACCAGCATGCGACACACGGCGTCAACATCAGCGTCGCCGTAGGTTTGACGCATCACTTCGGGGCCTCCTTCGAGAGAAGACTGATGCAGATCAGCAGTGTCGTTCATTGGTGGCCGATACTGGAACTTGAGTGGTTTTCTCTCGAAGAAGTCGTCGAGTTATTGAATGATCTTCGTAGCACCGGTTCGACAGATTTGAATCATGAGTCAGACGCCCGCGAGCTATTTGTGATGTTCAAGGGCCAACCCTACTTAACCCACGTGGCGGCCGTTGATAAGATCTTTCGTGACCGAGTACGGCAATGGATCATGAAGCCATCACCCGATCACGCAAGGGCAATTCGGCAGTTCCTTTGGTACAGACGACACCTCAGTGCCATCCGCCTCGCTCTTTGCGGGCCAAGTTATGAACCTGATACTGAAGCGCTCCGCCTAATCGCAGCGTTCTACGGCGCGTGCGAATCCTCGCCGCCGACGTCCCTGACCGACCCTCATCACGGGCTCTTTTTCTCTATGGCCAAGCTCCTTGATCAACTTGGAAAGCCCACGGTGGAAATCTATCGCCTGATTGCCGAGGACTTGAGGGCAATACGGGCATGACCAGGGATCAGGGATGACTTCGAGATCTCAACGAGTTAGGTTCAGAGCTTCCAGACTGTCTTGAGATTGTGCGGTGGCTGTATCTCCGATCGACGCCGCAGACGGTACCCCGAGATAATCCCGTGCAATTGCCTCAGCATAGATATCCAAAGGATCGATGAGGATCTTCCCTTGATGACCACGCGGCTTCAGTTTCCGGAGGATTGGCGAAAATTCGGTCATGGCCAGGACTACGTGCTTGCAGTTCGCCGGGACTTCATCGCGCAAGAGATCTCGCATCCAGTTGAATGCGGCTGCGGTCGGCCCATTCTGCTGAATCTCGTATCCGAGATCATGAATCTTGCTCCAGCCTGCGCGGGAAGGCGAATGCACGGTCAACCCCTCGAATGCCTCCCGATACACACTCCACTTGTCGCGAAGGTCGGTCACGTAACGAGTTCCGAGCAGAGTGATCTCCGAGATAGCGGCGTCCCGAAGTCTTTGGGCTGTGGCGTCAGCCATCGAGATGAAGCGTGCTTGTTTCTGTTGCGCACGCTCCGCAATGTCATGCGCGAAATAGTGTGTTGTATGGGCCGGATGGACGATGATCTTCGCTCCCATCCCGCACAGTTCATCGACTCCACTCAATAGAGCATTCCTGAGCGGCCCTTCCCGCCGGTCCATCTCCATGGAGATCCCGATCTGAGGGGTCGAAACGAGGACGATTCTCGGCATCGAGACATCGCCGAGTGAGTTCCGTCCCATCAGACGCCGCAGGTGGGCGTTGACAGCGCCGCAGAGCTCCAGTCCGGAATCACATGGGTTTCCGGTGAGGATTCCGATCGTCTCGGGCTCCCGGACGCCCCAGCGCGGCCGGTCGGCCGCGTTCTGAGGCTGCACAATATCAGCCCAACGCGCACCAGGCAGCTTCACCACAAGCTCGGCGGGGTCGAACTCTACTCCCCACGTGTGATCTCCCGCGTTCGTCATGACAGTTCCGGGGACGCCGAGCGGGTGATGCAGTTCGTAGTCGAAGATCTGCACGACACCGTCATCGGTCGTGAATGGGTTCACGACTCCGTAGGCGGTTCCGAGGTCTGCAGCGGTTTCCGCTCGAACACGCCGTACCTCGCCACTTGCGGCAATCGCCTCTCTTACCTTCTCTAGGTCGAGTTCCCGGTCCCCGCGACAGTGCGCCATGAAATGGCGCGATCCGGCGACGCAGTCGTATTCCCCGAGGTAAGACTTCAGCTCATCCCACAGCGGAATGCCCGTGTGTCCGAGACGATTGCGCTTCTGAGCGGCATCCGGGCAGCTCATCGCTGCCCGATTCCTGCTGAACTGGTGCCAAACGCCACGCTGCGCTAATCGCTCCGCGCAGTCCCTCACCGGGGGCGGAATCGTTTCGTTACCTGCGCAGAGCGCGCGCAAAGTAGCATCGATCTCATCGGGAGGATTCACGGTCAGGGTTCCTTGGCCACAATCGCAAGTTCCACGCTCTCCCATGAAAAGGTCGCGCCCTCAGAATCGAGAAATACCGTGAAGCTGGCCCGGTCGCCGGGCTTCACAAGCGCGGTCAAGACCCGGGTCACGTCAAAGAGAATGATCTGATCGGCTTTGTCCGTCGGTTCCTTCTTGAAGACACCGGCGAAGCCGGCGTGGTTCTCGTTGGCATCCTCCGGGCGATCCAGGTTGAGATACACGGAAAACTTGACCGGCGGCGTTCCCCCGAACAGAAGCTTAGCCGCGCGGAACCTGAGCAAAGCGCTTTCTACATGACCGGGCTGCCAGCCGCCTTCCAGGGCGCGACCCGGAATACGCAGGCTTGCCGGCTGGCCGCCGGTTCGTTGAATGGAGCCCGCCTTGACGGGGTAACGAGTCAAGAAGACTGAGGTGCCTTGTTCCCCTACCAATGCACGTTGGTAAGTGTCCTCCAGTTCCTCCTGCGTGAGATCTGGGTCGCCTAGCAGCACCATGAGCTTGCAGAGCGCCGCCTCCAGAGTGATGTCCGAAGCGGCCACAAAGCCTAGCTCCAGCAAGAGGGCACTCGTTTCGTAAATTCCCAGCTCGACCGGGCCGCGCTTACACTGACTGACGGTGGCGATCACCATCCCATTCGCGTGAGCCTCGCGAAAGCCCTCCAGCCAATCGGGCCACAGCGTGGGGATGTTCCCTGAGCCGTAAGCCATTACCACCGCGGCCTTCAGTCCGTCCGACCTCTTGGAAGGCCGCTCGGCCAGGCCGGCGAGCTGCCGTTTGGCGAGGTCCGTCTCTTGAATCCCCGGGTACACCAAGACCGTCGTGACGTTCGTATCCAGACTCTTGCGCACATTGAAGCGCCGACCCGTATCCGGAAGAGGCCGGACACGGCCAGCGTGAATCACGATCCGGTCGCCAACCACGCCGAGCGGCTCGAGATTAGGACTCTCGTAGGCCTCATATCCTGCCGTGTCGCGCTTCACCGTCCGGTTGCCACGAAGAAGAAGCCCTCCAAAATAGATGCAGACCTCCGGCACCACCGGAATCTTGCTGAAGGAAGGACAGGCCAGCAAAATCGCGGTGATGAAATTCTGAGATGCGTCGTTACGAACATCGACCAACGCAGAACGCTGGGCTCCCGTCAGGATCACAGGCTTGGCCAGTTCGCGGAGCATGAAACTAAGCGCCGAAGCGGTGTACACCATCGTATCCGTCCCGTGCAGGATCACAAATCCATCGAACTCCACATATCGTCGCTCGATGATGGCCGCAATCTGCTGCCATTGTTCCGGGCCGACATTACAGGAATCTAGAGGCGTGATCGGCTCGCAAACCACCCGCAACCCCCGTGCTTTCAATGTAAGCAATTCTGGATGACCTTGTTCGAGCTCCTCCCAAGAAACGACAACCTGCGGACTGTCCGGGTCCGGGTCTCGTGGTTTGGAGCCGATCGTGCCGCCCGTATAAATGACTAGAACACCTTCTGGAGTACCATCGGCCATCGCGTTCTCCTTCTAGAATTCACCAATGATCGACTGCTCGACCATCAGTCTTGATACCAACTCGCGTCTAATTTTGGGCGGCATCAGTCGCCAGCCCTTGCGTCGGCGTACATGCGCTAACACCCAACGAAACTTCGTCACGGCCGCCGCCAACGTCATGTTGCCGGCGTGAATCGCTCCGGCCTCAATGGGCGCCTGCGCAGGAGTGTACTTGGTGTGCGTTCCGGGATCAGGAGGATACTGACTCGTAACAATGACTGGAATTCCCCGGCGATAGGCCCGCTCTACAAAGGGGATAAAGGAGTAGGGAGCTTCGTTCGTGACATTTCCAGCGCCGAGCGTTTGCACAATCACACCTCTACAACGCTGCCGGCCGTCACCGTCATCTAGCAAATGGGCGAAGAATGCCGGTTCCAACCCCGGAAACTGAGGCACGATCAGGATCGATCGCTCGAACTCCGCCCGCAACTCGATATCTTTCCGAGCCTCGGGGAGTGGGCGGAGCAATTCAACCCGGACGTTTATTTCTCCAGTAATCTCCGCGAGAGGCGGGTACGTTGGTGACTCGAACCCGTCGAATCTGCGGTCATCTCTCTTCTGAGCCCGAACGGCGCGGTACACGAAATTGCCAAAGCTAATCACGACTTCCGGAATTGTCTTCTTGGCGACTTCGCAGGCACGATAGAGGTTTACGTGGGCATCGCCGTAAGCGACGTCTGGTGTGGTCTGCGCGCCTGTAAACACTACAGGAAACCGAAGTTGTGGACCTAATGCGAAGGCCACCGCAGAAGCCGTGTATGCCATCGTGTCTGTACCATGAGCGACCACAAAACCATCAAATCCTTCGTTACGCCGCTCATAGATGTATCGCGCGATGGTCGTCCATTGACCCGGGAAAACATTGATGCTGTCTCGCGGTGGAAAGAGATTGATGAACTCGATCGTGTTTGCAATCGTGTCAAGGGAGGTGAAGTAAGCTTTGAACTCGGCTGCGTCACGAGGCGGCACGACCTGCCCGTCCCTCTGCACCATGCCCAGCGTACCCCCCGCATTGATCACGCAGATCCGCTTGTCCGGCGTCTGTGAGCTGCCGCGGGACCGTTTATCGCTACTGCTGGCAGTCACGCGAAGCATGCGCTCCGCCCATGCGCGGTCGAATCGTCGGCGGAATAGGCTGCCCTTAACCTCGAGACGCTCCCCAACCCGCCTCAAGAGCCCATACAGCAGTAGCAGATCAATACCAGGCGCGGTGTGAGATTCCGTGCTTCCATCCAACAGAGCTTTATACGCACTCACTGCCGCGAAAGCGTTGCCCTCTCTTCCGGCGCTCACTGCGTTCTCGATCGCCTGAAAAACCTGAAGGTCCTTGCCCTTACCGGAAACCGCCACAAGTTCATCGGACATGCTCTGTACTTCTGCAGGAGTGCGGTATCCCGTTCTATGAACCTCCGATAGGAGCTGCATCGTTACCAGTGGTTGCCCGCCCGATATTTCGAGGACACGGAGGAGCACCTTTTCGTCTGGCCGATCGTTCTGAGAGAATCCCGCCTGAAATGCGTCTAGCGTCACAGGGGACGGCTCGAAATCTCGCATTTCGATCGCTCTACAGATCGGTGAGGTGTTCGCAGCTCCCGCCCGGCCAAAGTTGAAAACTGGCTGTAAACCTACTAGACAGACGGATAAACGTTCGAATGCCTGGCTCCGAGCTTGAACGGATTGAATGTGACGCAGTGCAAACAGAATATCATCGCAATACGGCAATTCCTGTATGTAGTCATACTCGTCAAGAACTAGCAACACCCGTCCGGGACACTGCGCCAGTAGTGCGCGTGACAATAGCGCCTCCGCCACGGCACCTCCCGCCTTGGAGCGTAGTCCCTTTAGTGCCGTATCTAGGATGCTGTAGAGTAAATCGCGGTCATTGTTCTCAGTCGGCTTCGCTCCTGGCAAGTGCTCAGTGACCGACTGGATGCTGAGGTCGGACGTCCATGCTTCGCCCAGAGCGCAGAACCACTCGGCCGCCGTCTTGGGGGTCTTGCCCACCTGTGCGGCGACATCGATCACGATCGTAACAATCCCTCTGCTGGCTAGCGTTGAAACATACTGCGTATAAAGACTTGACTTGCCCATGGTGCGACAACCGTGAATGTTGATCCACGCCTTTGGGGCACTTGCGGCGACTATGAATTCATCGTCTTCTGACCGTTTCACGTAAACGCTCACGCGAGGGTCGAGCGTGCCACCAACTTGAAAGCTGGGCATTGAGCTGATCATACTGGCAGCGCCTCAAGGTCTTCTGCGATGAGCCGATAGAGTTCGATCTTTGGGTTATGGAAATCGTCGATCAGCCGCGCGACGCCTAAGAAGAGACCGTGATGAGGATCGATCGCAGGGCGCTCATCTGTCGTTAAGGGTCTGCATAGATCGGCGAATGACTTGATAAGACTGCTAGCTTCAACATTGGGTTCCGGAGTTGGCCCACAGAGGGTCAGCGTAATGGCACGTAGGTGCCGTCGGTACCATGGAAATTGGCGGATGCAGGTCGCAGTCTTGGAAATGCGCTGGAGTACATCCTCTCCTCGACGATGCGCTTCCAGGAGCAGGAGCCATTCGCAGACCACGTCGTGAAATTCCTTGTCGATCAAAGCCGCGTGTGTAAGATAAGGCTGGCCTTGGAACATCTCGTAGAGCTTGCCCAGCGCAGATTCGTCCAAGACTGTCGCTTGACCGGAGCGAAGGTGCTGCCAAAGCGTCTTAACTTCCGCATGATCCAACCAGTCAAGTACGAGTACCGGTTTCCAGTGAACGACGGTGCTAATCAGGACAAGTTTTCTCGCGAAGGATGCGCCGAAGTGCTCCGTCAGACCCACAGCGACATTGATATTGACGCCACGTTTGGCGCGCGCGTCCACCATAGCCCGCACAAAAAGGTTCAGCCACCGCTCCGCGGCCGCGCCCCCCAGTGCCGCGAGGTCATCCAAGATCAATATTCGGGGTTTCGACCTAGTGGGCGCCAGTTCTTCGAGGAGCCAATTGATCAGTTTCGGGATGGTGTCGATGGATCCCCGCCTCGGTCGCTGCAGACCCCAACTGGCCTGTAGCAACTCGGACAGCGCGTGAGCGGCATCGCCATCAACGTCATGCTTAATCCCTGCTGAAGTGTCACTCGATTGCGGATCGAACGAGGCCGTTTCGATTCCAATCTCATGCGCTCTTCGCTCAAGTAGTGAAAGGGCAGTCGATTTGCCGCTCTGGCTCGGTCCGCGTACCAACATGGCGAAGGTGGACAGCTGCAGCGTGTCAAGGACCCGTTCGTCGTGCTCACGCTTGACGTAGGGAACAGCATCTGACGGTACTGCCCCGCCGGGTTGATGGATCTTGATGGGCCCGGCTAACGCGTGCTGCGCAAAGCGGTCGAGAACCTTCAGGTCGACCGAAGCGCCGGAATGAGTCGACCCACTGGGGGCTTCCGCATCAAGGCCACCCTCGAGGATAGCCGCCGCCCAGGCAACATCGCGGAGGAGTTCCACGCCTTCTTCGGGTGTCCGGTTCGTCCGACGAACATGCTGCTCGATTGCCTGCTGAATGGAGGCGACGATTGCTCTCGCAGACTTTGCCCGAACACCTTTCCCCAGCATCAGGTTGGAATACGTGCCCTGTGCCACCTCGGCGGACTTCGCCAACTCGTACTGAGTCAATTCGAGAACGTGCTCGCGAAGGTTCTCAAGACGCTTCGCGAGGCCTATCGGAAACGAGACTGACGAAGGTGACATTGATTAAGGGTCCGGCCTGAGCAAGATGAACGGATTCTACACCTCAAACAAACAAGTTCAACAATTTAGTGAACAAGGGTCGACCGATTCCTCATGCACCACGCCTGCGTTCACCAGAGAACTTGTTTGATTTGTTGAGGCCGGAGGTCGATTCGAAGGCGGACCGCGGGAAGACACACCGCGGCCGCCATTTCACTATGAGGGGATTCGATCTCCCCGGAAGTACGACTGGAGGGCCGCCGGGATCCGGATCGAGCCATCGGTCTCTTGGTTGTTCTCGAGAATGGCCACGAGGGTCCTGCCCACGGCCAGCCCGGAGCCGTTCAGGGTGTGGACAAATCGTGGCTTCTCTCCACCACGGGGCCGATAGCGGATGGAGGCACGCCGGGCCTGAAAGTCCCCGAAAACGGAGCAGGAAGAGATCTCGCGATAGCAGTCCTGGCCAGGGAGCCACACCTCGAGATCGTAGGTCTTGGCCGCGGAGAAGCCGAGGTCGCCGGTGGACAAGGACACGACCCGGTATGGGAGTCCGAGTCGCTGCAGGACCGACTCCGCGTGAGCGGTGAGCTCCTCGAGGGCGTCCGCGCTGCGCTCCGGAGTGGTGAGCTGCACGAGCTCTACCTTGTTGAACTCGTGCTGCCGAATCAGCCCACGGACGTCTCGCCCATGGGAGCCCGCTTCCGCCCGAAAGCAGCGTGTGTAAGCGGTATAGCGGAGCGGAAGCTGCTGCTCGGCCAGAATCTCATCGCGATGGTGGTTGGTCAGCGGCACCTCGGCCGTGGGAATCGCGTATAGGTCTTTTCCCTCCACCTTGAAAAGCTCGGCCTTGAACTTCGGCAGCTGACCGGTGCCAATCAGGCTGGCCTCATTTGCGAGGAATGGAGGGAACATCTCCAGGTATCCGTGCTCGTATGCCGTGTCGAGCATAAAGTTGATCAGCGCCCGCTCCAGACGGGCTCCGTCGCCCACGAGAACCGTGGAACGAGCACCGGCCAGCTTTGCGCCGCGCTCGAAGTCCAAAATGCCCAGCAAGGTGCCGAGGTCCCAGTGCGGCCGGGGCTGGAAATCGAAGGAGGGGATCTCGCCCACCACTCGCTCCACCCGGTTGTCGCCGGCATCGGCACCCACGGGCACGCTCTCATCAGGTACGTTCGGGATCATCAACTCAAGGGAAGACAGCCGCTCTTCGAGAGCGCCGATCTCGTCGGTGATCAAGGCCAGCCCGGCCTTGATCTCCTTGGCATCCGGCGTAGCTGCGGGCTCGACGTTGTCTTGACGAAGGTTGAGCGCGTGCTGCCGGGCCGCAGCGGCCTTACGCTGCCGCAGTTCCTCCATGATGCGTGTTTTCTCACGGCGTTTGCCGTCCAACTCCCGCCACTCCGTCACGGAATCGGGATTGAGACCGCGGGCACAAAGGCCCGCGATCACACTTTCCGGTGAGCTTCTTAGTACATTGCGATCGATCATTGGATCACCTCATGAAGAACTTCGTACAGGTCCGAGGAATCGTGACCAATGAGGACGATGATCGCGGGTCTGCCGGCGAGCCGGGAAGCCACGCGGCATGCCGCCGCGAGCACGGCGCCTGTGGACGGTCCGAACCGCAGCCCGTGCCCAACGAGGATGCGCATGAAGGCCAGGCCTTCGTCGTCGCCGACATATTCGACCGAAGAGAGAAGCTCCGGATGAGCGTTCTCCGGTACGAGGTGCGCAGGGAGGGACGGAAGATGCTTGAGACCCGGCAACGCGTGCTTGGAGCCGGCCGGCTGAACCCCGATGACCTCTACGCCCAGCCGGGAAAGGACCGATGCGAGTCCCGTGGTCGTCGCGCCCGTTCCCATGCCTGCCACGACATGCGTGACGCCGGCGTGGGTCTGGCAGACGATCTCCGGAGCCGTGGTCAATGCGTGGGCCCTAGCCGCGGAGGGATCGGAGTACTGATCGGCGAACCAGATGGGGCGCGTCCCTTGGTTCGCGGCGACGTACTCCTCGGCTGCGCGCCGGGCATCTTCGGAAGAGCCCGGCACGCGAATTACGGCCACGTGGCGGTGAGCTCGCAGCCCCCTGAGCTTACCGTCGGAGATCGACTCGGGGACAAAGACCGTCAGCTCCAGATCGCGCTTGCGGGTTTCCAGGGCGAGCGCGAGCGCGGTGCTGCCGGAGCTGGGCAGGACGACCTCGGTCCCGGGCTCCAGCTTGCCCGCCATCGCCGCATCCGTGAGCATCCGGTGCGCCACCCGCGCCTTCGAGGATCCGGTCACCGTCTCATCCTTGATGAACATCCGGCAATTCTCGGGAAGGTCGAGTAGGGAGGCCAATTGCGTAGGGAGCGGGAGCAGTGGGGTGATCGGCTCGTCATCCCCTTCCTCCGGCTCCTTGTCGATCTCCGGCCGGTCAACGACGATCTCCCGTTCAGCGAGGAGATGCTCGAGCTCTGCGAGAGCATCGGCCGAGAAGGGCCGTGAGAGGAACGCCAGCGGAATCGGTTCATCGGTGATGCGAAGCTTCGCGATGAGGGTACGAGTGGCGGCGGCCGGAATCTTAATCCCGCGCCGGATCACCTCGAGAAGCTCCTGGGTGGACAAAGGCGGAAAGACCAGGAGGATCGGCCCGTACGCCTGATACCGCTTCCACCAGGCAGGGCCACTGCCCCGCAGGTCGTCTTCGTGCCGCTCGAGACGCCGGTTGCCATTCCCCGCGATCAGGGAGTCGATGACCCGACTCTGCAACTCGAGGCGGTACGCGAGGTCGGTGATGTTCGGAAAGAGGAAAAACCGATCCTTCTCACCGCCCATGGCCACGAAGCCTCCACGACTGTCGACGAGGCTTTCGAACTTCTCCGGGCTGACCTCGAACATCTCCGCGGTGAGACAACTGGCTAGCTCGGCGGACGCGGAAACCAGCCAAGTGGCCAAGCGGAGGTCGAGGGAATCGTGGATCTGCACCCAGGCGATGGTGCTTCCGGTCCGGCGCAGCACCTGATCCCGGTTATGGCCATCGATAATGGCATAAGTCCCGTCAGAGAGCCGAATGACTTGGATCGGAGAGAAGAAGCCTCCGGCCGCGGTGACTTTGTTCTCAAGGTCATCAACCCGCCGGGGGTCGATGCCTTCGGTCGCTACCAGATCCTCGAGGGAAACGAGCGTGGAGCTGAGGTTGACGGAGAGAGAGGGGGTGGGCGATCGTTCCATGATTCCTCCTGTTTTCGGGAATCCTGTTCGCACGCTCCTGAATGGGGCGTTATATTGCTCGTGGCCGGTCAACTCCGTGACGATGCTTGGCCTGCCCCGGGGATTCCTCGGTTGTTGTTCAGGGCCGGCCCCGTTTCGGGGTCGGCCCGCTTTGACGCGCGATCTAGTTGTTCATTTGAAGTCATTTGGTTGCAAAGTAACTTAAGTTAAAGTTGGTTGATTGTCAACTAATTTAGGATTTGTTTGTTTTTGAAGTGGTTGGCTGCGGCATACAAGCGGCGCTTTCGAACATCTCGTTGCGTCGCAAGCGCCTCGATGGCGACGTCGACGCCGATCTGCTTGGCCATCCAGGGCGGCTGTCGTCTCCCGTCGACGCCGACGATCTCGACGCGCTGAGAAGCCGCGCGACCACGATTGCGCAGAGGCCGATCGGGCCTTGGGTGAAGACCGCGACCTTGTAGCCGAGGGCGATGCCGCCCACCTCCGCCATGGGGGGTATTCCCGTTCAGATCGAACGTTTGGACCGCGCACGCCATGCAGTGGTCGAACGAGTGAATGCGAAGGACTTCTAGAGGATGCTCCGCGTCGGCGATCGGGTTCTGCAGCAGCGAGGCCTCGTAGGGGCTGCGGGTGCCGCTGGTGTCGTGCCGTGGTGGCTGGCGTCCCACGCGGTTGGGGGGACGACCGCCTGATAGTTTTAAGTTGCGCCGCCAGCTCCGTCACACGACGGCGCGGACGGCACGTGCGCCGAGCCACGCCTCACCAAAAACCAAGCGCGCAGCGGCACATCACTTACCTTCAGCGTTCGTGAGGAGGAGTTCTCGTACTTCGACACGGTATCGTCGTGCCGCTCGGCGACGACGTGCGAGCAACGTCGAGCGTGATCCTGATCTTCCATCCGCCCATCCACCCCCTCCCCCTACCCCTTCTTCTTCCCCCTCCCCGCCCTCCCCAGCTCCTTCCTCCTTTTACGATGAATCCGCCGCACTTTTTCCGCCACCTTGCTCTCCGGATCTTTCGCCTCGGGGGATTTCTTGAGGCGGTGGAAGCCGGCCCCGCAGCGTCTCACTCGTTCGGCCTCGTACTTTTCTCGAAACTCGTCCACCAGCTGACGGTATCCGAGCATCTCCATCGCCACCGTCTTCACCAGCAGTTCCTGGGCGACCGCCTTTTCGATGATGTCGGCGAGCAGGGTTGGCGAGATCCGTGGATCGATCAAGCGGAGCGTTCCATTGCGCAGGCGCGCGGCCGTGCGGCGCAGGTCGGAGTAGCTCTGGCCGGGCCGCAGCCACGGGACCAACTGGGTGACCGTCCCGAAGCGCCGGAGCATCGACTCGAGGCGCCAGCCACCCTCGGGGTTGAGAAACTCGCGATCCTTCGCTCTCATACGTGTCCTCCTCGAAGGCCGGGAGAGAAACGACCGGACGCGGGTTGGACGCTGCCCGGTCGTTCACTCCCATCACATTACGCCTGAGACTTGCCGGTCGTTTCGGATGCAGCCGCCGGCGGCGGAACGGGAGCCGGCGCCACCTTCTTGCGACGCTTGAAACTCTTCAGCCGCTTGACCTCCTGCACGTGCGGCACGAGGACGGCGTGCGCCGGATCGCGCGCCAACTGCGCGCCGATGGTGAACGCCTGCGCGGCGATGAGCGCAATGCGCTGGCGGCGAATGAGATTCGCGCCGGCGATGCCGTTCAGCATCGACCGAAGCTCGTCCTCCGCCGCCGTCCAGCGGTTGGCCTCATCGTGCATCGCACGCACGTCGGCGGCCGGCTGGCCGAGCGCCTGCGACACGTTGGGAAGCGCGCCGATGACGTTGATCGACGCCTGCAGGATCGGGTTGGACGTGTTGGCGCTGCTGTTGCGCAACGCCTTGCGCTGCTGCGGCGTCAACGGCGTCACTTCGCCGATCTGGCCGCGCATGGTGCGCAACTGATCGACCACCGCCTCGGGCGTCAGTGTGGGGGCCGGCTGCGGGAGCTCCGCAGTGGCGGCCTGGGTGTTGGTTACTCCCTGATTCGTAGACATATCGTTCTCCTTCAGACTTGGGGATGTGCGACCGGAGGGAACGACGAGCACCTGTGCACGATGCAGGCGGCCACCGGCTGGAGGAGACGGCCACGCGCCGCTCTTCCGGTTGATGTTTCCCGAAGTGCGCACACTTCGAGGGCCTGCGGCAGGAGGAGCACTGCTCGACTCCCGCAGAGATGAGAACAGTCGCACTATCCAGCGCTGTCGTTCCCACCCGTTGGCCGCCTGGAGCAGGGACTCTCACGAGTGCCTGATCCGTTCTCGCAGGGCCGGCTAGCCAGCTCGACGAGATGAATAAAAGTAGGCCCGGAGAGCAGGGGAAGTCAAGTTACGATTTTGGGTTGTTGGGTTGCTGGGGCGTGAAAAATCCGGTGACTTGCAGTGTAAGCCGGGCGACTTACCGTGTAAGCCGGCTGACTTACCGTGCAAGCCGGGCGACTTACCGTGTAAGCCGGGTGACTTGCCGCGTAAGCCGGCTGACTTGCCGTGCAAGCCTACGGATTCTCCGTGCAAGCCTACGGATTCTCCGTGCAAGCCTACGGATTCTCCGTGCAAGCCTACGGATTCTCCGCGCAGGCCGACGATTCCCCGCGCAGCCGGCCGATTTTCCACGCAATCCGGCAGATTCCGGCGCAAGTCGTCGGATTCACCGCGCGAAACCGGCGATTCGCGTTCGATCACAACGACTGGCTGGTGATCACGCCCGACGGTCTCTTCGACGGCACCTCGCCTGCCTACTCGCAGATTCTCTGGCGATTCTCCGCGGAGCTGCGCGACATCGCGCCGGTCGAGGCCTTCTTCGGCGATTTCTTCTATCCGAATCTGTTGTCCGATCTCATGCGCGGCAAACGGCCAAAGGCGTCGCAGAGCATGGCGCAGAAGGACCGCCGGCAGCCTGTCATCGCGTTGCAGCTCGCCGGAGCCGCCACGGGGCGGAACGTCGATGTCTCGGTTCAGGTCACCGACGCGCCGGCCGGTGCGCAGGATGTCCGCCTCTTCCGCAACGGCTCCCTGGTCAAGGTCTGGCATGGCGATGTCCTCGGCGGAAAGACTCAATCCGATCTGAAAACGTCGCTCCCGATCGTGGCGGGAGAGAACCGCCTGACCGCGTACGCGTTTAATCGCGACAACGTGAAAAGCGCTGATGCCACTCTGCTCGTGCAAGGCGCCGCGTCGCTGCAGCGCAAGGGCGTCGCCTACGTGCTCGCGGCCGGCGTGAACAGCTACGCGAACAAGGATTTTGATCTCAATTACGCGGTCGCGGATGCCGCCAGCTTCGGCGCGGAGTGGAAGAAGCAGCAGGAAAAGCTCGGCACCTTCGCGCGCGTCGAGGTCACTTCATTGACCGATGATCAAGCCACGAAGTCGAACTTCCTGAAGGCGCTCGGCGAGCTGGCGTCGAAGGTGACGCCGGAAGACGCGGTGGTCATTTACTTCGCCGGCCACGGCACCGCACATGACAATCGTTTCTATCTCATCCCCCACGACCTCGGCTTCGCCGCCGGCCGCGACGCCATCGACGCCGAAGGCCTCAAGAGCATCCTCGTCCACAGTGTTTCCGACCTCGAGCTCGAAGAAGCCATCGAGAAGATCGATGCCGGTCAGCTGCTGATGGTCATCGACGCCTGCAACTCCGGCCAGGCATTGGAATCGGAGGAAAAGCGCCGCGGCCCGATGAATTCGAAAGGCCTGGCCCAGCTCGCGTACGAGAAAGGGATGTACATCCTGACCGCCGCGCAGAGCTACCAGGCCGCGCAGGAAGCATCGAAGTTCGGCCACGGCTTCCTGACCTTCGCCCTCGTGGAAGAAGGGATCGAACAGAACAAGGCCGACGACGAACCGGCCGACGGCAGCGTCATGGTCCGCGAATGGCTCGACTTCGCCACCCGCCGCGTCCCCCAGCTCCAGGTCGAGCTGATGAAGGATCAGTCAAGCCGCGGAGTAACCGTCGCCTTCGTTAAAGGCGACGAACAGATCGCTGACCCCGCCAAGAACGTGCAGCGCCCGCAGGTTTTTTATCGGAGAGAAGTGGAGGCGCAGCCGCTCGTCGTGGCCAGGCCGAAGTGAGCTGCCTCTTCCGTATCCATATATATTGGCTCCCAAAAATCGGACGAGGAGTTAGTCATGATCCGTAGTACTCATCGCCTTCTTTTCATCGCAGCCCTATTTCTGCTCGCTGCTTCCGCCTTTGCGGAGCAGTTGGACGTCAACACGATTCTCGCGAAACAGAAAGCCGGGGCTTCGGCCGATGCGCTCCTGGCGAGCGTCAACGATCCGGCGAATACGCTGGCCATCAAGGCCGACGACATCGCCGCGCTGCGGAGCGGCGGAGTGCCGGAGCCGGTAATCGCGGCGATCCTGCAGAGAGCGGGTCAGCCCGCCGTTATCGCGCCGGCTCAGTCTCCGGTTGTGCCGGACGACACGCGGCTGGCGGACGTCGTCAGGATCGTGAAGTCGGGAATCTCGGAAGCGCTCATCGCGGAGCAGATCAAGCAGTCGGGCAACTCGTACAAGCTGACGATGAACGATCTGCTCTACCTCAAGCAGAACGGCGTGCAGGACTCGGTCATCTCCGCGCTGCTGGCAACGAAGGACCTGGAGGCGAAGAAGGCCGCCGCGGTTCCCGCGGAGACGGTGTTCAACGAACTGCTGGCGGTCCATGGCTGGGGTCCGGTGCGGCGGGACCGGCCGGGACGCCTGGTCCTGAAGGGCGACACGTTCTCCTGGGTCGACGGGGCCGATCCGAAAGAGAACTTCGACTTCCAGGTGTCGGGTCTCCAGAAGATCTGGTACACGTGCCAGTCGCAGACGGCGGGAGAGGTCTGCTACCAGATCAACTTCCAGATCGTGAAGGGACCGCGCTACTCGTTCATGGACGTCAGTCACGCCACCGGCTCGAACGCGACCGTGAAGGCGGTGATGGAAAAGCTTCGCACCGATTTCCCCCGCGCACCGTTCGGCGCGTCAGACCACTAAGCCGAGGGGCAGGTCCAAACCCTGCCACCCGAGTGGGTCACCCACACCGCCACGCTCAACTCCTGACCCGCCACTTTCTCTCCTCCGGGTCAATAAAGGTACCAAAAACGCCCGAATTACCCCCTTTTTTGACGGCATCGATTTTGATCTAGCTGAGCCGTTCTCAGTTACAAAAATCGAAAAGTTTCAGGAAGGGTACGTAATTGAAAAAGATCCTCTCCCTCCTCGCAGTCGTCTTCCTCGCTTCGGCGACGATCGCCAGCGCAGACAAGCCGCCCCAGGCTGGCGGACCGAAGTTCCCCACCCTTGACGACCAGCTCAAGAACGCCCACGCCAAGAACGGCAGCGCGCTCGACAAGCTGATCCGCGACAACCAGGACTTCTCGAAACTGAAGGCCAGGGACGCGGACGACACCATCGTTCCGCCCTGGCTGAAGGTCTACTGGCGGAAGGGCCACCCCGAGGTCAATTACGACAACGACAACGACAAGTCGGGTGGATATCCACTCGTCCTGAAAGAAATCCTGGAGTGGATGATGACCCACCAGGACTTCAAGCCGGGCAACCCCGACGCCAGCCTCTCGCCGGGAACCGGGTTCGGCGACCACGATGAAGATGGCGATCGGCCGCCGCGCCGCATCGGTTCTCAGGCCGCCACGGCGGGCACCAACGTCCGCACCTCCGGAGCGCAGACCGTGTCGCGCAGCGAGTCGGACATCCGGATCAACTACTGGAACCCGACCAAGATCATCGCCGCCTCGAACAACATCGGCGGCTCCGGCACCCAGGGGATGTACTACTCCACCGACAGCGGTGTGACCTGGGGCCAGACGACCCTCTCGCTCGCCAGCGGCGATTCGATGCACTCCGACCCGACGGTCGACTGGAGCTCGGACGGCACCGCGTGGTCGACCACGATGGGCATCAACGGCAACGTCCTGAAGGTGCAGTCGTACCGCTCGACCAACGGCGGCGCGACGTGGACATTCGACGGCACGATCTCCGGCACGCAGACGAACACCGACAAGCAGATGCAGTGGATCGACCACAGCGCTTCGTCGCCGTATGCGAACAACAACTACGTCATCTGGCACAACGGAAACCCCGCCTTCATGAACCGCCGGACCTCCTCCGGCTGGGGCGCTCCGATCCAGGTGAGCGACTCGCAGGCCACCGGCACCTGCATCGGCGCCGACGTGAAGACGAACTCCTCCGGCGACGTGTTCGGCTTCTTCCCCGACACCGGCTCGCGCGGCATCTACATGGTGAAGTCGACGAACGGCGGCACCAGCTACGCGACCCCCGTGAAGCTCGTCACGACCTACGACTCGTACGACATCGGCGTGCCGGCGTTCTCCAGCCGGCGCATCCTGGTCTACGTCTCGGGCGGCGCGTACCGCAACGGCACGACGAACAACGTCTACGCCCTCTGGACCGACCTCTCGGGCGATACGGGTTGCACCACGGCTGCGAACGAGCCGGGCACCAGCACGACCTCGACCTGCAAGACGCGAGTCTGGTTCTCGCGCTCCACGGACGGCGGCACCACCTGGAGCGCCCGCGTGAAGCTGAACAACCAGAGCGGTCTGAACGATCAGTTCAACCAGTTTCTCGCCGTCGATGAGACGAATGGAACGATCGGCGCGATCTATTACGACACCGTCAACGATCCGGGCCGCAAGAAGGTCGACGTCTTCTACCAGATGTCGACAGACGGCGGCGCGACGTGGCAGGCGGCGGTCAAGGTCACCACGGCCATGACCGACGAGACGGTCTCCGGCGCCGATTCGGGCAACCAGTTCGGCGACTACAACAGCCTCTCCGGCTACGGCAACTCGTTCTTCCCCTCCTGGACCGACCGCCGCAATAACGCGAAGGAAGAGATCTGGACGGCGAAGATCACGACCTCGAGCACCCCGACGTACTCGATCTCCGGCAGCGCCGGAACCGCGGGCGCGACGGTCACCGCCGGCTCGTCGTCCGCGAGCAGCGATGGCTCGAACAACTACTCGATCGCCGGACTGGCGGCAGGCACCTACACCGTGACTCCGACCAAGTCGGGCTGCACGTTCTCGCCCGCCTCGAGCTCCGTCACGATCACGTCGGCGAACGTCACGGGCGTCAACTTCACCGCCTCGTGCACGGCACCGACATTCACGATCAGCGGCAACGCCGGCACCACCGGCGCCACCGTCACGGCCGGCACGTCATCGACGACGAGCGACGCTTCGAGCAACTACTCGATGTCGGGCTTCGTCGCCGGCACGTACACCGTGACGCCGAGCAAGTCGGGCTGCACGTTCTCGCCCGCCTCGAGCTCCGTCACGATCACCTCGGCGAACGTCACGGCGAACTTCACCGCCACTTGCGGCACGGGCGACACGCAGCTCACGAGCGGCGTGCCGGTGACCGGCCAGAGCGTGGCGCAGGGCGCCTGGAAGTACTACTACATCACGGTGCCGTCGGGCGCCACGAACCTGACCTTCGCGACGACCGCCGCAACGGGCGACGTCGACATCTACACGCAGTCGGGCGCGAAGCCGACCTCCAGCACGTACATCTGCCGCCCGTACACCTCGTCGGGTAACGAGACCTGCTCGGCCACGAACCCGGCCGCGGGAACCTGGTGGGTCGGCGTGAACGGTTACGCCGCCGGCAGCTTCACGATCACCGGCACGGTGACCGCGGGCGCGACGACGTACTCGATCTCCGGCAGCGCGGGCACGCCGGGCGCGACGCTCACCGCCGGATCGCAGGGCGCGACGAGCGACGCATCGAACAACTACACGATCGCCGGTCTGGTCAACGGCACGTACACCGTGACCCCAACGAAGAGCGGATGCACGTTCTCGCCGGCCAGTCTGTCGGTGACGGTCAGCGGCGCGAACGTGACCGGACAAAACTTCACCGCCTCGTGCGGCACCGGCTCGACGCTCTTCTCGAACGGCTTCGAGAGCGCTGGCTCCGGCTGGGCGACTGCGCAGGTCTCCGGCACCGCCGGCGCCTGGACGTTCCCCACCTCCGGCACGCTGCCGACGGTCACTCCGCACGGCGGCAGCTACCTCGCCAAGTTCAACTCGTACGACTCCGCGAGCGGCTCGCAGACGCGCGTCTACCAGACGACCGGCTTCCTGATTCCGGGCACGGCCACCACCGCCACCCTGAAGTTCTGGATGTACCACGACACCGGCTACTCGACGTCCGCCGACCGCGTGCAGGTACAGGTCTCGACCGGCACGTGGACGAACGTCGGAACCGCGGTCAACCGCTACGACGGAACGACAGGATGGAAGCAGCACACGATCGACCTGACCGCCTACAAGGGCTCGACGATCCAGCTCGGCTTCCTCGGCATCAGCGCCTACGGCAACAACACGTTCATCGACGACGTGATCGTCACGACGCCGTAAGCACAACATTTCGCAATTCCGGATTGAGGGGAGGGCATCACGCCCTCCCCTCTTTTTTACGCCGGAGGCGTTAGGGCGATTAGCCGGTGGTTGAGCGCGTAGCGCGATACCACCGGAGACGTCGATGCGAACAATGCGCACCCCTGCCGGGGTGCATCCATCGTCACGTCCGAATCCGGTGGCGATGCCACCGGCTAATCGCCTTCACGCCTCCGGCGTAGAAAAAAACGCCTCCAGCTTCTCCGTCAACTCCTCGGGATCGCTGCGCGGATCGGGGACGATCGGCGGCTCGAAATGGATCGACGTCGCGGGGCGGGTGAAGCGCGGGAGAAAGCCGGCGTGGGCGGCGTTGCCGACGCGCACGGGCACGATCGGGACGCCGCACTGGCGCGCGACGAGGCCGACTCCCTTTCCCTGAAACGCGATGAGGCTGTAGCGGCGGTCGATGAGACGGCAGGCTTCCATCAGCATGTCGCGCGAGCGGGTGTATTGCGAGCTGAGGACGAACGGGAAGAAGAGCGGAAGGATGACGTGAAAGCCGGCGCCGACGAGCAGCCGCTGCGCGAGCGTCGAGTCGGGGCGGGGCGTGAATGCATCGGTGAAGACCCAACGGCTAGTGACGAGCGCGAGCCGCTTGCGGAGCCGCGCGGGAAGCGCGCTGTAGATCAGCACGACGTCGAAACCGTGCGCGTGGCCGCTGCCGGCGAAGATGGCAGGAAGCTCGAGGCCCTCGAGGTTCTCGAGGCCGGTGACCGTGAGCCGCGTGCGGAGGTGCGCGAGCGCGCCGAGCACGAGCGGGTTGAGCGCGCGCCGGAGAAAGTTCAGCGGCGGCAGTTCTGCCCACCGCGGCGCATCGACCGCATGCAAACTGTCGAGCTCCTGTTCGCCCTCGTGATTCGTGACGAGCGCGCGAAGGCCGGACAGCGTGATCGACTCGTCGAGCGCCGCGTGATCGAGCGTCCGTCCCGACTGTTTCTCGAGATGCGCGAGCAGCTCGATCAACGCCAGTGAGCTCAGTCCCGCGCCACGCACCAGGCTGAGATCCCCGCCGCCGCCCGCCACGATGTAATTCGCGAGCGCGGCGATGCGCTGCTGCCGCTCCTCGATCGCCAACACGTCATCGAGCGACCGCGGCGGCGCGGCCACGCGATCGGGCGTTGCAATTCCGGCGGCGACTCGCGCCTCGATCTGCGCCAGCTTCGGTTTCATCAGCGCCGACCGCGGAAAATCGGGCTCGGGCCAGACGGTCCAGCTGGCGATTCGCTGCTGCGGTTGCAGCCGTTGATTCGCACCGCTGACGATCGCCGCCGGCTTCGCTCCGTTTCGCAACAACAGCACCGCGTGCACCTCGGCGTGACCCTCGCGCTCGAGACCGATCACGACGGAGTCTTCGACGCCGGGCATGGCGTTGACGACCTCTTCGACGTCGCTGCCGCGGACGTTGAAGCCTTCGCCGGTGACGATCAGCGCTTTCTTGCGCCCGAGGATGAAGAGGCGCTTGCGGCTGTCGATGCGTCCGAGGTCGCCGGTGTGCAGAAACTCGTCGTCGCCCGACATCACGTTCGCGCCGCGCACGAGGATCTCGCCATCGCCGGCGATCCTGATTTCCTGATCGTCGAACGGCTTGCCGACGGAGCCGAATGCTCCGAGCATCGGGGCGTTGATGCTGACGATCGCGGTGGTCTCGGTCAGGCCGTAGCCCTGGATCAGCAGGCAGCCGGTCACACGCCAGAAATCCTCATCCGCTTCGGGCAGCGGCGCGCCGCCGACCATCACGACCCAGAGCGAGGAGTAGCTGACCTGCCGCCGGAGATGCGTGAAAGCGAAATGCCTTCGCAGAATCCAGGGGCGCTCTTTCCGCGCCTTCTCGCCGAGGGGCGGTTTGCCGCGGCCGTATGGCTGCGACTGGAAATGCCGGCCGAGCAGATGAAGGACTCGCGGCACGGTCGAAAGAATCGGGACGCGATTGTCGCGGAGCAATCGGACGAGATGGCCGGGATGGCTGGAGGCCGTGTAGATCGCGCTCAACCCCATCGACAGCGGGATGGCGATGCCGAGGACGAAACCTTGCGAGTGACTGAACGGCGCCATCACGAGCATCCGCGCGCCGGCGGTGCGGGCCAGGAAGCGCCAGCCGCGGAAGCGCGCGATCTGCGCGGCGACGTTGGCGTGCGTGAGGACGACGCCGCGCGGTTCCGACGTCGTTCCCGAGGTGAAGAAGATCACAACCGGATCGGACGGCGAGACCGGCACGACGAGCTCCTCGCCGGGTGGCGGATGATCGGCGTAGAGAATGTCGAAAGGAAGGAGCGGACCGAGATGCGCCAGTCCGCTCGCTTCCGAGGCGACGATCAGCTTTGGCTTCGCGGCGCCGGCGACGCGGCAGATGAATTCGGGCGCGGCGTCGTGATCGACCGGCACGGCGACCGCGCCGCGGAGCACGCATCCGAAGAAGAACGCCACCCACTCCGGCGAGTTGCGGCCGCGGATCAGCACGCGGTCGCCTTTGCCGACGCCGACGTCGCGCAGCAGCGACGCGGCCCGAAGCGCGTGTCGATGCAGACGCTCGTAGCTCCACCAGCGCAGGCCGAGGTCTTCGCGCAGGCCGACGGCATTGCGTTTGCCGAATGCGGGCAGAGCGTCGACCACTCCCTGCAGCGTGAGCATCACGGCTACCGGAACTTCAGGGCGAGCAATGAGTTGTTCGTGAAGTGCGGCTGGCAGTAGGAGACGTAGACCGTGCGGCCGTCGTCGGGCGTGAAGCTGGGGTGCTCGAAGGCGAGGTAGACCATCTCCGTCGACGCGGCGTGCGGAACGGCCGTGATGCGCCGCGGTTCGGAATACGGTCCCCAGAGCTGTTCGGCCATCCTTACCGTCAGCACCTTTTCGTAAGGATCGACGTAGATCAGCAGGTAGCGCCCGAGGTGCGCGTTGTACGAGACGGAGAAATCGCCGGCGCAGGGTCCGAGGTCGCAGGCGTCGGCGATCGCGCTGCTCCATTCGGGGGCACAGACAGGAGTGTCTGTGTTACACGACTTGAGGTACGTGTAGGCGTCGACGTCGGTGAGCTGATCGACAGGCACTCGCGCGAGGAAGGCGTGGCAGTAGAGCCAATCGCGCATGCTGCCGAAGAGGTAGACGTAGTCCTCCTGCCGCACGACCTGCACGCCGAAGTGCATGTCGTTGCCGACCGGGCGCCAGAGCCGCCAGTCGCCGCGGATGCGAAGGCGCTCGCACTCGCCGGTGACTGGATCGAGACGCGCCAGTCCGGAGCCGGCGTTGCGGAATCCCCAGACCGATGACGCGTCGACGCTCTGAATACCGATGTAATAGAGGTAGACCACGCCGCCGGCGCAGAGGCCATGCTCGGGCCAGAAGCGGAGCTCCTGCGCGCGCTCGGACAACGTCGCGGGCAGGATCTCGCGCGGAAATCCGGTGGCGTCGATGTAGTAGCGGATGTTCGACCACGCCTCGCGCAGGTTGCCGGCCGCCGCGGTCCCCGCGCAGTTCGCGAGGAAGACGCCGTGATTCCCGACCTCGGCGCGCAGCGCGGCAGGCGCAGGTTTGCGCGGATGGATGAGCGTGCGCGCCGAGAGCAGCGTGTCGGAGAAGACGAAGAGCGTGCGGCCGTCGTCGAGGTCGATCGACTGGCCGCCGTCCTGCCCGAACAGCACCCAGAGATCGGTGTGCGCGCGCGGCAGCGTGCCGATGTAACGCACGGAATGGATCGGATCGGCGTCGATCATCGTCGTCATCGTTGCGAAGCCAGCCGCGCCGCGTAGCGCTGCACGCGCGCCGTCAGGCGCGGCTTGCGCGCGGCGTGCTCGAGATAGTCGGCGGTGATGCGCGCGCCGCCGCGCTCGCGCTGCAGGGCGGCGAGTTGCGCATCGCTGAACGGCGTGGCGCGAATCCATCCATCGACGCGGCGCGCCCGCTCGTCCGTGTCGCTGTCGAACGTGACGAAAGGATGGAATGCCTCATGGACCATGTAGCCATCCATCCCGATCCCCCGATGGACGCATACCGCGGGACACCCGAGCGCCACCGCCTCGGCCATCTGCATGAAGCCGTTCGCCAGGACGACGGCCCGGCTCGCGGCAATCAGTCCGAAGAAGTCCGCGTCGTGCTGCAGCGGCAGCGCGAGCCGCCGGTCGGCCGGCACTCCCGCCTCCTCCATCATCGTTTCCGCGAGCGCGGGATCGTGACTGAGCGTGATGCCGAGAACCTCGGTGCCGCGCAGTTTGGCCAGGATGTCGATCCCCGCCTGCAGCACGCGCTTCTCCCAGCCGGCGACCAGCACCCACGGCATCTCCGCGAATTTCGCCGGCACCGGCAGCTCCGGCTTCGGCGTCACGCGATCGATGAACGGCGGCACGATGCGGAACGTTCTGTTCCTCGCCTTGTGCTCGGGCCAGAGCGCGCGCAGGCCGTACATCAGAAAGTAGTCGACGCCGCGAAGGCGGAGCCCGGACCCCGGGTCGTAGTACTGATCCATCACCAGCAGGGGAGGCTTCACGAGCGCGCGCGAGGCATCGAAGAACGGCTCGGTGAACGCCATCGGGTACTCGCCGAAGAAGATCACTTCGGGCCCGACCCGTTTGAAGATCGGCATGGCCAGCGAATAGTCAGTCGCCCCATCGCCGGTCTGCAGATCGATGATCTCGCAGTAGCGCCGCGCGGCATCGACCTTCGGATCGTCGGGAATCCGGCCGTGGTTAACGATCGTGCTGTTCCAGCCGCGCTCGTGCAATTCGGCGGCGATGCGCAACGCGCGGAAGAAGACTCCGACCGCGGCCGGATCGGTCATGGTGTACGTGACGAGCAGCGCGTTGTGATTCGCCATCCGCCGTCTCATGCCGGGCGTTGCGCGACCATCGCGCATTCGCCCGACTCGTCTCCGCCGAGGTCGCGAAAGAGCTGCATCCATTTCGGTTTCATCGAGCGCGGCAGCGGCGGGAAACGGATCCGCTCGGGATTGACATAGCCGTTGTCCTGCAGCAGCCGCGAGAGCGATTTCTCGTTGAAGTACTGCATGTGCACCATCGGATTGATCGCGTCCCAGTACTTGCCGAAGAGCTTGAACTGCAGCGACTCGATGTCCGGCACGGCCGCGTAGAGGATGCCGCCGGGCGAGAGCCGGTCGAGAACGTCGCGCAGCACGCGGCCGGGATCGGTGAGGTGCTCGACGACGTGGCTCATGATCACGACGTCGAACGGCTCCCACGGAATGGGATCGGTGCCGAGCGTGCCGTGACTGAGCCGCTTGCCGAACTCGGGATGCAGTTGATCGACGAGGCGGCTCGAGCTGTCCATGCCGTAGACCTCGAAGCCGTAGGCGCGGGCCAGCCGCATGATGTGCCCACGTCCGAATCCGAGGTCGAGCAGGCGGTTGCCGGGAGCACGAAGGCGGATCAGATGGCAGATCGGCTCGGCGAAGATCTTCTGGATCTCGAGGAAGTCGTTCTGATCGTCGTCGTGCTCGAGCCGCGCCGCGAGATCGAGCAGCAAGTCGAGCTTGACGCGCGGCGCGACGTAGACGTGCGAGCACTCGACGCAGGTGTGGTAGGTGAAGCCGCGAAACTCCATCATCCGACTGCGGTCGCGCGAGCCGCAGACTTCGCACGCCGCATCCTCGAGCGCCGCCGGTCCCCAGACGGCGACCACTTCCTCGAGCGAGCAGTACCAGTGCAACTTGGGAGGATCGGCCGGCTGCGCGGCCGGCGCGGCGGGAGCTTCCTGTTCGATGACGAACAGTCCCAGCTGCCGCGCGGAATGGATGCTCTCACCGAGCTTGAGCATCGCGACCGACTGCTCCGGCTCTGGCAGCGACTCGGCGCGCTTCGCGAGATCGAGCAAAGCGTTGCCGAGCTCGTGCTCGACCGAGCCGTTGCCGTTGCCATTGCCGTTTTGCAGATGGATTGACAGGAGGTTCGGCTGACCACGCTTCGCATCCTCCGGGAAATCGACGACGTCGTTGAATTTCTGCGCCAGGGCGTAGTAGCGCTCGAGGAACGGATAGAGCGGCGATTGCCGCTCGTGATCGACGGAGCTGTAGAGGCATCGCCAGAAGTCGACGTTCTTCAGCACGACGAGCCGTTCGTAGAACTCGGCGGTCCAATGCTCGGGCCGCGTGTGCTCCATCAGCGCGCCGATGACGGCGCGCCGGAACGACTCGAGCACTTTGCGCAGAACGGGCGCCATCGCGTCGCCGGCCGAGGCGAGACGCCACAATCCTTCGGCGCAGAGGAGCAGTCCCGCCAGAAACGCCAGGCTGTCCGCTTCCTGCGACGTGGGGCTCTCTTCGACGGCGATCGAGAAGAGCGTGGCGTGCTTCGACTTGTACGAGAAGTGGCGATCGAGCACGTCGTCGATGACGCGGCCGGCGAGATAGACGTAGCCGCAGCCGGCGATCCGCTCGCGGAATGCTTCGGGGTCGATCCCGATCGGCACCGCGAAATACGGCAGATCCCACAACGACCACTGCAGCCATTCGAGGTAATCGGTGAGCTGCTTCGCGATCTGCGTGCAGAGCGGATTGCCGGCCGTGATCTCGTCGACGTCGGCGCGGAGCCGCTCGCCTGCCGTGAGAATGCCGCGCGTGATCTCGCGGCGATAGAGCTCCACCTCCTCGCCATGCGTCTCCATGAAACGCTCGCCCGCCGCGCGGGCATCGCGCTCCAGCACGTCGAGCCGTTGCGCGAGCTCCATCGTCATCGTCCGACACCCGAGCGCGCGAGCGCGGTCATCGCCAGTGCGGTGGTGCACGCCGGCGCGCCGCCGCCGCTCTCCAGCATCGGGCCGTAAACCCAGCCGCCGCGCGGCAGCGCGCTTTCGAGCAGATAGCGCCCGGCGGCGATGGTCTCGGGACCGGCGTATTCGAAGTCGAGCAGTGCGTTGAGCGCGAGCGCGGCGCCGAGGGGACCGCCGAACGTCGGATCGTCCTTCGCGTAATCGACGATCTTCGGGATCATCAGTTGCGCAACCGATTCACGTCCCGGCAGCGCGCCGTGGGCCCAGGCGCGCGCGACGCAGAACGGCAGGATCAGCGGATGGGCGTAACGACTCCCTGCCGGATTCCCATTGCTCCGGATGGCATCCACGACCTCCGCCGCCAGCTCCTCGGTCGGCTCCCCGATCAGCGCAAGAAACCGCAGTGCGTTGACGCGCGCGGTGAGATCGCTGCCGTTGCGCTCGGCGAGCATTCCGGTGTGCGCGCGCCAGCGCGCCGCCGGCTTGCGCCGCGGCGCCTGCAGGATCGCCGCGGCCGCGCACGCGGTGGTGTCGACGTCGGGATGAATGCCGCTCCCGCGGCCGTGGAAACGCCACCCGCCATCGTTTCCTTCTTCCCAGAGCAGAAACTGACGAATGCGATTGCGCACCAGCGCCGCGGCGCGCACGAAGCGTCCCTGCGTCCCGGCCGGCAAGGCATCGAGGAGATCGGTCTCGACCCAGCGCGAGTGGAGATCGAAACTGCCGAGGGCGTCGTGGACGAAGGAGGAGAGGAGCGGACAGCGGCGATATTCGAGCACGCCGGTGCCGAAGCGGAAGTAGGTCGCGATCTCGCCGGAAGGGAGTTGCTCGCGCAGGATGGCCCGCACGGCGTTGAGCAGCGCGGAGGCGACCTCCGGCTTCTCGGCGCCGCGCGAAGGCGGGACGATGGCCATCGCTTCGTGCTCGTGTTGCGACGCGGAGCGCGAAGCGCGGCGCACGTACTTTGCGAAGTTCGTGTTCTGCCAGCGCTCGATTCCATCGCGCAGATGGAGCGTCATCGCGTCGAGGGTCTCGCGATCGGCGTCCGGCTCGGGCGCGCGGATGGCGTCGCCGAAACTGTCGCGGAAGAGCAGCGCCGGTTGCTGACGCCGCTGCGCGGTGACGGCGCGATGGTATCCGGCGAATTCGCGATAGCGGCCGGTGAACGCGTCATCGATCGGATCGCGGTTGCGAAGAGCGGCCTGCAGCCCGTCGGCCGCGGCGCAGACGTTGAGCTCCGCCGCGGTGAATGCGGCCGCGAGCTGCATCGCCGATTTCGGCCGCAGCGTTTCCTGCAGCAGGTCGCCGATCGCCGCGGCCACGTCGTCGACGGACGATTCGGGATCGAAATAGAAGCTGTTGTCGGACGGCACCTGCCAGTCCTTCAACTCACCCTTCGCCAGCACGAGCGTCAGGCAATCGAACAGCGGACCGGCGTGCGCGGCGAACGAGTCGGCGCAGATCACGGCGTGACAGCGGTCGAGGTAGTCGTAGACGCGCGGCAGCGTCAGCGACTGCGATCCGCCATCACGAGCAAGCTCGAGCGTCACGTTCGGCGGCAGCATCGGCGAGACCGCGCGTGCCAGCTCGATGGCGAAGTGCCGCGTCGTCCAGTGCTTTCCGCTGTCGATGTGCAGCGTGACCGGAAACGGTCCGACGCGCCGCACGATGCCGGTGAGGAGGCGGCTCCACCAGGCGCACGACGGATCGTATTTCGACGTGAACGGCGTGACGAAGATGTCGAGGCGATCCGCCGCCTTCGGAGTCGCGCGCCGCACGACGTCCGCGAAGCGATCGCCCGCTTCGGGATCGAGTCCGATCGAGCGGAGAAGTTGATTCAGCGCGTAGTAGTAGTTCGCGAAATACGGCGTGACGTGCAACAGGCGATGAAGCCAGCGCCGCTCCGAGTCGAACAGAAATGCCGAGCGCGCGCCGAGCGTGATCTCGAGGTACTTCTTCACGCCGCGATCGGCCGCCACGCCGCGATAGAGCTCCGGCGCCTCGAAGTCGGCGAAGATCACGAGGTCGTACGGCTCACCGCCGCGCAATGCCTTCAACAGATCGAGGTGCGCGGAGTACTGGCGCTCGTGATCGACGCCTTTCACGCGGCTCCAGAATCCCTTGTAGCCGGAGAGGGTCGTCACCTCGAGCGACGGATTCTCGTTCTTCAACCATTGCGGCAGCGGCGCGAGGATCAACTCGTCGCCGATGCCGATTCCCGGCCCGAACACGAGCAGCGCGCTGCGCACATCGGCGAGCCAGCGTGCGTCGAGCGCGCAATCGCTCACGATCACGTCGGTCGGCAACGGCCGCGCGGCTTTCGCCAGCGGCAGCAGGCTCAGTTGCAGCGACGGCGCGAGCCGGCGGAACGCGGCGGGATGGAGATGACGCAGCTGGGCGACGACCTGCTGCAGCACCGGACTGTCCGATCCGGCGAAGACCGGCGCGAGCGATTGCAGCCCCTCGAGCCGCGACACGAGGTAGTGCAGATTGCTTTCGCTGACGGGACGCCTGCTGAGAAAAAAGAGGTATTGCGACAGCATCAGCACGGGCAGGCGCTGATCCTCGGGGAGCAGCGGTTGTGCGGGCAGGCCGGCGTCGGGCGCGGCGATCATGACCCGACCCTCGGCAGCGCGCAGATCTTCCACGTGCCCGATTCATCCTGCCGCACGATCGCCACGCGCTGCTCGACGGAACCGTTCTTCGTGCCGTCGTCGCGATGCACGGCATCGAACTGCACGGAGGCGTGAATCAACACGCCGAGCGGATGACTGACCGGCTCGGGAGCGACGCCGAGCGATACCTCGAAATCCCAGTTGCGCAGTGCATCGAGCTGCGACGCCAGGTGGTTCTTGAATCGCAGCTTGTCGATCTCTTCGCCGTCCTGAATGGTGTGGAAGTAATCGTCGAGCAGCGCCGCCGCCGCTTCGACGTCGCGCTGCCCCACGGCGTGCAGAAAGTCGTACAGGCAATCGACGGCCGCCTGCGCGTGCTCCTCGGCGAGATGTTCTTCCGGCTCGGGAAACAGCACCGAGATCTCGCTCCACGCATCGCGATCGGCGTCCGGCTCGCGCGCTGCCGGCGAGGATTGCGGCTGCTCGGCAGGCGGCTCGAGCGTGTTGCCGCCGCGGCCGTGCGGCGCGCGAAACCACCAGTTGAGCAGATCGGTCGAGCTCAACTGCCCGTCGACGTCGGGCGGAGGAAGGATCGGCAGCTCCCAGTGGCTCGGCACCTCGGTGCCGGCGTCGCGCGCCTCTTCGAGAATGCCGTTCAGCAGCGCCTGGACATCTCGCAGCCTGGAATCGAGCGATGCGGCCACTTGCGCCTCTCCAGATTACCGAAGTTTTACCGAATGCCGTCAGTATACGGCAGCGGCCTTGTTGAATTATTGCCTTATGACGCGATACTCCTCGAGCGGCCGCTTGCTGATCATCAGCGGCCCCAGGGCCAGCAGATCGATGTCGGTACCGGCGAAGCAGTCGACCGCATCGCGCGGCGTCTCGACGATCGGTTTTCCGGCGATGTTGAACGATGTGTTGAGGACGACCGGGATGCCGGTGAGCCCCTTGAACGCCTGCAGGATTTCGTAGAACCCGGGGTTGTCGTTCCGCCCCACCGTCTGCACGCGGCACGAGCCGTCGACATGCACGGTGGCCGCGATCCGGTCGCGGCGCTCGGACCGCACGCCGACGACGCGCAGCATGTACGCGCTCCGCTCCGCGATCTCGAACCAGTCGGCCGCTTCTTCCTCCAGCACCGCGGGAGCGAACGGACGGAAGCTCTCGCGATGCTTCACCCGATCGTTGAGATAGTCCTTCATCCCGGCCGGACGCGGATCGCAGAGGATGCTCCGATTTCCGAGCGCGCGCGGACCGTGCTCCGCGCAATTGGCGAAGCGGGCGACGATGTAGCCGTTGGCGATGCAGCGCGCCATCTCGGCGGCGACGTCATCGGGCGCGCTGACCGGATGTCCCGACTCGCGCGCCGCTTCGCGCAGCTCGTCGTCCGTGTAGACCGGGCCGATGTAGTCGGGCACTTCCTCCAATCGCGGCGGCCAGCCGGCGAGCTCGTACGCGCCGAAGAGCGCGCATCCGAGGGCGTGTCCGGTGTCGCCCGGATTCGGCGCGACGTACAACGCTTCGGGACGAACGGCGCGGTACGCGATCTCGTTCGCCACGCTGTTGAGCGCCACGCCGCCGGCGTAGGCGAGCTTGCGCTGTCCGGTGATCCGCATCGCCGCGCGGAACGCGTTCTCGACGATCCGCTCGAGCAGCGCCTGTCCCGCGTACGCGATGTTGCGATGGCGATAGGTCAGCTCGCCGTCGGGAAATCTCGCCGGCTCGTACGCTTCGAGCCGCGCCTCGAAGTCGTGATGCGGGATGAAATCGAAATGCCCGTCGGCGTGCAGTTTCAGCTCCGGCTCGAGCTCTCGGAAGAGCTCCGGCGTGCCATACGGCGCGAGCCCCATCGTCTTCCCTTCATCACCGACCTTGAAGCCGACGTGGCGATTGACGACGTCGTAGAGCAGGCCGGGGCTGCTCTCGGGGAAGAAGTAGTGCTGGAGCGTCTCGCTTCGTCCGTGCACATCCATCACCGCGATCGTGCCGGCGAGCGCGCGGTCGCCGAGGCGCTTGAGGCGTTCGCCGCATGCGTCGAGCGTCAGCACCGCCGACTCTTCAAAGCCGCTCTGCCAGAAGGCCTGGCGCTGATGAATCTCGTGATGCTCGATGCCGTCGGCGACCCAGGCGTTCGGGAACCAGCGGCGCAGGCGGCGGCCGAGGCGCAGCGGATGCGTCACGAAATGACTCTCGCTCGTGACAACGAGATCGATGTCAGCGGGTGTGATCGACAGCCCGCGCAGGAACCACTTCACCCAGTCGAGGATCGACTCTTCGAAGATGAGCGTCGGCGGAAACTTGCCGTGGCCGTACATCAGCAGATAGCGGATCTGCCGGTCGATCTCCGACGAGCCGTCGACGATCGAGCGATGCTCGTCGCGCGAGAGCATCAGCGCGTATTTCAACCCCGACCAGCGGTCGAGAACGGAGCTGCGGATCACGCCGTCCTTCGTGACCAAGGCGATGCTCGCACCATGTCCGGTGCAGGCCAGCCCGAGGATCACATCGAGCTTCGGCGGTCGCATCCGAAACCACTTTTTTACTCTGCCGCTCCACGAGTCCGGTGGCGTGACGCGTCGCAACTTCGCGTCGGAGATTTTCAGCATTTTCGGATATATCGCAAGGTATCATGACTTGCTTTCTTCCATCAATGAGTCCCCAATGAATCTCGTTGGCGATCTCCACCGGCACCGCTCGAAACGCTATTCGCAGAACGGCGAAGACGGCGTGATCGCCCGGCTTTTCGAGATCGCCGGCGTCACGAGCCGGTTCTTCGTCGAGGTCGGCACCGGGCCGGGCGACGAGTGCAACACCCGGCTGCTCCGCGAGCGCGGCTGGTCGGGAATCATGATCGACAGCGCGTTCGAAGCTCCGTCGCTCCCGCTCTACCGCGAGTTCGTCACCGCCGAGAACATCAACGACCTGTTCGCGAAGTACGGCGTGCCGGAGAGCTTCGACCTGTTGTCGATCGACATCGACGGCAACGATTACTGGGTGTGGAAAGCGATCGCGCCGCGCTACCGGCCGCGCGTCGTGGTGATCGAGTTCAACGGCGGCCTGCCGCTCGATCTCTCCATCACCATGCCGTACGACCCCGCCTATCACTGGGCCGGCCAGCCCAACGTCGGGCAGAGTCTCCGCGCCGCGCAGGAGCTCGGCCGCGCGAAGGGCTACTCGCTCGTCTACGCCGAGCCGCCGAACGCGTTCTTCGTCCTCACCTCGATTCTTCCGTCGCACTACCGGGAGGTCTCGGCGCGCAAGGCGTCACGGGACCACTTTCTGATGGCGTTGTGGCGCCGCCGCCGTTGGAAGCGCGAGCTCAGGCAGCTCGCCTGGACGTTCGTGTGAAGATCGCACTCCTCACCGCCGACTATCCGCCGAGCGTCTGGTCGGGCATCGGCGTGGCCGTCCACCGGCAGGCGACCGATCTCGCTACGCTCGGCTGCTCGGTGCAGGTCGTCGTCTCCCGGCCGGACGAGGCGATGCCGGATTCAATCGACGAAGCGGAGTGGATTCACCTCCACTCGCTCGCACTGACCGAGCTCGCGCTCGATGTCCGGCGCCGCCTTCGGGCCAGGCTCGCCTACACCGTGCACACGCAACCGTGGCTGGAGCTGGCGAACCATCCGCGGCGCCGGTTCTGGCTCGACGTGCAGGCGCACCTCCTCGCGTCGTGCGACCGCGCCGTGTTCCTCAGCACCGCGGAGCGCGCGACGGCCGAAGCACTGTTCCGATCGCTGCCGCCATCGGCCGTGATTCCGAACGGCGTGCCGCCGCCACCGCCCGCCCTTCCGGGCCGCGCCGAGCGGCGCTTCGTCGTCTTCGCCGGACGCTTCGTGCAAAACAAAGGGATCACGCTGCTCGAGCAATGCATCCGCCGGGTGCGCCGCGAGAGCGCGGTCGAATTTCTGATCGCCGGCGGTCACGGCGATCGGGAAGGGGCGGCGGTGATCGAGCGGCTCGCGCGCGAGCACGGCTGCGAAGTGACCGGCTGGTTGTCGCGCGACGACCTCGACGCGCGCTTCGCGCAGGCGCTGCTCGTGCTCGTGCCGAGCCGCTACGAGCCGTTCGGCATGATCGCGCTCGAGGCAATGCGGATGGGCGCGCCGGTGCTCGCCGCCAACGTCGGCGGCCTGCGCGACACCGTGCGCGACGAATCGGGCGGAATGCTGCTCGATTCATCCGATCCGGCGGCGTGGGCGGCGGAGACGCTGCGCATCATCGGCGACGAGGCGTTGTGGACCCGGCTGCATCGCCAAGGTCCGGCGTTCGTCGGCCGGCATTACCGCTCGGCAGCGATGGCGGAGCGATTGATGCGCGAGGTTTATCACTGAGGGAGGGTGTCATCCTGAAGCGCGTAGACGCTGAAGGATCCGTAACCGACTTGCGCTGCGCCTGAATCTACGGGTCCTTCGCCGTCTCCGCGGCTTCTAAGAAACTCCCTGTGTTTATGCGGATTTTTCGCTCGTGGCACAGGCCCCTCATCCGCCTGCGGCACCTTCTCCCCGCTCGTCGCGGGGAGAAGGGCAACAAGGCACGTGCCTCGCGAGAATCTGGCTTGTTGCCCCTCGCCCCGCTTTGCGGGGAGAGGGTGCCGCAGGCGGGTGAGGGGCCGTGCCACGAGCCACACCCTTCCCTCTGGCGGGGTTTCTTGCCCTAAGTCGCGTCGCATGCGACGTCCCGAGCTCAGGATGACACTCTAAGTTAGCGCTAACTATGGGTCGGGTGCTTGCGTCGTCACGCCGAGATACGTGAGCCGGTCGCCGCGGCAGCCGAGGTGCAGGTCGAAATCGAGTCCGTGCTCGATCCATGAACCGGGCTTGCCCCACATCAGGCGGCACTGGACGGAGACGCGCGTCGTCTCTTCGTGGCGTTCCATCTTGAGCAGGATCCACGGCATCAACTTGATGTCGACGGCGTCGTCGAGCATGTCGCTCAGCATCTCGATGAGCTCCTCCCGCGCGGCGGGTCGATCGAATAGCCAGATCGTCGCCGCGGGATCGAGCTGCTGATGGATCTCGCTCCAGGCGCGGCGCTCGAGGAAGTCCTTGAACAGGAACGCGGCCGGCAGATCGAGCGGCGGCCGGGCGGCGCCCGGAACGTTCAGCGGCTTCGGCGCGGGACGCGGCCCGGTCCGTTTTTCGGCGATCAGCCCCGCCAGTTCCCGCGCGGCGTAGGCGATCGGATCGGGAATCGAAGTGGCGATGTGCGACCAGGTGCCGTTCGGCGGCGGAGGCCAGTCCGCGATGAGCGGCAGTTCCGCGCCGAGGACGCGGACGTGCGGCTTCAGAAACGGCGCGATCAGATCGTCGCGCATCGAGCCGGGCGCAACGCGGCAGAGGATCGGCGCGTCGAGGACGAGCGACTCGACGATCTGGTTGTAGCCCGCTTTTCCGACGACGAGCAGCGCGCGTGACAGCGACTCGCCGATCGCCGCATCGTCCGGCAGCGCGAGGATGCGCGCGTTCGGCCTCTCTCCGATCAGCTCGCGCCACGCGGGGGCGATCAGGAAATCGACCGGACGCTCCCACCCGGCCAGCTCCAGCAGACGAATGCCGTCGAGGAGCGTCTGGCGGTCGTAGCCGATGATGCTGATCCGATCGCGGGCCGCGGTGCCGAAGCCGGGAGGAAAACGAACGAGCGGAGGAACTGCGCTGAAGCGTTCCCCGAACCGTTCCGGATATCCGTTCTCGAGCAGGCCCACACAAAGCCAGCGATCGATGGCCGGCCAATCGGCCTCGCCGCGCGCGATCCACTCCCGGTCGTACACGTTCTCGACGGCGACCTGCCAGATCCCGAGCTTCGTCGCCACGCGGTGTGCCGTCCACATCGCGCCGCGCACCGGCGCCTCGCCGAGGATCACCGCCTCCGGTGCGACGTCGCGAAAAAGCGGCTCGAGCTCCGCGCCCACGTCCGCGCTTTTCAGGTCGTGGATGGTGAGCCGGCCGCGGATCGCGGAGAACTGCGCGTCGCCCGCGGGCAGCGAGCCGAAGTTGACGACGTGGATGTCGAAGTCGTCGAGCATCCCCTCCATCAATCGCGTGCATCGCTTGAACACGCCGAGGAGGCCGGTCGGCGCGAGACGGTAATAGGTCACGAAGAGAATCGATGGCCGGCTCATCGCACCTTCTCCCGTTCGACCGCGGCGAAAAGCGCGAGCCACTCCCGCGCGATGCCCGACCAGTCGTAGCGCTGCCGGGCCCACCGCGACCAGGCGAGGCGCAACGCGGACATCTTCGCGCTGCCGCCATGCTTCATCGCCCCGATCGCGCGGCGCCGGAAACGCCAGAGCCGCCACTGGCTCGCACTGATCGGCCGCTTCGCGTCGACCGGTCCGAGGTCGCGGCCTCCGAGCGTCTCCGAAAGCGCGGCGATGCCCGACGTCACCGGCAGGCATCCCATCGCCAGCGCCTTCATCGCCGTGATGCACGACGTCTCGCGCGTGTCGGTCGGATAGAGCCAGACGCCGGCCCGCGCGAATCCCTCCGCCAGGCGGTCGTGTCCGACGAAGCCGTGGTACGTCACGCCATCCTGATCGAGCAGCCGCCGGACGTCCGCTTCGATGGCGCGCAGTTCCGTGAAGTAGCCGGCCATCGCTTCGTACACCGGCGTGAAGCCGTGATAGACGTCGAGCTCCGCGTCGGGCACCGCGCGGCGGATCGACGGCCACATCCGAAGCACGTGCAAAAGTCCGCGCGCGGGACAGCTCGCGTAGATCGCGCGATGCGGCTCGTTCCGCCCGGCGTCGCGCAGAAACTGCGGATCGATTCCGTTCGACGTGCAGTGGATCTTGCGGCGGTCGAGCGAGGCGAGGCCGGCATCGGTGGCGTGATGTCTCGACACCAGCAGCAGGCGATCGATCCGCTCACCAACCTCGGCGGGATACGGAACGTCCTGCCGGTTGTGCAGCCAGTGATGGACCTGCCTCCAGCCCTCGCCGAGCGGAACGAAGTGCGCCATCCGCCAGGCGATGAAGACGTCGCCGGGCGGGACGTGCTCGAAGTCGCGATAGTGCTTCCACTGCACGCCGTCCGCGAAGTCGTCGCACTCCGCGTAGATCGTGACGTCGTGGCCGAGCCGCGCGAGGTGACGGGCCATGTGAATCGCCGCCTCTTCCGATCCTCCGATGCCGGAGTAAAGGCTTTGCGGACCCCACGGCATGAGGTTGTCGCCGCAGTAGATGGCAACACGCATGGCTGGAAATATATCCTTACTGATCATGGCCGAGCCGTCCGAAGTCCGCGACTACTACGACGCCTGGACGGAAAAGTACGTCGACGATTTCGGCGAGTGCATTCAGGCTCATCGGCCTACGTCCGAGGACGAGTTTCTCGACTACCTGATGACGAGCGCGGGGATCCGCGATGGCCAGAGCGTGCTCGACGCCGGCTGCGGCATCTGCGGTCCGGCGCGCTACTTCGCCGCGCACCGCGACGTCACGATCGACGCGCTGACCGTCTCACCGGTGCAGGCGGAGATCGGACGCGAGCGGAACCGCGCGGCCGGGCTCGATGCGCGCATCCGCGTCGCCGTCGGCGACTTCCATCAGCTCGCCGCGCTCTACGGCCGCGAACGGTTCGACCTCGTCTACTTTCTCGAGTCGCTATCGCATTCGCCGCGGCCGGGCGAGGCGCTGCGCTCGGCGTACGAGGTGTTGAAACCGGGCGGGATCGTGTACGTGAAGGACTACTTCATCCGGCGATGCGAGGACGCGGAGGAGCAGCGCCGCGTGCTCGACGTCATCGGCCGAGTCGACGCGCTCTTCGCCACGAACACGGCGTGGGTGTCGGACGTCGAGGAAGAGCTGCGCGCCGCCGGTTTTTTCTGGCGCTCGGCCATCCATCCGCGGTTCGTAGTCGACAACGGGCGGTGGCAGCAGTTCGAGCGGCGTCATCAGTTCGATCTCTTCGGCGGGGAGCCGTCGTTCGACTGGTCGGAGTGGTGGGAACTGCGGTATCAGAAGGGGTAGGCGTCGCGTAAGGGACAGCCCCTCACCCGCCTTCGGCACCCTCTCCCCGCCGAGCGGGGCGAGGGGCAACAAACTCGCGCAGCGCTAGCCTTGTCGCCCTTCTCCCCGCGACGAGCGGGGAGAAGGTGCCGCAGGCGGATGAGGGGCAGCCCAACCGGCCCCGTCCGCCATTTTCATCCGTCATTCCATTCTTGAGGGTTGACGGCCTTGCGTTCGGAACCTAGTTTCCTTATTTCAGGATTGTTATAACCACAACAAATCTTCGAAGAAAAAGGAGTAGGTGATGCCTGACGACAATGCTGCCGTACTTCAGCACGCGGTGGATGCCATCAACAAGAAAGGACAGGTCGCAAGCTTCTTCGGCGGCGATTTCGCGCGCCACGCGGAAGGGAACGCCAAGGGCATTCAGACCGCGTTCCCCGACCTTGAATACAAAATCGATCACGTCCACGCGGAAGGCGATCATGTGACGTTCGCCTACACCGCGACCGGCACCAACAAGGGCGCCCTCGGGCCGCACAAGGCGACGGGCAAGAAGGCCACGTGGCAGGGCAGCGGTACGGCCACGATCTCCGGCGGAAAGATCACTGCCGTCCATCTCACCGAGGACTTCAGGCGTGCCGCGCTCCAGCTCGGCATCATTCACCTGCTCAATCCGTCGATGACCGGCAAATGGTCCGGTTCGGCGCAGGGCATCACCGTCACGATGAACCTCGTGCAGACCGGCAACAACGTCATCGGCACGGCGACGGCCACCGGCTTCTCGGCACCGTTCCCGGTCAGCGGGACGAACAACTATCCGAACGTCAGCCTGAACGGAAACGTCGGCGGCCTGGGGGTCAACTTCACCGGCACTTTCTCGAATCCCAACACGATTCCTGGAAAGTTGACGGTGCAGGACTTCCCCCCCATCCAGGTCACGATCACGAGGCAGTAGCGGAGCTCTCGAGGCCGGCCAGCGCGGAGTCCCCTTCCGCTGGCCGGTTCCACTGCCACTCGCGCATTTCGATCCGCCAGCCGCTTCCCTCGGCCGCGATCGCCGCGCGCACACCGTCCGCGACTTCTGAGCGGACGATCGTCCATCGTGCGCTCTCGCGCGGATCGCCGTAGACCGCGAATTCCCGCGGCAGCGCGCAAAATGCCTGCAACGAAAACGAGAGGCCGTCGCCGCGCGCCTTGATGTACGCCTCCTTCGCCGTCCAGCAATCGAAGAACGCCGCGGGCCGATCCACGGTCGGAAACGACATCAGCCACGCCACTTCGCGATCGGAGAAATAGCGGCGCGCCAGTCCGGCGTGATCGAGCTCCGGCCGGATCCGCTCGACGTCCGCGCCGGTCTCGCCGTGCGGCGCGATCGCCAGCAGAGCGAGGTCGTCCGTGTGCGAAAGATTGAAGCGGAACGGCGCGTCGAGCTCCGGCTTGCCGTGCCTCCCGTACGTGAATCGCAATTCGCGCGGATCGGCTTCGAGACGGTCCGCAAGTGCGAGCCGCAGGAACGCGCGTCCGGCGATGAAACGCGTTCGCAGAATCGGGAGCCGATACCGATCCGCCCGCGCACGCTCTTCCACATCGAGCAACGGCTCGAGCGCCGCGATCGAGTGATCGGAAAGATCGAGCCGCGCGACGATCGCATCGACGTTCATGCGCCGTCCGGCTGCACGTCGAGCGCGCGCATCTCCGACTCCAGCTCGCTCACGACATCCGCCGCATAGCGGATGAAGTGTTGCGCCGAAAGAAGGATCACGAACCCTAGAAACAGTTTTCGCCGGTCGCGGCCCCAGCGCATCAGCAGACGCAGGAAGAACTCCCAGTACTGCCGCCGGTAGTTGCCCCACAAACCCTGTCCCCAGATCGAGCGGATGACGACGCTCGCCTGATACCAGGCCGTGACCGGCGGCGCATGCTGCCGCCGCCGCGGATTCCAGTACTCGAGCGCCCGGATGCCACGATGCAGATACGCCTCGGGTGAATAGATCCGCCGGAGCATGTGGCGCAGGCCGGCCAGCATCTCCGGCAGCGGAAGCCGGGTGCGGAAATTCGGCACGCTGAAGTTGCTCGTGGCCAGACTCGTCTCGATCAGCCGTCCTTCGCGCACCATCCGCTCGAACAGCGGCGTGGTCGGCGGCGCCATCAGGAAGCCGGTCATGGCCCAGGGAATGGCCGCGCTCTCGATGAAATCGATCTGGCGGTCGAAGATGTCGCCGGTGTCGGAATCGAATCCGACGATGAAGCCGGCCGTGACCCAGAGCCCTCGCCGCTGGATGAAGTGAATGCAGTCGAGGGCGTTGCCGCGGAGGTTCTGGAACTTCTTCGCCTCGCGCAGCGAATCGGCGTCGGGCGTCTCGATGCCGATGAAGACGTAGAAGAAGTTCGCCTGCACCATCGCCTCGATCAGCTCTTCGCGCTGCGCGAGATCCATCGAGGCCTCGGTGTAGAAAACGAACGGATGGTCGTACCTCTCCTGCCACGCGGCGAGCTCGCGCGTCAGCTCCAGCGCGCGCTTGTGATTGCCGATGAAGTTGTCGTCGACGAGAAAGACCTGCTTGCGCCAGCCCGCTTCGCGAATCAGGTCGAGCTCCGCGATCAGCTGCTCAGGCGACTTCGTGCGCGGCTTGCGGCCGTAGATCGTGATGATGTCGCAGAACTCGCACTGGAACGGACAGCCGCGCGAGAACTGCACTGAGAGCGACGAATAGTTCTCGATCTTCAGCAGGTCGAAGCGCGGAGCCGGCGAGCAGGTGATGTCGGGCTTTTCATGGATGTGGTAGACGTGCCGCGCCGTGCCGTTCTCGAGCTCGCGCGCGATGTCGCCGAAGACCGCGTCGGGCTCGCCGATGACGAGATGATCAGCCAGCGTCTCGAAGAAGTCGGGCTGCGTGCTGACGAAGGGACCGCCGATGATCGTCCGGACGCCGAACGCGCGGGCCCGCTGCAACACCTTCACGCTCGCATCGCGCTGCGCGTGCATGGCGCTGATCATCACCAGATTGGCCCACCGGAAATCGTCATCGCGCAGCTCGTCGAACGCGAGATCGACGAGCCGCAGCTGCCAGTGCTTCGGACAAAGCGCGGCGACGGTGATCAGTCCGAGAGGCGGCAGCACCGATTTCTCCGGGACGATGGCCAGCATCGCGTTGAAGTCCCAGAACGACGGCGGAAAGCCGGGCCAGATCAGCAACGCGCGGACGTCGCGGCCGAGGGGCGGAAGCGATTCAGTCGGTTGTGCGCTCATGGTGGCCACGGGAATCAGCGCCGGCGCAGAACGCCGAGGCAGCCGTAAAGACCGTCGAGTCTCCAGCGTCCGCTGTTGCGCGCTGCTTCGAACACTTCGAACGGCGCCTGTCCGCCGTCGGCCGGATTCGGATAGATGTCGTGAAAGCAGAGCAGCCCACCCGGCTTCACCACTCTGCCCCAGCCGCGGTAATCGTTTTCGACCGTCTCCTTCGCGTGACCGCCGTCGATGAACACCATCGCCAGCACGCCATCGGCCCAGTTCCCGGCCACCACGGCGGAATCGCCGACGATCGGAAAGATCCACTGCTCCAATTCCGCGCGGCGGATGTTGGCGACGAAGTGCGGCAGCGTATCGACGCGATCGTTTGCGACATCGAAGAGCTCCGGATCGAAGTACTCCTCGCCCCGCTGCTGCTCTTCCGATCCGCGGTGATGATCGACGGAGAAGACGCCGTAGCGTCCGCGCGCGCGGCAGCCGTCGGCGATGAAGAGCGCCGACTTGCCGCAGTAGCTCCCCACTTCGAGACACGGCCCGTCGGCGGACGCCGCCCACGCGAGCTCGTACAGTTTCAGGCCGTCGGCTTCGGAGAGAAACCCTTTCGCCGACATGGCGATGTTCTTCACGCCCTCGCTCATCGGCGGAGGAGCAGCACGCCGTTCGGCACGCCATGCGCGGATCAGGCCCATGCGCGCTCTCCCATCAACAGCTCTCCCAACGCCGCCTGCAGTCCGGGCGTCTGGAGCCATGCGCTGCTGTGATGATCGCCGAGGAGCGGAATGAGGCGCTTCGGTTCAGGCGCGACTTCGAGAATCCGCTCGCCATGCTTGAACGGGATGAACGCGTCGGCGGTCGAATGCATCACGACCACCGGACAGCGGCAGCGCCGCAGCTGCTTCAGCGTGTTGAAGCGGAGGTAGCAGAAGTAGCGGACCGGAAAGAGCGGATACGCGCGCGCCGCGACGTCGGGCATCGACGTGAACGCGCTGTGGATGACGAGGCGCCGGCATTCGCGATGACGTGCCGCGAGCCAGGCGGCGATGCAGCCACCCATCGAGCGCCCGAAGAGCATCACATCCTCGGGATGAATGCCTTTCTGTTCGATCGCGAAGTCCCACGCCGCGGATGCCGCGCGATAGCAGGCGCCTTCGCTCGGACGCCCTTCCGATTTTCCGAAGCCGGGGTAATCGACGATGAAGACGTTCGCACCGAAGCGTCGCAGAAAAACCGCCGTCGCCACTTCGTTGCTGATGTTGCCGAACGAGCCGGTGAAACAGATGATGACCTTCCGCGCGTCGGGCCCCGGAATCCACCAGCCGTGAATCCGCGTGCCGTTCGGCATTCGCGGAAAGACATCCTCGAACGCGACGCCGTAGTCGGACGGATCGACGAGCAGCTCGCGGTTGGGACGGAAGACGATCCGCCGCTGGCCGAAGAAAATCCACAGTCCCCACACCCCCCACAACGAGGCCAGTGCGCCGCCTGCGATGAGCATCGAACGCAACGCAGCCTGGCCGGTGACGAGCATGGGTCAGTTCTCCATCGCTCCTGCCAGCACCGCCGCGTTCTTGATGCCGCGGTCGGAGGTCCACACGAGCACGCGGCGCGGTTGCGCGGGGCGCGCATGCCGGACGACGTCGACGTCGCTCGTCAGCGGATCGTCGCAATTGATCGTCGGCGGAAGGACACCCTGCCGGATCGACTGCATCGCATGCACGAGCGAGAACGTTCCCGCGGCCGCCCCCGGAAATCCGAACGAGGCGGTGTACGAGGAGAACGCCACGTTCGAGTCGGGAAAGACGGTGCGGCATGCGGTCAGCTCGCGCTCGTCATCGATGGCGTTGGCCAGGCCATCGCCGAGGATGAGATCGATCGTGGCGGGATCGGTCGCGTCGAGTGCCTGGCGCGCGCACGACACGAGTCCGTCATCGTCAGGCGTCGGCGCGATCAGATTCATCGGATACGCGCTCTGTCCCGTCGTGAACAACTCGGCGTAGATCGTCGCGTTGCGCCGCCGCGCGTGCTCGAGCGTCTCGAGCATGACGAACGACGCCCCTTCGCTCAACGCGTAGCCGGCACGCGCGCGATCGAACGGCGAGACGCGCTCCGGCGCGAGGCGGCCCGCGAGTAGATGGTCGACGATCGTGTCCATCCGCAGCAGCGAGTCATAGCCGCCGGCGAGCGCCATCTCCGCTTCGCCGCGGCGCATCGCATCGATCGCCGCGATGACCGCCTGCAGACCGGAGACCGCGCCGTTCGTGATGTTCGCGTTCGGCCCGAGGACCTGGTGCTGGATGGCGATTCCGCAAAGCCCCGCGTTCGGCAGCGACTTGACGAGGAAGAGCGGATCGACGAGCTTCATCCCGTGCGTGGCGAAGCGCCCGAGGTCGACGTTGTCGGTCGGATCGATGCATTCGCGCAACGCCGGGATGAACGCCTCGGGGTCGGCATCGAGACAGACCGAGCCGACGTAGAGTCCGCACTCCGTGACGTCGCTCCCGAGCACGCCGGCGTCGCGCATCGCCTCGGTCGCGGCACCGAGCGCGTACGCAGGACTCGGCGACAGGAGCTTGCGCAGCATCCGGTCGGGCACGAACTCGCGGCGATCGAAATCACGCACCGCCGCCTGCAGCATCGGCGGGTAATTGCTGTACGAGACGTCGGCCAGTTTCTCGACCGCCGAATCGCCTGCGAGCAGACGCTCGAAATGCCGCGGTGCGTTGAGCGCGAGCGGCGAGATCGCGCCGATGCCGGTCACGACGATGCGGGTGGCGCTCATGCCCGTCCTCCCACGTATTCGAACATCGCCTTCGATTCCGCGATGCGCGCCGGATCGGTCAGCGGACGGCTGGCGTAGACGAGGCGCTTCACGCGCAGGATGTCGTTCCCTCGCACGCGCGCCACACCGCTCACGGTCGCGCCGCCGCGATGGCCGTACGACATCCACACTTCGAGCTCCAGCGTGTCGCCCGGCCGCGCATCGCCGACGATCTCGACTCCTTCGACCAGTCCGAGCACCGTGCTGATCGCGAACTGCTCGGTGACGATGTAGAGCCAGCCGCCGACCTGCGTCACGCTCTCCAGAATCAGCGAGGCCGGCATCAGCGCCTGCCGCGCGTAATGCGCCGGAAGGAACTCGTCGCCGATTGAGATGGCCTTCGTCGCCAGCGCGTGCTCGCCCGGCTTCATCTCCAGGATCTGATCGCAGAAGAGGAATCTCATGCCGCCGCTCCGTCCCAGTGGCGGAAGACGAGCGCGCCGTTCTGGCCACCGAAACCGAACGAGTTGGAGAGCGCGATGCGCAGCCGCGCCGGCCGCGGCTCGTGCGGCACGTAATCGAGATCGCAATCGGGATCGGGATCCTCGAGGTTGATCGTCGGCGGCACGACCTGCGACTGCAGCGCCTTGACGCAGAAAATCGCTTCGACGCCTCCCGCGGCACAGACGAGATGTCCGAGCTGCGACTTGGTGGAACTGATGGCGACGTGGCGCGCGGCCTCGCCGAAGGCCCGCTTGATGGCCAGCGTTTCGACGGCGTCGTTCTGCGGCGTCGACGTGCCGTGCGCGTTGACGTAATCGACGTCCTCGGGACCGATGCCCGCGCTGCGCAGCGCGGCGGTCATGCATCGCGCGGGGCCGAGAGCCTGCGGGTGGATGTCGGTAAAGCGGTAACCGTCCGAGGTCGAGCCGTAGCCGGTGATCTCGGCGTGAATCGGCGCGCCGCGCTTCAACGCGTGCTCCATTTCTTCGACGATCAACACACCGGCCCCTTCGCCGATCAGGAATCCGTCGCGCCGCAGATCGAAGGGCCGCGAGGCCTTCGATGGGTTGTCGTTGCGCTGCGTCAACGCGCCGAGGAGCGTGAAGCCCGCGACGCAGACGACCGACATCATGCTGTCGGCGCCGCCGGTGACGATGACGTCGGCACGCCCCTCCCGAATCGATTGAAACGCTTCGCCGATGGCCTGCGTCGCCGAGGTGCACGCGCTCTGCACCGTGCAGCTCGGGCCGCGCAGATCGCGGCGCAGCGAGAGGAGCGTGGAGATCAGCGGGATGTCGCGCTGCGCGAGGAGATCGGGCCGCTCGCGGCAGACGGCGAGATACGCATCGGCGTTGTAGCGGTTCCCCTGGATCAGCTTGCGCGGATCGGGAAGACTTCCCTCCACGATCGGAAACGTCGAGGCGCCGATGATGACGCCGTAGCGCGCGCGGTCTGCCGGCTCGTCTTCGAGCTTCGCGTCGGCCCACGCGCGATCCATGGCGAAGAGTCCGAAGCGCGCCGAGCGGCTGAGGAACTTGTCGATCCCTTCGAAGTCGGGCATCGGCAGCGTTTCGAGGTCGACCTCGCTGCCGATCCTGACCGGAAAATTGCGGCTGTCGAACTGGCGGATCGGACCGGCGCCCGAACGTCCGGCGAGAATCGAGTCCCAGATCTCGGAGACATCCGTCCCGAGGGAGCAGACCGATCCCATGCCGGTGACCACGACGCGTCGCTGCTGTTTGTCGTCGCCCATGTCACTCCCCGCGGAGCATTTCGTAGGTCCTGCGCGACTCTTCGGGCGACTGGAACGCGCCACCCGGCCGCATGGTCATCGTGAATCGCCCGACCGCCACGGTCTCGCTGTCGATCTTCGCCTGGCCGCGGAACGAGCACTGCGCGTCCTCGCGGCTCACGAGCTCGACGTCGAGCCGCAGCTGATCGCCGGGCCGCACGAGTTTGTAGAACTTGAGCGAATCGAACGTCGACGGCGTGGCGATCGACTCGAAGGCCGAGCTCTCGCGCAGCATCCAGTCGGCGAGCTGCACCAGGCATTCGGTGATCAGCGCGCCGGGCATGATCGGGAAGAACGGAAAGTGATGCGTGAAGAAGTCTTCGCTGAGCGAGACGTTCTTGATCCCGGCGGCGCGCTTCCCGCTGTCGAGCTCCGTGATCCGGTCGACCAGCAGGAATCTCATGCCGATCCTCCGGCGTCGGCCGTGACCGCGTCGCTGACCGACATCAGATGATCGAAGAGGACGTCGTCGCCCGAGGGAAGCGGGACCTGCTTGCCGCACGCGGGGCAGATCAGCTCGGGGAGCGTCGACGATTCGTTCATCGTCGTGCCGCAGTCGGGACAGGCGCGGTTCATCGCCGCCTTCGCCGCGAGCAGCTGGCGCACGACGCGGATGAACGTGGCCACGATGAACATCTTCCGCACCTCGGTGACCTTCAGTCCCGGCTTGAGATCGGCGGGATCGAGCTCCGGCATCCCTTTGACGAGGAGGCGCAGGCCGAGATCGGTGATGACGCCGTTCTGCACCAGGTTCTCTTCGCCGAAGTGATCGCTGGCCCGCTGCATGAAGTCGGCGCGCGGGAACTGGATCCGGAACTCGCGCTCCAGCGAGAACGCGATGTCGAGGTAGTCGAGCGACTGCGCGCCGAGGTCGAGCTCGAGGGAGGAATTCGGCTTCACCTCTTCGACCGGACGATCCATCGCGCGGGCGATGACCTCCAGCACCCGCTGCTCGACTTCATCGTGGACGTTGCCCATGCTCGTATCGGTCATCGCTCCCCCATTCGTTCAAAGTCCGAAACCGCCTGTGACGTAAAGCACCTGACCGGTGATGTAACTGGCATCCGGCGAGGCGAGAAAACGAACGGCGCGCGCCACGTCATCGGCGCTGCCGAATCGCTTGAGCGGGATCTGCTCTTTCAGCTCCGGCCCGAAGACGTTGCGGATCCGGTTCGTCATCTCCGTCTCGATGATTCCCGGCGCCACGGCGTTGACCCGGATGTTGCGCGGCGCGAGCTCCACGGCCAGCGATTTGGTCATGGAGTTGATCGCGCCCTTCGATGCGACGTAGTTCGCGTGCCCGCGTCCGCCGCGCTCGGCGGCAATCGACGACAGGCAGATGATCGAGCCGGAGCGTTGCGACATCATCTGCGGCAGCACCTCGCGGATGGCGAGGAAGACGCCGCGCACGTTGGTGCGAATGACGTCATCCCACTCTTCCGCCTTCATCGCTCCGAGCAATTGATCGCGCGTGATGCCGGCGTTGCAGACCAGCACATCGAGACTTCCAAAGGAGCGATTTGCATGCGCCGCGAGCGCTTTCGCGTCGCTCTCGCTGGCCACGTCGGCGGCGAACGCCTCGGCCTTCCCGCCGTTGCCGCGGATCTCGGCGACGACCGTCTCCGCTTCCGCGGCGTTGGAGCGGTAGTTCACGACGACCGACGCCCCTTCGCGCGCGAGCTCGACGCAGATCGCGCGTCCGATGCCGCGCGACCCGCCGGTGACGACTGCGACTTTCCGATCGAGCGCTCCCATGTCGTTTTCGCCGCCTACAGCGCGAGCGAGAATCCTCCATCTGCAACGATGGTCTGGCCGCGAATCCAATCAGCTTCGGGACTGCAAAGAAACGCGACAACGGCGGCGAGATCGTCGGGCTGGCCAAGACGCGCCGCCGGCGTGCGGGCCACGACGGAGTCGGCGATGTTGCGGAACTCGGGGATCATCCGCGTGCTCTCGGTGTCGATGAAGCCGCCGCAGACGACGTTGACGCGGATGCCGAACGGCGCGAGCTCGACGGCGAGGTAGCGCGCGAGGTTCTCGATCGCCGCCTTCGCCGTGCCGAGGGCGACGTAGCTCGGCGTGTAGTAACGCGAGCCGAGGCTGCTCAGGCCGATGATGTGTCCGCCGCCATTGAGCTTCATCAGCTCCGCGGCGAGCTGCGATCCGGTGAGGAACGCCTCGGTATTCAACTGCATCGTGCGGCGCCAGCTGCGCAGGTCCATCTCCACCGCGGAGCGGTACGCGGTCCGCGCGGCGTTGGCGACGAAGACGTCGAGCCGCCCGAATTCGTCGCGCAGCTTGTCGAACACTTCCTTCTGCATCTGCGCGTCGCCGACGTCGCAGATGGCGATGGACGCCGACACGCCCATGGCCTCGATCTCCGCGAGCGTGCCGCGGGCGGCATCGTGGTTGGCGCAATAGACGAGCCTGATGTGCCGCGGACGCTCTTTCGCCAGCCGGAGCGCGATCGCGCGGCCGATGCCGCGGGTACCGCCCGTGACGAGAACCACACGCTCTTGCGAGATGGCGTTCACGCGAAAAAGCTCCGACGGCCGGCACGTAGCCGCTCTAATGAAATCAGGCGTTCGGGATATACATTAATATTTTCAAGTCACGTGGACGGAAAGTCAACGTAGACGGCGCCGCAGACGCTCCACGATTTCCACCGTTTTCGCCCGGTCGCAGCGCTCGACGCCCGGCCAGTCGCGGACGTTCAGCCCGCGGTATTCGGCCGGCGTCTTCGGATAACGGGCCAGGAGGTGAACGTGGAGGTGCTTCCACCCGTCGCCGAGCCGCGCGATATAGACGTGCTCGGCACCGAGCTCGCTCTCCAACGCCCTGCTTCCCAGCATCAGCCAGAGTCCGATCCGCTCCGCTTCCTCGTCCGTCAGCGCGCCTGGACTCTCGACGTGACGCCGCGGCAGAAGCAGCAGATGACCGGGATAGACGCCGCGCGAGCTCCGGTCGGGCGGCGCGATGTGCGCGAGGACGACGAGCGGATCTTCGTGGATGAAGACCTCCCGCCACTCACCCGGATCTTCGAGCGTGGGACAGAGGTCGCACGGCATGGCGCGATTATCGCCTGATTTCTGCCGCACTTATTGACATCCGCGAATACGCATGCTCGAATCGATCGCGATGCCGGCACTCCCGCGGTTGATCGTCGTTTCGCTGCACAAGGCGGGCACGCATCTCATCCTCAAGCTGGTCGAAGAGCTCGGATATCACCGCCGCTATTTCGACGACGTGCTGACGCGCCGCGTCCGCTCCGAGCCCGCGGAGACGTTCCTGGCCGGCCTGGAACCGAACGCCGCGTACTTCCTTCATGAATGCCCGATCGCAGGCATGCCGCGCCCGTTCCTCGATCACTGGCGCGCGAATGGCGATCCGCACTTCATCTATCAATACCGCGATCCGCGGGCCGTGCTGCTGTCGCAGGTGAACTACCTCCGCCGCAGTCATCGCGGCGGCGAGTTCTCGAACGTCCCGTACCACCTGATGTTTTCCGATGTCCTGCAGGCGCAACCGACGGAGCGCGACGCGCTCTCGGTGGCGATCGATTGCATGGGCGATTACCTCGGCGACAGTTTCTTCGGCTCGATCTGGATGCTTCACCATCCGCACGTCCTGCCGCTGACGTACGAACGCCTCGTCGGCAGCGAGGGCGGCGGCAGCCGCGCCGATCAGATGCATGACATCGATCGCGTCCTGCAGCACCTCGGCATCAGCGGCGATCCGGAGCGCATCGCGTCGCGGCTCTACGACCCGACACAACGGACGTTTCATCGCGGCGCGGCAGACGCCTGGCGCGAGGTCTACACGCCCGAACAGCTCCGCCGCTTCGAGCAACGCTACGGTCATCTGCTCGACACCTACGGCTACCGGCGCGACGCCGCGGAGGTCTGACGACGCGATACGACTGCGTGCTCCCGTCGCCCGATGGCCGCTCGCTGCTGCTCGCGCACGACGGCGCCGCCTGGTCGCTGCCGCATGTGATCTGCGACAAAGGCTGGCTCGCCGATGCCGTCGACGACATCCGCACCGCATTCCACGAGCGGTACGGAGTCGACGCGATCGTCCTCAGGATCCTGCAGTGGACGCCAACGTCCGTGGCGATCGAGCTGGAAGCGTTGTCCGGCACGCCGCGAGGTGAATGGGGCGATCTCGCAGACTCGCTGCCGGTGCAACTCTGGCGCGACGATCGCGGCTGGGAGCAGCGGGTCGAGCCGTGGCAACGCCGCGGATGGTTCAACGAAACGGTGGCGTGGATCGCCGCGCGCGTCACGCCGCTCCGCACGCCGCGGCAGGTCAAGGCGGGATGGAACGGCTCATGTGTGCTCCGCGTCGACACGAACGGCGGCGTGCTGTTCTTCAAGGCCTCGCCGAAACGGCTCCCGCCGGAGTCGGCGGTCATCCGCGAGCTTTCCGTGAACTGGTCGCGCAACGTGCCACCGGTCATCGACGCCGACGAAGAACGCTGCTGGATGCTGATGCGCGACGCGGGCGGCACACCGATCGACGTTCGCAATCCGGCGATGCTCGCCGAGGCCGCCGGATTGATGGCGCGCATCCAGCTCGATCAGGCGCCGCACGCCGGCCGCTGGGCGGCGATGGGATGTCCCGACCGCAGCCTCGACGTGCTGCGAAGCCGGCTCGAGCGCCTGCTCGTGCAGATCCCCGCGCAACTCCATTCGGCGGGCGTCATCACCCAGGCGGAGCGATCGGAGCTCGTCTCATTCGTCCCGCGTGCCGACGCCATCTGCGGCGCGCTCGCGAGCTACGCCGTGCCGCGGCGCTCGATCCATCACGAGGACTTCCGCGACGGCAACGCGCATCGCACGGCGTCCGGAACCATCGTCTTCATCGACTGGGTCGACACCGTCATCGCCCATCCGTTCTTCACCATCCAGCGATTCCTCTGGTTCATGCCGCCCCCGCCCGGCATCCCCCGCCACAGGATCGACAAGGGCAAGTCCGACGCCGCGCGCCGCACCATCCGTGACGCCTACCTCGACGAGCTCCGCCGCTTCGAATCACGCTCCCGCCTCCAGGACGCATTCAGCCTGTCGTCGCAACTCTCCCCCATCTACGACGCCCTCCGCTTCGACTCCCTCGGCGACACCGACGCCACCTTCCGCCGCGGCCTCACGCCGGATGAAGCACGCAACGCGCGGGTGGTGATGGCACAGATGCTGGAGGTTTGCAGGGGGTGAGGGTGCGTCATGACCTCTCCGCCACCGCCCGCGCCTCCGCCACCACCTCTTGCCGAAGCGACTCCGGCTCGATGATCTCGACGGTCGTGCCGAAGCCGAGGAGTGTCGTGCGCGCGACCTGGGCGGTGTCGAAATGCATCGCCAGGCGCTTCCAGCCGGCGCTGTCGTCGTCGATCCGATCGACTCCGCCGAATCGCGTCATCGATTGGATCCACGGCAGCGATTCGTCGCGCGCGCGGATGACGGCCTCGAAGCGGGGCAGCCGCTCGCGGAACGTCTCGGCCGATCGTTCCCAGAACGCGGCGAGATCGAAGTCGGGATTGCGCACGAACGTCTCGTCGAGCATCGCCGCGTCGCGGATTCGCGACACGCGATAGCTGCGGATGTCGCCGTCGATCGACGCCACGAGATACCAGACGCTCCCCTTCGCCACGAGTCCCAGCGGATCGACGAGGCGCTCGCTCGCGCATCCTTCGCCGCGGTCGTACATGATCCGCAGGCGGCGATCGCTCCACACCGCCAGCTGCAGCGCGGGAAGATGCGGCACCGGATCGCGCGAGCGGCTCCAGCCCGAGACATCGATGTGAATCCGCTGCCGCGCGAGCTCCGCGCCGCGCCGGCTGACCGCGGGGAGCACCGACAACAGCTTCACGAGCGCACCGTCGGATGCCTTGTCGAGATGCAGATCGGCGAGCAGGCGCGACGGTCCCGTGACGAAGAGCGATTGCACTTCCGACTCCGTCAAACCGCTCATGTTCGCGCGATAGCCATCGACCAGCCGCCACCCGCCGCCCGCCCCGCGGTCGGCGACGACCGGCACTCCTGCGGCGCCGAGCGCATCCATGTCGCGAAGGATCGTCCGCTCCGAAACCTCGAGCCGCTTCGCGAGAGTCCGCGCCGTGAGCCGCGCGTGCATCTGCAATAAAAGAAGGATGGAGATCAGCCGGTCGGCGCGCATCGCCCGATGAATATGACACGCCTTGTCATGTATCGAGCAGTTCAATGGTCGTCATGAAAAACCTGACAGGCAGAGTCGCTCTCGTCGCCGGAGCCACGCGCGGGGCGGGCCGCGGAATCGCGCGCGCCCTCGGCGAAGCGGGCGCCATCGTCTACTGCAGCGGCCGCAGCACGCGCGAACATCCCGCCACCGCCGGCCGTCCCGAGACCATCGATGAAACGGCGGAGATGATCGCGAGCGCCGGCGGCACCGCCATCGCCATCCGCACCGATCATCGCGACGTCGCGCAGGTCCGCGCGCTCATCGCGCGCATCCGCAAAGAGCAGGGACGGCTCGACATCCTGGTCAACGACATCTGGGGCGGCGACGCGTGGATGGACTGGTGGTGGAAGGAGATGAGGTTCTGGAGGATCCCGCTGGAAAAAGGATTCGAGGTGATCGACACCGCGTTCCGCACGCACGTCATCACCGCGCACGAGGCGATTCCGCTGATGCTCGAAGGGAAACGCAGCGGATTGATTGCCGGCATCACCGACGGCGACGCGTATTACTACCGCGGCCAGTTCTACTACGACTTCGTGAAGACGAGCGTGATCCGGATGGCGTTCGCGCTGGCGTACGAGCTGCGCAAGAAGAAGATTGCGTCGGTGGCCATCACGCCCGGCTTTCTCCGCTCCGAGTCGATGCTCGAGATCATGGGCGTGACGGAGGCGAACTGGCGCGACGCGATCCGCAAGCGCCCCGACTACGCCGAGTCGGAAACGCCGATGCTCGTCGGCCGCGCCATCGCCGCTCTGGCCGCCGATCCGCACGTCATGAAGAAGACCGGCCGCGTCTACAACTCCGCCGAGCTGGCGCGCGAATACGGCTTCACCGACGTCGACGGTCGCGTCCCGAAGATCTGGGAGTACATCGCCGAGAAGATGCCGCACTTCCCTTACAAGAAATGCGACGACGTCTTTTACTCGTACTGGGGCGGCTTCGGCGACGGCATCGGGGACGAGGTGAAGAAGATCCAGAAGGAGGTCAGGACGTCCCAGCGATCGCGTCGAGGACGTTCTCCCGCGTCGAGCTCTGAAGAGTGAATCGCGACGACCAGCCATCGGCGCGCCGGGCGTCGAGCCACGCCAATGCGTCCGATGCGCTGACGCCGCTCCGCAGCAGCGCGTAATAGACGTGTGCAAATTCGTCGGCGAGGCGGCTGGCGAACGTGAGCGGGTTATCGGTGTTGATCGACAGCAACACGCGGTGGTCGTCACACGGCCCGAGCGGCTGCAGGCGCATCGCCGGATGATGCGAGAGGTCGCCGAGCTCGCCGATGAGGAGATTGCTGGAGGGATTGCTCTCGATCGTGATCTCGCGCGCGGCGAGCTCACGGCGCAGCCAGCGCTGCACGTTTTTCAGGAAGCCGATCTCTCCCGCCGTCGCCGTCACCTCGACGGGCACCTGGCCGCGGACGAAGACATCGGAATCGACCAGATAGCGGATCAGGATTTCCGTAGTCGTCTCCGCCTGCGCGCCTCTGAATGGCGACTCCCGCATGAATGGATAGCCGAGTTGCCGCAGGATGTCGGGGTTGTGCCGGAGATTGCGCGCCATCACGAGTTGGTCGATCGAATATCTCGTAGTGTCGTAAATGGCATTCGCCAGCCGAAGCGCCTCGCGCCGGACCGACTCGGCACGCGAGCCGTCAAACCCGACTTCGCGTCCGTAGAGCTCGAGCTCCCAGAGCAGGTCGTCCAGCCGCTCTTCGGCCGGCTGCGCGAGGACGGCGCCGGTTCGCTGCACCCAGCGATCGACGTCTTCCGCGATCGCGATGCCATGCCCGATCCGATCGCCCGGCCGGAGAGCGCCGTACTCGACCGCCTCGTGCATTCGCCGGATCCCCTCAGCCAGGCGTCGGTAGTCCTCGCCGATGTGCAGCGTCGTGCGCATCGGACGGACGCCGAGGTCGGGTCTCCATTGCTGCACGCGCGACGCGGCCCGCGACGAAGTCTCGCCGACCTCGGCAATCAGCGGAAGGACCACCCAGGTCGGAATCGCCAGCTCCACGTTCGCCACGTCGATGCCGCGCAATAACACCAGATAGTGCGGATACGCGGCGAGCATCTGCCGGATAGAGGTTACTTCGCGCCGGCGCGCATGAAACCACTCGCCGTACCGGCATCCGAACGTGTACGAGCGCGGATCGCCGTGCAGCCTCCGCTTGTTCTTTCCTGAACGGGCGTGCTCCTTGATGAAGTGCAGCACGAGGCCGATTTCGGGCGGCGCCTGCCCATGGTTCCGCGCCGCGATGGCGAAACCTCTCGCCTGCCGCGCGATGTCCTGCACGTGTTCTTTCTGTTCGTGCCATGAGCTCATCGGCGACGTGCGCGCTTCGAGCGCTCCGAGGTTGATCCCTTCCGATTGAACCTCGAGAGCGCTGCGGTACAGACGGTCCTCGAGGCGTTTTCGAAGAGGCGAGATGCGGTGATAGTGACGTCCGAACCAATCGAGGCCGGCGGTCCCGGGACGCTCGACCAGATGCCGGTACGTCAGGTTCCGGATCCGAACGTACTGCCAGAAGAGGCGCGCGAACGATGGGTCGGCGGCACGCGATGCGAGGTATTGAATGCCGAGCGTCAGCAGCCGCGTCTCGGGAAACGAGCTGCCCGATTCGGCGAGCCAACCCGACAATGGATCGGGAGCATCATCCGCATCGTGCCGGAAGTGCTGTCCCGCCAGACGGCGATAGATCAGGCGGAGCATCGCCAGCGATGCGGGCGGCTTCGGAATCGAGACCGATCGGATGCAGGTGAGCAGCGCGCGCATTGCATCACCGGCACCGGACTCCCACGACATTCGCCGGGCGATGATCGGGAGGCAGTGTTTGAGGTGCGACTCGAAATCGCCGGTCGAGCCGAGGAGTCTGCGCCGGAGAAAACCGGCAATGATCAGCCGGGCGATGAATGCGTGCAGGAGGCGCTTCACGAACGCATCGCCGCTGCCGAACGGCGGCGAGCCTCCGCGGGCGGCGTCCGCCGGCTCGACCGTGCCGATCGACGCCGAGAGCGAGGTCCAGAGCATCGGGAAGGAGATCCCGGCGCCGACGTGCATGTGAGTCTCAGCGGCTGGATTCTGCAGCAGCTTCTCGCGCAGGATGGGCGGAGACATGGCGACGTGATCGGCGATCGGCAGCACGTCGGACTGCGCGCATACCGCGGCGATGAGCAGGTCCGGCGAAAGAGCGAATGAGAGCCAGCGCCATCGCAGCGCCGCCTCGGCGAGAGAGCCGCTGACGCGAAGCTCAACGCTGCCGCCGCGAACCTCGAGGTGGCGTGATGCGAGCCTGATCGTGTAGTCGTGAAGTTGTTGCGCCTTCTCGGGTGAGTCGCTGTCGAACCAGGCGAGATTGCGGATCTGGCGAAGTGTGTCGAGCGAAAGTCCGCGCGCCGAGACGCGCAGCAGTTCTTCCATCTCGTCCGCAAGCGTGCCGGTCGCACCCTCGACGATCCCCACCGGATGCTGCCGGAAGCTGCTGAGCCCCGCGCGGAAACTTCCCTCGCTGGCCAACGGCCAGGCCACCGCCTCGGCATGGAGCAGGTAGTACGTCGCGTCGAGGTTCACTTGTGCGTGCCGGTGAGCTTCGTGTGACGGAAGGGCCATGGATCCTTCTTGCCTGCCGCCTGATCGATCCTCCAGAGAATGACCTGCGCGATCTCATCGCGCGAGACCTCGCTTCGCTGCCTCTCCCTTCGGTACGCAGCGGCCGCTTTTTCTGTCGGCGCCGCATCGCCTTCCTGCAGCACGCTTTCATCTTCCGGCCAGTCGAGCACCTTCCGTAATGCGTCGGCCCCGCCGTTTTCAACCGTGATCCCGCGCTCCTTTCCAACGTGGACGTACGACTTCAGGATCCGCGCGATTCGGGCGTCATCGATGCTGCGCTTCATCTTCAGCCATTCGGTGCCGCGTAACCGGCGGAAGTAACTGATGAACGCTCTTGCCGCTCTTCGCGGCAGCTTCGATTCCGGGGCCGCGATCAGCAGCGCCCGCGTCGCCGCCCAGCGCGCCATGATCTTCTGGCGAGATCCCTTGCCGAGGTCGATCATCCTGACTACTTCTTCAGCGACGTTGGGCCAGTCCAGTGAGGAGAGGTCGAAGCTCCGGCCTTGCTGCCCCGTGAACGAGACGACGTCGGTAGGATCGGAGGCGTATTCGAGACCTACGAAGTTCTCATCCACCATCTGCGTCACCAGCCAGACGAAGCGGAGCGCCAGGCGCTCGATCATGCCCTCGGTCTGATTGCGTTCGCGGGTCACGATGGCAGTCCAGGCAGTCGAGAAGAGATGAAAGTCGACGAACGAGTCCCAGTCGGGAAGGGGCCAGACGATGTCGATGATTCCGGTCATTCCTTCGAGTGGCTGTCCGACGGTCACGAACGGATTGTCGAACTCGTCGGGCGAGAGCGACGGCGCTACGAAATCGCCGTTCTCGTCGTCGGCAGCGAGATCGGTAGCGAGGATCAGCGCCCCCTCGGCGGCCGAGGAGAGGACGGCCACATCACGCTCGCCGTAGTGCATGTACATCTCGTAGCCAACGATCTGCCGGAGGGACAACGTGCTCTGATCGCGCAGCGAGAGCGTCCGCAGCGGAACGGAAAGCGTGTTCTTCCGCAGCATCGAGTTGTCGACAAAGAATCGGAAATACGGATGCGTCTCGTAGCGAACAACCTCACGCAGCAACTCCTGATCCGCCCGTCGAAGAAGCGCATCGGAAAGCGCATCCACCCAGAGCTTCTGGATCACACTGATCGGCAGCGCGGATGGCTCGACCGAGGTCAGCGTCATGCCGTCAGCCGCCGCGAAACTGCTCTTCGCGCGCTCGTGCCACTCGCTGACGAAATCGTTCAGCGACAGCATGTCCCGAAGCTGCGACGGAAGCGCGTTGCGCGTGTAGAGGTCGTACTTCAGATACCAGTCGACGAACCCCCGCTTGCGGCCGGCGTCCTCGCTCGTCGGACGGATGTGCGCAATGACCTCCTGCAGCATGTGGCGCCGTTCGCGCGGCGGCATGGCGGAGACGGTGACCCGATGCGAGGTCGGCACGATCTTGTCGTAGACCTCCCGCGCCAGCAGCAATGCGTAGCTGCGATCGTTTGCCTCGTCCTCCTTGTCCGCCTGCAGATCGATCCGCCGGAACGGCGAGCGCAGATTGGCCAGGAAGGCATCCGACAACATGTTGACGAACAGTTCCGTGTCGCCGGTGAGCATGAATGCAATACGCGGGTGGTAGAGGACCCGAAGTGCCTCGAGCAGGCGCGTCGACACTCTCGGCTTCATGTCGGCGTCATCGATACAGAGAACGAACAGCGGAGCCGCCCTGCCGGTGCTGCGGAACGTCGAGACGAACTCCGCGTAGAGCGCATCGGCAAAGGCGCGGAAGCGTTTCTGCAACTTGGAGCGCTTCGATTCCATCGTCGCCAGTTCGATCGCGTAGTCCTCCGGATCGAGACGGTGATGCCGCTCGCTGATGTCGATCTCCCAGGCCGATGCGGAGTCGACGAATTCGTGATGCAGATCGACGGTGCGGGCCACGCTCTCGGACGGGAGCGTCATCCACGGTGACTCGATGCGGTCGGACTCATGACCGAGTCCGCGCACTTCGCGAATCGCCTCGAGCACTTCGTTGAACGCCCCGGCGATGAGCGGAATGATCTGCGTCGTCGGCGCCAGGTATTGCAGATCGATCGGCCCGATCGGCACGATCGTCGACTTCGCGGCCTCCGCCGTGGCCTCAACGCCCAGCCGTTTCTCGATCTCCACCGCCAGATTTCTGTCGCGTTCCTGCTTTGTCTCCTCCTTCGAGAGGAACTCCGCCATCTCGGGCATCCGGCCCATCCAGTAGCGGAGCAGCGTGAAGAGAACCGCGGTCTTGCCTGAACCGCGACGGCCATCGATCAGCACCGCATTGTTCAGCCGCTCCTCGTCGAGGCTCGGCAGAAAACGGCCGGCTCCCGTCCTCGGCGCCGATGCCGTGTACCGCATTTTGGCGATCTCGATCAGCCGCTTATGGCAGGCAAGAACCGCGCGGCGCTGCAGCAGTGTGAGCTCGGCCCATTCGAACATCGCGGCCTCCCGGCGCGCGCGGGGACCGTAGCGAATACTCGGCGTAGGGGGCTCAACGAGCTCCGTCTCGACTTTCGACATCTTCTCTCTCTCCCTGTCGATCGTGATTGGACCTACTAAGGAGTGACGCCGAAGGCCGGTTCCCTACCTCGCGGGGCGGGTTGGAGAACCCGCCCCACACTTTCTACTTGAGGTTCTCCGCCTTCCACCTCATGGCGGAGAGGATGCGCGTGTGGCCGCTCGGGTGATCGAAGAAGATCCACTCCTCGACCGGGCCGGGATTCATCTTGCGGTACTCGCTGAGGTGAATCGCGGCCTGCGCGAATCCGTCCGGCTCGCGCGAGGCGTTGAGGCCGTACATGTCGGCCTCGAACTCCTGCGTCCGGATGATGGTGTTGACGACCGGCGTCAGGATGAAGAAGAAGATCGACGTGATGAGGAGAACGAGCGGCAGCACAGCCGTATCGCCGATGCCCTGGATCTGCCACTTCGCGCCCCAGCGCGCGAGCGAGAAATCGAGCGCCCAGGCCAGCGCCGCGAACCAGAGGACGATGAGGATCGTGAACTCCATCGCCCCCTTGTAGACGTGATTGAGCACGTAATGCCCCATCTCGTGGCCCATCACCGCCTGAATCTCTTCCGGCGAGCCGCGACGCAGAAGGTTGTCGTTGAGCGTGATGCGCATCGTGTTGCCGATGCCCGACACGTTCGCGCTCATGCGCGTCGTCTGCCGCGAGGCATCGATCTCATACACATCGTTCACCGGAATGCCGTTCGCGCGCGCCAGGCGCAGGATCGGCTGCGTGATCTTCGGATCGTTGAGCGGCTTGATCTTGTTGAAGATGGGGAAGAGGTAGACCGGCGCGATGAGCTGGATGAAGACGAGGAACGCCGAGGTCACGAGCGCGCCCCAGATCCACCAGGTGCGCGGCAGTTTGCGGACCACGCCGAACAGGATCATGGTGATGATCGCGCCGAGGACGATGTTCACGAGAAGCCCCTTGAGCTCATCGCCCATCCAGGGGCCGAAGGTCTGCGTCGCCAGTCCGTACTTGTGCTCGCGGAAGAAGCCTTCGTAGACGGCGAGTGGAAATCCGAGGATGGAGATCAGGACGAAGTACTCGATCCAGTAGATCGCAGTGCGGAGCGGACCGAATCGCGTGATGCGCTCGGCGAAGTTGCGCATCGCCGCCGACCAGCCGAGGCCGAGGATCAGGAGCGCGATCACGGCGCCGTAGAGCAGGTCCCACAGGAGCAGCCAGTAGCCGCCTTCGAAGTACGCATCCGAGCGTGCCTTCGCGGCGGGCGGGATCAGCGCGAGGTACGCGTCGGTCGCCGCTTCCGGACTGAAATTCGCGGAGGGCTGCGCGGCGGGCGGCACCGGAATGACGTTCGGCGTCGCGGTCGGAGTCGCGGCCGGCGGCTGCGCCACGACTGCAAGCGAAACAAGGCAAAGCAGAAGAAGCGCAACGAGCTGAACTGTTCGCATGGCGCTAGGGTACGGGATCTGCGGCCGTTTGTTTCGCACGAAAACTAATGTGAGGCGAGTTCTCCAACCCGCCCTGTTGCCGCGAAGCGGCAATGCATCGTGGCCGGGGGTTCATTCGTTCGCGAATGAACCCCCGGATCAAGGGGGAGCGCGCGATGTGCCGCGACAGCGGCACCGGAATGGATCGATCAAGCTCCTCGCAGTGCCGCTGTCGCGGCACGAGACCGATCGCATCCCTGCATCCGGGGGTGCTCGTCGCACCCCCGGCAAAAGTGCAGTGCAGCTTCGCCGCACAAGGGCGGGTTGGAGAAACCCGTCGCGCACGATGCGGAAGATCTTCGAGTCGCCTGACATCCCACCCGACGACGTCAAATTCGTGAAGGCGCTCTCCGGGCGCGACCTGAAGATCATCCGCAAGCTCGGCACCTATCAGACCTGGTTGCACGACACCGCGGTCGTGTCGGGCCGCGGCCGGCACTACATCATCGTGGCCCTCACGAACCATCCGAAAGGTGACGAATACCTCGGCGACTTCGCGGTGGCCATAGACGATCTGATGAGGTAATCCGTCCTTCCACTTAGAATTCGCAAATTGGCAGACATTCAGGAGAACGATCCACTTCTCCATCCGTTGATCGAAGCGGAGACGCCGGAAGCGCGGGAGCTGGCGATCGAGGCGATCTCCGCACGCGCATACGACGTCGCGCATCGCGTTGTGCGGCGCTTCCACGGTCAGCTCGATCGCGAGGATGTCGCCGACGTGGTCTCGACCGTGCTGCTCCGCGTCGTGCGGCGGCTGCGCGATCTGACCGGGCCCGCGTCCGCCGGCGCGATCCGGAGCTTCGACGACTTCGTCGCCACGCTGACGTACAACGCCTCGTACGATTTTCTGCGGCGGAAGAGCCCGGAGCGGACGCGCCACAAGAACCGGCTTCGTTACGTGCTTCTGCATGACGAACGGCTGTCGATGTGGAACGGAACGGCGGGGCCGATGGCCGGTCTCGCACAGTGGCACGGCGTGGCGGAGGCGCCGTCGAATTTCGTCCTCACGCGCGACGACGCGACGCACCGGATGCTCGACCGCAACGCGCCCGCCGATGCGCTGGCCGAGATCTTCGAATGGAACGGCCAGCCGGTGCTGCTGAACGATCTGGCGCGCGTGACCGCCGACCTCTGGCTCGTCGCCGAGCAGGAGTTCGTCGACATCAGCGTCGCGGCGGATACCGGTCCCGACCCAACCATTCAGATCGAGCAGCGTCAATATCTCGACCACCTGTGGCGCGAAGTGCGCGAGCTGCGCGCCCCGCAACGGACCGCACTGATGCTCAATCTCCGCGACAGCGACGGGTTGAACGCCGTCTCGCTGCTCATCCTCACCGGCATCGCCACGTTCGATGACGTCGCGAAGGCGCTGGAGATGCAACCGTCCCGGCTCGCCGAGCTCTGGCCGCAACTTCCGATGAATGATCTCAACATCGCCGGGATGCTGGGCGTAAACCGTCAGCAAGTGATCAATCTGCGAAGATCGGCCCGCGAACGGCTGAGCCGAAGGATGAATACGAAGAGTCTTGGATGGCAATGAATAACGACGACGGGCCCGCGTCCTTGGATATGGAGAGACACGTGAGCACCGCCACGATCGATGATCTGCGCCGAGGAACGCTGGCCGCTGATGAGCTGCGCGCAGCGTTCGAGCACCTCGCTGTTTGCGGGGATTGCGCCGCCCTGGCGCGCGAATCGGTCGGACTGAGCCTGGCGGCGAAAGAGCTGCGGGGCGCCGCCGTCTTCGATGACGAGGAACATCCCGACCTCGAGAGCGAGCTCTTCGCGTTCGCCGACGGAACGCTGACCGGCGAGCGCCGCGACGCGGTGCAGGAGCACATCACGCACTGCCGCATCTGTCGCGAGGACGTCGCCGATGCGCTGCGCACGCGCCGGTTGATGCGCCGCCGTTCCGCTCCGCGGCGCCAGTGGTGGCTGGCCATGGCCGCCGCCGCGGCGATCGCGATCTTCGGCACGCTGATCTGGACCCGCGCCAATCGCCTCAATCCCATTCACCCCATCGGCTCACCGATCCGCTCGGTGGCCGTACTTCCGCTGCAGAACATCGGGAAGGGAGACGACTTCCTGACTGTCGCCCTCGCCGACGCGCTCACCACGCAGTTGCACGACGTGCCGGCCCTGCAGGTGCGGCCGATGTCGGCGGTGCTGGCGTCGCAGAACGCGGCGGGCCTCGCGGTCGATAGCGTGATCGAAGGGCACTTCGCCGTTTCGGGGAACCTGGTGGAGGTCACACTGTCGCTGACCGACTCGAGAACGGGCCAGAACGTCTGGGCCGGGACGATGTCGGGGCCGCGCGACAATCTTCTCAACGTCGTCGATAACGTCTCGGCGCGAACGCTCATCGCGCTCAATGAAAAACTCGGCGTGCAGCGCACCGGCCACGCGTCGACCGCGCGCTCGCTGAACGGAGCGGCGTTCGAGGAGTACCTGAAGGCGCGCGCCGTGAATCAGAGCCTCATCCCGGAGAAACATGCCGAGGAGCTCGCGCATCTCGAGCGGGCGGCGGCGCTCGATCCGCAATTCGCGGCGGCGCATGCCGATCTCTCGATCGCTCTTTCCCTCGGTCACGTGCGAGGCCTGAACGACGGAAACTCGGGCGAGCGGGCCGAGCGCGAGGCACGCGAGGCAGTCCGCCTCGATCCGAATCTCGCATCGGGACATCTGGCCCTCGGACGCGCGCTGCTGTCGTCGAATTTCCAGGAGGCGTTGCGCGAATTCGTCGCCTCGCTCCGGTTGAACGCCAAGGATTCGCAGACGATGTCGATCATGACGTCGTACTTCGTCGCCACCGGCGATCGCAAAGAGGCGGAGTGCCTCATGAGCCATCTGCCGGAAATCGATCCGCATTCGCAGGAGTGGCTCACGCGCGGCTACTGGTATCTGCACCTGCTCGATGCGCCGTCGGCGCGACGCGCGGCGGCCGATGCGCTGGCGACGAAGAGCCACGAGCTGAGCGGCTGCGATATCGCGGCGCACGCGGCGATCCTCGAGGGGAAGCTCGACGAGGCCGATCGATACGCGGAGTGCGCGCGAAGAGTGCTGAAGGCGAACTACATCCCGTCCGACATCGATGCATCGATCGCCGCCGCGCGCGGCGATCGCGCGTCCGCGCTGCGCCATCTGCAGGCGTACGCGCACGAGGCAACGAACAACCGCTGGGCGGCGATGAGCCAGGCGCTGATTCACGCCAAGCTCGGCGATCACGATGAGGCGGTCTTCTGGACGCGGCGTAGCGGCCAGCTCGGCTCCGGCTCCTGGTTCGCCCTCCGCAACCATCCCTGGACGCAGGCGCTGCAAGGCGATCGCGAATTTCAGGCGGCGCTGCGCGGCATGCGCGACAATCTCGATTCCGTGCGGCCTGAGATGCTCGACGTCTACGAGTCGATCTGCGGACCGAGCCTCGTTCAGCGTTGAACGCCGGAGGCGTGATGGCGATTAGCCGGTGGCAACGCCACCGGACCGCGCGCGTTCGTATGAAATGCACCCCGGCAGGGGTGCCGGAGGTCCCGCACGCCTGCCGGCGTGCACATTAGGCGCGATCGATTTCCGGTGGCGTTGCCACCGGCTATGTGCCGTGACGCCTCCGGCGTTCAAAGCAGCTGCGCAACCGCCGCAGCCCTTCATCGATGTCTTCCGTCGCGATCGCGCCGTAGCCGAGGATCAGGCCGGCCCGCGGCCTCGCCGTGCAGTAGCGGGAGAGCCGATCGAACCCGACTCCCGATTTGCGGGCGCGCTCCGCGACTTCGCCTTCGAACCGCACGCTTCGCGAGCGCAACGTCGCCGCGAGATGCATGCCGGTGACGGACGGCACCGGCTCGAGCCACTCATCGAACTTCGTCCGCAGAATGCCGAGGATCTGCTCGTGGCGCGCGGCGTACTCGCGGCGCACCTTGCGCACATGTTTCGCGAGCAATCCGTTCTCGATGAACGCCGCGAGCGCGGCCTGCGCCGGCCACTGGCAATACCAGCCGGCGACGTAACTCGCCGCCTTCAGCGCGCGCTGCAATGACGGCGGCGCGATCAGGAATCCGAGGCGAAGCGAGGGAAGCAGCGACTTCGAGAACGAGCCGGCGTAGAGCACGCGTCCGCTCCGATCGATCGCCTGCAGCGTTTCGAGCGGACGTCCGCCGAAGCGGAACTCGCTGTCGTAGTCGTCTTCGATGATCACCGCGTTGCGACGCTCGGCCCAGTCGAGCAGCGCCATCCGCCGCGCATGCGACATCGGCATCCCGAGCGGGAACTGATGCGACGGCGTGACGTAGACGAGACGCGCATCGTCCGGAAGTCTTGCGACGTCGAGCCCCTGCGCATCGACGCGCACCGGCGTCACGCGCGCGCCGTACGACTGGAACAGCAGCCGCGGCGGCGGATAGCCCGGCTCCTCGACCACCACCCACGCACCCGGCTCGAGCAGCACGCGCGCGATGAGGTCGAAGGCCTGCTGCGCGCCGTTCGTGACGATGACGTCATCCGCCACGGCGCTCACTCCGCGGCTGACCGCGATAGAGCGCGCGATCGCCTCGCGGAGCTTCGGATGTCCGGCCGGGTCGTGATACGCGGCGGTCAGCTTCGACGCGCGAATCTGGCGCGCGAGCAGGCGGCGCCACGTATCGAACGGAAAGAGCGAGACGTCGGGCGTGCCGACGCCGAAGTCGTAGCGCGGCAATTCGGCGCGCGGCTCCGGGGCGGCGATCGCATCCCAGACGTTGCGCAAGCGGATCGGCGCGCCGCCGCTTTTCCGACGCTCGTGCCGCGCCGGATCGCTCTCGACGAAACTGCCCGCCCCTTTGCGCCCCGCGAGCAGCCCCTCCGCGACGAGCCACTCGTACGCGAGACTCACCGTGTTGCGCGACACCTCGAGGCGCCGCGCCAGCTCCCGGGTGGGCGGGAGGCGGTCGCCGCGCGCGAGCCGGCCGTCGACGATCGCCGCGCGGATCTGTTTGTAGATCTGACGCGCGAGATCGCGGTTAGCGAGGTTGATGTGGAGGTCCAACTTGCGTTCCCCCGTCATCCCGAGCGTGAGTCGAGGGACCCGGGCGTGAGGGTGGCGCGCCGACCGCCCCCCAGGTCCCTCGACTCACGCTCGGGATGACGTTGGTATCTTGGCCCATCAAATTACGTGAAATGTGGATCTTTTACCAGACCATACTCCAAGCCATCATGCACTCATGATGAATACCGAATCGCTTCCCTGGATCCCCCTCGGCCGCGGCGAATCATTCAAGCCGCTCCACTTCGGCGCGAACGGCCGCGCCCGCGCGCTACTCCTCCGCGTCGAGCCGGGCACGATCATCCCGCGCCACCGCCACCTCGGCGACGTCCACGCGTTCAATCTCGCCGGGCAACGTCAGCTCGACACGGGCGAGATCGTCGGACCGGGCGGCTACATCTACGAGCCGGTCGGCAACGTCGACTCGTGGATGGCGATCGGCGACGAGCCGGTGATCGTCCACATCGTCTCCACCGGCGCTATGGAGTACCTCGGCGACGACGACCAGGTCCTCCGCCGCGACACCGGCTCGACGCTCCGCGACCTCTACCTCCGCCACTGCGAAGAGCACGGCATCGCGCCGATGGAGCTGGGATGAACCGCTTCGCCCCGATCTACGCCCGCATCGCGCTCGGATGCGCGTTCCTCTCCGCTGTCGCCGCGCGCTTCGGATTCTGGCGCGACCGCGGACCGCATCCGTTCGCGCAGTTCGTTCAGTACACGGCGGAAGTGAACTCCTTCCTCCCCGCCTCGTTCGCCCCAACGCTCGCGATCGTCGCGACGATCGCGGAGACGACGCTCGGCATCCTGTTGATCGCCGGCTTCAGGCCGCGCTGGACCGGGATCGCGAGCTCGATTCTCCTCGCGCTCTTCGGTACGGCGATGTCGATCTCCGGCGGCATCAAATCGGCATTCGATGCATCAGTCTTCTCCGCATCCGCCGCAGCGCTCCTGATGGCCGTCCTGGCGGAACGCCATAAAATGCCTCACTGAAGGAGCCCTTGATGAACAGACGACTGATCACACTCACTGTTGCCCTCGCGTTCGTCATCTCGCTTCCCGCCTTCGCATCCGACGGCGCAGCGATCTACAAGACGAAATGCGCCGGATGTCACGGTCCCGACGGCGCGGGTCAGACCGGGCCGGGAAAATCGATGAAGCTGCGCGATCTCCGCTCCGGCGAGGTCCAGAAGCAGACCGACCTGGAGCTGACGAAGATCATCTCCGGCGGCAAGGGAAAGATGCCCGCATTCGGCAAGCAGTTGTCGACCGCCGACGTCGAAGCGCTCATCTCGTTCATCCGCACGATCAAAGCAAAGTAAGGAGTCGTAATGCCTGTCAGAAAAGCATCGGCCGTCTGGAATGGCGGTCTCCGCGACGGCAATGGTTCGATGAAGTTCCAGAGCGGCGCGTTCGAAGGGAAGTATTCATTCGCCTCGCGATTCGAAGAGGCGGGCGGCACGAATCCCGAGGAGCTCATCGCAGCCGCGCACTCCGGCTGTTTCTCGATGGCGCTCTCCGCGGCGTTGGGAAAAGCCGGCTTCACGCCGAAGAGCATCGCCACCGATGCCAGCGTCACGCTGGAGAAGGTCGGTGAAGGATTCGGCATCACACGGATCGATCTCAAGACCGTCGCCTCCGTGCCGGACATCGACGAAGCGAAGTTCCGCGAGATCGCACAGGCCGCGAAAGAGAATTGCCCCGTGTCGAAGGCGCTCAAGGCCGTCGAGATCACGCTCGACGCGCGTTTGGAGGCGTAACCGAGCCAAGAACGTCGCACGCGAGGGCAAGAAACCCCGCCAGAGGGAAAAGTGTCGTTCGTGGCACGACCCCTCACCCGCCTTCGGCACCCTCTCCCCGCTCGCGGGGAGAGGGGCAACAAACCAGATTTTTGCGAGGCACGTGCCTTGTTGGCCTTCTCCCCGCGACGAGCGGGGAGAAGGTGCCGCAGGCGGATGAGGGGCGCGTGCCACGAGCGAAAATCCCGCATGAGCACAGGGGGGGCTTAGCAGGAGACAGAAGCCACACATCTCCACTCACCGCCCGCCCACCACCGTTCGCCGCCGCAGGCGAGACCGGCGCTGCAAACGTCCGTAACCTCCACTCGAAGTCGAAGGGAGCATTCATGGACATGCAGTTGACGGACACTCACAAACCAATCACCGGAAGCAGCGTCAAGCTCGTGGCGGGGATCTTCTTCACGTTCCTCGGCGTGCTGCTCACGCTCAACAATCTCGAAATCCTCGATGCAGGCCGCGTCCTTCGTTTCTGGCCGGTCATCCTCATCGCCATCGGCGTGATGAATCTCCGCCACTCGGGGCGGCGCGGCATCTCGATCATCGCCATGGCCGCAGGCGCGGTGATGCTCGCGGTGCGCACGCATCTGCTGCGCTTCTCGCTCGTCGATCTCTGGCCGCTGATCCTGATCGGCATCGGCTTCGTGATCGTCCTCCGGGCCCTCGGACTCGACGGGCCGGAACAGCGCGGGAACCTCTGGAGCGTGCTGAACACGCGCAAGGTCACCATCGATCCGGCCGATCTGAACGGCAAACAGATCGTCACCTTCATGGGCGGCGCGGAGGTCGAGCTGACCAACACCGGCGAGAACGACGGCCCCGTCATCATCGAGGTGCTGTCGATGTGGGGCGGCATCGAGATCCGCGTGCCGATGGGCTGGGAAGTGATCGGCGAGGTCATCCCGATCATGGGCGGCATGGACATCAACGAGGCCGCCTCCACGCCCGGCGGCCGCAAGCTCATCGTGCGCGGACTGGTGCTGATGTCAGGAATGGAAATCAAGAACGTTGGTGGAGGACGCCATGACCGATAACAAAAAAGAGCTCGACGCCGGCGGTCTCTTCGCCGGAATTCTGCTGATCGGGCTCGGCACGCTGTTCCTGCTCGATCGCCTCGGATACGCAGACTTTCATTACGTGCTGCACGACTACTGGCCGATGGTCCTGGTGGCGCTCGGAATCTCGCGATTCGTCGACCGCCGCCGCGCCTGGTCGGGCATCTGGCTGATCATCGTCGGCCTGTGGCTGCAGGCGACGTCGATGCACTGGTACGGACTGACGTTCCATTCGTCGTGGCCGCTGCTGCTGATCGCGGCCGGTTCGGTGATGGTGCTGCGCGCGCTGCTGCAGGGCATTCGCAAAGAATCGACGGAGGCTCGCAATGATCGATGACCGTGATTTCCGGCGTGAAGCGCAGAAGCGCGGCGACAACCCCTGGATCCGGCTCGTGGTCGGCCTGGCGATCCTCGCCTTCGGCGTGATCGCGTGGCTCGATCATCTCGGCCGCATCGATGGCTCGGACTTTCTTCGCTGGTGGGCGGTGATCCTGATCGCGCTCGGCGTCGCCCATCTCATCAACAAGCAGTGGATCGGCGCGGCGATCTGGTTCGTGCTCGGCCTGGCGAACATGCCGCCGATGCCGTTCCTGCCGGCGTTTCGCTTCAGCTATCTGCTCGACCTCTGGCCGCTGCTGATCAGCGCCGCCGGAGTCACACTGATCATTCAGGCGATCCGCCCCTCGGCGAAAGACGCGGTCAATCGCGGCTCGTTCCGCGCGTTCGCCTGGATGGGTGGCAGCAGCCGGCGCGTGTCGACGGAGGATTTCGTCGGTGGCGATGCGGTGGTGGTGATGGGTGCGTGTGAAGTGAACCTGGCGAATTCGAAGATCGCGTCCGTGGCCGTCATCGATGTGCTCGCGTTCTGGGGCGGCATCGAGATCCGCGTGCCGAAGGACTGGATCATCGAGAGTCACGTCGTGCCGCTCCTGGCCGGATTCTCGAACCGCACTACGAACCCGACCAGCGGCGACGGCCCGCGCCTGATCATCCGCGGAAGCGCGATCATGGGCGGCATCGAGATCCGCAATCCGAAGGAGGTCGTGGCATGAGACGCGGGGAGCTCGCCCTTTACGCGGTCGGCACGCTCACCGCGGCGGCGATCGCGACCTCGGGGTTCCTGCTGTCGACGCGAGGCGTGCCGTGGGGCACCGCGCTCACGGCCGCGTTTCCGCCGTCGCTGCTACTCGCCTGCATCGGACTGGCATCGCGCTATCTCTGCAGCGCGATGCCGTTGCAGTCATCGAGCCGCGGCTCGATCGCGGCGGCGGTGGCCGGATCGGCCGCGGCCGCGAGCGGCTTGTGGGTGCTGACGTGGAAGTGGTGGATCGGCACGCTGAATCGCCCGATCGTGCCCGATTACACGCTCCTCTTCGGTCTCGGCGTGCTGCTCTATCTCGCGACGGTGGCCGTGCAATACCTCGTGCTCGAGATCGACACCGCGCGCGAAGCGGAAGAGGCGGCGCTGCGCTATCGAGTCCTGGCGCGCGAGGCCGAGCTGCGCGCGTTCAAGGCGCAGGTCGACCCGCATTTCCTCTTCAACAGTCTCAACGCCGTCGCGTCGCTCTGCGGCTCGCGCCCGAACGACGCGCGCGAAATGGCGCAGCACCTCGCCGATTTTTTTCGCATGATCCTCCGCCTCGGCGCGCTCGACAAGATCACGCTCGCCGAGGAGATCGACCTCGTGACGCGATACCTGGCCATCGAGAAAGTGCGCTTCGGCGATCGATTGCGAACGTCGATCGACGTCGATGAAGGGGCGGCGCAATGTCTCGTACCGCCGCTCCTGCTGCAGCCTCTGGTGGAAAATGCGGTACGGCACGGCGTGGCGTCGATGGTCGAAGGAGGCACGATCGACATCGAGGCGACGCTGCGCGACGGCATGCTGCGCATCCTCATCGACAACCCCGCCGATCCCGATCGCACCGACTCGCGCGGCGAAGGGATCGGCCTGACGAACGCCCGCGGGCGGCTGCACACCGTCTCGGACGGCCGCGCCGTGCTCGAGGCGGCTGAGGCCGAGGGGCGGTTCCGCGTGAGCATCGAGTTGCCGCGATGATCGAAGTTCATCCCGAGCCTGGAGTGTCGCACGCGACGCGACCAGGGACGAACCCCGCGAGATGGAAGAGTATCGCTCGTGGCACGGCCCCTCACCCGCCTGCGGCACCCTCTCCCCGCAAGCGGGGCGAGGGGCAACAAATCAGATTCTGGCGAGGCACGTGCCTTGTTGCCCTTCTCCCCGCGACGAGCGGGGAGAAGGTGCCGCAGGCGGATGAGGGGCGCATGCCACGAGCGAAAATCCCGCATGAGCACAGGAGTTTCTTAGGACCCTTGTCGAGGGGGGCCGAATGATCAGGACCGTAATCGTCGACGACGAGCCGCTGGCGCGCGAGATCGTGCGCGAGTTTCTCAATGCGGATGAGGACATCGAAATCGTCGCCGAGTGCGCGAATGGCTTCGAGGCGGTGAAGGCGGTCGCGGAGCACGATCCCGATCTGCTGCTGCTCGACATCCAGATGCCGAAGCTCGACGGCTTCGAAGTGCTCGAGCTGCTCGACCGCTCGCCGCTCGTCGTGTTCATCACCGCGCACGACGAGTACGCGTTGCGCGCGTTCGAGGTGCACGCGCTCGACTACCTGCTCAAGCCGTTCTCGCAGGAGCGATTCCGCCAGGTGCTCGATCGCGTCAAGCAGCAGGCCGGCCGCGAGCACACGCCGGTCGCCGGCCTCGCCGCGTCGCTGCGCGCGAAGCCGCTGCAGCGGATCGTCGTCCGCCACGACGACGGCACGATCCAGGTCATCCCCATCGCGCGCATCGATTACGTCGAAGCCGACGACGACGCCATCTTCATCGTCACCGCCGGCACGAAGCTGCGCAAGCAGCAGGCCATCGGCGACCTCGCCCGCGAGCTCGACCCCGACCGCTTCGTCCGCGTGCATCGCTCGGTGCTGCTCAACATCGAACGGATCGAGAAGATCGAGCTCTACGCGAAGGACAGCCGCGTCGCGATCCTCCGCGATGGGACGCGGGTGCCAGTGAGCAGGAGCGGGCACGCGCGGTTGCGGGAGTTGTTGTAGGGCGCCAAAACGACGGTGATGCTGCGATATGAACCAGGGGGTGGCGAGGGGGCATCTAATCGGTGCGAATTGCAATATCGATGATCGTAGCTCTCCTCGCGCTCCGATCGAGACGATAGGTGACCGCCAGGCGGCTTGCTTTTTCATCCGACGCTAACGGCAATTCGGCCGACAGCAATTCATCCGATTCGTCGTTCACGCGATCCACATTCATGGCGATGTGGAGCATCAGAAAATACAAAGCTTGTTGTACGTCTCCGGGAAGTCGAGCGGGGCCCAAGACCTCGTAGGTGGGTGCTACGCAGATGCTCCATGCCCGACGATCGCGCTCGCGGTACCGACCGCTACGTGGGGCATCGACGAATTCCAGGAAAGCCCATTCATGTCCCCCCTCGATCGCCTCTTCCAACAGAGCCTGCCGCGCAAGCGCGCTCGGGAGAGATGCCTCTTCCGCAGGCGTCCCAGCCGAAATGCGGTTGCTGCGAAGAAGGGTGACACCACAGAAAGTAACGAGATGCTCTACGGGCGACACCTCGTAGTCGACCATCAGCGGTGGAAGGATGCGCGACGACGCGAAAAACCGCCATCCTTGCGTTCGAACTCGGCGACGGTGGCTGCCGAGGAGATCGAAGCAGCCTTTTCGAGCGCGAAGCATGACCCAGAGAATCATCTCGGTCATGACATCAGCGGCATCGACGTCCACGACCAGAGCTGCTTCGGCTGCCGACAGCCGCACCTCGGCGCGCCAATCGTTCTCGGAAGTCATCTCTTTCCTACGCTCAGACTACGGCAAAACGCCAGCGATAGTCAACCTCTTTGCTGTATGTTCAACGGTATTGTACGCGATCTCCGACAGGCGTTAGGATGGCAATGTGCTGGCCTTTACAGCACAACCTGCTACACTCACGCAGGACTACATCCGGATTTATGGAACGGCATCGGTTCATCACAGCACGCGTCGGCCTCGCCAAATGCGACGACGACGCGCTCTTTGCCTACCTCGTGAGTGACGGCGGGTACGCTTCGCGTTGCGCTGCGATGTTGCACATCCGTCGGTGCGGGGCGTGCTCGGCGGCACTGGAATCGATCGACATTTCGCTCGATGATCTACTCACCGACCAGGAGCTGCGCGAGTTGTTTGCGCGCCAGCTTCGTCAGTCATCGCGGAACCGGGAAGGACTGCAACGGATCATCAGCGCGTGCGAGACCGCGCTGCAGGGGTTTACTGATCGGGCACTCCTGCTGGGGCAACTGGCGATCGACATTGCGGAGAATCTCACGCCGATCGATCCCGGCATCCTCGCACTTCAGGTGACGACGTGGACGAGATACGCATCGTGCCTGAAGGCGGTGGGAAGCCATTTGAATGCTCTGCAGGCTATCGCTACAGCGAAAGCGAAAGCGGGACAGCTGCCGTCATCCGACCTGGAACTGGCGCTCATTGCCTTCACGGAGTCGCACGTCCTCCGCGAGATCGGGCAAGCACCGGAAGCACTCGTGGCGATTCGGAGCGCCATCAGCACGTTCGCCCGACACGACGATGCGCGACGCGTGGCGGTGTCACGCGAGATGGAAGCGACGGTCCTCTACCGCATGGGCGACAACGAAGCGGCGCTGACTATCTTCGAGGAACTGCTGGCTGGCACTGAAGCGACAAATGACGAGGCGCACGCCCGGCTGGCCTTGAGCGCCGGTCACTGTGCCGTGCTGCTCGGCGCACATGACAAGGCACGCCGGTTGTTCGACATCGCTTTCACGATGTTCAGTCGTCTCGAGAGGTACGCGCACCTGCTCCGAGTCCGTTGGGGACAAGCGCGTCTGGCACTCCTGACCGGCGATGTCGAAGATGGCATCGAGCAGTTGACCGCGGTGTGGCGGGAGTTTGCAACGCGGGACATGAAACCGGAGTGGATTCGATCGGGGATCGAGCTCGTCGAGCAGCTGTTGAAGGCAGGCGAGCCATCGAAAGTGCTCTCCATCTGCGAGCAGCTGTACAGCGAAGCTCTCGATGCCGCGATGACCGAAAGCGCACTCGATGCGCTGGAGTTCCTGCGACTGGCAGCTCGCGAAAACGAGCTCAATCCCGACGTTGCCCAGCACGTACGCAAGCATTTCGACGCGATCGCTGCGAATCCTCGCACGCCCTTCCAGGCTCCAAATTAGGCTGATCCGTTAAATTTTTTGGCGGCAGGCGCGGAAAAACCACATTCGCGTCACTCCATAAGCACAACGGGCGCCCTCCCCAAGAATTCTCATGTTCGGTCACCCAAGAGGTGATCTTTTAGGAGGAACTGTGCGCAAGGTAATACTCATTCTTTTCGTGGCGCTTCTGCCTTCCGCGGCGGCGTTCGCCGCGCCCGCTTGTCGTTCCACGCAGCGGATATCGGCCGTGCGCGGCACGGAGTCGAGAAACGATGGCCAATTCGATCCTATTAAACGCGTGCGTCAACTGCTCCGCCGGCTCGTGATTCACATCGGGCCAACCGACGAGATGCCGTCGCCGCCGCACCCCTGACGAGACCGAATCCTGGCCGGCGCGGAGCAACGATTCCGCGCCGGCGAACGCGAAGCGACAGACAGTCCGAGGATGACCCAATGAAAGAGAAGAACACACAGCCGACCGGAGCGGAACGTCTCTCAATCGCAAAGGTGATCGCCGATGCCGCGAAGATGACCGACTTCGTCGATGCCGCCGCGCTCGAAAAACTGACGTTCCCGCCGACGATGCAGCGCAGCAACTACAAGGAGCACGGCCGTCATCTCGCAGCGAAGTTCAAATAAAGGGATTCGCGCCAGTCTCACGATTCGATCAACGTTTCGATCAACGTGTTGGGAGAGATCTGGAGTGCGTCACTCTCCAACGGCTGAACATCGATGATCAGAACCTTCCGGTCATCGGCCGAGATCTTGTAGTAGACCGTCAGCGGTGCCGCCTCGACATGGTCCGCGAACAATCGCCGGACCTGATCGATCACAAATACTCCCTCCCCCACCACCACACCCTCTCCGGCGCAATACTTCAAACGGAAGAAGAGAATCGTTAGAGCAAGGTTCTGCGCGTCGCTGAGCCTTGTCGTTTCCGCCGCGTGAAAATCGGGATGCAACTCAACACTCCGAATGACTCGCGGCGGTGGTGGCGGTAGTGACGGCGTTTGGACCAGCGGGTCCATATCGTCCCAGACTCCTTTGGGTAACTTTCCAAGGCACTTCAACTCGAAAAGCCACCTGCGGTCAGCGTTACGAAGCGCTCGATCTGGGCCGATTCCGGCTCCCCGATCGTTGGATGCGGATGTTATCAAGCTTTACCAGCAATTGTCCAGCCACGTGGCATTGTGAAGGTGGATCATATATGGTATTATGCCATCTACGAGGGGTCGAACAGCCGGCCTCTCCGTAACCGAAAGGAGAAGATGCATGTACCCACACCACACTCTGGTCCGTCAATTCAAGAAGGCCCCAACCGAGGTCAGCAACGATTCGGCGACGACGAAGCCGGCAACGGTCGCACCCTTCCAGGGCGCTTGAGGCAACTGTGAAGGAGAAGAGAATGAAGAAGTCAACCGCAACGACGGAGGTAGGCGACGTGCCGTCGGATGCGCTGCCTGTCGTGAAGACGACAGTCAACCTCACTCCCGACGCGATCAACGCACTGCGCGAGCTGGCGACGGCCCGCGGCACCTCGGTGGCGGAAGTCATCCGGCGTGCGATCTGGATCGAGAAGTACCTGCACGACGCCGTCAAGAGCGGCGGAAAGATCCTGGTGCAGGATCCCGACAAGACGATGAAGGAGCTTGTTCTCCGGTAGCCGCTCTCGCCGTCGAGGAGGGTCGCTCCTCCTCGACGGCGTCCGTGACGCATAACAATGCCCGCCTCAAAACGAAATTCAATCGCCGGCGCAAGCGCGACCGTCGCCAGTCTGGCTACTGCCGTTTCGGAGCAAATGACGGCACTCCTCCGGCAGTTCGACCTGACGAAAGGCCAGGTTGATGCAGTCAGGGCGTTCATACTCGCGGCTCCCAAAGAACGCTTGCGAATGTCCGCGCAGATCGTTTCGAGCACGATCGTAAACCCGAGCGGCGAACCGGATGTCCGCTTTGCAGCCGCTGTCGACGAATCACAATCACTTCTGAATGGCTACTCCACGCTCGACGAGCCTCATCGAGCAGACATCGGCCGGTTGATACGTCACATGACGAGTTACATCCGCGATCCGACACGCAAGCGACCGTTCAATGCTTTGATGCTTGCGGCACCGGGCGCCGGGAAATCGCATTTCATCAACCAACTCGCCGCTGCGATGAAGGGCGATCGCGTTCAGGCCGTAACCTTCAACATGGCGACGATGCAATCGGCGAGCGACATGGCGCACCCGATTGATCTGCTGCGCAACGTGAAGGTCAACGATGGATTTCCGCTTCTCTTCCTCGACGAGTTCGATAGTGATCCCTCGCGCTACGCGACGCTACTACCACTCCTCTGGGACGGCGAGATGCATATCGGTCATCGCGATCTGAAACTCGGCAAAGCGGTGATTGTCCTCGCGGGAAGCAATCCTGATCTCCCGAAAGCGATGACGCAGTCGGCAACCATGCGCGCGGGTGCCGAAGTACGCGGCGAGACGGTTGTTGCCGGCAAGCTGGTCGACCTCCTCTCCCGGATCAACGGTGAAATCATCGAGATTCCCTCTCTCGATCTCCGAACGGAGCATCGTGACCGCCGCATTGACAAGGTCTGCGTCACAGTCTCGCTCCTTCGCGCCCGGTTCGGCCGCGATCTGAAGGTCCCTCGCATGCTTCTCCGCTTTATCGCACACACGACGTTCCGCTACAGCGGGAGGAGCATCGCGCATCTGATCGACATGATCGATAGCCGCTCGCTCAGGAATCGACAGCTGCAAATTGACAAGCTCGGCCTGCCGATGGCCAGCGATGACGCCTTGCGTGAAAGCAGCCTGCCGCTGCATTTCCTCGACCAGGATGGAGGGTTCGGAATCGTCAATCGCTGGAAGGAATTCTCGACGGACAAGGCGTTCTGCCAGATTTGATGGTCCCGCGCCCTACATCCGCCATTCCTGCGCTACCGTAGTCTGATCATGACGAAATACCTGAAGGCCACCGTTCTCGCCACTCTCTTTCTCGCCACCCTCGGCGCCCGCGCGGCGACGAAGCCGGAGGACGCGGTCCGGAAGGCGGATCAGGATTGGGCGCGCGTGTTCGGCGCGAAGCAGCTCGATGCCTCGGTCGATGTCTGCGCTTCGACGGCGCGCATCCTGGCGCCGAATGCACCGCTCGCCCAGGGACATGAACAGATCAAAAAGCTCTTCGCCGGATTCTTCTCGCTTCCCGAGCTGAAGATCACGTGGCAGACGGACGACGTACGGGTCGCGAAATCGGGTGAGCTTGCGTACTCGACCGGCCACTATCAGATGAGCTTCACCGGTCCGAACGGCAGGACGATCGAAGATCACGGCAAGTACGCGACCGTGTGGGAGAAGAGCGGCAGCGACTGGAAGGTCGTCGTCGACGTCTTCAATTCGGACCTTCCCGCGGCTCCGTGAGGATCGCGGTCTCCGGCAGTCATTGCTGCGGGAAGAGCACGCTCATCGCGGACTTCCTCGCGGCACATCCGGAGTTCATTCACGAGCCCGAGCCATACGAGTGGTTGCAGGAGCTGTACGGCGAGGAATTCGACGAGCAACCGTCCGCCGGCGACTTCTATCGCCAACTCGAATTCGCCGTGCAACGACTGGCGACCTTCGAGCGCGGCGCGAACGTGATCGTGGAGCGCAGTCCCGCCGACTTCGTGGCCTACCTCCTCGCGCTCCGCGACCTCGGGCGCGATCCCGATGCAGCGGAGCTTCTCGACAGCGCCACGGAACTAGCCGCGCGCGGACTGAGCCAGCTCGACCTCGTCGTCTTTCTGCCGTTGAGCGATCGCATCACGGCGCCTGATTCGGAAGACCTCGGGCTGCGCGATGCGGCGAACGACTGCCTCGCCGAAATTCTTCACGGCGACGACAAGGTCATCGAAGTGGATGGAACGCGCGCGGAGCGGCTGGCGGCGCTCACGGCTTGCGTCGAACAGATGCAAGAGTAAACCCCGCAGGCGTTCATCGAAATTGGCCTTCATTGCCGTGAAGCGGCAGTGCAATTTAGCCGGGGGTTCGAATGAACCCCCGGATCAAAAGAAACGCGCTATGTGCCGCGACAGCGGCACTGAAACGATTGATCAAGCTCTCTTTGCAGTGCCGGCCAGGGAATCGCGGCGAGCAGCAACAGAACACGCGTGCTTCAAACGTCCATCCCGGTCAGCTCGCGAATCCGGCCACGATAACGCCGGCTCATCGTCAGCTTCGTGCCGTCGCGCAGGACGACGAACACCGAGCCGCCGAAGCCGCGGTGCATCTCCAGGATCCGTTTCACATTGACGATCGTCGCACGATGGATGCGCAGGAACTTGCGCGCGTCGAGCCGCTCCTCGACGTCGCCGATCGATTCACGCACGAGATACGAGCCGCCGGTGGCGTGGAGGCGGACGTACTTCCCTTCCGCTTCGATCCACTCGACGTCGTTCACGGCGACGAGGAACGTCTTCTCCTTCGCTTTGACGACGAAGTGATCGAGCGACGACTTCGGCTTGACCACCCGTTCGAGCAGCCGCAGAAGGCGCGCCTCCGATTCCTCGCCCTCATCGCTCAGCTGTCGTTTCGCGCGCCGCAACGCATCGTGAAAACGCTTGCGGTCGAATGGCTTCATCACGTAGTCGACCGCCTCGACCTCGAACGCCTTCACCGCATACTCGTCGTGCGCGGTGATGAAGATGACCATCGGCAGTGGCTCGCCGCGCAGGCGGTGCAGCACCTCGAAGCCGTTCGCTCCCGGCATCTCGATGTCGAGCAGCAGCAGGTCGGGCTTCTGCTTGCGCACCGCGGCGATCGCCTCCGTGCCGTTCGCGCACTCGCCGACGACGTCGATCTCGTCGTCGGCTTCGAGCAGCGCGCGCAACTTCTCCCGCGCCAAACGCTCATCGTCGACGATCAGCGTTCGGATGTGTCTCATCGCGGGAGCGCGGTTAACGTGTGAAACGGAATCGTCATCTCCACAACGAACCCGCCCGCCGGCGAAGCGCCGAACGTGAATCGCTGCGCGCCGCCGTAGAGCTGCTCGAGCCGGGCCCGTGTGTTCGCCAGTCCGATCCGTTCGCGCGGATGCTCGCCGCATGCGGCGACACCGTCGTCGGCGACCGAGATATGCAGCGTGCCGTTCTCGCGGAAAGCGTGAATGGCGATCGACCCGCCGCCGGGACGCGAGGCGATGCCGTGATGAATCGCGTTCTCGATCAGCGGCTGCAGCGCGAGCGTCGGCACGCGCGCTTCGCCGGCGTCGTGCGCCACGTCGACGCTCACCGTCAGCCGGTCCTCGAAGCGGATCTTCTCGATCTCCAGGTAGCGCCGCACGAAATCGAGCTCCTCGGAGAGCGTCACTTCCTGATCGAGATCGCGGTCGAGCGTGAGTCGGAGGAACTCGCTCAGGCGGACGAGCATCGCGTCGGCGGCCTCGACATCGCTGTACATCAATGACGAGATCGAATTGAGGGTGTTGAAGAGGAAGTGCGGCTTGAGCTGCATCTTGAGCGCCTGCAGCTGCGCGCGCGACAACTCGGCCGCGAGCTGCACGCCGCGGAGCTCGCGGTCGCGGTACTTCGCGTAGTAGTCGAACGCGAGATACGCGAAGAGGATCAGCCAGTAGGTCGGCAGGCTCGATTGAAAGTTGGCCAGGAACGAGTAGCGGACCTTGGCCACGAAGTCGAAGGTCTGGCGCAAGCCGAGGAGCGTGAGGACCGCTTCGCCGGCCACGATCTGCGCGGCGGTGAGGATCGCGCTGGCGGCGAGGTGCGCGAAGAACGCGCCGTGCCAACGTCCGCTTTCGAATCGGAAGCGGCGCGCCATCCGCACCACGATCGGGGTGGTGAGAGCCCAGAGGTAGTAGTAGGTGAGATTGACGCCGAACGCGTGACGCCACGACAGCGGCGGCACGAACGCCGGATTCCAGTGCGCCTGCAGCGCGAAGTAGATGCCGGTCAGCGTGCCGGCCACGAATACGAACAGCGCGATGCGTGCACGGCTCACGGAGGAATGATAAGTGGGTCGAAGGGGGCCGACCGGGAGCGGCGGGTTGGAGAACCCGCCCTACATGTCTGATTGTTCACCACTCGTTCCGCGTTTCGACCGCTCGTGACATTGCGGCCGTGGCACCATGCGCGCGATGTTTCATCTGGTTAGATAGCAGCTTGCAGATAGCCCGGCAGAGATAGCAGACAGCAGACAGTAGATAGCAGATAGCAGAAAAAGCTCCTGGGCCTGCTATCTGCTATCTGCTATCCGTCTTACCTGCTGTCTGCTGTCTGTTATCTGAAGTCTAAGGGAGCACACATGCGCCGCCTTGCACTGATCCTCGCCCTCTTCACCGCTGTTTCCGCGATCGCCGATGCACGCGACGACGTGCGCAACGCCGAGCTGTCATTCGCCAAAGCGTTCGCCGATCGCGATCAGGCGAAGTTCTTCTCCTTCGTCCTCGACGACGCGAGCTTCCTCAGCGCGTGGAACACGCTCGATGGGAAGAAGGCGATCGTGGAACGCTGGTCGCGCTTCTTCGCCACGCCGCAGGCGCCGTTCAGCTGGGCCCCCGATCGCGTGGCGGTCAACGCCGCCGGCACGATCGGCATCTCCGCCGGATCGGTTTTCGACGCCGGCGGCAATCATCTCGGCAACTTCAATTCGACCTGGGTGAAGCAATCAGACGGAACGTGGAAGGTGCTCTTCGACGGACCCGGCAGCGCGGCGGCCTGCATCGTGGAGAACGCTGCGCCAGTCAGCGAAGGGGACATCACCACCCCCGACGGCGCAAAACTGCACTACCGCAAGATCGGCGAGGGTCGGACGACGCTCATCATCCCGCTCGGCTTCCTGATCTACGACGACTTCAAGCAACTCGCCGATGCCGGCACGATCATCACCTACGACCCGCGCGATCGCGGTCGCTCGTCGCGGCTCGAGGAGGTCAACACGTTGACCATCCAGCAGGACGTGCAGGACCTCGAGACGGTGCGCCAGCATTTCAACGCCGACAAGGTCGTCCCGGTCGGCTGGTCGTACTTCGGGATCGTCGTGGCCATGTACGCGATGGACCATCCCGAGCACGTCGCGCGGCTCATCCAGCTCGGACCGGCGCCGGCGAAGTACGGCACCAAGTACGCGGCGAACCTCGTCAACGACAACGACGAGGCGGTGAAGCGGTGGCACGAGATCAACGAGCAGAAGCACGATGGCGTGTCGCCGCACGACCTCTGCGTCTCGCAGGAAAAAGCGCTGGACGAGCTACTCGTCGGCAATCCCGCACACGCGTCGCGCATCAAGAGCGCGTGCGGGCTCGAGAACGAATGGCCGTCGAGTCTCGACCGGCACTTCCGTCATCTTTTCCCGACCATCATGAAGCTGACGATCGCCCCTGCCGATCTGGCCAAGGTGACGATGCCGGTGCTGACGATTCACGGGACGAAGGACCGCAACGCCGCGTACGGCTCCGGCCGCGAGTGGGCGATGTCGCTGCCGGACGCGCGGCTGGTCACGATCGAGGGCGGCGCGCACGCGATGTGGGTCGACGATCCGCTGACCGTTTTCGGCGCCATCCGCGCGTTCCTGCGGGGCGGCTGGCCGCTGGGGTCGGAAAAAATCACGAGCCTCTAAGCGGCCGACCGTCGTCAATGAAGAGCCGCGGAGCGGCTTTGGCATGTAGCCGGGGGTCAAGCGCGGAGCGCGCCACCCCCGGATACGGGATTGCATTCCATGATGCGCCGCGGCAGCGGCGCTGGATTCCGCCGCCCCTGCCGGGGCGTACTTTCCTTGCTCATCCGAGGTCCGGGGGTGACCGTCTGCGCTGGTCACCCCCGGCTATTGGCCGATGCCGCTCCGCGGCGTGAGGGAGTTTGCCGCCGCATTGCGCGACCTCTATCAAGGAGAGTCCCCATGCGACGCATCGTCATCGGCTGTTTGCTGGCAGTCATCATTGCCCCTGTCTCGATCGGAGCGAGCCGGAGGCGTTCCGCGCCATCAACCCCAGCCGGCCCGGCCCCGTCGGGAAACTGCCACACGTTCGGCTTCGTCACACCCGGCACGAAGGGGACGTACCACACGACCTCGCCGGGCGGGAACGTCGACTTCACGATCACCTGGCTCTCCGACACCGCCACGCAGACGAAGACGACGCAGCATGTCGTGACGCCGCAGGCGACGACCGACGTCGAGACGACGCTCGACGGCTCGATCGTCGGCAACCTGCGCGGCCTCAAGCACCTCTACACGAAGTCGACGACCCCCGTCCCCTTCCTCGGCAACACCGTGGTCGAAGTCGACATCGACTTCGTCCCCGAGCTCGTGGCCGGCCCCTCCGCCGGCTGGTGCACCGGCGAGACGTGGAGCATTCCGGCGACGACGGAGACCGTGGTCTCGAAATCGATCGCCGGCACGAACAGCAACATCGTGACCACGATCGCGTCGCAGGGCTCGGTGCTCGCGGTCGGCGAATCGATCACCGTGCCGGCCGGGACGTTCCAGACGGTGAAGTACAAGAGCAGCATCGTCTCCGGAACGAGCGCTCAGCCGGCGATCACCTGGACGTCGATGGATCGGGCCATCGTCGTGAAGCAGGACACGCTCGACGCGGGCGGGAACGTCACGACCACGACGGTGCTGACGGCGCTGCAGTAGCGCGACGACGCAAGAGACTTGCGGCCACGACACCGCCGGCGAAGCCGAAGAAGTGCGCGCTCCAGGAGATGCCGCTCCTCGGCATCGCGGACGAGTAGAGCATCGCGCCGTAAAGCCCGGCCACGACGACCGTGATGAGCATCGACCAGATGCGGCGATCGAACATGGGGCGCACGAGGAGATATCCGACGTAGCCGAAGATGATGCCGCTCGCGCCGATGTGATTGGCTGATTCGCCGAAGAGCCACGTCCCGATCCCGCCGACGACCGCGCAGACGATCGTCACGAAGACGAACTCGCCGATGCCGCCGATCATCACGAGCGCGCCGAGGATCAGCAGCGGGACGGTGTTGGCCATCAGATGCGGCCAGTTCGCGTGAATGAACGGCGCGGTGAGGATCCCGAACGGATGCCCGGAGCTGCGCGGAATCACCCCGACGCCGGCGATCGATGTGCCATCAGCGCGGAACGTGTCGGCGACGCGCACGCCCCACATGACGCCGACGAAGAGAAGCAACACGAGCGCGCGACGGGCCACGATTGGATTGTAGTCGTTGCATGCATGAGCCTTCTCCCCCGCTTCATGGGGGAGAAGGTGCCGCAGGCGGATGAGGGGGCCGCCCCACAGAGCGTAGAGAATGCCCTCCGAGGTAGCTTTTTTGCGTGGCAAGAAGGAACCGCCCTCTCCTCCACTACGCACGCGCAATGCGTCACGAACCGACGCGCGCCGAGAATCGCGTATGGCAATGGCTACGAGATCGCCGCCTCGGATTCAAGTTCCGCAGACAGGTCCCGATCGGACCGTTCATCGTCGATTTCTACTGCGCTGAGTTGAAGCTCGTAATCGAAATGGATGGGCGACATCACGACTATGCGCGCGAGTACGACGATGCGAGGACGATGGAGCTCTATCTCCACGGCATCCGCGTTTTTCGGATTCCGAATGACGCGTTAAGCGATTCGGCGATGGTCGTGGAGCAGATCAAATGGATGATTCGGGAGTGTGCTCGGCCCCCTCATCCGCCTGCGGCACCTTCTCCCCCATGAAGCGGGGGAGAAGGACCATAGCTGTGATTCGAGTCACGCTCGATGTCCGGACTTACACCTAGATTGATTCCTTCATGAAAAACCTCGGGCTCACGGTCGCCTTCATCGCGGCACTCCCACTCTTCGCCGCGGTCGGCATGTTCGTGAAATTCGACTCGGTGCCGGGGGAGTCGGTGCAGCCGGGGCATACCGGCTGGTTCGAGATCTCGAGCTTCGGGTGGGGAGCGTCATCGGCCGGCTCGGGGCCGGCCTGCGCGACGGCGCACACGCTCGCGTTCACGCGCAAGGGTCCCGCGTCGGAACGGCTGGCGCAGCTCTGCAGGCAGCACGCGCAGATGGCGTCGATGACCGTCGACGCCGGCGGCGAGCGCCATGTCCTGCAGAACGTCTCGTTCGCGCAGTGCACGTCGCAGCCGGCGGCGGGCGGCAATGCGTTCGAGTCGTACACGCTGAGCTTCGGGCGTTGCGCGACACACGCGAAACCGCGCGGCTAGGAGTGCGCGGCAGGAAGCGTGCGTCGTGCGACAAACCTGAAGGAGGCTTGGCCAGGCAACGCTGCCGGCCGTGCCGGTTCAGCGGATCACGTTCACGTTCCGCTTCCCGAGCAACTGTCCAGCGGACCAGACCTCGACGCGATACGTGTCCGACGCCGGCTTCTGCGGCAGCCGGACCGAGTCCCAGATGCGGAAGCCGCCGGGACGCGCCGTGAGGTCGAGCGTGCGCGAGGAGCGGAGCACCTTCCCGCTCTGTATGAAGCGCATCTGAATGCGCGCCGGAATGCGCTCGGGGGAGAAGACCGTGGCCACGGCGTAGATCCGTCCGCGCCGCAGCTCCGCGGCCGGAATCGCACTCTCGTAATCGACCGGCGCCGACAACGTGCGCGGATTGAGCACGCCGGAGAAACGCAATCGCGTGAGGCGGAGCGGGACGGGCGGGAGGAGCGGGCGGAAGACGCGGACGCCAATCAGCACACCTGCGAATGCGATGGCGATGACCACGAGCCGGCGCCGTTCGCGCAGATCGTTCCAGCGTCCGGCCAGGGCGAGCGCGGCGATGAACGAGATCGCCGCGGCGAGGTATTCGCTGTTGTCGATGCGCGTTCGCAACACGAGCGGCAGGAAGAACTGCAGCGCCGAGAAACTGACGAAGGCGAAGAATCCGGTCGAGAACCAGCGATGCTCGCGCAGCAATCGATCGAAGAGCACGTCGAAGCACGACAGCACGGCGAAGGCGGCGAGCGCAATCACATAGAGAAAGTTCCACGATGGAAACGTCGCCGAGTAGAAGTAGAACGGGATGAGGAAGAAGAGCGTCTCCTGATACATGACGCGCATCAGGTACGAGACGACGCTCCGCGCGAACTGCATCGCGCGCGAGCTCGTGCCGAGAGCGAGGCGGGAGAAGAAAAGCGTGGAGCCCCACGTCAACGCGATGAAGAGCACGACCCAGCGGAGGAATCCGTAACGGTTGTGCGCCAGCACGAGCACGGCGATGCCGCTGATCAACGCCCACGCCGAATGCAATGCCCAGAACAATCTGCCGAACTTCTCGTGCAAGTCCCGCCACGTCATCGCCCGCGCATTGTACGGTTCCGCTACACTCTTCCTACCGGTCCAACGCGCATGCCCCGCTCGATCCGCATCGCCTTTGCTGCGCTTGTGCTCTGCGCGATTCCCGCGCTCGCGGCGGATGAATGGTGCCCGACGCGCGCCTTCCGGATGTTCGGCAAGGCGGTCTGGCGCGGGCTGCCGCAGTCGTCGGTCGTGGCGATGGCGCAGGACAGCGACGGCGTGCTCTGGATCGGCACGCTCGACGGCGCCGCGAGCTTCGACGGCAACACGATCACGCCCGTCCCCGCGGTCCCCGGCGCGCCGCTGCGCGGCCTGATCGGGACGATCATCCCGCGAAGAGACGGCGGCGTTTACGTCGCGACATCCGCGGGAGTCCACATCTTCGACAGGAGTACGTGGCGGCTGGTGCCGACGCGCAAAGCGGCCGTGACTCTCGCCGAAACGCGCGACGGCACGCTCTGGATGAACGACCTCGACGGCGCCGTCCTGTCGATGCGAGGCGGCGACGCGTGGCAAGTGCACAAGGAGATCGGCGCGCCGGCGCTGGCACTCGCTTCGGCGCCCGACGGCTCGCTCTGGATTGCGACCGAGAACAGCGCGCTGCGCCTGCACGACGGACGCGTCGAAAGCGTACCCGGCGCGCTGCTGCCGGGCCGTCCGAGCACGATGATCGTCGCGCACGATGGCCGCGCCTGGGTCGCCACGCTCGCCGGCACCGTGCACTGGACGTCTGGCGCGGACGGTTGGCATCAGGCGGCATTCACGCCGTGGCCGCGCGGCGCGTTCCGCAGCATGGCCGAAGATCGCAAAGGGCGGGTCTGGGCCGGAGCGTACGGCGGACACGTGGCGTTCGGAAACGCGGAGATTCCGTGGACGGTGTGGGATGTGCGCGCCGGTCCGTTCCAGGCCGGCATCATGTCGCTCCTCGGCGATCGCGAAGGGAGCGTCTGGTTCGGACTGAACGCCATCGGGATGGCGCAGTGGGTCGGCGAGCCGTGGTCGCATCGGACGACGATCGATCCGTCGAATCCGGTTCCCGTGACCTTCGCCGGCTTCGGCGTCAGCCGCGGCGCGACGCCGCACAGCCTCCTCGTCTCGATCTTTCAAAGCGGATTCATTCGACTCAACGACGACGGTTCCGTGCAGCTGTACGGCGCGAAGGATGGACTGACGGAAGATGTCCGCGCGGCGGTCGAGCCGGAGCCGGGGATGTTCATCGCCGGCACGCGCTTCGGCATCTTCGAAGCAGAGCGCGGCAAGCCGTTCCGGCAGGTGCTGAAGCTGCCGTCCGGCTTCGTGATGGGATTGTTCAAAGGTCCCGACGGCAAGTGGTACGCGGGCAGCTCGACGGCCGGCGTCCTCGTGCGCGAGAACGGCGCGTGGCATCCCGCCGATGCGATCAATCGCGAGCTCGACAACATGCACGTACGCGACATGAAGTGGAGCGCGAGCGGCGAGTTGTGGGTCGCGACGCTGCGCGGCATCACGATCTTCCACGGCGGCAATGCCGAGCATCTGAAGGCGCCGGAGATCCCGGAGTCGGTGAATGCGCTGCTGCTGTCCTCCGCCGAAATCTGGGCCGGCGGCACGGGCGGCGTCGCGGTCCGCCGCAACGGCCGTTGGACGAAGATGACGGCGGCCGACGGCATCCCCGGCCAGACGATCTACTCCCTCGGGCGCGGACGCGACGGCGCGATCTGGGCGGGCGGCTCTGCGGGCGTCGGCCGCTACCTCGACGGCAAGTGGACGACATGGGATTCGCGCGAAGGACTGCTGCAGGAGGAGTGCAATCTCAACGGCCTCGTCGTCGATGACGATGGCGTCGTCTACGCCGGCACGATGGGCGGCCTCGCGCGCTTCGATCCGACCGTCAAGGCGCTTCCCCCGCCGCCGCTGACGCTGCAATGGAAGACGACTCCCACCGCGCACGAGCGCGCGATGCATCTCGCGTGGACGGCGGCGTGGCTCGGACCGCATCCGGTGCAATACCGCACGCGCGTTCCGCGGCTGCACGATGTGTGGTCCTCACCATCGAACGAAAATCACCTCGACGTCGAAAACCTCGGCGCGGGCAACTGGCGCGTCGAAGTGCAGGCGCGCGTGGAAGGGACGAAAGATTGGACCGCGCCGATCGCCGCCGACATCAACGTACCGCCGTTCTGGTACGAGACGATTCCGGCACGCATCGCGATGGCCGCGCTGCTGATCGGACTGATCTACGCCGCGGTGCGGCTCCGCCTCCGCGCGCTGCATCACCGCGCCGCGATGCTTGAAGAAACCGTGCGCGAGCGGACCGCGGAGCTGCGCGAGTCGGAGCAGCGCGCGCTCGCCGCGAGCCGCGCGAAGAGCGCGTTCCTGGCGAACATGAGCCACGAGCTCCGCACGCCGTTGAATGGCGTCCTCGGATTCGCGCAACTCCTCTCGCGTCGCAAAGATCGCGACGCCGAGGACCGCGAAGGACTCGACATCATCATGAGGAGCGGCGAGCACCTCCTCGGGTTGATCAACGACGTCCTCTCGTTGTCGAAGATCGAAGCGGGACGCGTCACGCTGGAGCAGGAAGCGTTCGATCTCCAGACGCTGATGCACGACGTCGAGAACGTGCTGCGCGTGCGCGCGGAGGAGAAGAATCTGCGGCTCGTGTGCGAGCTCGGGGGCTCGGCAGAAAACGCTCCGACTGGCGACGATCCTGAAGAAGCCTTGGGCAACCAACGCCGCCGGCCGGGCCGGCCACGTGCCGTCGTCGGCGATCAGGGAAAGCTGCGGCAGATCCTGATCAACCTCGCGGGCAACGCCGTGAAATTCACCGCGGCGGGAAGCGTCACGTTGCGCGTCGCGTGGCAACACGGCCGCGCGCGATTCGAGGTCGAGGACACCGGCGCGGGCATCGACGCCGCGGAGCTGCCGCGCCTCTTCGAGCCGTTCGTGCAGACCGACAGCGGCCAGCGGACGAAGGAAGGAACAGGCCTCGGACTCGCTCTGTCACGCGATCTGGCGCGCCTGATGGACGGCGACATCACCGTGATCAGCAAGCCGGGATCGGGATCGTGCTTCACCGTTGAAGTCGCGCTTCCCGAAGCGGCGCTCGAAGCGATCGTCGAGCCGAAGGATCGCCGCCGCGTCACGTCGCTCGCCGCGGGTCAGACGCCGCTTCGCGTGCTCGTCGTCGACGACACGGCGCTCAATCGCACCGTGCTGACGCGCCTCCTCGCGTCGGTCGGCTTCGACGTGCGCGCAGCGGCGGGCGGCGCCGAGGCGCTCGAAGAATGGGAATCGTGGCAGCCCGATTTCATCTGGATGGACAAGCGGATGCCGGGCATCGACGGCCTCGAGGCAACGCGCCGCATCCGCGCGCGTGAAACGAGCGAAAGCCGCAAGCGCGTCCCGATCATCGCCCTCTCCGCGAGCGCGCTCGAGCACGAGCGAAGCGAGATCCTCGGCGCCGGCTGCGATGACTTCGTCGCCAAGCCGTTCCGCGAAGCGACGATCTTCGCGAAGATGCGCGAGCACACCGGCGTCGAGTACGCGTACGAGACCGGCTCGCGATCGGTGCTGGTCGTCGACGACGATTGGATCTGCCGCCAGGTCGCGCAGGAGCTGCTCCGCGGCCACGGCGTTTCGGTGACCATCGCGTCGAGCGGCCGCGAGGCGGTCGATCTCGCATCGAAGTCTCGCTTCGATCTCGTGTTCATGGATGTGCAGATGCCTGAGATGGACGGCATCGAGACCACGCGCCGCATCAAGGCCTCGCCCGGCCTCGCGCGCATCCCGATCATTGCCATGACTGCGGACGACAATCCCGCGCCGGGGATGGACGATCACATCCTCAAGCCGGTCGAGCCCGAGGCGCTGACGAACATCCTGTCGCGCTGGCTGCCGCAGTAACCGTCACCGGACTCTCACGTTCGCGCACGGCGCGAGGGCATAGCCTTCGTTGATGCGCTGCCGCTTCGCGATCGCCGTCATGGTCCTTCTCTTCGCGAAGGAAGCAGCCGCCTGCTCGGCGAGCAACTGGGATCCGAACGAGCTCGTGGAGAACGAGGCGGTCTGCTCCGCGAACGGACGCTTCTGCGCGATCGTGCGATGGAAAGAAGGCGTAGCGGATTTCAGCAGCGAGCTCGCCGCGAACATCGAATCGACGTCGCGAAGCACGGTGACGACGGCGGTCTACGAAGGACAGCGCCTGCTTGCGCAGATTCCGATCGAACGAAAAGCGATCAGCGATGTCCTGGTATCAGACTCCGGACGCTACATCGCCGCCGTCCTGCGTCCGGGCAGTCGCGGCTGCTGGGATCAACCCGACGCTGAAGAGGCGCTGGTCACGATCTACAGGACGAACGGAACGCTCGTCGGTGCGCTGAAGCTGGGCGATGTCGCTTCCGAGTACGACCTGGTGGCGCTGTCGTCGAGCCTCAACCGCCTCGATTTCGCGCTGCGGCCCGAAAGCGATACGCGCGAGGTCGTGGTGATCTCTGCGAAAGGACGCGAAGAGCGCCGCATCGATCTCGCCACCGCGGCATTGCTCGATGAAAAGCGCGACCTGTTTCCGAAGCCTCGCCCTTACATCACGGCGGACGATCCCGCGCTGCTCACCCGCGTGCGCACCGGCCCGATGCCGGAGTATCCGATGCTCGCCTTGAAGGCGCGCGTCAGCGGCATCGTGTTCGTCGACGCGCTCGTCTCCGCGGATGGAGACGTCATCAGCACGCAGCATTCGTCGCTGCCGTTCGGCCTCGATCGCGCGGCGGATGAGGCCGCGCGCCAGTGGAAGTTCAAGCCGTGGATCGTCGACGGTCATCCGGCGCAGTTCACCGTCAGGCTCGCCGTCCACTTCCCGCCGAGAGATTGAATATGCGTTGCCGCCTCGCGCTCGCCGTGCTGTTCGCACTTCTTTCCGCTCGCGAGGTTCTCGCCTGTTCGCTGAAGAGTTGGAGTCCCGACGAGCTCGTGACGAACGCGCCGGTGTATTCAGCGACCGGCCGCTTCAGCGCGATCGTGCGCTGGGCCGAAGCGGTCGCCGATTTCAGCAGCGAGCGCGCTGGCAAAGTGTTCGGATCGGACAATCCGCCTGCGGATAACGAATGGGTCGATGACTTCAGCATGGTCCGCAAGCCGGATCCGATCGTGGTGACGACGGCGATCTACGAATCGAGAGAAGGCCGCCGCCTGTTGCTCGGGACGATTCCGCTCGGTATCGCCACGTTCAGCGACGTCCTCGTGTCCGATTCCGGCCGGTACGTCGTCGCTGTTCAGACTTACGCCGGATGTGACGCCAATCCGCGCTCGTTCGATCCGCTGGTCACGATCTACAGAACGAACGGATCGCCAGTCGCCACCATCAAGCTGGGAGATATCGCGAACGACTATGCCGTCTTTCGGCTCCGTGAATACCTGCCGATCGAATTCGTGCTGCGGCACGAGAGCGACACGCGCGAGGTCGTGGCGATCTCGATTCCGTCGCGATTTGACGGCGACGTCGCCCGCGTCGACGTCGCTACAGGCAAGCTGCTCGATGAGCCGCGCCCGATCTTTCCGGAGCCGCACACGTTCGTCACGCCTGTCTCGTACGAATGGCAGAACCGCACGTACGTACCCGACCCCGAGTGCGCTGCAGCGATCGAAAAGCCGGATGTAGTCAGGATCGATTCAGCGCAGTTCCTCAACGAGGCGCTTCTCGGACCGCTGCCGGAGTACCCGCTCGTCGCGTTGAAGGCGCGCATCCGCGGCATCGTGCGAGTCCGCATGCTCGTGTCGGAAAAAGGGGAAGTGCAATGCTTCCAGACCTCGGCGTTCCCGTTCGGCATCGACCGAAACGCCAACGAGGCCGCGGCACGCTGGCTCTTCCGCCCACTCTCCATCGACGGTCACCGCGTGAAGTTCACCGGCGAATTCATCTTCCACTTCGAGGATGTGTACGACAAGAAGTGGCAGGAAACGATGCGAAACTCGCCGCCGAACCGATGAACATCCCGTCATCCCGAGCGTGGAATGTCGCACGCGACGCGACTGAGGGCAGAAACCCTCCCTAGCGGAAACAGCATCGCTCGTGGCACGGCCCCTCACCCGCCTGCGGCACCCTCTCCCCGCTACCCGCGGGGCGAGGGGCAACAAGGCTTGCGCTGCGCGAGTTTTATCGCCCTTCTCCCTGCGACGAGCGGGGAGAAGGTGCCGCAGGCGGATGAGGGGCTCGTGCCACGAGCAAAACTCCGCATGAACACAGGGAGTTTCTTAGAAGTGAACGCTGGGCGGCGTTGCACCACCCAGCGCTAAGTCGCCCTACCAGATCCGCACCCGATCTTCCGGCTTCACGTAGTTCTGGTCCCCTTCCTTCACATCGAACGCTTCGTACCAGGCGTCGACGTTGCGGAGCGGGGCGAACGCGCGAACCATGCCGGGAGAGTGCGGGTTGGTCATGATCAGCTGGCGTAGCGCGCCGTCGCGGGTGAGCGTGCGCCACACCTGCGCCCATCCGAGGAACACGCGCTGCTCGCCGGTGAAGCCGTCGAGCACCGGCGCGGGCTGGCCCTTGAGCGACACCTTGTAGGCGTCGAGGGCGAGCAGAATTCCGCCGAGGTCGCCGATGTTCTCGCCCATCGTCGCCTTGCCGTTGATGTGCAGCGGCGTCGGGAACTGCGGGAACTTGACGCTTTCGTACTGCGCGCCGAGCTTCGCCGCCTGCGCCTCGAACTTCGCCGCGTCTTCCGGAGCCCACCAGTCGCGCAGCGCGCCGTCGCCGTCCGACTTGCGGCCCTGATCGTCGAAGCCGTGCGTGATCTCGTGTCCGATCACGGCACCGATCCCGCCGTAGTTCACGGCCATGTCAGCTTTCGGATCGAAGAACGGCGGCTGCAGAATCGCGGCCGGGAAAACGATCTCGTTCTTCGGCGGGTTGTAATAAGCGTTGATCGTCTGCGGGGTCATTCCCCACTCGGCTTTGTCCACCGGCTTGCCGATGCGGTTCACGGCGCGGTTCCATTCGAACTTCGACGCGCGCTCGACGTTGCCGGCGAGGTCGCCCTCGCGGACCTGGAGCTTCGAGTAATCGCGCCACGTGGCGGGATAGCCGATCTTCACGCCGAACTTCGACAGCTTCTCGAGCGCGCGCGTCTTAGTCTCCGGCTGCATCCACGACACGTGCTCGATGCGCGCCTTCATCGCCGTCTTCAGATCGGCGACGAGGCCCTCCATCTTGGCCTTCGACTCCGGCGGAAAGTACTCGGCGACGTACGTCCGTCCGATCGCCTCGCCCATCTCACGCTCGGCCGCCTCGACCGCGCGCTTCCAGCGGGGACGCTGCTCCTGCGCGCCGTTGAGAAACTTCGAGCGGAACTCCCACTGCGTGTCGACGAAGCGCTTCGAAAGAATCGGCGCCGCATCGTCGGTGATGTGGAACGCTTCCCACGCCTGCAGCGTGGCGACGGGCGCATCGGCGAAAACTTTCGCGATCTTCGGCATGGCGGTGTTCTGCCGGACGACGGCGCGATCCGCCTTCTCGATGCCCGCGGACTTCAGGTAAAGCGCCCACGGAAATCCCGGCGCGCTCTTCTCGAGGTCCACGATCGTCGTCGGGTTGTAGGTCTTGTCGCGATCGCGATTCTCGGCGCGATTCCAGTGCGCCTCGGCGATCTTCGTCTCCAGCGCCACGACATCGGCCGCGTTCTTCTCCGGCTCATCCCAGCCGGCCAGCTTCAGCATGTCGGCGATGTACTGCTGATAGCGCTCGCGCTGCGGCTTGAAGTTGTCGCTCAGGTAGTAGTCGCGATCCGGCAGCCCGAGGCCCGCCTGGCTGAGATAGAGCGAGTAGTGATCGGGCTGCTTCTGATCGTCGGTGACGAATGCGCCGACGAACGCGCTGCCGAAGGTGGAGCTCGAGCGCCCCATGACCGCGGCCATGTCGTCGCGCGTCTTCGCCTTCTTCACCGCATCGAGCAGCGGCTCGATCGGCTTCGCATCGAGCTTCTCGACGGTCGCCTCGTCGAGGAAGGTGCGATAGACCATCGCCACCTTCGCCTCGTCCGAACCGGGCTTCAGATTCTTGTCGGCAGCCCAGCGGTCGAGGATGGCGCGCACGCGAACCTCGGAAAGATCGGCCAGGATCGCGAACGACCCCCAGCTGGTCTTGTCGGCCGGGATCTGCGTCGCGGAGGCCCACTTGCCGTCGACGAAACGGAAGAAGTCGTCGCCCGGCTTGACCGTGCGATCCATCGCGTCGAGGTCGACACCCCACGTGCCGTAGTGCGGCGCGGTCGTCGGGGCCGGCTTCGCGTCGGCGGCGTATGCGGCCGTGGAAAGGAGAGAGAGGGCAAGGGAAATCGCGGTTGCGAAGTGTTTCATTTGTGCGGGAAAGAATAGCGTTCCCCTCGCGAATTATTCGCCGCGACGTGTGAACGAACGGTCACGGCCCGAAATGTCCCCTTCCCGTCCTCAACCGCGCAACACACCCACCTATCATCATCACAGGAGGAATTCATGCTCGACCCGAATCTGGTCCCCGTCACCGAATCCGCTCTGCTCGTCATCGACGCGCAGGACTCGTTCAAGGCCACCGCGAAGTGGGAGCGGCGCAACAATCCCGATTTCGAGAAGAACGTCGCCGCGCTCATCGACGCCTACCGCGACGCGAAACTGCCGGTCATCTTTTTCCTGCACACCGACCAGGACGAAGGCTTCAACACCGACAGCCCTTTCTTCAAGCTGATGGACTTCATCACGCCGCGCGCGGACGAGCCGGTGTTCATCAAGTCGACGCGCAACTGCTTCACCAGCACGCCGCTGCAGCCGCATCTGCTCGGACTCGGCGTGCGGCGCATCACGATCGCCGGCATCCAGATGGAGCAGTGCTGCGAGACGACCGCGCGCGTCGGCGCGGACCTCGGCTACGCCGTCGATTTCGTCATCGAGGCGACGATGACGTTCCCGATCCCGAACTGGGACAAGCCAGGCGAAGAGCTCGGCGTCGATGCCATCAGGGAGCGGACCGAGTACGCGCTGCGGCGCCGTTTCGCCCGAATCGCGACGGTCGATCTCATTACGGCTGAGATGAATAAGGAGGCGGTAGTTAATGTTATTTGAGCATTCATGAAAACTAAATTCGCTGCGCTCGTCTTCGCTGGAGTTGTGTCTGCCGCCCCGCTCGGTGCCGCCCCGCTGAATGTCAACGGCATCGAACGGCTGAGTTACGCCTGGCGTCTGAAGGGCGGCCTCTCGTGGGTCGCACGCCTGGCGTTCCCATCGTCGGGGCGCGGCACACTCGAGACGCGCGAAGCGGGCACCGTCCACTCGCAGCTGACCATCCAGGGGAAAGAGTCGAGCTCGTTCTACCTCTACGAGTCGTCGATGCTGCCGGAAGGGACGAGGACGCTTTCGAGTCGCAATGCCTATTCGTTCGGCAGCGACACGCGCGACGAACGGGTGTCGTTCGATCCCGCGAAGCAGGTCGCGCAGGTGCAGAAGATGACGAGCGACGGCAACGAGACCAAGCTGAAGAAGCTCGAGTCCGCCGCGCCGCAGGACGTGCTGACGTCGATCTATTACCTTCGCCAGCACGCCGACGAGATCCGCACGCCGAAGAAGGCGGAGATCTTCTCCGGCGCCAGCGGCTACGACGTGATCTACGTCCCGAAGCCGGCGATGACGATGCGCGTCAGCGGATCGGATGTCCGCGTCCGTCCCTTCACCATCAAGGCGGTCGACACCGACAAGGCGAAGATCGGCGAAGTGCGCGTGTGGCTCACCGACGACGCGCGCCGCGTCCCGGTACGGATCGACATCGATCAGAAGTACGCGACGCTGAAGTTGGAGTTGGATTAGGCCGCCCTTCATTGCCGTCATCCCGAGCTTGTCGAGGGACCTGAGGTGAGGTGGCGCGCTAGTGTCCTTCCCTGCGCCTTCCTCCCGCCCAGGTCCTTCAACAAGCTTCTAAGAAACTCCCTGCGTTCATGCGGGATTTTCGCTCGTCACCCAAGCCCCTCATCCGCCTGCGGCACCTTCTCCCCGCTCACCGCGGGGAGAAGGGCAACAGAGCAAGTGCCTCGCGAGAATCTGGTTTGTTGCCCCTCGCCCCGCAGCTGTACAGCCCTGTGAGATCGTGAACACCTGTCCGAGGACATCGTGAACACCTGCCACTCTGAGGGGTGGGAGGGTGGAGCGATGCCATGGAAGGAGAAGACGGTGATGACACAGAAG
>Ga0070682_100000035_pt1 | contig 150016 bp, 154 predicted proteins | sample KBSC63LmetaG_FD_64668 | JGI IMG/M metagenome (GOLD analysis project Ga0070682, IMG submission 64668) | Corn rhizosphere microbial communities from Kellogg Biological Station, Michigan, USA - KBS C6-3L metaG | ecosystem: Host-associated > Plants > Roots > Rhizosphere | place: USA: Michigan...
TTGTTGCCCCTCGCCCCGCGATGAGCGGGGAGAGGGTGCCGCAGGCGGGTGAGGGGCCGTGCCACGAGCGACGCTCGTCCCTCAGGCAAGGTTTCTTGCCCTCAGTCGCGCCGCTCGCGCTCATTCTCTTCGTGGCCTACGCCTGCGCGACCACCACCACGCCGCCCGCCACGACACAGCAGCCGGAGAGGATGCACGGCATCGCGAGCTGGTACGGACAGGAGTTCGCCGGCCGCACGACGGCGAACGGCGAGATCTTCGATCCGCTGCTGCTCACGGCGGCGCATCGCACGCTGCCGTTCGGCACGATCCTCGACGTGAAGAGCTCATTGAGCGGCAAAGTCGTGCGCGTGCGGGTCAACGACCGCGGGCCGTTCGTCGGCAATCGGATGATCGATCTGTCGTACGCCGCCGCGCAGCAGATCGGGCTCGTCGAACCGGGATCGGGCGAGGTCGATCTCGTCATCGTGCAGATCGGAAAAGGCGATCGCGAGCCGCCCGCGCCGTACGTCGTGACGGTGCCGCCATCGCCCAAAGGAACGCTCACCGACCGCGAGCCGCCGCCCATCGAGATCGCGCCTCCGCCCCCGCCGCCACCCGTTCAAGCGCCAACGCCTGAGCCGGTGAAGCCGGTCGTCGTCGAGAACATCCAGGTCGAGACGATTCAGGCTCCGAAGCCTGCACCGCCGCCGCCCGCGCCCGCGCCGGTTTCGACGCAGCGCGGCTACAGCGTGCAGGTCGGCGCGTTCGCCATCGAGGCCAATGCGAAGGAGCTGCTGCAGCGGCTCACGAAGCTCGGCGAGCAGGCACACATCGACAGCGGGAAGCTCTACCTGGTGCGCATTGGCCCGTTCCCGTCGAGGGAACAGGCCATCAAGACGCGCGAACGGTTGGAAGCGAGCGGGCTGAGCGCGATTATCGTGGGGAACTGACTACAGCAGTTCGCTGCTCGCGAAGAAGAACGCGATCTCGATCGCTGCGTTCTCATCCGAGTCGCTGCCGTGAATCGCGTTCTGCTCGATCGACTCGCCGAAGTCCTTGCGGATCGTGCCGGCATCGGCCTTCGCCGGATCGGTCGCGCCCATGACTCCGCGCAGATGCGCCACGGCGTTGTCACGCTCGAGCGCGGCGACGAAGACCGGCCCCGACATCATGTAGTCGACGAGCGAGTTGTAGAACGGCCGTTCCTTGTGCACCGCGTAAAAGCCCTCGGCCTGCCCACGCGAGAGGCTCACTTTTTTCAGCCCGAGGATCTTGAATCCCTCGGCCTCGAGGCGGCTGAGGATCTTCCCGGAGTTTCCCTTCCGGACCGAGTCCGGTTTGACGATTGTGAATGTGCGGTTCGACATAGGCGGCGGATGATAACTCATCCCCGATTCTCAATGAGCCGCGTCGGCGTGCGAGCTCGAAGTCGCGGCCAGCATCGGTACCGGAACCGCGCCGGCCACTTCGTCGTAGTCGACCGGCAGGAAGAGCGTGAAGCACGATCCTTCGCCGGGTGTCGACTGCACTTCGATCGTGCCGTGGTGCAGCTCGACGAAGTTGCGGGTGAGCGAAAGGCCGAGGCCTGTGCCGCCGCGGCGGGCGCGGCGGCCGTGCTCGGTCTGGTAGAACTCGTCGAAGATCCGTTCGAGCTCGTCGGAAGAGATGCCGATGCCCTGATCGGCGACGTCGATGCGCACGGCGCGGACGGCGATCGGCGACGACTCCTTCGCGATGTTGTGCACGTCAACCCGCACCGGCCCGCCCTTCGGCGAGAACTTCACGGCATTCGACAAGAGATTGAAGAGGATCTGCTTCAGCCGGCCTTCGTCGAGCCGGACGTGCGGCACCTCGGGATCGATGGTGGATGTGATGCGGACGTTGGCCTCGGCCGCGAAGCCTTTCATCACCCGCTCGACCGCGGCGATCGTGTCGCGGAGATCGAAGACGTCGGCGCGTAGCTCCATCTTGCCCGCTTCGATCTTCGAGAGGTCGAGGATGTCGTTGATCAGCTCGAGCAGGTGATTGCCCGCGGAGTGGATGTTCTCGAGGAACTTGTAGAGCCGGGTCGAGATCACTTCGCGTGTGGAGTCGAGCAGCACGCTGGAGAAACCGATGATCGAGTTCAGCGGCGTCCGCAGCTCGTGCGACATGTTGGCGAGGAACTGATTCTTCGAACGGTCTGCTGCCATGAGCCGGAGGTTCGTCTCGCGCAGCTCGTTCGTCCGCTCCATCACGCGCTGTTCGAGCGCATACGTCAGGCCTTCGAGATCCTTGTAGAGATGCGCGTTCTCGATCGCCACGGCGGCCTGGTTCGCGATCGCCGTCAGCAGGATCACGTCGTCCTGCGTGAACGCGCTCTTCTTCACCGACTCGATGGAGATGACGCCGATCACGCGGTCGCGGACGATCATCGGCACGCCGAGCCACGACTCGGTCGGCTTCGTATCCGCCACTGCCTTCACGCCGAAGCGCGCCTCGTCCGCGACGCTGCCGATGAGGAGCGGCTGATGATGCCGGACGACCCAGGAGTTCAAGCCCTCGCCGACCGGGATGCGGTCTTTCGCCAGGAAAGTCTCGTCGCGGACGTCGAGCTCGAACGACAGCTCGTTCGTCGATTCATCGAGCAGCGCGATGCTGAACAGCGAGCAGTCGACGATCTTCTTGCACTCGCTGTAGATCGCCATCAGCAGCTGATCGGTGGTGAAGCGGAGGGAGATCGTCTTGCCGATGTTCGTCAGCGACGCGAGGCGCTGGAGCAGTTGCACGCTCTGGCTGCGCGTCTTCGCCAGGTTGCGGGCCACGAGGTTCGCGACGGTGCCGGTGAACGCGAGCGCGGCGACGGTGCCCCAGCCCATCGGCCCGTACGCGAGCGCGAGGGCAACCGAGTACGGCAGCGCGACGAGGTAGATCGAGCAATCGATGAGGTCGAGCCGCAGGACCTCCTTGACCGAGTAGCCGTACGCGCGCGCCGGCATGAACATCATGATGTTGTTCGTGACGATGAGCGCGACGCCGCCGATGGCCACCTTCAGCGCCGCGGCGGGACTGGCGTGCACGACCGGCATTTCGCCGCCGAGTCGTTCATACAGCATCGCGGCAGCGAGTACCGGAACGCCGTAAGTCGGAAACTGTCCGGCCAGCGCCTTCACGTATTCGGTGAACGGATCGCGCGTGTCGGTCTTGATCGGGCCGAGCTGCTGCACGGCGAGGATGCGCGCGATGATGGCGACCGTGACGGCGAGCCACGAGGTGAGGACGGGCCCGAGGAGCGGATAGAACGCGATGCAGACGGTGGTCAGGAGCGAGACGTAGATCTGCTCGGTGAGCTCGAACTTCAACAGCGCGACGATCATCGAGAAGACGATGAAGATCCCGAGGAGGATCACGGCGTGGGAGCCGAGCGCGCGGATGATGGCTGCCGTTTGCGACCGGCGTTCCAGCGCCACGTAGATCATGGCCACCAGACCGGCGAACCCCTGAAGCAGGAAAATCGTTATGACGTTGCGACGTCGGGCCGACTCAGTGGACGTTGCTGAGGGCATGGGGTTTACAAATGCTACACCCTTCAGAGGGGAGTGACGATCAGGCCGCCTTCGCCATGAGTCAGCAGAACATCGCGAAAATCGGCCGTTTTTTCGATCTCCACGCCATGCGCGACGACGCAGCGCTCGAGCGTGACGCCTTCCGCGATGCGGCAGTCGTCCCACACCGCACTGTCGCTCACGCGTCCTTCGATGACGCTCCGTGCGCCGATCGATGAGCGTGCGATCGTGCCGCGGATCGTCGCGCTTTCGTCCACGATCGAATCGCCTTCGATGCGTGAATCGCGCGCCAGCGGAACTGAGCCGGCGATCATCAGCTCGCGGATCGCCGAGCCGGCGGTGACGAGGCGACGCGGCGTGCCGATGTCGAACCAGAGACCGTCGTCGACGACGCCTGCGAGCGTCTCGGTTCCGAGCAGCGGTTGATACACCGCGTCGACGATTCCGAAAAATTCTTTCGCGGGGAGATGTTGAAAGACGCGCGAGCTGATGAGGTGCGAGCCGGAGAACATCAGCGGTTCTCCATGCCCGTTGCCGAAGCCGGTGACGAGACCGTCATCGAAGTAGACGGCCGTGAACTTGTCGCCCTCCGGCGGATGCCGCAGCGTGAGCGCGGCGAGTGAATCGCGTTGTTGCCGCGCTTTGCGCAGGTCGTCGTAGCGCGGGAACTGGATCGTATCGGCGTTGACGAGGAAGAACGCGTCGCTCTCCTCGAGGAAGTGCCGCACGCGCCGGATCCCGCCTCCCGTCCCGAGGATCTCGCGCTCGAGCGAGAACTCGAAGCGGCAGTCGTACTCCAACGTGAGGAACTCGACGATGGCGTCGGGAAGGTGATGGAGGTTGACGATGATGTCGTCGATTCCGCCGGCGAGAAACGCCTCGACCGCATACGAGATCAGCGGCCGGTTGCAGACCGGCACCATCGGCTTCGGGAGCGTGTTGGTGATGGGTCGGAGTCGCGTGCCGAGGCCGGCCGCGAGGATCATCGACCTCATAACGCGTCCGGAGAAAACACCATGTTCTCCGGCAGGTCGGCGCGCGTTCTGCGCGCCTGCCGGTAAAGGTCGGCGTAGGACTGACGGATCCCCTGATCGACGTTCATGCCGAGATCCGCGGCTACGGAGCGGATGACCTCCATCGCTCCTTCGATCTCGAAGTAATCACCGATCGGCGTCCGGTCGAGGACCACTTCGACGTCGCGGATGCGCCACACCTCGCGGAACTTCTGATAGCGGAACGTCGGCTTGAAGCCGAGGGAGTCGAAGAGCTGGATGGCGAGCTCGAACGATTCGACGCCGGTCTGCACTTCCTCGCGCGCCTTCACGCCGCTCTCGAACGACATCGGTCCCTTGTACGTCGCGATCGCGTAGCGCCCGAACTTCCGCACGCGCAGCAACGACCCGCGCGTCCGCAGCTCGCCCCGCCGGTCGAGCACGATGTTGTCCTCGAACGTCTCGGGATAGAGCCGCGTCGCGCCGAGATCGGTCAGCTTGCGAACCAGCTCCGCGCGATCGCGCAGGGGGAATTTGATTTCGATCTCGGTGGCCATTAGTTGGGTTGCTGAGTTACTGGGTTGCTTGGTTGCTTGGTGTTACTTAGCAACTAAGCAACCTAGCAACCCAGTAACTACTTTCGAAGTACCTCAACCCCAGGAAGAGATGCGCCCGAAATGAACTCCAACGACGCTCCCCCGCCCGTCGAAATATGGCTGATCTTCGAGGCGAATCCCGACGCCTTCACGGCTTCGACCGACTCGCCGCCGCCGACTACGGTGATCGCATGGGCTTCGGCGACGGCGCGGGCCATGGCCATCGTGCCTTTTGCGAAGGCGGGGTTTTCGAAGACGCCCATCGGGCCATTCCAGAAGACGACGCGGGCGGTGCGCAGTTTTTCGGTGTAGAGCTCGATCGTGCGCGGACCGATGTCGAACGCCTTCTGCTCCGGCGTCAGGCCGTGCTCGACGTCGACGGTCTCGATCACTTTCGGGTTCGCGAGGTCGTCGCCGCTGATGAGATCGACCGGCAGCACGACGCTCGAGCCTTGCAGGATGCGCGTCGCGACTTCGATCGAGTCTTTGTCGACGAGCGAGCCGCCCATCCCGATCCCTTTCGCCGCGAGGAACGTGTTGGCCATGCCGCCGCCGATCAGGGCGGTGTCGGCGAGCTTCACGAGCGCTTCGAGCGGCTCGATTTTTCCGGCGATCTTCGCGCCGCCGAGGAGCGCGACGAACGGGCGCTCGGTGACGTGCGTGACTTTCTGCAGGAACTCGAGCTCGCGCGCGAGCAGCAGGCCGCCGGCGGTGTGGTCGGTCGGGAAGAGTCGCGGCAATGCGTCGATCGACGCATGCGCGCGATGGCATGCGCCGAACGCGTCATTGACGTAGACGTCGGCCAGCTTGCGCAGCTCCGCGGCGAAGGCGGGGTCGTTCTTTTCCTCCTCCGCGTGGAAGCGGAGATTCTCGAGCAGCAGCACTTCGCCAGGCTGCAACGGCTGTTGCGCTTCGTCGCCGACGCAGTCATCCGCCCACTTCACGTCGCGCCCGAGCAGCTCCGCGAGCTTTTCGCGGATCGGCGCGAGCGAGTACTTCGGCTTCCGCTCGCCCTTCGGACGTCCGAGGTGCGAGGCGATGACGATTGCGGCATTCGCGTCGAGGAGGCGCCGCAACGTCGGTAGCGTCTCCTCGATCCGCGTGGCGTCCGTGATGCGTGTGCCGTCGAGCGGCACGTTGTAATCGACGCGGTAGAAAACCTTCGCGCCGTCGAGCGGAAGCTGGTCGATCGTGCGGATCTCGATCATGCGTGCTGCAACGTCTCTTTCTTCACCTTCGCCACGTGCGCGATGAGGTCGAGGATGCGATTCGAGTATCCCCACTCGTTGTCGTACCACGCCAGGATCTTGTGCATGTGCGGATCGACGGAGCGGGTGAACGTCGTGTCGACGATCGACGAATGCGCGTCGTTGTTGAAGTCGATCGACACGAGCTGCTCGTCGGAGTAATTGAGGATCCCTTTCAGCTCGCCGTTCGACGCGTCGCGGATCGCCTGGTTGATCTCCTCCGCGCTCGTCGGCTTTTCGCTGTGGAACGTCAGGTCGACGAGCGATACGTTCGGCGTCGGCACGCGGACGGAGATGCCGTCGAACTTCCCCTTCAGCTCCGGCATCACGAGGCCGACCGCTTTCGCGGCGCCGGTCGTGGTCGGGATCATCGACAGTGCGGCGGCGCGTCCGCGGCGGATGTCCTTGTGAGGCAGGTCGAGGATCTCCTGATCGTTCGTGTACGAATGCACGGTGGTCATCATCCCCATCGTGATGCCGAACTTCGCGTGCAGCACTTTCGCCACCGGCGCGAGGCAGTTCGTCGTGCACGAGGCGTTGGAGATGATCTTGTGCTTCGAGGCGTCGTAATCGCCGTCGTTGACTCCCATGCAGAACGTGGCGTCGGCGTCCTTCGACGGCGCGGAGATGATGACGGTCTCGACGCTCTTCTTCAGATGACGCGAGGCCTTGTCCTTCGTGGTGAAGCGACCCGACGATTCGACGACGATCTCGACGCCGAGGTCGGACCACGGGATGTCGTTCGGATCGGGTGATGCAAAGACGCGCATTTCGCGGCCGTCGATGGAGATGCCGTTCGCAGTGGCCTTGATCTCGTTGGGGATTGTTCCGTGGACGGAGTCGTACTTCAGGAGATAAGCCAGCGTCGCGGCGTCCGTGAGGTCGTTGACGGCGACGAATTCGATTTCGTGTTTCGTTTCCAAAGCCGCGCGCACTACGTTGCGGCCGATACGGCCGAAGCCGTTTACACCCACCTTGACCATGACAGAAATCCTCCAGAAACCAGGCGCGTAGTATAACGATCGGCGATGACCGTCGAGCCGATCCGCTGGACTGATAACACGCTGCACCTTCTGGACCAGAGACTGCTCCCGCGCGACGTGGTTTGGGTCGAATGCCGCGATGCGCATTCAGTCGCCGTGGCCATCCGCGACATGATCGTGCGCGGTGCTCCGGCCATCGGAGTCGCGGCCGCGTTCGGCATCGCGATGGCTGATGATGTCGAGGCCGCCGCGGAAGAGCTTCGCGCCGCGCGTCCGACCGCCGTGAACCTCGGCTGGGCGGTCGACCGGATGCTGAAGGCGCACAAACGCAGAGCCAATCTCGTCGCCGAGGCCGAATCGATGTTCACCGAGGACGTCGAGGCGAACAAACGGATCGGCCGCTTCGGCGCCGAGCTCCTCGGCAACGAGGCGACCGTGCTCACGCACTGCAACGCCGGCGCGCTGGCGACGGCGGGCTACGGCACGGCCCTCGGCGTGGTCCGCGCGGCTGTCGAAGGCGGCAAGCGGATCGCTGTCTTCGCCGACGAGACGCGGCCTTATCTCCAGGGCGCGCGTCTCACCGCGTGGGAGCTGCAGCAGGACGGGATCGACGTCACGCTGATCACCGACAACATGTCCGGCCATTTCTTTCAGAAGAAGACGTTCGACGCCGTCGTCGTCGGCGCCGATCGCATCGCCGCGAACGGCGACACGGCGAACAAGATCGGGACGTACACGGTGGCGGTGCTGGCGAACGCGCACGGCGTGCCGTTCTACATCGCCGCGCCGGTGTCGACGATCGACGCGAACTGCCCGAGCGGCGAGTCGATTCCGATCGAGGAACGGAGCGCGGCGGAAGTGACGTCGATCGGCGGCACGCAGATCGCGCCGGAGGGGATTCACGTGCGGCATCCGGCGTTCGACGTCACGCCGGCGCGGCTCATCACCGCCATCATCACCGACCGCGGCGTGCTCTGGCCGCCGTTCGAGGAGTCGATACGAAATACATTGCGAGATTGATCGCCGCGTTCTGGTTCGGCGGCGGAGTCTTTCTGATCATCGCCGCGTCGGCCGCGTTTCGCGCCGCGGGAAGTCCAACGGATGCCGGGAACGTGGTCGGCGCACTGCTGACGCGCTGGCACTACATCGCGCTCGGCGCGCCGCTGCTGCTGCTCGCGATCGAGTGGCGCCGGATGCGGACCGCGGTGATCGTGCTCGTGTTCATGGCGATCCTCTTCGCCGCGGTCGAGTCGCTGGTCGACATCCGCATTCACGCGATGCGAGTGTCCGGCGATCGCCGCTTTTTCGGGATGCTGCACGGCATCTCGTCGCTGCTGCTTCTCGGGCAGGTGCTCGTCGCGGCGGGAGCGGTGGCGGCGATCGAGACAGCGGACAGCAGACAGCAGACAGCAGACTGAGAACGGGTTTGGTCTGCTGTCTGCTCGCTGCTGTCTGATCAGGCGATCGTGTTCCCGTCGATGTCGAGCTCGTGAATCGGATACCCGAGCGTACCGAGCGGCTCGCGGACCTGCTTCGCGTTGCCGACGATCACGATGAGCGCGCGGTCGGGATCGATGTACTTCTTCGCCACGCTCTCCGCATCGTCCTTCGACACCGCGCCGATGCTCTCCCGGTAATGCTCGAAGTAATCCTCGGGCAATCCGTACAGCTCGATGTCGAGCAGCCGTCCGGCGATGTCGCTGGCGCTCTGCACGGTCGCGGGGAAGACGCCCATCAGGTAGCTCTTCGTGTCGTTCAGCTCGCGGTCTTCGACGTCGCCGGTGCGGATGCGCCGCAGCTCGGCGAGCACTTCCTGAACTGACTCGGTCGTGACCTCGTTGCGCACCGGTGCGGCGACGACGAACGGTCCGGCGTTGCGGCGGAACGCGAACACTGAGCGCGCGCCGTACGTGTAGCCGTGACGCTCGCGGAGATTGAGGTTGATGCGCGAATTGAAGATGCCGCCGAGGAGCGCGTTCATCACCGAGAGCGGAAAGTAGTCGGCCGAGGCGCGCGACACGCCGGCGTGACCGATGCGGATCTCCGACTGCACGGCGGTCGGGCGATCGATGAGATAGATCCGATTCGCGTCGAGCGTCTGCGCCGCGATCGATGGCCGTGGCGGCTCGGAGCCGCGCTCCCATTTTCCGAGCGCGTCCTCGACGAGCTTGATCGCCTCTGCCGGATCGACGTCACCACTGACGACCACCGAGGTGTTGTTCGGGACGTAATGCTGTGTGTAGAAACGGCGGACGTCGTCGAGCGTGATGTTGGCGATCGATTCCGCGGTGCCGACCATCGGTATGCCGTACGGCCCCTTGCCGAAGAGCAATCCCGAGAAGCGCTTGGCGGCAATGGCCGACGGCTCGTCGCGCTGCTGCAGGAGGTCGGTGATCCGCTCCGTGCGCACGCGCTCGAGCGCTTCAGCGGGCAGCGTGGCCCGCGAAATGATGTCGGAGAACATGTCGACCGCTTCGTGTGCGTAGCGCGCGAGGATGTCGAGCGAGATGTACGACGCGTCCCAATCGGCGCCGGTGCCGAGCGTGCCGCCGAGGAGTCCGATGTCTTCCGTGAGCCGGATGCCGTCGCGCGAGCCGGCCCCTTCATCGAGCAGATCGGCCGTGAGCGACGCCAGTCCGGCGACCTCGGGGACGTCGTGATCGGAGCCCGAGCGGACGAGTGCCCTCATCGAGACGAGCGGCGCGTTGTGGTTCTGCGCAACGAGCACGCGCAGGCCGTTGGCCAGCGTCGCGCGCGTGACGTGCGGGAAGTGATACGGGCGGGGCGGGCCGGGCTGGGGGGCTTGGGTGCGGTCGATCATTTTTCAGTTCATTCCGAGCGTAGCGAGGAATCAACGACGGCGCCGCGCCGCGAGTGCCACGTGCGTCGCTCGTGGGTCGTGTGTTCGCGGCGCCGTCGTTGATCCTTCGTGGCTTCGCTCCTCAGGATAAATTCATTGGTACGAACAGGCTGGTGGCGCGATTTTCGGGGACGAGGTATTCCGCCGCGACTCTGGCGAGATCGCCGGCGGTGGCGTTCGCGTACGGCTCGAGCCAGGTGTTCACGACCTCGGCATCGCCGAAGAACGTGGTGAACATCCCGATGATGTCGGCGCGCTCGTCGTAGTTCTCGACGTGATGCGCGTGCTCGATCTCGGCGCGGTTGCGGGCGCGCCGCAGCTCGTCCTCGGTGATGCCGTTGGTGGCGATCTTCGCGATCTCTTCGTCGATCGTCTGCTCGATGGTCTCGATCGAAACGCCTTCCCGTGCGGTGGCCTGCAGCATCAGAATGCCGCTCGCTTCGGTTGGCAGAATGTACGCGGCGACGTCCTGCGCGATCTGCTTCTCGTGTACCAGCACGCGATCGAGGCGGCTCGCTTTGTCGGAGGCGAGCACGGTCGACAGCAGGTCGCCGTAGATCCAGTCGGGCGCGCCCATCTTCGGCAGGTGGTAGATGCGATAGAGCCGCGGCAGTTGCACCGGCGACTCGAACACTTCGCGGCGCTCACCCGTTTGCGGCTTGCGCACCAGGTCGAACTCCGGGAACTCGCCGCCCGGCGCGATGCCGCCGAAGTAATCCTCGACCAGCTTCTTCGCTTCGTCGGGAACGAAATCGCCGACGAGCGTCAGCGTGCAGTTGTCGGGGCGGTACCAGGTGCCGAAGAAATTGCGCACGTCATCGAGTGATGCCGCGCCGAGGTCTTCCATCGAGCCGATCGTCGGCCAGTGGTACGAGTAGTCGGGATCGTAGGCGAGATTCAGCAGGCGCTCGAACGACGTGCCGTACGGAACGTTGTCGTAATGCTGCCGGCGCTCTTCCTTCACCACTTCGCGCTGGATGTCGAACTTCTCCTGCGTCAGTGCCGGGAGGAAGAAACCCATCCGGTCCGACTCGAGCCAGAGGCCGAGTGCGAGGTAGTTGGAGGGGAGCGTCTCGAAGTAGTTCGTGCGATCGAACGAGGTCGTGCCGTTCAGCACGCCGCCGACCGACTGGATGTAACGAAAGTGTTCATTGTTGCCGACGTGCTCCGAGCCGGAGAAGAGCATGTGCTCGAACAGGTGCGCGAATCCGGTCCGTCCGGGGTGCTCGTTCTTCGATCCGACGTGGTACCAGAGATTGACGGCGACGAGGGGTGCTGAGTGGTCTTCGTTGAGGACGACGCGTAAACCGTTACCGAGCTCGTACTGCTCGAGGTTGAGCATAGGGGCGGGGTTTTATCACAACGATGAACGATGAACGATGAACGATGAACAATTTTGGGTTGGCGGGTTCATCGTTCATCGTTCATCGTTCATCGTTTATTCTTGCGCGACGTGCAGTCCCTTCCATTTCGCCATATCGCGGTCGAAGGCCCTATCGGAGTCGGCAAGACTTCGCTCGTCACGATGCTGGCCAAGCGCTTCCGGGGGACGAAAATCCTCGAGGATGCCGACAATCCGTTCCTCGATGATTTCTACAAAGACAAGCGCGGCGCGGCGTTCCGGACGCAGCTCTTTTTCCTGCTCTCGCGCTTCGATCAGCAGAAGGCGATCGCGCAGCGCGACCTCTTCACCGAGCTGATCCTCGCCGATTATTCGTTCCCCAAGGACAAGATCTTCGCGTATCTCACGCTCGAGGATTCCGAGCTGATGATTTACAACCGGCTCTACGATCTTCTTTACGAGTCGGTGCCGAAACCGGACCTCGTCATCTACCTCCAGGGCAACCTTGATACACTGCTCAAGCGCATCAAAAAGCGCGGCAGGGCTTACGAAAAGTCGATTTCGCCCCAGTATTTGCAGGAGATCAGCGAGGCGTACTCACACTACTTTTACCGGTACGACGAGACGCCGTTGCTGGTCGTGAATACGAACGAGATCGATTTCGTCGCCAGGCCAGAGCATTTCGATCAGCTCGTCGAGCAGGTTCGAAATGCGCAGAAGGGAACGCAGTACTACGTACCGCTCGGATCCTGAGTAAACGGACCGGGACGGGAGGGAAAAATGACTGCCAAAGTGACCGTCCCCGCGGTTCGCGCGATGAAGAGCACGCAGCGAATCGGCATGATCACCGCCTACGACTTCCCGAGTGCCAAGCTGGCGGATGCTGCCGGCTCCGACATCATTCTCGTCGGCGATTCGCTCGGCATGGTGATCCTCGGCTACCCCGACACGCTGAGCGTCACCGTCGACGACATGCTCCACCACACGCGGGCCGTTGTACGCGGCGCGACGCGGGCGCTGATCGTCGGCGACATGCCGTATCTCTCGTACCACGTCTCCGTCGAGGAGTCGGTCCGTAACGCCGGACGCTTCATCCAGTCGGGCGCGCATGCGGTGAAGATCGAGGGGGGCAAGCCGTCGCGCATTCGCGTGATCGAGGCGGTGCTCGACGCCGAGATCCCGGTGATGGGACATATCGGCCTCACTCCGCAGTCGGTGAACGCGTTCGGCGGATTCAAGGTGCAGGGGAAGGGCGCGGACGACGCGCGGCGGCTCGTCGATGAAGCGCTGGCGCTCGAACAGGCCGGCTGTTTCTCGCTCGTGCTCGAGTGCGTGCCGTCGGAGCTCGCGTCGCTGATCACGGAGCGGATCTCGATCCCCACGATCGGCATCGGCGCCGGCATCCACTGCGACGGCCAGGTCCTCGTCTACCACGACCTCCTCGGGCTGTACGACGGACACAAGCCGAAGTTCGTGCGGCGCTACGCGCAGATCGGCAACGACATCCAGGCCGCGATCGAGCACTACCTCGCCGACATCCGCGACGGCAGCTTCCCGAATGACGAGACCGAAGCCTTCCACGCCACGCTCGATGACGAGCTGCGGACGTTGTACGGCGGCGGCGTAGTCATCGAAATGCCGCAAGTGAAGTGATGCAGGTCGCGACGACGATTGCTGAAGTTCGCAATGCCGTTGCCGCGGCGCGCGCTCACGGGAGAACGATCGGCTTCGTGCCGACGATGGGCTTTCTGCACGAGGGCCATCTCTCGCTGATCGATGTCGCGCGCAAGGCGGGCGCTGACTTCATCGTCGTCTCGATCTTCGTCAATCCGACGCAGTTCGGACCGAACGAGGATCTTTCGCGCTATCCGCGAAATGAAGCGGGCGACAAGGAACTGCTCGAAGGTAAAGATGTTGACCTTCTCTTCCTGCCGCCGGTGGAGGTGATGTATCCGCCCGGATCGCAGACGACGGTGCGCGTCGATGGAGTGTCACGCCCGCTCGAAGGAGAGCGGAGGCCGGGACACTTCGACGGCGTGGCGACGGTCGTGCTGAAGCTCTTCAACATCGTGCAGGCGGACGTCGCAGCGTTCGGCCGGAAGGACGCGCAGCAATGCGCGGTGATCGAGCGGATGGTGCGCGATCTCGACGTGCCGGTGCGCCTGCTGTTCGGCGAGACGGTGCGCGAAAGCGACGGGCTGGCGATGTCGTCGCGGAACAGCTACCTGTCGCCGGAGGAGCGGGCCATTGCATCAGTGCTGCATCGCGCGCTGCGGGCGGGAGAAGAGGCGCTGTTGCACGACGTCGAGGATGTCGCGAGCGTCGAGAAACTGATGCACCGCGTTTGCGAAGGGATCGACGTCGATTACCTCGTGCTCGTCGATCCCGAGACGTTCGAACGGCCGGCCGATTTCGATCGCGATCTGCTCGTCGCCGGCGCGATCCGTATCGGGAAAACGCGGCTCATCGATAACATTCGTGTTGCGAGGCGTGACATCCCGCACACGAAGGTCCCCACGCTGTCATCCTGAGCCGCGTAGACGGCGAAGGACCCGTAGCTTCAGGCGCAGCGGTTTCAGGATACGGATCCTTCGCCGTCTGCGCGGCTCAGGATGACACCGAGGCGTTGGTGACGCCGCACTACAATCCTCACGTGATCCGCAACACCGCGGTCGCGCTCCTCTTCATCATCCTCAGCATCGCCATGACCTGGCCGCTGGCGCGCAACATGTCGCGCGCGGTCTCGGACTGGGGCGATCCGTACCTCAACGCCTGCTACCTCGATTGGGACGTCTACGCCGCGACGCATGTCGGTGCGCACCTCTTCGATGCGCCGGTTTTCTATCCAAATCACGACACGCTCGCGTTCTCCGAGCACCTGTGCGGCATCGCGATCTTCGCCGCGCCGCTGCGGTGGCTCGGCGCCGGTCCGATCACCGCCGCGAACATTCTCTGGATCCTCGGCTTCGCGTTCACCGGCTTCGGCACTTACATACTCGGGCGCTCGATCACCGGCTCGACCGGCGCGGGAATCGTGGCCGGGATCTTCGCCGCGTTCGTGCCGTGGCGCTTCATGCAGCTGCCGCATCTGCAGATCGCGTGGGGCGGCTGGCTGCCGCTGATGGTCGCCGCGCTGCTCCACTTCGCGCGGGAGCGGACGTGGCGTAATGCCGCGTTGTTCGGCGCCGTCTTCTTCATGAACGGCTGGACGAACCTTCATTACTTCGTCTTCGGATCGCTGGCCATCGCGCTCGCGACGCCGATCGCGCTCCGCCGCGATGACCGCGCGTATCTGAAGATCGCCGCGTCGACGCTCGTCGCGGTGGCGATGCTCCTGCCGTTCCTGCTGCCGTATCGCAGGGCAATGGAGCGCTATCACATGCGCGGCGACATCGGCGAGACGCGGCACTACTCCGCCGTCGCGGGCGACTGGCTTTACGTCACGGAGCGGAATCGTTTCTACGCGCCGATGCAGACGAGCGACGGCCCGGCGGAAGCGGAGCGGAAGCTGTTCCCGGGATACCTCGGCGTCATGCTCGCGATGGTGGGAGTCGCATTCGGACGACAGGCGAGGGCGCCTGTCGCCACACAGATCGGCGTGTTGTGGACCGTCATCGGATTTCTCGGATCGCTCGGGCTCAACGGCTGGTTTCATTCGGCGCTCTTCAACGCCCTCGGCATTTTTCGCGGGATTCGCGTGCCTGCGCGATGGGCGGTGATTGCGTACTTCGGGATCGCCATCCTTGCGGCGATCGGAGCGAAGGTGTGTGGCGCAGACACTCCTGTCTGTGCCGTGCTCCTTGCCATCGCATTGCTCTTCGAGCTGCGCGCGGCGCCGATCCGCTGGTATCTCGCGCCGCGCGACACGCCTGCGGTCTACACCTGGCTGCGCACGGCGCCAATGCGGGGCGGCGTCGCGCATCTGCCGTTCGGCAACGAGAGCGACGAGTACCTGTACATGCTGCACGAGACGGCGCATCACCGGCCAATGCTCAACGGCTGGGGCTTCAATCCGCCGAGCACCGAGGGGATTGCGAAGCTCGCGCAACAGAACCCGATGCCGGACGCGCTGATGGACCGGCTCGAAGCATCGAAGTGCAGCCTGCTGATCCTGCATGCCGATCGCGCGATCGGCGGACGCGAGTTCGTGCAGCGCCAGGTCGCGCGCGGCCGGCTCGTGTTTCTACGCCGCTTCGATGACGGCATCCTCGGCGATTACGTCTATGCCGTTCGCAAAATGGAGCCGGATGCAAAGCCCGGCGTATTGCGCGAGCGGAACGAGATCCCGTTCGGCTATCTCGACTCGGTCAGCCCCGACGTGCGCGGCTGGGCGAGCGCTCCCGACGGCGTCGCGCGCGTCACGCTCTGGATCGACAACCACAGCATCGCCATTCCGGCGACGCTCGCGCCCGATCCGATCGTCATGCGGCACTTTCGAATGGATGCCGTGAGCTTCCGCGGCCGAGTCGACAAAGACACTGACCTCGAGGTCGAGATCATCAGCCGCAACGGCCATTCGACGCTGCTGCCGAACGTCAGTGTGTCCGCACGAAGTCGATGAAGCCGGCGTCGACGTTGACGCCGATCAGCTTCAGGTGCACCCGCTCGCCGATGTCCAGACCATCGAAGCCGTGCACGATCTTTCCTTCCACCGGAGGATGGAAGACGCGAGCCCACGTCCCCTTCGCTCCCGCGCCAGTGACGATGCCATCGAAGCGCTCGCCGACGCGGCTCTGCAGCAGGCAGGCCGCGGCTGACTTGCGGATCTTGCGCTCGACCTTGTTCGCCGCATCTTCCTGCGTCGTGCAGTGCTCGGCCAGCTCCGCCAGCTCGTCGTGCGTGTAGGCCGGCTTCTCCCCGTGCAGCACGCTCTTCACCAGGCGGTGCGTGATGAGATCGGGGAAGCGGCGGTTCGGCGCGGTGGAGTGCGAGTAGTCGCGCACCGCGAGACCGAAATGGCCGATCGGAGTCTCGCCCGGCATCTCGACGACATACTCGCCGGCGCCCATCGCCTTGACGATGGCCAGCGAGAGATCGGGAAAGCGCAGCGGATCGGCCTTGCGGCGGCGCACCAGGAACTCCGACAGCGCGACGGCATCGGGATCGGGCGGCAGCGAGTCGCCGAGCTCCGCGGCAATGGCCTCGATCCGGTCCCACCGCTCCGGCGAGCGGACCACGCGGCGGAGGCTCGGAGATTTGCTCGCCTCGAGGAAGCGCGCGGTGGCGCCGTTCGCGGCGATCATGAAGTCCTCGATCAGCATCCGGGCGTTGTTCCGCTTCTCCTGGCGAAGGTCAACCACTTGACCATTCTCTATGACCGCCTTCGCCTCGATCGTCTCCAGGTCGAGCGCGCCGTTCTCGTGCCGCAGCTCGCGCATCTTGTCGGCGACCGTGTCCTGCATCTTCAGGTTCTCGGCGAGCCCTTTGACGGCCTGCATCTTTTCCGGCATCTCGGCCTTGCCGTCCATCCATTCCGCGAGCGAGTTGTAGGCGAGCTTCGCCTTGTTGTGCACGAGGGCGCGATAGACCTCGCTCGCGATCACGGAGCCGTCGGCGGAGACGGTCATGTCGATCACCAGCGCGATCCGCTCCTGGTCTTCATTGAGCGAGGTCAGGCCGGTCGACAGCTTCTCCGGCAGCATCGGAAAAATCTGCGCCGCGGTGTAGACGGAGGTCGTGTTCTGCCGCGCGTGATCGTCGATCGGCGTTCCCTTTTTCACGAGCGCGTCGACGTCCGCGACGGCGACCATCGCCCGGATCTTGCCGCCGCCGAGGTCTTCGGCGACCGTGAGCTGATCGAGGTCGCGCGAGTCGTCGTTGTCGATCGAGCACCAGAGGAGCTTGCGCAGGTCGCGGATCGAAGTGTCGTTCTCGTGCGCCGGGGCGTTGATGCCGGTCAGCTGCTGTTCGACTTCGGCCGAGAAATCGGGCTCGAGGCCGCGCTCGATCATCGTTTCGTGTGCAAGGTCGCGGAGGTGGCAGTCGTGATCGCGATTCATAGGTCGAGCACGGTAGATGCTAGTCTCGGGCCGATGCAAGTCCGGCCCGCCGGCGATCGCGCGTTTCTCATCGAGCTCGGCGACGTGACCGCCGCCGAACTGCACGAGGCGGCGTCGAAAGTGCGGGAGCGCGGCGGGGCGGTGATCGTCGGACATTCGTCGCTGCTCCACTTTCCGATCGCCGATCTGGCCGCCGGATCCGCAGGCCTGCAACGCGAGCCGCGCACGCATCAGATCCCGGTGCTCTTCGACGGCCCGCCGCACGAGGTCACGCTCCAGGCGCGCTACCTCGGATTCCGCGCCGGCTTCGCCTATCTCGACGGCTGGCCGAAGGAGCTGGCGTTGCCGCGTCTCCCCACCTCCCGCCCCGTCGCGCGCGGCTCGTTCGCGATTGCCGGGACGATGGCCGGCTTCTATCCGATCGATACACCGGGGGGATGGAATGTGCTCGGGCGTACGAACGCGGCTCTGTGGGATCCGAATCGCGAGCCGCCGAATCTGATCGCGCCGGGGGACATCGTGCATGTCGTGCCGGTTTCGGAGTTGGGACCGTTGGCGCCTCTGTTTGAGTCGCATCCGCAAGGAGAGATGATCGCCGAGGTTGTGGCGCCGGGGCAGTTGACGCGGATCGTCGGGAAAATCGACTGGTCGCGCGTCGAGCACGGGCTCGCGCCTGGCGGACCGTTCGACGAGCTCGCGGCCGCGGTGGCGAATCGTGCGGCGGGGAATGCCGAAGATGCGGCGCTGCTCGAGTGCGTGCTCGTAGCACCGAAGTTGCGATTCGTGAGACCGGCGCGCGTCGGTTTCTGCGATGGGGAGCGGGTCGAAAGTCAAGTTGTTGACGAGTTGGATCTGGGGCGGCTGCGATCGCTGCGGGGATACATCGCGATCGAGGGTGGACTCGAGGTGGCGAAGTATGCGGAGGAGGCGGTGCGGGTGACGAAGGGGATGACGTTGCGTTCTTCGGGGCATCGCGTGCCGCCCGCACACCCGGGTCCCTCGACTACGCTCGGGATGACGGCGAAGCTGGAGATCGCGATTGCGGCGGGGCCGCATGAGCCGGCGATCCGCGAGATCGAGTGCGAGGTCACGCCGCAGATCGATCGCGTCGGGATCCGGCTGCGGCCGTTGCGTCCGATCGGGATCGAGGCGCCGCGCGATCTGCCGTCATGCGGGATGCAGTGCGGAACGGTGCAGCTCCATCCCGATGGATCGCTGGTGGTAATGGGGCCCGATCATCCGGTCACCGGCGGCTATCTGCAGCCGATGACCGTCCTGTCGTCCGAGATCGGGAAGCTCGCCCAGCTGGTGCCGGGCGAGCGGGTTCGCTTTGCAGTTCATCCCGAGCGATAGCGAGGGATCATGGATGCGCCGGCAGAATCGTGCGTTCGTCGCGGTGCCGCCGGAGACCCCTCGCTGCGCTCGGGGTAAACTGAAACGAATCACTCGCCGTAGACGTATCCCGAGCGTGCCTTCACGTGGAACTCGGGGTTCTTCAGCGTCACCGCGATCTTCTGGTAGCCCTTCGTCCCCTTCGGCCGCTGCGTGTTGTAGCTGAGGAGGTAGTAGCCGTTGTTCGTCTGCTCGACGTGCTTGACCGGTGAAGTGAAGCTGACCGGATGGCGGAAGTACTCGCCGTTCGTGTCGTCGGCGAGCAACTGCAGCGTCTGGTGATAGAGCGGGAGCTCCGGCGCGTCGATGTGGAGATTGATCGAGTAGACCGTGACGTTCGCCGCATTGAGGGCGTGAATCATCGGATCGTAGTAGCGGCTGCGGTCGAGGAGGATCCCTTCGCGGAAGTCCTCCCCCGGCTCATGAATGCCGGGTGAGAAGAGGATCAGATTCTTGCGGGCCTTGATCGGGCGGAGCGATTCGGCGAGGACGTTGAGCGCCTCGTAGACCGTGCCCGACTTGCTCATCATCTTCTTGCCGTTGATCGCGCCGAGGATCGACTGCGGCGGCGCATCGGCCGGCTTCTTCAGGCCGAGTCCGAAGTACATCACGTCGTCGAACGCCTTGTGCAACTGCTTCTTGTCGTTCGTGAAATCGCTGAAGACCTTCAGCCGCATGTCGTGCGAGACGACGGCCACCTGATCGTTCGGCTGCATTTCGGTGTCGACGAAGTTGAGCGCCGCTTCGCGCGCCAGGCGGAGGCGGTCGTACATCTGCCCCTGGTCCGGCTTGTCGAAGAAGAAAACGAAGTAACGGTCTTCGCGCACCCGCTCGGCCTTGAACGGGACCGTGCCTTCGCGTGCGTTGAGGAGCCTGCGGTTGGTGAAGTAATCGATCGACTCGATCTTCTGCGGCTCGCCGTTTTCAGTGACGACGAAATCGTCCTTGTCGAGTCCAAGGATCTGGTGACCCGTGGCGTCGGTGACGATGGCGTCGACGAGGACCACGTTGACGTCGAGCTTTTCGCCGAATGGGGTTGTTTCGGGTTGTTGCTGGGCGATGAGAGGAAATGCCAGCAGCAGAGCGAGGATCGCTGCGATTCGGTACATACGCCCTCCTTCCTGACTCGCAACCGCATGGCCGCCGCGGCTGTTCCTGTTCACGGGACTGTTTCTTGCGTTGTGTCAGGTCGCATGAAGAAGCCGTTCCTGCTACTGCTCGTCGCATTCATTGCCACGCCGGTTTTTGCGCAGCGAGGTGTCGATTTGCTGCTCGATGCCGAGGGGGTGCGGCGCACCGGAATCACGACCGATCAGTCGCCGGGTCAACAGCAGTTCACGCCCGACTTCTCGAATGGCTGGGGAGCAGGCGCGGGCTTGAACGTGTGGCTGTCGGACCGGCTGTCGATCGAGGGGAAGGCTTCCGGCTTTCGCTCGGAGCTGCATGTGACGGCGTTCGGTTCCGACTTCGTGACGGACGCCAACCTCGGCCACGCGCAGATCTACCCGATCATGGCCGTGCTGCAATGGCATCCGATGGAGCATGGGCTGATCAGGCCGTACATCGGTGCCGGCGCGGCGCACATCATTCTGAAGGATGTGAACCAGCGGATCGGCGGCAGCGGCGCGACCGGCATCGAATTCAACGATCCGACCGGCCTGTTGCTCGATGCCGGACTGCGGATCCACATCTCGAACAAATGGGATGCATTCGGCGACGTGCGTTACGTCCCGGTCGAGACGCGCGGGAAGACGACGTTCCCCGGCACCGCCGCATCGCTGCGGCTGGAGGTGAAGCCGCTGATCGCCGGCTTCGGTGTGGCGTACCGCTTCTAAGGAATGAACGCGTGAGGCCTCCCGTTTGACCGGGCGGCGCGAATCCCCTAGAATCCGCGCTCTTCTTCGCCGTACTCGGGGCATAGCTCAGCCTGGTTAGAGCGCACGGTTCGGGACCGTGAGGTCGGAGGTTCAAATCCTCTTGCCCCGACCAATCCTCCCGCCACCCACCCAGTGATAGAGAGATTAAGAGATAGAGAGATTGAGTTTTTCGTCTCCCCTCAGGCTCTCCTCAATCACTCAATCACTCAATCACTCGGTCGTGTGACATCCGTCATACCCTGAAATCAGTTTCGGACCGATCCTGTTGCGGATGAGACTCAGTCTCAATATCATTCACAGGAACCGAACATGATCATCTGCCTCTGCTGGGGAACTTCCGACCGCGATATCCGCAAAGCCATCGACAACGGCGCCTCGTGCCTGGGGCGGCTGGAACAGTGCGGTGTCGCGGGTGGCCAGTGCGGCGGATGTGAAGACGTGCTGGAAGAGATGATCGGCCAGGCGGTCGATGCCGGTCGTGTCAGTGAATGCCGCGCCTGCTGCGCGAATCAGGCCCTCGCCACCGCGTGATAGTCTCGTTGCATGAAGGGCGATAAGAGAATCATCGAAGTCCTCAACGACGTGCTCACCGCCGAGCTGACCTCCATCAATCAGTATTTCGTCCACGGCGAGATGTGCGAGAACTGGGGCTACGACCGCCTGCATCACGCCGTCCGCAAGCACTCCATCGAGGAGATGAAGCACGCCGAGGAAGTGATCGAGCGGCTGCTCTTCCTCGAGGGCATCCCGAACATGCAGCGCCTCGGGAAGGTGAACATCGGCGAGAGCGTCGCCGAGCAGCTCCGCCTCGATCTCGGTCTCGAGCTCGAAGCCGTCGCGCGCCTGAACAAGGGCATCATCGTCTGCAACGAAGTGGGCGACAACAACACGCGCCACCTGCTCGAAGAGATCCTCGAAGACGAGGAAGAGCACATCGACTGGATCGAGTCGCAGCTCTCGCTGATCGATCAGGTCGGACTGCAGAACTACCTCGCGGAGCAGATCAAGAAGGACGAGTAGAATCGCGCGCTGACATGAAGCGCGCCCTCGTCCTCTTCCTCACTTTTCTCGTCACGCCGTCGCTCTTCGCCTGGGGTCAGAAGGGACATCTGATCTCCAACGAGGCGGCCGCGATCGGCCTCCCGCGCAACATGCCGCCGTTCTTCCTCAACGCGGCGGGCGAGCTGACATACCTCGGCCCTGAGCCCGACCGCTGGCGCGCAACCGGCGAGTCGCTCGATGCCGCGAACGCTCCCGATCACTACCTCAATTACGAAAACGTGGCCGGCCTCAAACTACCAGCCGACCGCTATCGCTTCATCGATCTGCTCTACAAGTCGGGAACGCTTCGCCGCCACGGTCTGTACAACTCGACGGCCGGTTTTCTCCCGTGGCGCATCGCGGAGCTGGAAGATGAGCTGACGACGGAGTTCCGGATCTGGCGCGCGACGCCGCCCGGCTCGTTCGAACGGAACTACGCGGAGCACGAGATCGTCTCGATCGCCGGCATCCTCGGGCACTTCGTGGCCGACTCGTCGAATCCGCAGCACGCGACGACGAATTACAACGGCTGGCTCGATCCGAATCCGAACGGCTACGCGATCGATTGCAATACGCACGATCGCTTCGAGCTCTACTTCGTGACGCAGAACATCGAGACGTCGGATGTGACGCCGAAGCTCACACCGCCGGCGCTGCGAACGGACTACTTCGCAACGGCCCTCGACTTCGTCAAGTCATCAAACTCGCTGGTCGAACATCTCTATCAGCTCGACAAAGCAGGCGACTTCGATCTCTTCCGTAAGCCGGTGTCGGTTGAGGGAAAAGAGTTCGCAACCGATCGTCTCGCCGCCGGCGCGTCGCTATTGCGCGACCTCTGGTGGAGCGCCTGGGTGAACTCGGCGAAGCCTGCGCGTCGTGGCGCGGCTCCGGCGGATTAGGGGACCGACGGGAGCGCCTCCGGCGGGCGGGCCCGGCCCGCTGCGTTTGTCTTCGCGTAGATCGTGATTCGTACGAGATGAGCGAGTTCAGGCTAGGCCAACAAGCGCTGCGGGCCGCGCCCGCCCGCCGAAGGCGCTCCCGGTCGTCTCTATCGCCGAAGCCACGGGACATCGGGCACGCCGTGGCGGAGATTCGCGAAGCGCGCTGCTACGAACAGGTAATCGGACAACCGGTTCAGGTACGCGATCGTCGACTGTGTCGGCGCTGATTCATCGTGCAGCGCGACGACCAACCGTTCCGCGCGGCGGCAGACGGAGCGTGCGACGTGCAGGTGTGCGGCGGCAAGTGAGCCGCCAGGCAGGATGAAGTTCTTCAGCGGCTCGAGCTCCGCTTCCATCGCGTCGATGCCTTGCTCCAGCGACTCGATGCGGCTCGGGTCGATGCCCGTGAAGCGGCTCGTGCCGGGGGAGGCGAGGTGGGCGCCGGCGTCGAAGAGATCCGACTGCGCGTGTGCGAGCTCTTCGTCGACGGGGGATGACGGCCAGCTCGCGCGGGCGACGCCGATGAACGAGTTCAGCTCGTCGATCGTGCCGTAAGCCTCGATGCGCGGGTCGTTCTTCGCCACGCGCGTGCCGCCGAAGAGCGACGTCTCGCCGCGGTCGCCGGTGCGGGTGTAGATCTTCAGCCGCTACTCCGCCTCGAGCTGCTTGATCCGTTCCTTCACGACCATCTCGGCCATGTCGGGGATCACTTCCCACGCGATGTTGCGGACCACCTGCTCCGACATCATCTGCACCACGCGCTTGGCGATCCGTTCGATCTGCTCGTCGGTGAGGTCGACCGCGCCGCCGCTCGGAGCAGACGGAGCGACGTCGTCCGTGATCTGCGAATTCACCATCTCGGCGAAACCGACGGCCGTTTCCGGCTCCGGTTCGGGGACCGCCGCGATCGGCTCCGGTTCCGGCTCGGGCTCGATCAACGGCTCGGGTGCGGCGAACGGCGACTCCGCGTACGCAGGCGCTTCGGTCTCCGGTTCCGGGGCCGGTTGCTCATCCCACACCGGTGGCTCGGGGGCCGGGATCGGGATCGCGGCAGTCGGCTCATCCCACGGAGAAGTCTCGGGCGCGAGCGGCTCCGGTTCGGGCTCCGGCTCGGGCATCTTCTGCAGGTCGTCGAAATTCATGCGCGGGAACGCGCGGGTCTCGCCGCCGAACGCCGGCTCCTCTTCCCACGGCGCGGTAGGCACCGAGGGTGGAGCGGGCGGGGCCGGGGCCGCGGGCTGTTCCATCTGCTTCTGCAGTTCCTCGAACGACATCCGCGGGAACGCACGGGTCTCGCCGCCGAACGCCGGAGCCTGTTCTTCCCAGGGCGATGTTTCGGCCGGGGCGGGAGGCGGCGGGGCGGACGGGGTACCAGCGGCGGGCTGCTCCATCTGCTTCTGGAGCTCGTCGAACGACATGCGCGGGAAGGCGCGGGTCTCGCCGCCGAACGCTGGACCCTCGTCCCACGGCGACGACTCCGCCGGAGGAGGAGTGGCGGCGATCGTGCCGGAAGGCTCCTGCTGCATCTTCTGCAGCTCATCGAAGTTCAGCTGGGGGAAGGAACGGGTCTCGCCGCCGAACGCCTCGGCAGGTGCTTCGAACGGCATCTCGGTCGTCGGGGACGGCGCCGCCGCCTGCGGCGCGCCGAAGATGTCGCCGCCATGCGCGAACGGCTCCGGGGCGGCGAACGGTTCTTCGTGGGTTTCCGGCGCCGGCTCTTCCCACGGCGACCCGGCTCCCGCCATCTGTTCCGGCGTCACGGCGATCGTCGCGGACGACGCCGGCATCGGCATTTTGCTTGCCGCGATCAGCTCTTCGACCTTATGGATGAGGCTCTGGGATTCGAACGGCTTGGTCACGACGGCGTCGCATCCAGCCTTCTCCGCGCGGTCGGGATCGAACGGCTCAAAGGTGCCGGTGAGGAGGACGACCGGGAGGTTCCGGAGCTCGGGATGCGACTTTACGTACTCGCATACCTCGTAGCCGTTCTTTTCCGGCATGATGATGTCGGAGAGGATGATGTCAGGGCGCATCTCCGATAGTTTCTGGATCGCCTTGGCGCCGTTATTGACCGCTACGACCTCGTAGTCGCCGTCCGAAAACGTCAGTTCCACGACCTTCTGGATGGTGATGCTGTCATCCGCGAGGAGGATTTTTTTCGGCATGGAATTGTCTCTCCGTTGACGGAGCAACGTAGCACGTTAGCTGCGACGGGACAAGAGATTACGACGATGTCTGATCCGTTTTTGATCCTCGGCCATCGAGGCAGTCCTACACGGTTTCGCGAGAACTCGATCGAGTCATTCGAAGAGGCGCTGCGCTCCGGCGCCGACGGTTTCGAAACCGATCTCCGGCTTCTCAGCGACGGCGTTCCGGTGCTCTATCACGACGATGAAATCGACGAGCTCGCCTGCGAGTCGTATCGGTTCGATCAGCTCCAGAAAGTGGAGAAAGTGCACGAGCTCGAGCGCTTCGCCGGCCGCGCCCACATGTGCCTCGAGGTGAAGCGGAGCAAATGGGAGGACGTGCTGCTCGAGCACGTCTCGAAGTGGCCCGACATCGTGATTGCGTCGTTCGACCACTCGCTGATCGCGGAGTTGCATCGCCGGAACGCTGCAGTTCCGCTCGGGCTGACACTCTTCGGCTACCTCGTCGATCTCGCCCCGTACGCCGAGCGCCTCGGCGCGACCTGGGTCTATCCGCAATATCGCTATGTCGACGCGGAGATGGTCGAGTCGCTGCACGCGCGTGGCATTCGCGTCGTGCCCTGGTCGCCGAACCGCGAGCGGGATTGGCAGCGGCTGCGCGACGTGGGATGTGATGGGGTGATCACCGATTTTCCGGCGGAAGCGGTCGCGTGGATGCGCGCCTCAGGATGACACTCATTCTGTTACACTTCCGGCCGACCCATCGCCATTGAGATTACCGCGGGAGGGGGGCGGACCATGAAGACCTGGGAGTACAAGATCATCAACGTCCGGTCGGAGAACTATTCGATGGATCCGCGACGCGCCGAGGAGCTGAATCGTCTCGGCGATGACGGCTGGGAGCTCGTCAGCATCACCTCCATCAACTTCAAGACCGGGGCCACCGACCACATCGGTATGGTGTTCAAGCGCGAAAAGCAGCCCTCCGCGTAATCTGATATTTTGCCCGCCGCCATGGCGGAGCGTCCGTTCCTCATCCTCATCGTCCTCGATGGATTCGGCTGTCGTAAAGACAGCGAATGGAACGCGATCGCCCAGGCGGACACCCCCCGCTTTCACGACCTCTGGCGCAACTCATCGTGGACGACTCTCGAGGCTTCGGGACTTGCCGTCGGCCTCCCGCCGGGACAGATGGGGAACTCCGAGGTGGGGCATCTGAACATCGGCGCGGGTCGGATCGTCGATCAGGACATCGTCCGCATTTCGAAGGCCTTCGAGCGACACGAAGTCAGGCTCGACAACGTGCGCGGGAAGAACGTGCACCTCACCGGACTCCTATCCGACGGCGGCGTGCACTCTCTCCAATCGCACCTGCACGGCCTGATCGACGTCGCGCTGGCCAGTGGCGCGAAGAACGTCTACGTCCACGCCATCCTCGATGGCCGCGACACGCCCCCGAAGTCGGCCGAGAAGTACCTCGGCGAGCTGATCGACTTCCTCAAGGACAAGCCGAACGCGCACCTGGCGACGATCATCGGCCGCTACTTCACGATGGATCGCGACAAGCGTTGGGAGCGGGTGCAGCGCGGCTACGACCTGATGACGCTCGGCGTCGGCACCGAGACGAAGGATCCGCTCGAGACTGTCCGCCGCTTCTACGACCAGGGCGTGACCGACGAATTCATGGAGCCGATCTCGGTGCTCACGCCCGCGGGCTCGCACGCGGGACGGATCGAGGACGGCGACGTCCTGATCTTCTTCAACTTCCGCGCGGATCGGATGCGGCAGATCGTGACTTCGTTCAAGGACGCCAACTTCGACGGCTTCAAGCGCGCGGTCACGCCGCACGCCGAGCTCATGACCATGAATCAGTACCGCGAGGACTTCGGTCTTCCGGTGATCTTTCCCCCGGCGCAGATCCGCAACAACCTCGGCGAAGTGCTGTCGCGGAACGGCCTGACCCAGCTGCGCATCGCGGAGACCGAGAAGTACGCGCACGTCACCTTCTTCTTCAACGGCGGCTCGGACACGCAATTCGAGGGCGAGCAGCGGATCCTCGTGCCGTCGCCGAAAGTCGCGACCTACGACCTCAAGCCCGAGATGTCGGTCTTCGAGGTCGTCGAGAAGGTCCTTCCGGTCATCGATGAGCACCAGGTCGATGTCGTCATCATGAACATCGCCAATCCCGACATGGTCGGCCACACCGGCATCATGAAGGCGGCGATCGAGGCGGTGCACGACACCGACGTGGCGGTCGATCGGATCCTGAAAGCGGTCGAGAAGGTCGATGGCGTCGCGCTGATCACCGCCGATCACGGCAACTGCGAGCTGATGTTCGATCCGAAAACCAACCAGCCGCACACCGCGCACACGACGAATCCGGTGCCGCTGATCCTGTTCGATCCGAAGAAGCGTTACGGCACGCTGCGTCACAGCGGAGCCCTCGAGAATGTCGCTCCGACGATCCTCACCATCCTCGGCATCGAGCAGCCGGCGGAAATGACTGCCGAGTCGCTCCTGTGATCGACCAGCTGATCCTGATCCGCCACGGCGAGACGCTGCACAACGCGGCCGGGATTGCGCAGGGATGGAACGACAGCGCGTTGTCGGAGCGCGGCGAGCAGCAGGTGAGCGCGCTCGCGCAACGCCTTCGCAACTTCGGGGCGAACGCGATTTACAGCTCGCCGATCGGGCGCGCGCTTTCGACCGCGAAGACGATCGCCGAGGCGACCGGGCTCGAGATCAAGACGCTCGATGGACTTCGCGAAATGGGATACGGACGGTGGGAAGGTCAGTCGTTTCTCGACGTGCGCACGGCCGATCGCGAGATTTACGAGCGCTGGATCAACGACGCCGACTGTCCCTGTCCCGACGGCGAATCGCACAACGACGTCCGGCGGCGGCTCGCTGAAGCGTTCGCGCAGGTCGAGGCGACGCGGCCGATCGTCGTCACGCACGGCACCGCGATCCGCGTCGCGGCCACACTCCTGATGGAACTGCCGGTGATGGCGTCACGGCACTTCGCGCAGGACAACGCGGCAATCAATGTCTTCATCCGCCGCGGCGAGCGGATGGTGCTGAAGGTATGGAACGATACGAACCATGATCCTCGAACAGATCGTTGAGCAGCTCACCGACACCCTCAAGAGCCGCGTCCTCGCGCTCTTCGCCCATCCGATCGATCGCGTCGTGCTGCAGGCGCCCCCGAAGCTGAACATGGGTGACCTCGCCACGCCGCTCGCGCTCGAGCTGGCGAAGGCGTTGAAGCGGAAGCCGCGCGAGATCGCGCAGGCGCTGGCAGATGGCCTCGAGCTGCCGATGTTCGTCTCCGCCGTGACGGTCGAAGGAGCGGGCTATCTCAACTTCCGGTTCGATCGCGGCGCATTCACCGCGGCGCATGTGCGATCGGTGATGGAGCCGGCGAAGGCCGACGGTCCGCGCGTGATCGTCGAGCATACGAACATCAATCCGAACAAGGCGGCGCACATCGGCCACATCCGCAACGCGGTCCTCGGCGACACGTTCGTCCGCTGCCTGAAATGGCTCGGCTATCGCGTCGAAACGCAGAACTACATCGACGACACCGGCGTGCAGGTCGCGGACGTCGTGGTGGCGTTCCAGTTCCTCGAAAAGAAATCGATCGCCGAAGTGGAGGCGCTCACTCAGCAGCCGAAGTTCGACTACCTCTGCTGGGACGTCTACTCGAAGATGGCGACGTATTACGCCGAGCATCCGGAGTCGAAGGATTGGCGGCGCGACACGCTGCACGCGATGGAAAAGCAGGAAGGCGACGCGTCGAAGCTCGCCACGCTGATCGCGCGCGCCATCGTCAAGCGCCACATCGAGACGATGTTGCGACTCGGCATCCGGTACGACCTGTTGCCGAAAGAGAGCGACATCATCGCGCTGCATTTCTGGGATCGCGCGTTCGAGCTGCTCAAGCAATCGGGCGCGGTCATCTACGAGCACGAAGGCAAGCACAAAGGCTGCTGGGTGATGAAGCTCGAAGCGCGTGACGAGTTCGCCGGCATGGACGAGCCGGACAAGGTCCTCGCCCGCTCGAACGGCACCGTCACCTACACCGGCAAGGACATCGCGTACCAGCTCTGGAAGTTCGGTCTCCTCGATCGGACGTTCGGCTATCGCAAGTTCCCCGCGCCGTATCTGCTTTGGGAAACGACGCACGACGAGAACTCCGACGTTAGCGCGCCGAAATTCGGGGGCGCCGGCATGGTCGTCAACGTGATCGACGTCCGCCAGGCGTATCTGCAGAAAGTCGTGAAAGAAGGACTGCGGCAGCTCGGTCACGAGAAGGAAGCGGAACAGTCGATCCACTTTTCGTACGAGATGGTCGCGCTCACTCCCGCGACGGCAAAGACCCTCGGCATGGAGATCTCCGACGAAGACGCGACGCGCGCCTACGTCGAGATGTCGGGCCGCAAAGGCCTCGGCGTGAAGGCCGACGATCTGCTCGACGCGCTCGAGCAGAAGGCGAGCGAAGCGGTGCGCGAAGGAACCAGGGCGGAGGGATTGAGCGACGAAGAGACCTCGGCCCTCGGCCGCACCGTGGCCATCGCCGCGCTTCGGTACTTCATGCTCAAGTACGGGCGGAACAAAGTCATCGCGTTCGACTTCAATGAGGCGCTGACGTTCGAGGGAGACTCGGGGCCGTATCTGCAGTACTCGACCGTCCGCGTGAAGAACATCTTCCGGAAGATGGCGGAGCGTGGCGTCGATCCGATGATCGGCGACGGCGCGCTCGATCTGCTGACGCTGAACGAGGGGATCAACGACGACATGTGGGAGCTGGTGCGGATGAGCGCAGAGCTGCCGTCAGGCATCCGCCGCGCGGTCGACGGACTGGAGCTCTCCATCGTCACACACGACCTGCTCGAGCTCGCCCAGAAGTTCAATAGCTTCTACCATAAGTATCCCATTCTCAATGAGAAGGACGACGCCGAGAGGCAGCGGCGCGCTGTCTGCGCGGAGGTTTTCCGGCGGACGATGGTGGCGGGGCTGGAGCTGCTGGGAATCCCGGTGCCCGAACGGATGTAAACGTCATCCCGAGCCTTAGTCAAGGGACCTGGGTGGGATGGGCGGCACGATCGGCGCGCCACCGCACACCCAGGTCCCTCGACTACGCTCGGGATGACGAGTAAAATAATTTTGCCGCGTCCAACGGCACTTCATCATGAACATCCAGGACCTCGCCCTTCGCTCTCTCATCGTCGTCGCCGGCGCAATCTCCGCCGTGCTGCTCGTGCTCAAAGGCCAGGGGCAGGCTGTGCCGGCCCTGGCGATCGGCGCCATGCTGGGAGCGTTCGTAATGCGTTCCGGGGCGACCGAAGAGTAGCGTGTGCGGCAGGCGCCGCGGCTACGTCACGACGCCTGCTGATCCGAATCGGGCCGGTGAACGTTCTCGGCCTGAAGACCCTTCGGTCCCTGCTTGACCTCGAACTCCACCCGTTCTCCCTCGTTCAGCGTCCTGTAACCGGACGCCTGAATCGCGGTGTGATGAACGAACACGTCTTCACCGGTGTCACGCTTGATGAAGCCGTAACCCTTGTCGTTGTTGAACCACTTGACCACGCCAATCTCCGGCATTCTTTACCTCCCCGATGACGGCTGCTGCGTGTACAGATGCTCGCCAGCAGCTCGCGCCAGCCGTCGGAATCCATCCGGGCCGGTCAATGAATCCTGCAATGTTCGGGCCGCCGGCTCACCAGATCAGCGCGCGGTTCACGCCGATCCGCTGAAAGCCGAGCGATTCGTACAGCACGATCGCAGGCTTGTTGAAATCATTGACGAACAACGTCACGGTTTTCCCGCGCCGGAACAGATGTCCGCAGATCTCGCGCAGCGCCGCCTGCATGAGGCCGCGGCGCCGGTATCGGGGGTGGGTCCAGACTCCCATCAGCTGCACGGCCTCATCCGTGACGGCGGAGAACTCGCACTTCGCGACGATGGCGCCGTCGAGCACGCGGATGACCGACCGCTTCCGCTCGATCAGCTCGCGGATCCGTTCGCGATAGCCGCCTGCATCGCGATCGAGCGGATCGATCCCCACTTCTTCCTTGTGCATCGCCGCGCACGCCGGAACGAGCGCGTCGAGGTCGCGCATCGTCGAGAAGCGGCAGTCGTGCAGATCGGGAAAATCGAGCCGGCGTCGAATCGCGTAAATCGGCTGCGTCATCCGGATGACCGTCGGCGGATCGACGCGGCTGCGAAGCTGCTTCCACAACTCCTCGACGAGGTTCGACGGCGAGATGATCGCCCGCACCGGCAGCATGCGCATGATGATGCGGTCCGCGACCACGGCGATCGCCGATTCCATGATGTCGCGCGGCGTTCCCGGCGCGGTGCCGACCACGATGTTCGTCGCCAGCGATGCGATCAGCACGATGTCGCGATTGAAGCGCACCTCGACCATCTGGCTGGCGGCGAGCGCCCGCTCCTCGAGCAGGCGGGCGATGAGGTAGACGTTGATCAGCGGATCGCGGCGAAGGAATTCGAGGGCCGGCTCGATGCCGTCTTCCGACAGCGTCCGGATCGACCAGCGTCCTTCAGCCGGCAGGGTGACCATGATTTCACTTCTGCGCGCGTGCGTTGTGCCGGGTCAATCGCGAACCGAAGAAGAGCGCGCCGAAGGTCGCCAGCGCGGCCGCCGCGATCACCGTCAACATCTTCCAGCCGTACGCTCCACTCTCAGAGCTGCCCATGACCCAGGTATGCTATGCCATCGATCGCCTTGTGCCAAAGCGGTCGGGCTCGCCACTCCTGGAACTGTCGCTGTTGCGTGAATCGCAGATCGTCGGCAAATGTCGCCCGAAGCTGCGCCGCGATCCGCGAATCGACGAACGCCATACTGATCTCGTCGTTGTGCTGAAACGAGCGGTCGTCGAAGTTCGTCGAGCCGACGCATGACCAGGTTCCGTCGACCACCATCACCTTCTGATGCAGCAGCGTCTTCTTGTACTCGTACACCTTGATGCCGTTCTTCAGCAGCGTCCCGAACATGTGATGGCTGGCGTGCTGCACGATCGGGCTGTCGGTGGCGCTGGTAGCCGGCACCATGATCCGCACGTCGACGCCGCGCTTCACCGCCGCCGCCATCGCGTTGATCGCGTCGTCGTCGGGCAGCATGTACGGGTTCTGGATCAGCACCTCGCGCTTCGCCGCGCTGATGGCGAGGTAGTAGAGCACCTGCACCGACGAGATGCTCCCGCTCGGCGAAGTGAAGGCGAGATGTGCGGCCGTGTGCCCCGATGCCGGAAGCGGAGGGAAGTACTTCTGCCCCGCGGGAATCTCACCCGTCTCCTCGATCCAGTTCTCGCAGAACGCCCCTTGCAGCTTGTTGACGACCGGACCCGCGACGCGGACGCCGATGTCGCGCCAGTGATTCCTGTCCTGCGCGTGTCCGGTCCACTCCTTGGCGAAGCCGAAGCCGCCGAGGTAGCCGATGCGGCCGTCGATGACCACGAGCTTGCGGTGGTCGCGATTGTTCAGGCGTCCGAGGTTGCTGAGGCGGACCGGGTGGAACTTCCGCACCTGCACGCCGGCATCGAGCATGATCGTTTCCAGCGTCTTGTCGAGCTTGCGGCCACCCGAGGCATCGAGCAGCAGTCGCACTTCGACCCCTTCGCGTGCCTTCAGGGCGAGCAGTTTTGCCAGCTCGTTGCAGATGTCCCCTTCCCACCAGATGTACGACTCGACGTGAATGCTCTGCTTCGCGCCGGCGATGTCGCGTAGCATCGGCGGAAAGAGCTGATCGCCGTTCTGCAGCAGGACGACGTCGTTCCCCTGCTCGAGTGATCCTTGTGTCAGACCGACGATCGACGGCACGAGCGCGCCGAGCTCACCCGGCTGTTTCACCGCGAGATGCGTCTCGCGTCCGCGCTGCGCCGACCAGAGCATGAGCGTAAGGCCGGCGATGATCACGATCATTGCCACGACGGCGATCGTCGGCACCCGGACGACGTGCGTCCCCCGCTTACTCCAGATGCTCGGCTTAGTGTGCAGGTCCACGTGCGTCCTCCCGGTTCCACCAGAGATCGGCCACCACCGGCCAGTGATCGCTCGGGCCGATCTGCGGCACGCGCGGATTCGCGAATGCCCAGCCTCGGTCGGCGAAGATGTAGTCGATGCGGCGATTGCCGAAGATCGAGTGGAACGTGTTTCCGATCTCCACGCCGCATAGCTGAGAGCGGTTCTCATGCCGGAAACGGGCGATCTCGGGCGAATCGGCGATGTTGTTGAAATCGCCGAGGAGGATGTAGGGATAGCGGCTGGTCTGGACGTGGCGTCCGAGGCACTCGAGCTGCTCGGCGCGGTTCTTCGAGTTGAGCGAGCCCCACGTCGTGAGGTGCGTGACGTAGACGTTGATCGGCTGGCCGTCGATCCGGATCAGCGCTTCGATCAGCGTGCGCGGCTCGCCCATGCTCGGCAGCGGATGGACGATCTCCGCCACCAGCTCGCCGCGCGTGAGGATGGCGTTGCCGAATCCGCCGCCGTACTGCACGTAGCTCGGCGCGAAGAAGCCCTTCATCTTCGTCAATCGCGACAGCTCCGCGAGCTGATCGTGGAAGCGCGCTTGCCACGTGCCGCGATGCACCTCCTGCAAGCCGACGATGTCGGGATTCAGTTGATTGATCGCATCGGCGAGCTTTCGAATGTGTCCGCCGTCGAGCAGCTCATCGTGTCCCGCGATGTTGTACGTGACGACAACGATCGGCTTCGTGCGATGCATGACGCGCGGCGGGAACGGCAGATACGGACCGCCCGCGTGCGGCTTGCACTCGCCCGATCGCAACGTGTAGATCGCGAAGAAGCGGTAAGTGAAGATCAGGAGAAGCGTCAACGACGCGATCGCGAGAATGCGAAGTTTCATGAAAGGAGCACCTGCACATCGCCGTGGAGATGCAGCGCGCTTGCCGGAAACGCTTCGTTGATCTCGCCGCCGCGCAGCCGCGCCACGGCTTCCTCTTTTCCCGTCCCGCTGACGAGCAGCACGATCGACCGCGATTCCAGGATCGTCCCGATTCCCATCGTGATCGCCTCGGTCGGTACCTTTCCATCGTCAAAACACGACGCGTTCGCGGTGCGCGTCGACGCCGTCAGCGAGACGACCCGCGTGCGCGAGTCGAACGGCGTGCCCGGCTCGTTGAAGCCGATGTGGCCGTTGCGCCCGAGGCCGAGGAACGTGATTCCGAGTCCGCCCGCGTGGCGGATCGCGTGCTCGTATCGCGTGCATTCCGCTTCGAGATCGGGCGCCTTCCCATCCGGAATGTGCGCGCGCCGGCGATCGAGATCGACGTGCTCGAAGAGATGCTCGCTCATGTAGGTGCAGTAGCTGCCCGGGTGCTCGCAGGAGATGCCGGCGTATTCATCGAGGTTGAACGTCGTCACCTCGGTGAAGCAGTGGTAATCGCGCGAGCAGATGGCGACGATCCGGTCGTACATCCCGATCGGCGTCCGCCCGGTCGGCAATCCGAAGACCATCCGCGGATCGACGTGAATCGCGTTGAGGAAGAGCTCCGCCGCGCGTGCCGAGAGGCTTTCGTAGCTATCGAACGTTTCCCACTTCATGGTGGTGTCATCCTGAGGCGCGCAGACGCCGAAGGAACCGTTGCTGAAACACGGTGCGCGCTCGACTTACGGATCCTTCACCGTCTGCGCGGTTCAGGATGACACCAGGTCTCCGCGCACCACGACCCGCTCGATCTCCAGGCGCTCGTCGAGCACGACCAGGTCGGCGTCGTAATCGATCGCGATCTTTCCCTTCCGGTCGGCGAGGCCCGCGATCTTCGCCGGCACGGTGGTGGCCAGCGGCAGTACGTATTCGATCGGCAGTCCGGCCAGTTCGACCATGTTCTTCACCGCGCGATCCATGGTGAGCACACTTCCCGCCAGCGTGCCGTCGCCGAGGCGGGCTGCGCCGTCACCGACCGTCACTTCGTGCTCGTAAAGCTTGTACGTCCCGTCCTCCATGCCGCAGGCGCGGATGGCGTCGGTGACCAGCGCGATGCGATACGGCATCATCCGCGCCGCGATCCACATCGTTGCCGGATGCACGTGCACGCCGTCCGCGATCAGCTCCGCGGTGGCATCGGCAGACGCGAGCGCCGCGCCGACGACCCCCGGCTCGCGATGCCCGAGCGGCGTCATGGCGTTGAAGAGATGCGTGAAGTGCGACGCACCCCACTCGAGCGCCGCGACGGCCTCGGAATGATTGGCATTCGTGTGGCCGATGGAGAAGAGGATGCGATCGCGAAAGTGCGCGATGAGGGCATGCGAGCCTTCGATCTCCGGCGCGATGGTGATCATCCAGCGCATTCTTGGCGCCTCGGAGATCAACGCCGAAAGCTCATGGATGTCGGGCGGCCGGATCGACGCCCGATCCTGCGCACCGGCGCGCGCATCGTTGATGTACGGCCCTTCGAGATGGATGCCGGCGATCTCCGCACCCGCGTCGTGCGTGCTCGCGGCGATCGCCTCGACTGCCGCCTGCAGATCGTGCCGCGATCCGGAAAGCGTCGTGGCCATCAACGACGTCGTGCCGTGGCGCGCGTGGAAGGCGAGGATGCGCGCGTTCCCCTCGGCGCTCGCGTCCATGAAGTCCGCGCCGTCGCCGCCGTGCACGTGCACGTCGATGAATCCCGGCGCGATGATGCCGCGCACCGGCACCGCATCGGCGGGAGGTGTCGCCATCTGGTCGATGGATGCGATCACGCCGTCGGCGACTTCGACGAGCGTGTCGTCCTGGATCGCGCCGTCGACGAATGCCCGGCCAAAGAACCTCATAAACAGATCTTCCCCAGAATGGTCGGCCGCCCGCCCGTCGCCCCGGCCACGTTCGTGTGCATGCCGGCGACGGAGTCGTTGGCGATCATCGCCATGGCCATCGCTTCCTTCGCCTCGCTGGCCGTGTACTTCTTGATCTCGGTCTTCGGCATCCGCTCGCGCAGCATCTTCACGATCGTCGGATTGTTCGCGCCGCCGCCCGCGAGGAGCACTTCATCGATCGGGCCGCGGTCGGCGACAAAGTCGCGATACGCGCGGGCGATGCTCTCGGCGGTGAGCGCCGTCGCGGTGGCGATGAGGTCCTCGGGCGGCACGTGATCGCCCGCGTCGACGATCTGCCGTGCGAACTGCGCGCCGAACAGCTCGCGGCCGGTCGTCTTCGGCGGCTGCTTCGAAAAGTACGGATCGGACATCCACGTTTCGAGCAGGTCATTGCGCACGGTGCCGCTCGCGGCAAGCGCTCCGTCGACGTCGTACGTCTGCCTGCCGTTCGTCATCATGTACGCGAGCTCATCGATGATCATGTTTCCCGGTCCGGTATCGAACGCGATCACCTCTTCCCACGACGCATTCGGTGGGATGTACGTGACGTTGCCGATACCGCCGATGTTCTGAATGCAGCGCCCGCGCCGCTTGTGGCGCAGCAGCGCCCAGTCGAAGTACGGAACGAGCGGCGCGCCCTGCCCGCCCGCCGCGACGTCGCGCACGCGCAGGTCGCCGATCGTGATGATGCCGGTGCGCTCGGCGATGACTGCCGATTGTCCGATGGCGAACGTCGATCGCGTCTCGATCGGATGATCGATCCAGTCCACGTCGGCCTGCACGATCACCGGCTCCGGATCGTGCCAGATGGTCTGGCCCGCGGCGGCGATGAGGTCGACGTCGGCGGGATCGGTCTTCGTCTCCTTGCAGATGCGAAGCACCGCGGCGGCGAAGAGCTCGCCGAGGATGAAGTCGTAGCGGCAGATCTGATCGACGCGCGCACGTTCGGGGCGGAAAAGATCGCGCACGGCGCCGCGGATCTTCGGCGGAAACGGGAAGCTGCGGAAATGCTCGAGCTCGACCTCGGACTCCGCGCCATGTCCCGTGATGCGCACCATCGCCGCGTCGATGGCGTCGAGCGAGGTGCCGGACATCAATCCGATGATGCGGCGGGCGTCTTTCTTCGAGACGGCGAGGAGCCGCTCGACGCGGTTCACGACTGGAGCACCTCCCGCAACGAACGATCGGTGAGCAGTTGCCGCGCTTCATCCGCGCCGACGTGTTTCTTCGCCATCACCGCAGCGACGCGCACGTTACCGTCGGCGTCGCGCATGGCTTGGACGGCCATCGGGCGCGTGACGCCGGCCGCGAGCTCGACCATGCGCACGGCGCGGCTGCGCAGTTTCTCGTTCGTGGCCGGCATGTCGATCATCAGGTTCGAATGGACATGCCCGAGGCGGATCATCACGCCGGTGGAGATCGTGTTGAGGATCAGCTTCTGCGCAGTGCCGCTTTTCATCCGCGTCGATCCCATGATGACCTCGGGGCCGGTCTGCGGAACGATGGCGATGTCGACTTCGCGCGCCAGCGGCGAGGCCAGTACCGAAGTGATGCCGACGGTCAGCGCGCCGAGCATGTTCGCGCGGCGCACGGCGGCGACGGTGTACGGCGTCGTGCCCGATGAGGCGATGCCGATGATGGCGTCGTCGCTGTTCACTTCGCGGCTCACCGCCTCGATCGCGGCATCTTCATCGTCCTCGGCTCCCTCGGCCGCCGCGAAGTACGCGCGCTCCCCGCCTGCCATCAACACGCGGACCATGTTCGCATCAATCCCGAATGTCGGCGGCAGTTCGGAGGCATCGAGCATCGCGATGCGGCCGCTCGTGCCGGCGCCGGCGTAGAAAAGACGGCCGCCGTGCGAGAGCCGGTCGGCGATCTGTTCGATCGCGTGGGCGATCTTCTCCGCCTCTGCGGCAACCGCGTCGGCGACGAGCCGGTCCTGCTCCTGAATCAGCCGGACGATCTCGATCGACGATCGCTGGTCGATGTCGATGGTCGAGTCGAGGCGATCCTGACTCATGGTTCGAACGATATCATCCGCATCGTGGCCATCGGATTGATGCAGAAGCTGCGCCTCGCGTTTCGCGGGTGGCAGAGAAGGCGCGCGGACGCGCAGAAAGAGTTCGTCGCCAAGAACGCGTCATGGGGTGGCGGTGTAGGACAGGCGCCCTCGCCTGTCCCTGCACAACCAAAGGGGAACGAGGTCGACCTCGAGGGACTCCAAGTCGCGTATCTCGACGACTCCGGCGTCATCGTCTACTACCTCGACACGGAGAGCGGCGAAGTGGTCGAAGCGCGCGATGGCGAGAAATTCGCGGAGCCGCGATACCGGCGCGTGCCGCGGCGCAGCTCGGCGTCGGATGCGTCGGATCGACGCGAGTTCGTGGCGTCACTCGATCCATCGCCGATGCGCGACGCGTTGCGGGCGGCGCTCGATCCGGCGGAGTTCCGCCGCGTGTTGTCTCAGGATCGCAAGCTCGAGCGGACGTGGTACGTGTTCAAGAACGATCGCGCGACGGCGGCGATCGAATCGTGGCTTGCTCGCTCGTCATCCCGAGCGTAGTCGAGGGACCTGGGTGTGTGGCGGCGCCACTCGTGCCACCCGGCCCGCCCGGGTCCCTCGACTCACGCTCGGGATGACGGAGCGGCGGTCACCCCTCGTGACTCACGACGACGATCGTGACGTCGTCGCCGAGCATTTCCGGCTCGCCGACGTGCGCGATGACCGCTTCGTCGACCACTTTCGCGATGACGCTGGCGGGCGATCCGTGGAAGTGCTTGAGCTTCTCCATCACGATCGCGGACCCGAACTCGTTTCCATCCGCGTCTTCGGCCTCGGTCACACCGTCGGTGAAGAGGATCAGCGAGTCGCCGCGATCGAGCGTCAGGGTCCGCTGCGTGTAGTCGGCTTTCGTCACGATGCCGAGGAGGAGGTCGGTCTCGCCGAGCTCCGTAACGCCGTCGCGGGCGATCCAGAGCGGCGGGGTGTGGCCCGCGTTGGCGTACTCGATCACGCCGGTCTTCGTATCGAGCCGCCCGAGGAAGAGCGTGACGAACTTCGACTGCGGGAGGTTCTCCTTCAGCGTCACGTTGAGCATCGACACGAGGTCGCCCGGAGCGGGATCGCTCTTCGCGTAGATGCGGAACGCGGCCTGAAGTCCGGCCATCATGAGACCGGCAGTGACACCCTTCCCGCTCACGTCGGCGATCACGAAGTACACCTTGCCGTCAGGCCGGACCACGAAATCGTAGTAGTCGCCGCTGACCGTGCGGCAGGGGCGGTTGGCGCCGACGAACGTGTATCCGGGGAGGCCTTTCGGCGGCTCGGGGAGCAGCCGGCGCTGAATCGTCGACGCGGTCTTCAGCTCCTCGTCCATCAGCCGCTTCTCGATCGCTTCATCGCGGAGGCGCGTGGTCTCGAGCTTGATGGCGGCGAAGCGCGCGATCTGCGCGACGAGTTTCACATCCTCTTCGGAGATCTGGCGCTGGTTGAAGAGGTAATCGACATACAGCACGCCGACCACCGAGCTGCCGATGATCACCGGCGCGCAGAGGATCGAGTGGATGCCCTGCATGATGATCGACTGCGCGCGGCTCAGCTTCTCGTCGACCGTTACGTCCATGTAGGCGAGCGCTTTCTTCTCCTCGACCACTTCGGCGAGCAGCGTGTGGCTGATCGTCAGCTCCGACGAGTCGTTCAGATCCTGGCGCCGCACCTCGACGTTCGCGAACGAGCGGCCGTCGGGCCCGAGGAGGCCGAGCGCGGCGCGCGAAGGACGGAGGTGCTGCATGACGCGATCGACGATGAAGCCGAAGAGCTCATCCATCGGCCGGTCTTCGATCAGCTCGCGCGCGAGCAGGTTGAGGGTTTTCAGTTTCTCGATGTCGGCGGCCTGCGGCGACTCGTCGATGTCGTGAATCGGGATGGCGATCGTGGCGCTGACCTTCGAGTCGGAGACGGCCATCAGCCTGTCGGTGTTGTGCTCGGTCGTCTCGAACACGATCTCCGTGTCGCCCAGGCGGATGCGGTCGCCGGGACGGAGCTGCGAGTCGCGCTCGACGCGATTGCCGTTGAGGTAGGTGCCGTTCGCGCTGCCGAGATCCTTGAGCATCCACCCGCCGTTTGCCGAGATGATCTCGGCGTGGCGGCGCGAGAGGTAGCGGTCCTTGATCGGAATGGAGCAGTCCGATGCGCGCCCGATTGAGATCGTTCCTTCCGTCAGAGGATGGCGGAAGGGCGAAAACAGTGGCGAATAGATCGTCACTTCCGCGCGCGGCGGGTTGGCGTCCATGGTTACGAAGGGCTCCCGAGAGTCGGCCGATTGTAACCGATGCGCGCCATGCTACCGTCTCGCGCGATGCCCGTTTCGGACGACTATTTTCTGGAGATCGAGTCGCACTTCGCGATGCGCCGCGGCACGCCGTTCATTCTCTCGGCGAAGGATTATGCGCTGATGAAGAAGTGGGCCGAGGACGGGATTCCGCTGCCGGTGGTGATCGAGGCGATCGACACCGTTTTCGAAAAGTCGCTGGAGCGGAAGAAGGTCGTGAACAGCCTGAGCTATTGCCGCCACGCCGTGAAGGAGTTGTGGGAAGAGCGGAAGGAATTGCAGATCGGCGCGAGCACGAGCGTGCCGGAAGAAGGCTCCTCCGAAATCCTCGGCCGGCTTGCGGATGCTGTTGCCGCAGTCGATGAATCGATCGCCGAGGAAGTGCGATTGCTTGCGAAGGAGCAGAGCGCGCGTGCGATCGAGGACAAGTTGATCGAAGTCGAGCGGAGGCTGATCGAGCGCGCGATCGCCAAGCTGCCGCCGGCCGAGGTTCACGCGATGCGCATGGAAGTCGCGCAAGCCCTCGGCAGTGCGAAGCTCGATGAGAAGACCCGCGCGCGGACCGAAGAGGCGATGCTGTTGCGGCTCGTGCGCGAGAAGTTTGCGTTGCCGCGGTTGTCGTTGTTCGGGTGACCGCTACTTCAACGCCTTATCGATCTGCTCCGCCATCGCCGATGCGAACCTGCCGGTCACCGGCGCGTCCGGTGTCGTGCCGATCATCGGATCGTTGATCCCGCACGCGGCGAGCACTTTCTGCGGATCGTTGCCCGCCTCGCGCGTGCAGGACGCGCCGCGCGCGACGAGGGCGCGCGTGACGGCGCGGGCGGTGGCGGCGGCGGTGAGCATCGTGTACGGCGACGCGCGGCGCATGACCGGATCGACGGGGAAGATGCCGAGGGCGATGGCGCGGATCATCTCCTCGCGGCCGACCACGTCGTTGTCGAGATCGACGGCAATCGACGGCGCGCCGACGTTCTGCGCGAAGCGGATCGACGGCACTTTCCAGTACAGCAGCACGGCGAGATCGGCGCGCGTGATCGCATCGGATTCGAACGCGCGCTGAAACTGCGGCGGCATGTTCGCGGCGGCGAACTGGTCCTTGATCGCGTTCAGCCGTTGCATGTAGCGCGGATCGTTCGTGCGGCGCGCCAGGCGGTCGTAGCGGACGATCGCTTCCTGGTAACGCCCGCGGCCCACTTCGATCTCGGCCAGCGACTCCTGCACGTCGGCGCGGTCGACGTCGCCGGTGTTGAGAATCGGATCGAGCTCGCGCCGCGCCTCGTCGTAGCTCTTCATCGCCAGCAGCTTCTGCACGAGGAGCATGCGCGCCGCGGTCGACGCCGGCTCGATCTGCAATGCCTCGCGCAGCGTGGCGATCGAGTCGGGACCATTTGTCTGCGCCGCAGCGAGGAGTTGATCGAAGAGCCGCTTCCGGATCTCGGTCGTTCGCGCGACCGCGAGGTCGGGAGGATTCGCGATCTGCTGGAACGAGCGGAGCGCGCCGCGGAGATCGTTGCGCGCCAGTGCGATCTCGCCGGCGTACATGTTCGCGGCGGTCCACGCCGGACGATCGGCCAGCAGGCGCGAGACGATCGCGCTCGCTTCGTCGAGGCGGCCGGCGCGAATGTCGATCGCCGCCGTGAGCAACGTTGCCGGCGGATAGCCCGGTAGCGCGGCAATCTGCTTCTGGGCCTCGGCGTCATTGCCTGCGAGATAGAAGCGCCACGCCGTTTCGAACTTCGCATCGATCGACGAGTCGAAGCCGGTGCGGGGGTCAATCAGGAACCGCGCGTCGCCCTGCGGCTCGACGATGGGAGGTGGCGCGACCGTGCCGCCGCAAGCGGCGACGAGGATGGCGATGACTGCGAGCAAGAGTATGGATGTCGATTTCAACGTCGTTCCTCGATCAGCTTCCGCGCGGCGGCGAACGTCCGCGGATCGGCCGCCTCCAGCCAGTGCACGCCGGTCTCGGCGCGGAGCCAGGTCATTTGTCTTTTTGCGTACGCACGCGTGCGGCGCTGGGTTTCGGCGATCGCCGCTTCTTCGCTCAACCCGCCGGCGACCACGGCCGCCGCTTCCTTGTATCCGATCGTTCCGAACGGGCGGGCGGTGGCGGGATAACGCGCGAGCAGGCCACGCGTCTCGTCCACCAGTCCATCGTGATACATCGCCTCGACCCGCTTGTTGATCGCCTTCACCAGCTCTTCCCTCTTCAGGATTAGAGCGATCTTGATCGACGAAATCTCTTCGGCGCCGGCCACCGGCGCGGGCCAGCTCGAAATCGGTTTGCCGCTCGTGATCCACACTTCCAACGCCCGTTCGACCCGCTGCCGGTCGGCAGGGGCGATTCTTCTACCACTTTCCGGATCGGCGCGCGACAGCCAGCGATGCAGGCGCGCCTGCCCTGCCGGCGTCGCCGCGATGCGGTGAAGGCGATCCCGGATCGCGGCATCGCGGCCCGGCATCTCCGGAAGTCCGGAGAGAAGTGCTCGAAGATAGAAGAAGGTGCCTCCCACGAGAATCGGCACGTGACCGCGCCGCTCGATTCCACTGCAAACCTCGCGCGCGATCCGGCCGAAGTCGGCGGCGTTGAACTCCTGATCGGCGTCGACGATGTCGAAAAGGTGATGCGGGACGATTGCCCGCGTCGCGATCGACGGCTTCGCGCTGCCGATGTCGAAGCCGCGGTAGATCTGCACCGAATCGTAGTTGACGATCTCGCCGCCGACGTCCTGCGCGAGGCGGAGCGCGAGATCGGATTTTCCGGCGCCGGTTGGACCGGCGATCACTACGAGTGCTGAGGACTGAGTGCTGAGTGCTGAGTGGGGCACGCGCGAAGACACTACCAGAGACAACTCAGCACTCAGCACTCAGTCCTCAGCACTATCGCTTTCGGATCTTCGTCATGTGGGTCCGCTCGTCTTCCTGCGACAGGACGGTGCGGAGGTGCTCGCGGCAGTAGATCGCGCCGTGCGGAATCGTCGTGCGGCAGACCGCGCAACGGTTCTTCGCCACGACCTTCGCCCCCTTCTCGAACATCCGGAGGACGATGCCGGCGATGACGAGAATGCCGCCCAGCGTCAGCGCTTTCCCGAGCATCGCTATGGGGATCATCTCCGCGATCGGCTGATCCTCGAGGCTCTCATGGATGACGTACGCCGCGAGAACGATGATGATGATCCAGAGGCCGAGACGCAGGACGGTGGACGACATAATGAATGCCGACAACTCTAGTCAGGCCAATGAGAAGTGTCAATTTCACGGAGGTCGATGGCGATCGTCCGGTCGCGATCGGTTCGCAGCACCCGGATGCCGCGCTCCTGCAGTCTCTCCAGCACTTCATCGTGCGGGTGCCCGAACAGGTTGCGTCTGCCGCACGAGATGACCGCCAGGTGTGGATGGACGGAGTCGAGGAAGGCGGGAGTCGAGGAGCTCCGGCTCCCGTGATGCGCGACTTTCAGGATGTCCGCCCGCAGGTTGCGCTCGATGAGCTGCGACTCCGCCTCGCGTTCGATGTCGCCGGTGAGCAGAATGCGACGCCGTTCGAGCTGCACGCGAAGGACGCACGAGGCATTGTTCTCGGATGAACGGCGGAACGTGTGCGGGAGGGCGTGTGCCTCGACGCGGATCGCGCCGAAGTTGGCGGAGTCGCGATCGTGTACCAGATGGATCGGGACGGCCGTGCCGAGGAGTTGCTGCGCGCAGTCGCCGGTGAAACGGCGTGGTGAGATCCAGAGCTGATCGACAGGGACGCGGTCGAGCAGCGCGGGCAGAGCGCCGCAATGATCGGGATGGGCGTGCGTGAGGAAGACCGCATCGAGATGGCGGATGCCCTGGCCGGCGAGCTGCGGCAGGAGGAGCGCATCGGACGGCCCTCCGTCGATGAGGATCGCGTGGTCGCCGTCCTGGATGGCAATCGAGTCGCCCTGACCGACGTCGAAGGCGATCATTCGAGGTGTCGCCGGATGGTGTTGCGCGATCGCGGCGATCGTCGGGATCGACACCGCGACCGACATCAGCACGGCGCGCAACCGGCCGCGCGTGCATGCGAGCGCTACGAGCGCGGCTCCGAATCCGATGATCAGTGATGCGACCGGCGGCGCGGCGAAGATGCCGGAGCAAGCCGCGCTGAGGTCATTGATCGCGCTGCACATTGAATTCAGCGCCGCGATGGCGATCATCAGCTTCGCGCTCGGGACGATGCACGCGAAGCCGGAGATGACGAGCATCGTCGAGATCAGCGGAGTCAGGAGCAGCGTGGCGATCGAGCCGCCGAGGACGTACTGATGGAAGTGGAAGAGCGTGAGCGGAGTGAGCGTCAGCTCGGCCGCGGCGGCGTAGGCCAGCCACCGTTTGCGAAACGGTTTGGCGATGAAGATCAGCGCTCCGGCGCCAGCGTACGTGAGCTGGAACGCGGCGTCGGTCAGGTCGGGCGGCGCGATGATCAGGCGGAGCAGCGCGGCGACGCACCAGAGATTCGGAAGCGATGTCGGACGTTTGAGCAATCGCGAAAGCGCGTAGAGCCCGATGCCGATGCTCGCGCGCGAGACGGACGCCGTCGGTCCGATGAAGAGCGGCGCGAGAATCGAGAAGGCGAGCAGCAGGATGTCGGTATGACGGCGGAGCGCGAATGCGATCGCCGCGGCGGCGAGCGCGATCTGCATGCCGGAGAAAACGAGTAGGTGATACGTCCCGCCGCGCCGGAATCCGTCCCGCAGCTCGTCATCGAGCCGTTCGCCGCGCCCGAGCGCAAGCGCCTCCGCCAGCGCGACTTCGTGCGGATGATCGGGCGCCAATCGCTCGATCCGCATCGCCGCCGCACGGTTCCATCTCTCCGGATCGAATGACGACAACGTCCCCGAATAGCGCATCAGGCGGGGCGATTTCACGGTGACTACGAGCTCGCCGCGATCGTTCTCGTGCAGCAGACCTTCGACGTGAATCGTCGCTCGCATGCCGATCGGCGGCGGATCGAAATGCGCGTAGAGCGAGAGCGGGCGATCGATGGCGATGCCGTTCGCTTCGAAGCATCGGACGCGAAGCATGTGGATCGGCGGACGCGAGGCCCAGTCGCGTTCGAGCGGCGCGTCGATGACCACGAATTGCGTGAGGTCGAGCGAAGCGAGTGCGCGGGTTTCGTTCGCACGAATGTTCGTGTGATACGCGGCGAGCGTGATCCCGAGCGCGGCGAAGAGGAATGCTGATTTGCGCGCCAGCAGCGCGCACACGACGAGCGCCGCCACCGCAAATGGGACGTTGATGAGCATCGCGCCGGAGGCCAGTCCGGCAATCAGCGCGACGAGGGGAAGTGCCGCGGGAACGTCATCCGGCACGCTCGAACGAAGAGAGCGTTTCCACGTGATGCGTGTTCGGGAAGAGGTCGAGGAGGTCGAGCGTGGAGAGGCGCCAACCCGACGCGAGAAGCCGTTTCGCGTCGCGGGCAAACGTTACCGGATCACATGCCAGGAAGCAAATTCGCTCGTTCGTCTTTTCCGCGATGGCGTCGATCACATTCCCCTTCGCCCCCGAGCGCGGCGGATCGAGAAACACGAAGTCGGCGCGCGGCATCCGCTCCACCCAATATTCGACCGGCGCGTGCACCAGCTCCACATTCGCCGGCACGTTCCGCTTCGCGTATTCGTACGAGATCTGCGACCCCTCGACCGCGATCACACGCTCGCAGACCCGCGCCAGCGGCACGCTGAAAAAGCCGACGCCGGCGTAGAGATCGATCGCACTCTTCCCGATGGCGAGGTTCTCCACGAGGCGGAGCATCGTCTGCAGCAGATGGCGGTTGACCTGGAAGAACGTCTCGGTCGAGACGGCATAGCCTTCGATCGTGAACTCGCCCTCCGTGATCAGGCGGCCGTCGATCTCCCACATCTCCGTCGGTTGCGGATGCTCGCGCGTCAGCAGGCCGACGACCTCGCACTCCTTCGCCAGCGGCACGACGCGGTGCGATTGCATGGCGTAGAAGCCGACCGCATCTCCCTCGCCGTGCAACCGCGAGCGGAGCCGGTAGTTCAGCGGCGACGGATGAACGTTGATCGGCGGCAGCGTGGCGGGATCGATCTTCCCGATCCGCCGCAGCGATTCGATCAGGATCCGCTCCTTCGCGCGCAACTGTGCGTCGAGCCGCAGCGCGGTCCAGTCGCAACCGCCGCATTCGTCCGCGATCGGACAGGGCGCCACGCGGCGCAGCGGCGAGGGCCGTTCGATCTCCACCAGCTCAGCGCGCGCGAATCCTTTTTTCACCTCGATGATCCGCACCCGCGCCACGTCGCCGGGGTAGAGGTTCACCGTGAAGATCGGGAAGCCGTCGATCTTCGACAGCGCCGCGCCACCCGCCACGAGCTCGAATGGCTCGATCGTCAGTTCATCCCCGGTCCGCATAGTCCGCGATTGTAGGCGGAGTGCGGCGGCCATGCCGCCGCTGCTTCTCGTCCAGGGCGGCCACGCCGCCCGCCCACCGCTCAGGCATGGCCTTCGCGCCCCGAGCGGCGGCTTGGCCGCCGCACTCCGATTGCCGGCTTCAGTGTGATAAAACCCGGCCCTATGAAGGTCCACGAGTATCAGGCAAAAGAGATTCTCCGGCGGTACGGCGTGCCGACACCGCGCGGCATCGTTGTCGACAATCCCGAGGCGGCGCGACAGGCGGCGAATGAGCTTGGCGGGCGCGTCGTCGTCAAGGCGCAGATCCATGCCGGCGGACGCGGCAAAGGCGGCGGCGTGAAGCTGGCGAAGTCCGCCGACGAAGCGGCTGAGCTGGCGAAGCAGATCATCGGCATGACGCTGGTCACGCACCAGACCGGCCCCGAAGGTCGCGTCGTCCGCAAGGTGCTGATCGAGGAAGCGCTCAACATCGACAAGGAGCTCTACCTCGGCGTCACCCTCGACCGCCGCATCGGCATGCCGGTCGTCATGGCGTCGAAGCAGGGCGGTATGGAGATCGAGGAAGTCGCGGAGCGCGATCCGAGCGCCATTCATCGCGAGCCGGTCGATGCCGTCCTCGGCGCGCAGCCGTTCCAGGCCCGCGCCGTCGCGAACGCCCTCGGCCTCACCGGTGACGCCTACAAGAAATGCGTCGACTTCATGCAGAAGCTGATGCGCTGCTACATCGAGATGGACGCCTCGCTGGCGGAGATCAATCCGCTGCTCGTGACGAAGGAAGGGGACGTCCTGGCGCTCGACTGCAAGATGACCTTCGACGACAACGCCCTCTTCCGGCACAAGGACGTCGTCGAGATGCGCGACCTCCACGAAGAAGATCCGCTCGAAGTTGAAGCCTCCAGCTTCAACCTCAACTACATCAAGCTCGACGGCAACGTCGGCTGCATGGTCAACGGCGCGGGTCTGGCGATGGCCACCATGGACATCGTCAAGCTGGCGGGCGGCGAGCCGGCGAACTTCCTCGACGTCGGCGGCGGTGCGAGCGCCGAGCAGGTCAAGAATGCGTTCCGCATCATATTGAGCGACAAAAATGTGAAAGCAATATTGATCAACATTTTTGGCGGCATTATGCGTGGCGATCGCATCGCCGAGGGGGTCGTCAGCGCCTCGCGCGAAGTGGGGCTGCCGGTGCCGGTCGTCGTGCGCCTCGAAGGGACGAACGTCGATCTCGGCAAGCAGATCCTCAAGGACTCCGGCCTGCCGCTCATCACGGCCGACGGGATGTGGGATGCGGCGCAGAAGGTGGTCGAAGCCGCGAAGACGGCGAGACCATCCTGAGCCGCGCAGACGGCGAAGGATCTTGCGGCGTTGACGTACACACGACACAGGCAAAGGGACAGGCGTAATGGCGATCTGGGCAGACAGAAACACACGCGTCATCGTTCAGGGCATCACCGGGCGTGAGGGAACCTTTCACGCGATTCAGTGCCGCGACTACGGCACTCAGGTCGTCGGCGGCGTGACGCCCGGCAAGGGCGGCACGAAGCACGAAGGGTTCGACGTCTTCAACAGCGTCCGCGAGGCGCGCGAGAACGCGGGCGCGAACTGCTCGCTGATCTTCGTGCCTCCGCCGTTCGCGGCCGACGCCGTCATGGAAGCCGCGGATGCGGGGATTGAGCTGATCATCTGCATCACCGAAGGCATTCCGGTCAACGACATGGTCAAGGCTCACGACTTCCTCAAGAAGTCGAATGCGCGGCACGTGGCCGAGGGGAAGACGCCGTCGCGCCTCATCGGCCCGAACTGTCCCGGCATCATCACGCCGGGCCAGGCGAAGATTGGCATCATGCCGGGACACATTCACCATCCCGGCCCGATCGGCATCGTCTCGCGCTCCGGAACGCTGACGTACGAAGCGGTCGGCCAGACGCGCGAGTTCGGCCAGTCGACCGCGGTCGGCATCGGCGGCGATCCTCTCCCGGGCACGAACTTCATCGATTGCCTCACCGCCTTCCAGGCCGACGACGCGACCGAAGCGATCATCATGATCGGCGAGATCGGCGGCTCGGCGGAGGAAGAGGCCGCGGCATTCGTCAAGGCGAACGTGACCAAGCCGGTCGTCGCCTTCATCGCCGGACAGACGGCGCCCCCGGGACGCCGCATGGGCCACGCCGGCGCGATCATCAGCGGCGGCAAGGGCACGGCAGCGGAGAAGATGGCCGCCCTCGAGGCCGCCGGGATTCACGTCGTGAAGGCGCCGAGCGAGATGGGGGCGAAGGTGAAAGAGGTCTGGATGAAGTGATGAGCTTTTAGCTCTAAGCTCTAAGCTCTAAGGAGAGCGACGACTAAGAGCGCCTCTCCTGAGAGCTGACAGCTTAGAGCTTAGAGCTAACGTCCATGAATCCCCTCCACATCAATCTCGCCCTCCCCGTGAGCAAGCTCGTGCTCATCGGCGGGGGCGAGTTCTCGTTTGGCGAGACGCGCGAGATCGACGAGAAGTTGATCGCGCAGCTGCCGAAGGACAACAAGCGGATCGCGTTTCTCCCGACCGCGTCGGGATCGGCGGAGTACGCCACGCACCTCGGCACCTACTTCCGCCAGATCGATCCGGAAGTCGAGACGATCAACGTTCCGGTCTATCGCTCGCGCGACAGCCGGCGGCGCAAGAACCTCGATCTGATCCGCTTCGCGGGTCTGATCTACATCGGCGGCGGCGTGACGAACAACCTCCTCGCGGTGCTCCACGAGTCGGGCGCGGAGATGGCGATGCGCGATGCGGCAGCGGACGGAGTCACGGTCGCCGCGATCGGCGCCGCAGCGTCGTGCTTCGGCACACATGCGCGCGACATGCAGACCAACGGCTCCGCGCTTCCCGCGCTGGCGTGGCTCGAATCGACGGTGATCGACACCGGCTTCGACGCAGCGGACGACACGATGCTCCGCCGCCTGATGTCGATCGCCGGCACGACCCTCGGTCTCGGCATTCCTCCTCGTACGGCAATCGCCATCGGCAGCAACGGCGATGCGACAGTCATCGGTGAGGGAAACATCGCCGCCTTCCGCAAGACTTAGCCGGCCCGGCCGGGCCTGTCGATTGCACGACGTGCGTCCGTGGAGACGAGCACGACAGAAACCGGTGTCCAGCAGGAGGAGATGCTTCGCTTCTTCAGCATCCTCTCGCACGACTTGAAATCACCCATCTTTGCGATCGATGGTTTCAGCGACCTTCTGCTCGGTGACTACATCGACAAACTGGACGAAGAAGGGCAGGACTTCCTGCGGCGCATCCGCTCGAGCGCGCAGTACATGAAGTGTGTGCTCGACGATATGTCGCACATGGTCAAGCTGCTGGCGCGGCCGACGGCGAAGAAGGCAACGCCGCTCCGCGAGCTGATCGAAGAAGCGATGCAGAAGCACAGCTACGCGATCGAGGACGGTGGCGTGAAGATCAACCTGCCCGCCGATCTGCCGATCGTCGACGTCGATCCCGACAAGACCCGCGAAGCGCTCGACGTGCTGATCTCCAACGCGATCTTCTTCAACGACCGGCCGAAGGGCGAGCGCGAGATCAACGTCGACTGGCATCGCGACGACCACTGCTATCGGATCTGCGTCCGCGACAACGGCATCGGGATCGATCCGAAATACGTGTCGCAGATCTTCGAGCTCGGAGGCGCGAGCAAGCTCGAAAAACCGCGGGGCGGCGGGCCGGGGTATGGCCTCTATCTCGCGAAGCGGCTGATCGAATCGAACGGTGGCGAGCTGACGGTCGACTCCACGCCGGACGTCGGAAGCACGTTCTGCTTCACGTTGCCTGATCAGGCAGCCGACAACAGACAGCAGACAGCAGTCTAGGAAGAACCCCGTTCCCGGTTGTCTCAGTCTGCTGTTTGCTGTCTGCTGTCCGCTGTCTGAAGCGGCAGATCGCTCGGCAGGGGATCCTCACCCGGCAGCGCGATGATACGGATGTCGACGTGCCGGTCCTCGGCGATGTCGACGCCGAGGGCTCGGGCCGCGGCCTGCGAGAGGTCGATCGTGAACTTCTTCACGAACGGGCCGCGGTCATTCACCCGGACGCGGATCACGCGACCGGTCGCGCGCGCCTTGATCTCCACCCAGGTGCCGAGCGGGAGTGTCAGGTGCGCGGCGGTGAGCTTCTTGTTGCGGAAGATCTCGCCGGTCGAGGTCAGTGATCCATCGAGAGAGGTCGAATAGTAGCTGGCGAGGCCGGTCATCCGGTGCCCCATCGCGACCTGCGCGTAACGAAGCAGGCGAAGGTGCAGCGGATCGGGCCTGGGTGGGGGTGGCGGAGCGGGCGGCGGGACTTCGGGACCGTACTTGTAACAGGCCATCGCCGCGTCGTCGAGGTCGATGTGGTCCTCGCACATGAAGCTCTGCGCGCGCGCCGCCGGCGCCCCTGCCAACAGGAGCGTGAAAGTTATTGCGACGACTGTGACGTGTCCTTTCGTCATTGGCGCCGGATTCTAGACGAATCAAAGGGTGAGCCAAAACCGGCATCCGGCAGTTGGCATGTTTTCGATCCTAAGCAAAAGCAGCTCAGCTATTTAGTCGTGGTCTATGGATTGCAAAATAACTTAGCGACAAGCTCCGGATGAGGAGGACGTTTGATGTCCGATATCAAGACCAGCAGGCCGTTTCAGGAGCGATTCCTGAACGGATTCGACCGATCGCAACTCCGCCAGGAGGTCCAATCGGTCAGACCGAAGCGAGGTCGGGGACTTCGCAGAAAGTACGCGACCTGGGCCCTCGGCGCCTCGCTGGCTTTGGGCGGCATCGGCACTCCGATGAAGTTGATTCACGATGCGCAGTCGCGCGACTCGGCGAGCCGCGGCCCGGCCATTCAGAACCGTGCCCCCGGCGAATCCCCCACGCCGGAACCGCCGCCGGTCACCGACCAGAGCATCGTGAGCGACCTGAAGGCGGCGCAGACCATTGCGACCAAAGTCGCCGGCGGCGTGCAGGCGGTGGCGAGTGGAGTCGAGGCAGCAACCAGAGACCCACTACAGACCGTGAAACAGGCTCCGCGCAGCATCGCCAACGTCGCGGACACGGTGAGAGAGCACTTCTTCAGAACCGAGGTTCCGTTCGGGTCGATCATCTACAGCGAGGCGATGAAGAACGACCTCTCTCCGGAGCTCGTCGCGGCGGTCGTCAACACGGAGTCGAGGTTCAAGCCGACCGCGCGCTCGCAGCGCGGCGCCGTCGGCCTGATGCAGCTCGTTCCCCGCACGGGGCGGTGGATGGGGGCGAACAACCTCTCCGATCCGGCGCAGAACATCATGGCCGGCGCGAGATATCTGAAGTACCTCAACGACCGCTTCGACGGCGATCAGCAGAAGACCATCGCCGCCTACAACGCAGGCGAGGGGAACGTGCGCCGGTTCAACGGCGTGCCGCCGTTCCGCGAGACGCGCGACTACGTCATTCAGGTGCAGAGCTTCCGCGACGACCTCGGCGACCGCGTCGGCGCGCATGCAGCAGACCAGGCCGAGGTGGCCTACTTGCAGCGGTGACCGCGTGTAGCACAGACACTCCTGTCTGTGCTCCAATACCGCCCGTGTCGGGAAAGCGATTGATCATCGGCGTAATCGTGATGGGCATCGCCCTCCCGCTCACGATCTTCTATCTCCTCGGATTGCAGACCTTCGGGCAGTTCTTCACCATCGCCGCCTCGACGTTCCTCGCGTGGGGAGTGTTCGACGTGCTGGCCACCATCATGGAGAGGCCGCGGCTGCAGGGGCGCTCGCCCGGTCATGCGATTCGTGAGGATTGGGAACGGCGCCAGAACGAGTAGGCCGGCACGGCCGGCGGCGTTAGTTGGCCAAGCCTTCTTCAGGTTTGTCGCCCTAACGGCACGCTTTCCGCGGCGCGCCTCCTACACCCAGTCGCTCATCTTCCGCAGCAGCTCATCGATCGTCATCAGCGTCTCGCTGCCGTCGGACTCGCAACGGAACACGGCGTGATACCAGCCCTTCATGCCGACCGGCGTGTAGAGCTGCGCGCCGAGTTTCAGCTTGCCGCCTGACACGAGCTTGAGAAAGACCTGCTCGTAGGCGGACCGGGTGAGGCGGCGGTCGGGGAACGGAATGGTGTACTGACGTCTGCGCCGCTCGGCGGCTCTCCGGCGATCCCGCTTTCTGTCATCGAGCAGCGAGATGCTGCGGCGATCGAGGTAGCGAGTGGCAACTCTGCGCGTGATGCGGATGGGAGGAAGCGGCGGGGTCGCGACCGGCGGCGGCTCCGGCAGCGCGATCTTTCCCGGCGTCGCCTGGGTCTCCTCCAGATGCTTCGCGCGCTCGTGCGCCCGCTCGACGACGAATTCGTCGATCGTCACCCCGGCCGGCTTCGGAATCCGATGCGCGGTGTCGTAGTCGCGAAGCTCGTCGATGACCATGCCCCAACGCGCGAGATTGCCGACATCGTCATAAGCCTTCGGGCGATCGAGCAGATCGAGCAGCGACGGCGCGCGCCCCTCGAGGACCGCAAAGAGGAGGCGGAAGCTGAACGGGTCGGAGTACTCGCGGATCGATTTCCGGAAGAACCACGCGACCTCGCGTCCCATCTGCCGGAGCGACATCGTCCGGCCGAACTGATCGGTCCAGGCCGGGGCATCGATGTCGCAGGTGTATGGGCTGCGCGGGTAGTGGAAGTCCTTCGTCAGCCAGCCTTTTCGAGTGGTGTGCTTGCCGGGAACGACGCCAGCGACGACCGGAATCGGCAGCTTCTGGAGCATCGAGAGGTCGTACGACGGCCACTCCATCACGGCGCGGACGATGCCGATGATCAGCGTCGCCGTGGCGATCATCAGGCCGGGATCGGGAGTGAAGTCGACCGTGACTTCGATCCGCTCGCCGCGTGGGCGAACGCCGACACCGGTCGAGCGCCGGTTCGCGCCGGCGATCATCACCGGTACGGGGAGGATGTACGCGAGCAGCAGTGCGAGCTCTTTCTCATTCTTCTTCCGCTCGTGCGAGATGTTGTAGTGACTGCTGTAACCCTTCAGCCGGACGTTGTGGCCGCTCCGGTCGCCCCATTTCGTGAGCTCATCGCGGACGAAGCCGATCTGCTCCCAGAGGTTGCGCACCATCCGGGCGGTGGAGTGCGGGGCGAGCTCGATGACCGGCGTCACCACCTCGATCACGCCGCGATCGAAGTAGACCGCGCCCGCGGTCGGAAGCTGCACGGAGCTCTTCTCGCGCTTGAGCAGCGGGCCATCGATGAAGGTGCTCGGATGCCCGAAATACGGCTCGGGATTGATCTCCACGCCGTCGAGCCAGACGTTGAATTCCGACTCCATTCCAATGACCGGCAGCTCCAGCCGCGTCGAGCGGAGAGCCTTGTCTAAGCCGGACTCGTCTTTATGATTCCGAGGCATGCAAGTGGAAGAAACTGCGAAGAATGACTAAGCAAACGACAGGCCCAGCCCGCCGGCCCGCTACGTCGATTCGACCGGAGCGCGCCGATCTTTTCGGCGGCGATCCTCGAATGCGAACCGGGGCCTGCTCTCCTGCGGCTGCTCCATCCGATCCTCGCTGATTTCCCGCGGGATCAGGGTGATGTAGCCGAGGTCGAGATGCACGTGATCGTCGGCATTGTTGCCGGTGACATGGCCGTACGGGAGGACTGAAACGTCCTCGCTCAGATCCTCGGCGATGTCGTTGTACTTCCCGATCGCTTCCTTCGTCTTCAGGATCGTCCCGCCGATGCGGTAGACGTCGGCGGCGCTTCCCCACATGTGCGGCGAGGCATCGGCCGACATCTTATGGCCGGGCGAGCGGTAGCCTCCGTTCACGGCGATGTGCACCGAGGCGCCGGCGGCGAGGCGGAACTGCTCGAGGTAGAAGGCGAGCACCCGCACCGCGCAGGGGATGTACTTCGGGAAACTCTGCAGCCGGGCCGCTTCCTTGAGATCGGAGAGGATGAATTCGTTCAGGCCGAAATGCGTCGTGATGCGATACGACATCGCGAAGTCGTGGTCCGGCACTTCGTAGAAATAGCGCGGTAGCCGGTGACGCCGCCCAAGGGCATCGCGGATCATTTCACCCGGTTTCAGGATCGACCGCAGCTCGTCGTCCAGATCGAATGCGTCGACGACCTTGAGCGCCGGCTCCCGCACATCACTCATACGCGCTTCCGCCGAGAGTGTTGAATACATCGCGCGACAATTCCGCCACCGCCGTCCCCCGCCCCGTCACGGCGTCGAACTGCGTGAGGATCACCAGGACGTACGGCTTGCGGCCGTCGAGATAGACGATGCCGGCGTCGTGATGGATCGTGGAGATGTTCCCGGTCTTGTGCGCGACGCGCGCGGCTTTCGGAAGTCCGGCCGGAATGCCGCTCCGGTACTGCTGGTCGAGCATGATCTTCATCATCTCTTCACTGGCAGCCGGTGACCAGGCTTTTCCTTCCGCGATGACGCGCAGGAGCTTCATCAGACCGTTGGCCGTGACCTCGTTGTTCAACCCCGCTTCGAACGCCGCCTGATCCTCGACGCCGCGCAGGATGCGGATGCCGTCGATCTCGAGCTCGTCGAGCGCTTTCTGAATGGTCGGAATGCCGATGACGTCGACGAGGAGGTTCGTGGCCAGATTGCTCGACAGCGTGATCATCCAGTACGCGAGCTCGCGCACGGTCAGCGTCTTGCCGAGGTGGCCGTAGACGTTCGGATCGGCATCACGGGCGAGATCGAGCATGAACGGCTCCTGGTTGACAATGCTCGTGAAGCGGTTGCGCACGTGGACCGGCGCATCGAGCGACAACTGTCCGCGCTCGACTTCGCGGAAGACGCCGAGGAGCACGGCGAGCTTCATCGTCGACGCGGCGTGGAAGTAGTGATCGGCGTTGTACGACCACTGGAGTGTGGAGTCGGCGTCGTAGAACGAGATGCCGAGCTCCTCGAGCGAATGCTGTTCCTTGATCTTCAGGACGTTGCGATAGAGCGAGACTTCCGACGCGGCGACGGAGTCATGCGCGGGCGCTTCGCTTTTCACAACCATCACTGTTGCCGATGCAAGCGTTTTACCGCTTCCAGTCGTTCAGAGCCCAATCGTAATCGTCGTACTCGAAATCGACGTTGTCCTTCGCCTGGTCGATCATCCGCTGTTTGTCGGGAGCGACGAAGCGGCGGAGAAACGCGAGCCGCCCGCCGCCCCAGTTGTCGAAGTCCTTGCTGAACCAATCCATGATCTTCGTGGTGTGTACGACGAGCTTGTCGCCGTCGCGCCCGAAGCGGACGTTCGCGCCGACGAATCGCCGCACCTGATCGTTGAGCTGCGCGTCGACATCCGCTCCCGTGTACGCCTCGGGGCGGATCGGCGGACAGCTCTTCGCCGCGCAGTTGATGGCGAAGTGGATGCGCGGATCGTGAAAGCCTTCGCGGATCTTCTCGTTCTCGATGGTGTCGAGCGAGATGATCGTTCCCTCCGCCGGCACCCGCTCTTTCTTGAAGACGTTGAGCCGGATGATCGGATCGGTCGAGATGTCGCGGATCGACGCCACCGGATAGTTCTCCAGGATCGTGGCGACGGTGTTCACGTTGTAGACGTTGATCCAGTAGGCCAGCTGCTGCTTCTTGTTCAGCGTCTGCGGCTTCACGCGCGCGAGCTGCTGCCGGATCTTCTGCACGCCGCCGAGGTCGTGCACCTTCAGGCCGGCGTAATCCATGCCGCGCGCGGGGTCGTAGTACGACTTCAGGATCTGCGTCCAGGCGCAGTAATCGGGCTCCGTCTGAGCGTGCGCTGCGACTGCGATGGTGAGGAGAAATGCAGCGAAGATCGTGCGTTTCATCATCGTCCTGCCGCGCGCAACCACCTGCCGATGCGCTCGATTCCCGTGCCGATGTCGTCATTCGATGCGGCGTACGAGACGCGCACGAACCCTTCGCCGTTGATGCCGAACGCCACGCCGGGGATGACCAGCACCGCGGCGTCGGTGGCGAGGGTTTTCGCGAACGTCAGCGTGTCGCACGACGGAACGGGAACGAACGCGTAGAACGCCGCCGCCGGCGGTTCGATACGGATGTCGAGCTCGCGCTCGATGGCGCGCAGCGCGACCTCGCGCTGATCGCGGAACTGCGCCCGCACGCGCGCCAGCCACGACGCGTTCCACTCCGGCGCATCGAATACCAGCTCCGCCAGTGCCTGCGAAAAGACGGAAGCGCAGGTGGCGATGTACTGATGCGCGGTGACGATCGGCTTGAGCACTTCGGGACGCGCGAGTGCCCACCCGATGCGCAGTCCGGTCATGGCGTGCGACTTCGACATGCCATCGATGACGATCACGCGATCCGACATGCCGCGCATCGACGCCGGCTCGACGTCGTACCAGAGCTGGCGATAGACCTCGTCGCTGACGACGAGCGGTCCGGCATTCGCGATCTCTTCCAGCGCCGCGCGATCGGCGACCGCGCCGAGCGGATTCGATGGCGAGTTGACGATGATCAGCTTCGTCTTCGGCGTGATCCGCTCGGTGATCGCGCGCGGATCGAGTCGCCACGACGGCGGCTCCAGCGGATACGGCACCGGCTCCGCGCCGCAGATCTTCGCCAGCGTCGCGTACGACACGAACCCGGGATCGGGGATGAGCACTTCATCGCCCGGATCGACATACGCCTGAAAGATCGCGTAAAGCGCTTCCTCCGTTCCGGCGGTGATGCAGACTTCGTTCGGATCGTCCGCGAGTTTTTTTCGCAGCGATAGGTTTCCGGCGTTCGCCGAGTAATGCCACGACGTCGTGGTCGCGCGCCGCGCGAATTCGAGCAACGTCTCATCCGGCTCGACGTTCGGCTCGCCGATGCCGAGGTTGGTGGAGAGAGGGGTCGCGAGGGCGTTGATCTGGCGGATGAGGCTTAGTTCGATGGTGGAGAACCGCGCCGAGGGTTGCGCGGTTACGCGGTTGCGCGGTTGCGTGGTCACGGCCGCTCCACCACGAAACCGCGAAACCTCGCAACTGCGCAACCCATTACCTCAACGCCTCTTCCAACGCCGTCGACGAATCCGTCTTCTCGTCGCGATACTTCACGATCATCGGCGTCGTCACGGACAGTTGATGCTGCTCGGCGAACGTCCCCTTCATCGGGCGCGAGCCGGGGATGACGACGGCGCCGTACGGGATCTCTAGCGGACGTTCGGCGGTGCGGCGGTAGATCTGGCCGCGGACGGTGTCGTAAACGGGTGTCGAGCCGGTGAGCACGACGCCGGCGCCGATCACGGCGCGGGTGCGGACGATCGTTCCTTCGTAGATGCCGCAGTTGCCGCCGACCACGACGTCGTCTTCGATCACCACCGGGATGTTGCCGATCGGCTCGAGCACGCCGCCGATCTGCGCGGCGGCGGAGAGGTGCACGCGCTTGCCGATCTGCGCGCACGATCCGACCAGCGCGTGCGAATCGATCATCGTCTCTTCATCGACGTACGCGCCGATGTTCACGAACGCGGGCGGCATCATGACGACGCCCTTGGCGATGAACGCGCCGCGCCGGATCGACGAGCCGCCCGGCACGATCCGCACGTTGTCCACGATCTTGAAGCGCCTCGCGGGAATCGTGTCCTTGTCGATGAACGAGAGCGAGCCCGATGCGAACTCCGCCAGCACACCCCACTTGAACGCGGCGAGGATCCCTTCCTTCACCCAGGCGTTCGGCTTCCAGATGCCGTCCTCGTCGCGCGAGGCGGCGCGGATCGCGCCTTTCTCCAGCTCGGCGAGGAAGAGACCGACCGTTTTCACGGCCTCCATCCGGTCGGTGATGTGTTTCAGAGCGGCGACTCGTTCTTCGATGCTCACGTTTTGAAGTTTATCCCGAGCGAAGTCGAGGGATCAGGGACGGCGCCGCGAATGCCTTGCATCGTGCGTGATCTGTGCAGGTTGCGACTGAATCGCGGCGCCGTCATTGATTCCTCGACTTCGCTCGGAATGAACTACTCCAGCAGCTTGCACTCCCGCAGAATCGATTCGAGCTTCTTCCGGCTCGCGTCGGTGATCGGCGCGAGTGGCGGTCGAAGTGTATCGCTCTGCAGGATGCCCATCATCTTCATCGCCGCCTTCACCGGACCTGGATTCGATTCGATGAAGTTGCCGAGGAGGAGCGGCAGGAGCCGTTCGTGAATCTCGCGCGAGCGGGTGGCGACCATCTGCGAGATCAGTTTCGGCACTTCGTTGCTGGCGACGGAGACCAGTCCATCGGCGCCGCAGCCGAGGAGCGGGAGCGTCCAGGCGTCGTCGCCGCTGAGCACGAGAAAGTCTTTCGGGCGGTCGCGGATGATCGTCAGGATCTGCTCCATGTTCGCCGACGCTTCCTTCACGCCAATGATGTTCGGAATCTCGCGCGCCATCCGCAGCGTCGTCTCCGCGGTCATGTTCACGCCGGTGCGGCCCGGGACGTTGTACACGATCATCGGCAGTCCCGCTTTGGCCTGTGCACTGAAGTGACGCAGCAGCCCGTCGGGCGTCGGCTTGTTGTAGTACGGCGTGATGGTGAGGATGCCGCCGGCGCCGAGGTCTGCGGCCTGCTGCGCGAGCTCGACGGCGCGCGGCGTGTTGTTCGAGCCGGCGCCGGCGAGCACCGGCACCCGGCCGTTCGAGGTCTTCACCGCGAGCTCGACGACGCGCTTGTGCTCATCCGGAGTGAGCGCCGGGTTTTCCCCCGTCGTGCCGCACGGCACGAGGAAATTGATCCCTTCCGTGATCTGCCAGTCGACGAAGCGCGCGAACGCTTCCTCGTCGAGCGAGCCATCGGATTTGAACGGAGTTACGAGCGCGGTGCCGGCACCTTTGAACGTCATGACATCACCAGTTCGTCGAATCGGAACAAGCCTTTGCGTCCCCGCACCAACTCCGCTGCGAGAACCGCGCCTTGCGCGAATCCCTCGCGGCCGCGGGCCCGATGCGTGATCTCGATCAGGTCGTCGGCCGAGTCGAAGAAGAGCGTGTGCAGGCCGAATTCGCTGCCGACGCGCGACGCGGCGATCGGAGGATCGAGCTTCCCCCGGCTGCCGTCGCGCACCTCGCTCGCGATCCGCAGCGCGGTGCCGCTCGGCGCGTCTTTTTTCTGCGAGTGATGCCGCTCTTCCATCCCCGCAGCGTATTGCGGAAACCGCGCGAGCAGTTCGCCCGCGCGGCGTGCGAGCGCGAACGTGACGTTCGCGCCGGGCGAGAAGTTCGACGCGTAAACGGCGCCGATACCGGCGGCCTCGATGCGTGTCCGAACGTCGTCGAGCCGCTCGTTCCAGCCGGTCGTGCCGATGACGATGCCGCATCCGTTGTCGCACGCGAGGTCGAGCGCACGATCGAGCGCGCTGGCGTGCGAAAAATCGATCAACACCTCGGCGCCGTTCATCTCCGACTGCCGATCGACATCGAACACGGCGACGACTTCGTGACCGTGCGACTTCGCCACGTTCTCGATGGTGTGACCCATCTTCCCGTAGCCGTGAATGGCGAGCTTCACGCCACACCTCTCGTCATCCCGAGCTCGGGACGTCGCACGCGACGCGACTGAGGGCAAGAAACCCCGCCAGATGGAAGAGTGTCGCTCGTGGCACGGCCCCTCACCCGCCTTCGGCACCCTCTCCCCGCAAGCGGGGCGAGGGGCAACAAACCGGATTCTCGCAAGGCACGTCCCTTGTTGCCCTTCTCCCCGCGACGAGCGGGGAGAAGGTGCCGCAGGCGGATGAGGGGCTTGTGCCACGAGCGAAAAATCCCGCATGAACACAGGGAGTTTCCTGGAAGCGTAGTCGAGGGACCTGCGTGGGTGGTGGCGCGCTGATCGCGCCTTCCGCACGCCCGGGTCCCTCGACTACGCTCGGGATGACGGCCGTTCACGCCACCTCCACCGGCTGCTCGAACAACGCCGCGTGAATGCGCTGGATCGCCCGCTCGGAGTCGCGGTCGTCGATGACGATGCTGAGATTGAGGCCGGAGCGGCCGAGGGAGATCATCTTCGTCGGGACGCCGCGCAGCGCTTCGAAGATGCGCGAGGCGACGAGCGAATCGGCGAGGAGCCTGCGGCCGACGATGGCCACGATGGCCTGCTCGTCGATGATCTCGACGTCGGCGAATTCACGCAGCCGCCGCTCGAGTGCGTCGATGTTGTGCCGGTCGTCGATCGTCACCGACACCGAGACTTCCGACGTCGTGATCAGGTCGACCGAGATCTCTTCCTCTTCGAATGCCGCGAAGATGCGGGCCAGAAATCCGTGCGCGCCGAGCATCTTGTTCGACGTCATGTGTACGACCGTGACGTTCCGCTTGCGTGCGATCGAGCGCGGCCCGGCGCCTTCGAGGTTGCCGTCGCGCGTGATGAGCGTGCCGGCAGACGATGGCTTCTCCGTGTTGAGCACTCGCACCGGAATGCCCGCGGCGATCGCCGGCTCGAGCGTGCGCGGGTGCAGCTTCGCGCCGAACGACGCGAGCTCCGCAGCTTCTTCGTGCGACAGGAGGTCGATGACCCGCGCTCCGCTGACGAAGCGCGGATCGCAGGTCAGCAGGCCGTCGACGTCGGTCCAGATCTGAACCTCCGCTGCGTCCACCGCGGCCCCGACGATGGCCGCGCTGTAGTCGGAGCCGTTGCGGCCGAGGGTCGTGGTCGCGCCGTTCATCGTCCGTCCGATGAAGCCGCCCATGACTGGAATGCGATTGCGCTCGATCAGCGGCAGCAGCGTTTCGGACGCCGCCTGGCGCGTGCGATCCATCAACGGCGTCGCGCCACCGAAGTTGTCGTTCGTCCAGATGACGTCTTCGGATTCGACATGCTCGCCCGGCAGCGCGCGCATCATCATCGAATAGGCGAAGAGGACCGACGATAGCTTCTCGCCGATGGAAACGACCTTGTCCCGCGCCCGCAACGTGATCTCGCCGAGCAGCGCGATGCCGCTGAGGATCGTCTGGATCTGCTCGACCTGTTTCGTCAGCTGCTTGAGGAACGACTCGAAGAAATCGAACTTCTGCTGCACGAGCTGCATCGCCACGTCTTCGTGACGCTGCCGCACGCGGCCGATGATCTCGCGCACGAGGTCGGGCTTCTGATCGCGCGCCGCCTCGCTTGCCGCGACCAGGTCGTTCGTCACGCCGGAGAGCGCGGAGACGACGATGATCGGCTGCTGCTCGCGCCGGTCGGCGACGATGTCGATCGCGGCGGCGACCTTCGCGGCATCGCCGACCGAAGTGCCGCCGAACTTGATGACGATCACAGCAGACCTTTCGCCTCTAACAACTCCGCGTTGAGGATCGCCGCGCCGGCGGCGCCGCGGATGGTGTTGTGCACGAGCGCGACCATGCGCAGGTCGAGGAGCGGATCGGGACGGAGCCGGCCGATGGAAACGCTCATGCCCCCTTCTCGGTCGCGATCGAGGCGCGGCTGCGGACGGTCTTCGGCATCGATGTAGTGCAGCGGGTAGCGCGGCGCGCTCGGCAGTCCGAGGCGCTGCGGCTCACCGACGAACGACTCGATTGTCAGCCTCAGGCCGTCGATGATCGTCTCGATCGGCGTCACTTTCCGCAGCTCCGCGGAATCGCGCAGCGCGAGGGCGATGGTCATCAGGTGGCCGTCGATCGTCGGCACGCGATTCACCTGTGCGGAGATGCGGAACGGCGCATCGACGAATCTCTCGCCGTCCCAGCGCCCGAGGATCTTGCGCGGCTCGCTCTCGATCTTCGCTTCCTCGCCGCCGCCGATGTACGGGATGACGTTGTCGAGGATTGCGTACGACGCCACGCCCGCGTAGCCGGCGCCGGAGATGGCCTGCATCGTCGTGACGTGCAGGCAGTCGATGCCGTACTGCTTCTCGATCGGCGCGATGGCCATCGCCAGGCCGATGGTGGAGCAGTTCGGATTCGTGACGATGTAGCCTTTGCCGCCGCGGCGCCTGCGCTGATGCTCGATCGCCGCGCAGTGATCGTCGTTGAGCTCGGGGATGAGCAGCGGGACGTCGGGATCCATCCGGTGATTGCGCGCGTTCGACACGATGATCGCGCCGCGATTCGCGTAATGCTCTTCGGCCTCACCGGCGACGGATGAATCGAGTCCGGAAAAGAGGATGACCGACTCGAGGTCGGCGCCGAGTTTCTTGACCGTCATGCCCGCTGATTCCTCGGGCAGCAGCGTGTCGAGGCGCCAGTCGGCGGCGTCGGCGTACGTTTTTTCGGCGCTGCGCTCCGAGGCTACGAGCTCGTGGAGCCGGAACCACGGATGGTTTTCGAGCAGCTGCACGAAGCGCTGGCCGACGGAGCCGGTGGCGCCGAGGACGCCGACCGGGATGCGGTTGGCGCGGGTGGCGGGGACGGGGGTTTCAACAGAAAGAGTGGCAGTCATCGATGAGCTCACTTGCAAAAAGCGATTCTATCTACAATCGCGCCATGCCTTCGTCGATCGAACTGCGCAACGTCGAGGTCGACGGACGTCTGCGCGGCATTTCGCTGCGCATCGACGCCGGTGCCTCGGTGGCGTTCGTCGGCCGCAGCGGTGCGGGAAAGACGACCTCGCTTCGGCTGATCAATGGACTCGTCACGCCGACTCGCGGCGAGGTGCTGATCGACGAGGTGCCGCTCGCGCGCACCGATCTCGTCGCGTTGCGGCGGCGGAGCGGCTACATCATCCAGGGCTCGGGACTCTTTCCGCATCGCTCGGTCTTCGACAACGTCGCGACCGTGCCGCGGCTGCTCGGTTGGGAAGAAACGAGAATCAAAGACGCGGCGGGCGAAGTGATGTCGCGCATCGGCATGCCGCTGGAGCGCTTCGGCGCGCGCTTTCCGCGATCGCTCTCCGGCGGCGAGCAGCAGCGCGTCGGGATCGCCCGGGCGATGGTCGCCGGTCCGTCGATCCTGTTGTGCGACGAGCCGTTCGGCGCGCTCGATCCGATCGTGCGGCGCGAATTGCAGGAGACGTTCCGCGCGTTGCGCAGCGACGCCACGATCGTGTTCGTCACGCACGATCTCGCCGAGGCGATGCGGGTTGCCGATCGGGTCGTGCTGTTCGACGACGGGCGGATCGCGACCGACACGGCGTCGGCCGATTTCCCGAAACAAACGCTGCCGCTCGTCCGCCAGTTCGTCGCCGCCGCGAGTCTGCCGTCATGACCGCCGACATCATTCGTATCACCGGCGAGCACATGCTCATCGTCGCCATCGCAGTCGGCGTGGCGATCGTCCTCGGCATCCCGCTCGGGATCTACTGCACGCGCAATCCGCGCGCCGGCCGCGTGGCGTTGCGGGTGATCGACGCCATTCAAACCATCCCGTCGCTGGCGCTTTTCGGATTCCTGATCCCGGTGCCGTTCATCGGCGGGATCGGGATGCGCACGGCGATCGTGGCGCTCATCCTTTATTCACTGTTGCCGATCGTGCGCAACACGTTCGTCGGCATTCAGGGCGTCGATCCGATCGTGCGCGATGCCGGCGTGGCGCTCGGGCTCACGTCGCGCCAGCTGCTGTTCGACGTCGAGCTGCCGCTGGCGATGCCGTCGATCGTGGCCGGAATCCGCATCGCGACGGTCATCGGGATCGGTGTCGCGACGATTGCCGCGGCGGTCGGCGGCGGAGGCCTCGGCACGTTCATTTTCCGCGGCGTGGCGATGGTCGACACCCGCCTGATCCTGGCCGGCGCGCTGCCGGCGGCGGCGCTGGCGTTGATTGCCGATGTCGTATTGAGCGCGGTCGAGCGTAGAGTAATCAAAGGATGAAACGCTTCGTCGTTGCGCTCGTTCTTCTCGCCGCCTGTTCGCAGAAAAAGCCCATCGTCGTCGGCTCCAAAAACTTCACCGAGTCCGTGATCCTCGGAGAGATGGTCGCGCAGAAACTCGAAAGCGCCGGCTGCAAAGTCGACCGCCGCCTGAACATGGGCGGCACGTTCGTCTGCGATTCGGCAATGACGTCGGGCGCGCTCGACACTTACGTCGAATACTCCGGCACCGCGCTCGAGGCGATCCTGAAGCAGCCGAAGGCGGATGTGGCGGCGGCGTACACGAAGCGCGGATTGCATTGGGGGCCGGCGCTCGGGTTCAACAACACGTTCGCGATGATCGTCCGCCGCGACGACGCGAGCCGCTCCGGACTGCGTTCGATCAGCGATCTGGGCAAAGTCGCTGCGCAGTTTCAGCCCGGCTTCGGCTACGAGTTCGTGGAACGTCCGGATGGCTGGAACGGCCTGCTACACGCGTACGGCCTCGCCTTCGCGAAAGCGCCGAAGACGATGGACCTCGGGCTGACCTACAAAGCGCTGGCGTCGAATGAAGTCGATCTCATCGCCGGCAACTCGACGGACGGCTTGATCGAATCGCTCGGACTCGTCGCACTCGACGACGATCGTCATTACTTCCCGCGCTACGACGCCGCGGTCGTTTCCCGCAACGACATCGACCGCAAATGCGGCGGGGCATCGCACGCGCTCGAGTCGCTGCGCGGCATGCTCGACGACGCCGCGATGCGCCGGGTCAACTTCGAAGTCGACGGCAAGAAGCGCGACGTCGCCGATGTGGCGCGCGAGGCGCTCAGCGGCCACGCAGCGGGCGCGGGCGCGACGAAGGCTCGCTGATCCAGCGAACGACGAGCGGCTGGCCGTCATCGCCTGCGCGAATCCATGCGGCGATGGCCTGTCCTCCGCCGATTCCAACCAGCGCAGCCTTCTTCACGCGCGGTCCGGTTCCGATCGGAAACGGCGCGGATAGCGAGCTCAGATCGCGTGAGGCGACGACCGCCGACAGGCCGTCTTCCGCTCCCATCGAGACGATCCAGTTCAGACCGTCCCAAACCGCTTGCGGCGGTGCGAAAAAACCGAGCTTCGTGCTTTTTCCGATGAACGTTCCGTCGGTGCCGAAGACCTGGCCGGTGCCGTTCCAAACGACGAGGAAGGAGCCATTGCCGCCGCCAACCGTCAGAAACTCTCCGCTGATCGGCGGAGCGAATGTCCGTTCCAGCGCGATCGCTTCGCCGGTGTCGGTATGGGCGAGGTCGAGGTGAAGAAACGGCGGCCCCCCGATGATGCTCCGGCCCACCTGCAACGTCGCGAGCGTCCCGTTGTCAACAGCGGCCGCCACGGGCGCGCCGGACACGAGGTGCGGAAGGACGTCGATCAACGTTCCTCCGGCGGAAACGCGGGAGAGGTAACCGCCGCTGTAACTGGCGAAGAAAACCGCGAAGCCGTCGTGCACGGCGAAGAGCGTGACGTTTTCCGAATGGCCCTCCCAGATCGTGAGCGGAACGAAGTCGATCAGCGATCCATCGGCGGCGATCCGCGAGAGATAGACCTTTTGCACGAGCTGATTGAAGGAATCGCGCCCTTCCTCGCGCCACGCCAGCGCGTAGACCGAGCCGCTGCGCGCGAGCGACGGAGTCATCGCCACGCCGCCGTTCCAGACGTGAACGACGTCGGTGACGTGTCCCTGCACGTCGACGGTGCGGTAGCTCACGCCATTGCCGCTGCCTGTCCAGGCAACGACCGCGCGATTGGCGTCACCCGCGAGCGCGAACGGCTCGCCGCCCGGCGGAACCATTTCGGCGACGACTCGTTCAGGTCCGAGGATGAGCGGCGTTGCGGCAAGAATCAGCGCGGCGAGGAACATGCCCGTAGTACGCGAGAGCCGTCGATCGTGTTTATGATCGAAAAGATGCTGACCGTCGACGAAGCGCAGCAACGCGTGCTTGATGAAGTCTCGCTGCTCGACACGGAAGAGGTCGTGCTCGCCGACGCGCATGAACGTGTGCTGCGACACGACGTCGCGGCGGTCGCCGATGTGCCGTTCGCGGACAACTCCGCGATGGACGGATATGCATTGCGCGCCGGTGATGCGAGTCCGTTGCGCGTGATCGGTGAAGTGCGCGCGGGATCGGTCGCGACTACGAAGGTCGAGCCGGGCACCGCGATGCGGATCATGACCGGCGCTCCGATTCCCGACGGTGCCGATGCAGTCGCGCAGATCGAGATCACCGATCGCCGTCTCGACGTTGTGAACCTGCTCGAGCCGGTACGTGTTGGCGCAAACATCCGCAGGCGCGGCGAGGACATGCGCGCGGGCGACGTCGTGCTGCGATCGGGAACGCTGCTGCGGGCGGGGGAGCTCGGCGTGCTGGCGACGGCGCGGCATGCGCGCGCAATCGTCGCGCGGCGTCCGACCGTCGCCGTCCTGTCGACGGGCGACGAGCTGGTCGACATCGGCGAAGAGGTTTCAGCGGGGCGTGTCGTGAACTCGAATCTCTACTCGCTCGCGGCGCTGGTGCGCGAGACCGGCGCGATCGCGCGGCCGCAGGCGATCGTGCGCGACACGCGCGAGGCGACGATCGCCGCGATCGAGCAGGCGCTCGAATGCGATTTCGTCATCTCGTCCGGCGGCGTCTCGGTCGGCGCCTACGATTTCGTCAAGGACGCGCTCGAAGTCCTCGGCGCCGAAACAAAGTTCTGGCGCGTGGCGATGAAGCCTGGCAAGCCGATCGTGCTCTCGCGCGTTCGCGAGCGCCTCTTCTTCGGACTGCCGGGCAATCCCGTGTCGAGCATGGTGACGTTCGCACTCTTCGTCGCTCCCGCGCTGCGCAAGGCGATGGGACGTTCCGACATCTTTCCGCCGATGGTCAACATGATGACGACCGCCGCGCTGCGCGGCAGCGAGCGCCGCACATTCGTCCGCGTGCGCGTCATCGCCCGCGACGGCGCGTTGATCGCGGAGCCGATGCGCGCACAGGGGTCAGGGGTCACGACGTCGATGGCCGGCGCGAATGGATTCGCGGTCGTGGAAGCGGGAGTGACGGAAGTCGCGGCAGGCGCGACGGTGCCTGTGCTGATGATCGGCGCGATTGCCAACCCAGGTTAATTTCCTCCGTCTAACCGGGCATGAAGAAAATCGTGCTTGCCCTTTCTCTCCTGACGGCAGTCTCTTCGTACGCCCTCACCGTCGACGAAATGCTGGCGCGATTCAACAAGGTGAAGGAGAAGTCGAAACACCATCACGGGCTGGTCATTGAAAGCTATGTCAACGTGCACAGCGAGCTCGCGCCGAGCCGCTCCGGCAGCTACGAAGCGACCGATTTCGGACGCACGCTGACGCTCGAAGTGCACGCAGACGGAACGGTGACCGGACGCGGCGCCGAGGACGGCCGCACGTTCGAGCTGCGCGACGGCCGCGTCGACGCGTCGCATCTCACCGCGACGAAGCGGTTCTCCGATGGCACGACGGAGCCGCTGGAAGGGATCTTCATCAACCGGCGGAGCATCGCAGGAAGAACGTCCCGGGATATCACTTCCGATCACACCACGTTCGGCCTCGGTGTCACGAGCGTCGACTTCACGTTCGGCGGCTCGACCTTCGACAGGCTCTTCTACGAGCGAAAGTGAGCAGTCAAACGTGTGACTTCGTCACGCTCAATTCCGCGAGCAACCGCGTGAGCCGCCGCGCCTCTTCATCGCCATTCTGGTACGTGCGGCAGAGCAGCGCGACCTGCTCCTCCGGCTCGTCCGCGGCGATCGTGAAACCATCCGCCGGCTGATCGGGAAGAAGCGACGGGCGATGCTTCCACCCGCCGTCGACGAACAACCAGGTCGTGAAAGTGACTGCGTTGCGAAGCGACTCCGATGCGGATGTCAGCGTCGCGTCGCCGACGATGTTCTGTTCGCGGCGACCCTCGGCATTCGCCTGCTGGGCGTTCAGGATCTCGGTCACCGAGGCCGCGATCAGGCGGCGCAACGTCTCGTTTTCCTCGACGAATCGGAGGCCGACGCGCTTCTCGTGCGAGCGTGCGACTTCGGCGGTCACTTCCACTTCCTCGCCGTTCCAGAAGAAGCGGAGCAACGCGCGCGACTGCTCCTCGAGAGGCTCTTCGAGATCGACCAGCGCGCCGCTCGCGCTGACGTCGAGCAGCCGGACGGCGTAATCGCCAAACCATCCGTCGAGTGGCCGCATGAGATTCAGCCGTTGATAGGCGCGCCGTTCGTCGTGCGCTTCCATCACGGCACCTTTTTCACGTCGGTGAGCCAGTAGGCCGTATCGATCACGTGCAGGCGAGCAGTGATCCGGCTGTTGTCGGGTGGCAGCGATTGTACGCCCGCGCCGCGCACCGGGTAGTCCATGGTCATCGCTTCCATGTAGCCGGGGATCGCCTTGTGATCGACGCGCAGCAGGTTGGCGGCGACATCGCGGCCTGTGATGCGGCCTTCGAGCGTGTAGAGCTTCTCGCCCGGGACGCTCAGCGGCTTCTCTTTCTTGCCGCGATCGCCGCACGCGACGAGGAGAAGGACGGCGATGAGGGTGAGGGCCGCGCTACGTCGCATGTGCAGCGATTGTAGCGCGGCCCTCTTCGACAATTACGGCTGGTATTCGGAGGCGTTGATGAAGCGCCCGTCATTCGTGGCGTTGTAGACCGTCACCGCGTAGCAGACCGCGGAGTCGGTCGGAGTGAAACGGAGCGTGCCGTTCGTCACGACCGAAAGGATCGGGACCTGGCCCCACGCGTGGGCGGCCAGATTGATCGAGGTCGTGCCGACCGTGGTCGCCCCGCTGGCGTCGAGCACCGTCACGGCGATGTTGTTCGCCGAATCGGACTGATTGAAGCAGCCGGCGTTCGTGCGATGGTTCGCGTCGACGCTGATGCCTGCCGCGAACGAGCGCGAGCTGCTGCCGGCGAATTCGAGCGCCGGGATCGACGTGCCGTAGCGCGTGCCGCTCGTCCACACCTCGGAGTCGATGACGAAGCGGTTGTTGTGCGTGCCGCCGGTCGAGTTGGGGGCCGAGAACGTCACCGCGCCGCCGCCCGTGGTCTGGAAGACGTCGCTGAGGAAGTTCTCGTACGCCTTCACCTCGCCGGCCGCGAGGTTGATCGTGGCCGTCTTCGTTGCGCCGGCGTTGTCGTACAGCGTCGCCGTGACCGAGAACGCGGCGGCCGTCGGATTGAAGACCGAGACGTAGCTCTGGAACGTGCTGCCGACGCCCGGAAGATTTGCGACGACCGGGAGCGTCTGGAAATCGGATGCGAAATTCTGGCTGGCGGCGCGCGGCGCGTGCTGCGCGAAGATCGGCAGCGCAACCGCGAGCGCGAGGGCTGTGAGTGTGAGTAGTTTCTTCATGGTCGTTCTCCTCTTCGTGACGATCACTGGCACGGCTGCGGCGTGTTGGGATCAGGTGGGACGACTACCGGGATGGCATTCGTTCCGCCGTGACCCTGCAGCAGTCCCTGATGGGCCGGGGCGAGGAACGGGAAGCGCGGGAGGAAGTTCTCGTCGTTCGTCTCCACGCCCTTGGCCAGACCTGCACCCGGGTCGCCGGCGGCGATGAGGCTGATCAGCACACTGTTGACGTTGACCTGATGCTTGTTCGGAGCGGAGCCGCCGCCGAGACGACGTCCGTTCGGGAATGACGAGTCGATCGAGGCGTCGATCGTGAGGACGTCGCCGGTCGAGCCGTCGGCCACCGGGATCGGACGTCCCAGGTTGATGGCGTTGACGATGTCGAGTCGCGGTCCCTTCAGCGTGGCGACCGCGGAGTCAGGAACGCCGAGCGCTTTGTAGACGCCGAGCGTGTCGAGGTCGCGGACGATGACCGGATAGAGGATGTCGGCGCCGAAGCGGCTCACGTCCTTCTGCGGATCGGTGTGCAGATAGAGCGTCTGGCGTGCGGTGCCGACGAGGCCCGCGTTGAAGAGCGGCAGCGCGTTCCGGCCGACCTGCACGAAGTTGCCCGAGCCGCGAAGGCCGGTGATGTTGTTGGTCGTGTCGACGGTCTGCGTCGCCTGGCGGCTGATGCTGGCCCACACGCGGAGCAAGGCGTCGGTCGACTGCGCCTGCAGCGTCCCGTTGTGGGGAATGCCGTTCGGGAAAAGCTCCGAGGTCGGTATCTCGAGCGCGATGGAGAAGATGTTGAAGCCGGTGAAGACGTCTTCGCTCGGCGTGCTGCGTGCGCCTTCGATTCCGCCGAGGTCGCCCTTGCCGAGGTTGATGAGATCGAAGATCCCCTTCTCATCGAGCTGGTACGGATCATCGAACTGGCCGGCGATGATGCGGCCGCCGTTCGAGAGCGACTGGATGAACGTGTCGATGAAGTTCTGGTCGTAGAGACCGACCTGGCGGCTCGAAGGATCGCCGGTGTTGTATCCCTTGAAAGGACCGAGGCCGTAGACGAGGCGATCGGTCTGCGGTCCGTGGTTGTTCGGGAGGACCCTGAGGTTCTCGCCGATGACGACCGGGTTCGGCTGGCCCGGCGCGACGACGCGCGTGATGGTCATCGTCTCGGTGCCGCCGGTCAACTGCCAGAGCAGCTCGTTCGAGCCGCCGACGGCGTCGGTCGGCTTCGGGGCGGTGGTAGCGGGAAGGGTCTTGCGGAACTCGATGCGGTAGACCGCTTCGTCCTTCAGACTCGTTCCCTTGCCGACGTGGAACTCGTAGCGGTAGCCGTCGCAGGCGCGAAGGCCCTGGTTCCCCTGACCCGGCTCGTGGAGCGGGTTGAAGTCCATGATGAGGTACAGCTTGTCGTGAGTCTGGTTCGACACCCACGCGAACGTGTCGGTGTTGTCGGCGCACGGCTCGTTGAGCACGGCGAGCGCCTCACGATGGCTGGAGGCGAACGCCTGCGGAACCGAGAAGGCGATCAACCCGAATATGAGAAGGGCGGCGCGTAGAGACAGAGATTTCCTGGACATGTTTTCTCCTCCGAAGTTTCTGGAGCAGAACCTGCTGTCCGTGGGCGGCCGGGCCTCGCAGATTCGCTTTTGATTACGGCGCCGGAGACGCTCCGTGCCGTTTGATGTCCTAGCTACGATCCACACCGGGTAGTGGATTTGCGGATGGGTGGGGACCGAGGGAGAATCGTTTCGGAGGACGACGAAAACGAACAAGAGAAAACAGGAAGACGCCGCGTTTGACCAATACATGGCCGAGATTCTGAAGTCCCAGGAAATCACGCCGGAAATAAGGGCGGAGTTGCGCGCGGAGTTGGAGAGGGATGCCAGGCGCGCCGCTGCCGCCGGCGTGTACAAGCGACTGCTCGAAGCGCACGAGCAGGCGGTGCGTGAACGAATGAATCCGTCGATGCTGCGCGACGGCGAACCGCGCAAGGTTCGCACTGCCGAAGAAGAAGCCGCGCACTACCGCTCGATCCAACTGACGTCGAAAGAGAAGGCGGAGCTTCGCGCGGAGTTGAAGGAAGAGATGAAGCGGGCGAAAGCTGCGGGCGTGTACCAGCGGGCGCTGGACCTGCACCGGCAGCGCGTCCAGGAAAGAGCCGGTGTTTCGGTGTTGCGCGACGGCGACGTGAGTAAGAAATGATTGCGGTCGACACGAGCGTCTTGCGCCGGTTCCTCAGCGGCAAGATCGACAGTTGCACGCCGCATCTCGCGAAGGCGATGGCATATGGACAAGCCGTGCTTCCTCCGATCGTGCTGACCGAAGCGCTGAGCGATCGATACGTCACCGTAGATGACGTCGACACGACGCTTTCGTTCCCTTTGCTTCCGCTGAGGAACGGCTACTGGTTTCGGGCCGGAAATCTGCGCCGCAACCTGATCTCATCCGAACGCGCCGCGCCGATCGCCGACTGCCTCATCGCGCAGGCCTGCATCGATTCCAACATTCCCCTTCTCACGTACGATGGCGACTTCACCCGGTTCACCAGCTTCGGTTTGAAGCTCATCGAGGTCTGAAATGCTCCCCGACAACACCTTCTCCAACCGCACCGGCATCATCACCGGCGGCGCCACCGGAATCGGCTTCGGCATCGCCAAAGAGCTCCTTCGGCTCGGCGCGCACGTCGTGATCGCCAGCCGCAAGGAAGAGAACCTGCAGAAGGCGGTCGCGGAGCTGGGCGACAACGCCTCGTATCACGTGCTCGACGTCCGCGATGCGGCGGCGGTCGAGGAGATGGCGGCGAAGGTCGAGTCGGACCACGGCCGCATCGACTTCCTGGTCAACAACGCCGCGGGCAACTTCATCGTCCAGTCGGATCAGCTGTCGGTCAATGGATGGAACTCGGTGATCGGGATCGTGCTCAACGGCACGTTCTACTGCACGAGCTCCGTCGGCAAGCGGATGATCGCGAAGGGCGGCGGCGCGATCCTCAACATCATCGCCAATTACGCCTGGACCGGCGCGCCGGGCGTGGTGCACTCCGCGAGTGCGAAGGCGGGAGTGTTGGCAATGACCCGCACGCTCGCGGTCGAGTGGGCGCGGCATGGGATCCGGGTCAACGCCATGGCGCCGGGACCGGTACACACAGAAGGCGCGTCGAAGCGGCTCTTCCCCGATCCGATGATCGAGGAGGGGATCCGTCGCACGATCCCGCTGCGACGGTTCGCGAAGCTCGAAGAAGTCGCGAACGCCGCTTCGTACCTGCTGTCGGACTACGCGTCGTACGTCACCGGCGAGAACTTCGTGATCGACGGCGGGCAGTGGCTCAGTGGTGCGGATTACTGGGGGCGTGTGCAGCAGATGGCACCGAAGTGAGTTTTGCAGTTTATCCCGAGCGCAGCGTGGGATCTCCGGTTACACCGCGACGGGATGATCCGACGTTCAGCGCTCGTTGTGACGGGTTGCGCGGTGCAGCCGTTGATGCCTCACTATCGCTCGGCATGAACTAAGAAGTCGACCGCCACATGCGCCAGCGCTCGCACGCCGAGCAGCAGGCCTGACTCGTCGACGTAGAACTTCGGCGAGTGATTCGAAGCCGCCTGTTCCGCGGTCTGATCCTTCGGACGCGTGCCGATCCAGAAGAAGAGACCGGGCACTTTCTGCTGATAGAACGAGAAGTCTTCCGCACCGAGGACGGCATTCACGACCTGCGCGCTTCCGTTGGAGACGCGCTTGAGTGTCGGCGCCATCGCCTCGGTCAGCGCGGGATCGTTGTACGTGATCGGATAGCCGGTCGTGATCTCCACGTCGGCCTTTCCGCCTCCGCTCGTCGCGATGTCCTCGGCGGTCCGTTTGATTCGTGCGTGGATCTCTTCGCGCATCTTCGCGTCGAGTGAGCGGATCGTGCCGAGCATCTCCACTTCGTCCGGGATGATGTTGTTCCGCACGCCGCCATGAATCGCGCCGACGGTGACGATCGACGGCGCGAGCGACGAGTCGACCTGCCGGCTGGGGATGGTCTGCAATCCGAGCACGATCTGCGACGCGATGACGATCGGATCGACGCCGAGCCACGGATAGGCGCCGTGCGTCTGCTTGCCATGCACCTTGATCTTGAATGAGTCGACCGCCGCCATCATCGACGCCGGTTTGTACGCGATCTCGCCGACCGCGTAGCGCGACGTGACGTGGAGTCCGAAGACGGCATCGACCTTCGGATTGTCGAGCGCCCCTTCCTTCACCATCAGATACGCGCCGCCCTCTTCGCCCTCGGGCGCTCCTTCTTCCGCCGGTTGGAAGAGGAAGACGACCGTGCCGGGGAGTTGATCGCGCATGCCGGCGAGCACTTCGGCGACGCCGAGGAGGATCGCAACGTGTGCGTCGTGTCCGCAGGCGTGCATCACGCCGACTTCCTGGCCGTTGTACGTCGTGCGCACCGTCGACTTGAACGGAACGTCGACCAGCTCGGTGACCGGAAGCGCATCCATGTCGGCGCGCAGAGCCACGACGCGTCCCGGCTTGCCGCCCTTCAGTAAGCCGACGACGCCGGTGTGCGCGATCGGCGTGTGCACCTCGATGCCGAGCGAACGGAGCTTGTCGGCAACGAGCTTCGACGTGCGCGTCTCGCGATTGCCGAGCTCGGGATGCTGGTGGATGTCGCGGCGGCAGTCGATGACCTTCGATTCGACTTTGGCGGCGGCGTCATCGATGCGTTGGTCGAGAGTCATGGCCAGAAACATGGTCGCAAGCATCGCGACATTATCTCTGCGCAATCTCCACGCGCAACGCCTCCGCCTTCGCGATCAGCTCCTCGAACCACTCCGCGAAGTTCGGTTCGTCGCGATCCTCCGCCTCCGCTTTCACGCGCGCGGCCATGGCGATGAACTGATCGATGAACGTCCGAAGCTCGTCCGTGTTGCCGAGGAGGAGCAGCGTCGACGACTGGTTCTCGATCGCCCCGATCGCCTGGAGCGCCTGTGCGTATTCGGCGCTGAAGTACGTGAAATTCGCGCGGGAGTCGTCGCCGGTCACGGTGTTTTTTGCTGCGGATTTCGCGCCAGTGCGCTCAGCTCGCTGATCGATCGCAGTGCTCCGCCGCGGACGACGTAATGCACTTTGCGGAAGTTCGCCACGCTCGCGTTCGGGTCGGCATCGAGGATGACGAGGTCGGCGGCTTTGCCTTTCTCGATCGTGCCGGTGACCGCGTCGAATCCCATCGCTTTCGCGGCGATGGCGGTCGACGAGACGATCACCTGCATCGGTGTCATGCCGGCCGAATGCATCGCATCCATCTCCGCGTAGATCGCGGGACCGTGCAGCGTCAGCGGGTTCCCGGCGTCGGTGCCGGTTGCGATCGGGATGCCGGCCGCGACGAGCGTCTTCAAATTTGCGCGCGAGAACTGCTCCGACTTTTCGGCGCGGGTCTGCGCGCGCGCCACGCGTGCCGCCATGTCGATCTTCGTGACGACCGTCGGGGTCTCGTTCACCTTCGCCATCGTCGCAGAGTCGACGCAGTGATTCGGATCGTCGACGACCGGCGGCTTGTGGTCGGCGACCGACTGGAACATCCGCAGATATCCGCCGAGGACGGTGAGCGTCGGGATGAGGATCGTGCCGTTCTGTTTCGCGAGCGTGAGGAACTCGTCGTCGACCGGCTGATCCTCGACGCTGTGCACGAGCACCTTCGCGCCTGCGCGCAGCGCGGACTTCGCTTCCGCGAGGCCGGTGGCGTGCACGATGAGCGGGAGGTTGTTCTTCTTCGCCTCATCGCCTGCCGCCGCGACCCACGGCGCCGACTTCTCGACCGGGAGATTCGTCGGATCGACGATGTACCAGACCTTGACCGCCTTCGCTCCCTGCGATGCGAGGTAGCGAACGCCGCCGCGTCCCGACTCCTCATCCTTCAAGTGGATGAACTGCCGTTCGGCCGGGAGGTTGAGCCAGTGATCGAGCGTGGAGAGGAGCGGACCCGCGGCCGCGACGTGCGGCGCGAGCGTGTCGTTGGCGAAGCGGTCGGCGAGCCCGAGCGTCCACGGATATCCACCGACGTCGAACACCGACGTCACGCCGGAGCAGATGTACGAGCGCGCGTAGCGCTGCGGGGTCGCTTTGTTCTCCGCGATGACCTGCTCGTACGGATGTGTGGCCCGGACGTCGAGGGCATCGGGACGTCCGTCCCCCCATCCGGTCTGCGAGAAGTGCACATGGGCGTCGATCAGGCCGGGCGTCACGAAGAGCCCCTTCGCATCGACGACGTCGATCCCTTCCGGAATCGCGCAATTCGCGCCGGCGCAATCGATCTTGCCGTCGCGCATGACGATGTTCGCGTTCGCGACCGGCGCGCCGCCGCGGCCGTCGATGAGCGTCGCATGCGCGATTGCGCGCGGCGGCGGCGGAGTGCCCGCGGGCGCGTCGATCGCGCCGGTGAGCGCGATCTTCCAGCCGTCCGCCGTCTTCACGAAGAGCCGTTCCGAGACGCCGCTGTGCTCGTCCGTGCCATAGCGGACGCGATACCGGTATGTGCCGTAGACCATCCCCGGCTGGATCGAGGTGAGACGGATGTCGTCCGCATCGAGCGCGTCGGGCCACTTCGCGCCGGCGCCTTTCGCGAAATCGTCGAAGCCGATCGACAGGCCGTCGGCGCCGGTGCGCACGAGCTTCGGCGAATGCAGATAGAGCGCGAGATACGCATCACGATCGCGCGAATGAATCGCATCGATGTTCCGATCGAACAGCTTGCGCGCCGCGGCGAGGTCGGCGGACTCGTCCGCATGGAGAAGCGCGGCGGCTAGAATCAAAATGGTTACGGACAGGATTCGTTGCATGAAGTCAGTCTAGAATGAATCCGCCGGTACCAAGGAGCGAAGGCCAGTCATGCGTCCTTGGACATTAGTTTCTCTCGCCTTACTCGCAGTCTCGTTATCCGCAGCAGAAGGTCCCCGTCTCGGCGAGACGATCGACGTGTCGATCGTGAACGTCGATGCCATCGTCACCGATAAGCAGGGGAACCGCGTCCAGGGTCTGACGAGGGACGACTTCGAGATCTACGAAAACGGCAAGCTGCAGCCGATCTCGAATTTCACGGATTACACGGTCCAGGCACAGACAGGAGTGTCTGTGCTACGTGCGCAACCGCGGACGATCGTCGTCTTCATCGAGCACTTCCGCGCTCCTGATTTCCGGCGCGATCCGTTCTTCAACGGCGTTCGCGATTTCCTGCACCGCACCGTTCGTCCGGGCGACTCGGTGAAGATCGTCTCGTTCTCGCGGAAGCTCGAGACGCGGCTCGCCTTCACCGACAACCTCGCGTCGGTCGACCGCGCACTCGAGCAGATCAAATCGGAGTCGGGTCCGGGCGTCGATGACGTCACCTTCGAAGATCATCTCCTCGGCGAGGCGTTCACCAGCAGCATCAACGCCAGCCAGAGCCGGAGACGCAGCGGCGGTGGGCATTGGGCCGACGGTGCCGGCAACCTCCACTCGAGCTTCACGAACGAGATCCGCTACCAGAGCACGGATGGTCCGGCTGGCGCGGAGGCGAACTTTCGATTCATGCGGATGCGCGACAAGATCGCGGCCATCACCTCGCTCATGAATTCCATCGCCGGCGCCGATTCGAAGAAGGTCTTCGTCATGGCGGTGCGGCGCTTCACGCCGGGCAACAGCCGCGACTTTTCCGAAGTCGATCAACTGGCGCCGAGCTACGGCTGGTCGTCGCGTTATCGCAGCGATGCGTTGATCGATTACGTCTCGAAGACCGCGAACGCGAATGGCATCACGATCTATCCGCTCTATCCCGAGGGGCTGGGCGCGGACGGCTTCGGCCTCGACGCGCTGTACGACTACGACCTTTTCAACGCGCAGCTGCCGTTCCTCGACGACGTGGCAAAGCAGACCGGTGGAAAGGTGACGTGGGGGAAAAACATCGAGAAGGATCTGCCGAAGATGGCCGAGGATCTCGATACGTACTACTCGCTCGGCTATCGCGCCACGAATCACAACGTCGATCGCGCGCGGACCATTGTCGTGAAAACGAAAAACCGCGACTACACGATCCGTTCGCGCCGCGAATACGTCGAGAAGTCCGACACCACGCGGATGCGCGAGCGCGTGCTGGCCAACCTCTTCGAGCAGGCGGCCGCGGCGTCGATGAACATCACCGTCGAGACCGGGAAGCTGCGTTACGAAGACGGCGGACACTATTCGATTCCGGTCACCGTCCACATCCCGGTAGTTGCGCTGATGACCGACGGCGGGCGCGGACAGTTCTCGGTCTTCGTCGGCTGGAGCGGCGCTCGCGGCGAGATCGGCGCCGTGACAAAGCAGACGCAGAAATTCAATATGACCGCCAACATGCCCGAGACGTTCACCTACTCGTTCGACGTACTGGCCGATGCCGACACCGATCGTCTTTCGATCGGAGTCTTCGATGAGCTGTCAAAGGATTACGGCCTGCGCCGCATCGATCTTTCGAAGAGCGGACGAGTGGCGGGTCTGCGATGAAGAGAGTGCTCGTCGCCCTCCTCTGCGCAACGCTGCTCGCGGCGACGCCGCAGAGACCAACGCCCGATATCCCGCGGACGTCGGAGTCGATCGAGGTATCGATCGTCAACGTCGACGTCTTCGTCACCGAGCACGGCAAGCGGATCGGCGGACTGACGAAGGACGACTTCGAGATCTACGAAGACGGCAAGCTGCAGCCGATCACGAACTTCACCGAGTACCAGTCCGATGTCTCGAACGAGAACGTCACGGTCGAGGGAGGCGCGGCGGCAACGCCGGCGGTTCCGGCGGTTCAGACCAGGCAGGCGGCTCCGCGTCAGCGCCGCACGCTCGTCGTCTTCATCGATCGCTTCAACATCCCGACCATCAAGAGCGAAGAAGTCTTCGTCCAGTTGAAGCAACTGTTGCACAAAGCGGTGCGGCCGGGCGACAGCGTGACGATCGTGTCGTGGGTGCACCGCCTCTTCACGCGCCTGCCGTTCACCGACGACGCTGCCGCCATCGATCGAACGCTCGACAAGATGGCGAAGGAGTTCAACTACTCCGTCACCGGGAGCTATCAGCAGATCGAAGAGGAGCAGGAGTTCGAGCAGCAGGCCGCCGACTTCTTCGGGGGAACCACGGCCTCGCCGAGCACTAACCCCGACGCGGCGCCGGAGAAGATGCCGACGCTCGAGCAGCTCGACGCCTCGACGAACGAGTTCCACGACATGCAGGCCAAGACGAAGGCGCTCAACGCCGTGATCGAGTCGATCTCCGGCATCGAGGGGCAGAAGTCGATGATCTTCGTCAGCCGCCGCTTCTCGATGCTCGCCGGCCGCGAGTATCTCGCCGACCGCCATGAGATGGGCGGGCCTCCGGGCCTGTACCAGCAGCTGAACAACACACGCAGGGACGTCGAGTCGGTGGCGCAGACGGCGAACGCGCACGGCGTGACGATGTACATGCTCTACCCGGCCGGCCTCGACAACGACTGGGTGCAGAACCCGAGCAATCGCCGGATGCCGGGAACGAACGAGGCGATGGTGGCCGCTCACTCGTACATGACGCTCGACAACGAGGTGCAGGCGCTGCAGTTCGTCGCCGAGCAGACCGGCGGCCAGGCGGCGTGGGGCGCACAGGACGTCATCAAGCTGCTGCCGAGCATCGAGCAGGATTTCTCGTCGTACTACTCGCTCGCCTACCACGCCACGACCCATCGCCAGGACCGGGCGCGGAAGATCGTGGTGAAGACGAAGAACCGCGCCTACGCGGTCCGCGCGCGACGGCAGTTCGTCGAACAGTCGGACGAGACCAAGATGAGGAATCGCGTCGTCGCCACGCTCTACACGCAGCCGGACGACACGAAGATTCCGTTGCGGGTGCGCCTCGGCGCGGCGAAGCCGAAGGGGAGCGGGCAGTTCATCCTGCCGGTGCTCGTCGAGATTCCTGTGCAATCGCTCATCTCGCTGCCCGATGCGAAGGGCCAGCGCGGCGCGTTCTCGATCTACATCGCCTGGGGCGACATCCTCGGCGCCGTCAGCGACGTCACGCAGCGGACGCAGCCCTTCACGATCTCCGACGTCGAGCATGCGAAGAACGGCAAGTTCGGATATCAGTTCGACCTCGTGACGGACAACAAGGCGAACCGCGTGGCGATCGGCGTGTATGACGAGATCTCGAAGGATTTCGGATTGCAGCGGATCGAATTACCGCACGCGTTGAAGCAGTGAGAATCGGCATCATCAGCGACACGCACGGCCTCGTCAGGCCGCGCGTGATCGAAGTCTTCGCCGGCGTCGATCACATCCTCCACGCCGGCGATGTCGGCGGCGAGCACGTGCTGCATGCGTTGCGCGAGCTCGCGCCGGTCACGTACGTCGGCGGCAACAACGACGAAGGAACCAGCGGTCTCGACATCGTGCGCGTCACGCTGGGCGGCGTCCGCATCCTGCTCACGCACATCCTTCTGATACCGCACAAGCCGCGGGGCGGTGTGCTGGCGTCGATGCGCGAGGAGCCGGCGGATCTCGTCGTTTTCGGCCACAGCCACCAGCCGCACAACGAGGTCATCAATGGCATCACGTTCTTCAATCCCGCCAGCGCTGGACCAAAACGTTTCAGGAATCCGGTCCTCGTGGGCATGCTCGAAGACGGTGAGCTTCATCACATTGCGTTGTAGCCATCACAAAGCCTGAGCACGGCGCGTGCTTATAATCGAAGCGATGGCCTTTCTCGAGGCGCGCTCGCTTTCGAAGACTTACCGCAACGCCGAAGTGCCGGTGCCGGTGTTCGACTCGATCCACATCGAGGTCGAGCGCGGCGAAATGGTGGCCATCGTCGGCCCGAGCGGGATCGGGAAATCGACGCTATTGCATCTGCTCGGCGGACTCGATCGCCCCGACAGCGGTCACATCCGCGTCGGCGACGCCGATCTCTCGTCGATGAGCAACGATGCTCTGGCACGCTTCCGCAATCACAATGTCGGGTTCGTCTTTCAATTTCATCATCTGCTTCCCGAATTCACGGCCGCGGAGAACGTGGCGATGCCGGGATGGATCGGAAGAACAGCTAAGAACGAAGCGTTGAACAAGGCGGCAGCGCTGCTGGCAGAACTTGGCTTGGAAGCTCGGTCGAGACATTTTCCGAATCAACTGTCAGGCGGGGAACAGCAACGGGTCGCGATTGCACGCGCGCTTTCCACCGATCCGCTTCTCTTTCTCGCCGATGAACCAACCGGCAATCTCGATCTCGAGACGAGTGGACGAGTGTTCGATCTGATGCGGGAATGCCACACGAAGCGTGGACTGACCTCGGTTATAGTGACTCATAATCCAGAGTTGGCGGCACGCTGCGACAGAGTCCTCGAGATGAAGCAGCAGCAAAACTAAAATGTTCGAAAAATACAACGAGAAAGCCCGCCGCGCCCTCTTCTTCGCCCGGTACGAAGCCTCCAAGCTCGGATCCCGCGTCATTGAGTCCGAGCACATCCTCCTCGGTGTTCTGCGTGAGGGTGAAGAAATCATCAAGGAGATTTTTTCGCGCTTCAACGTCAAGCCGGAGCAGATCCGGCGCGAAGTGGAAGGCGACCGTCTGTTCGTCGACCGTATTTCCTCGTCGGCCGAGCTGCCTCTTTCCGAAGAGTCGAAGAAAATCCTCGCCTATGCCGCGCACGAAGCGGAGTCGATGCTCCACCAGTACGTCGGCACCGAGCACCTGCTGATCGGAATCCTGCGCGTCGAGTCGTCGACTGCCGCGCGAATCCTTACTGCCAAGGGACTGAACGTCTATTCCGTCCGTGAGGAAACGATCTCCATCCTGAAAGAGCGCGAGGCGGACAAGCAGAAAAAAGAACTTCCGTTTCTGGCGGAGTACGCGCGCGACCTTACACAGATGGCGCACGCGCAGCAGTTCGATCCGTTGATCGGACGGGAAAAGGAAGTGGAGCGGATCATCCAGATCCTCTCCCGCCGCACGAAGAACAACCCGATCCTCCTCGGCGAGCCGGGCGTCGGCAAGACCGCGATCGTGGAAGGACTGGCGCAGCGGATCGTCGACGGCAACGTGCCGCTCTTCATCGCCAACAAGCGCATCCTCTCGCTCGACCTCTCGCTCATCGTGGCCGGTACGAAATACCGCGGCCAGTTCGAAGAGCGGCTCAAGGGAATCATCAAGGAGCTCAAGGAAAACACCGACATCATCATCTTCATCGATGAGATCCATTCGCTCATCGGCGCGGGAAGCGCCGAAGGATCGCTCGATGCGGCGAACATCCTGAAGCCGGCGCTGTCGCGCGGCGAGATCTCCTGCGTCGGCGCGACCACCATCCGCGAGTACCGCCGCTACATCGAGAAGGACCGCTCGCTCCTCCGCCGCTTCCAGGCCATCAACGTCGCGCCTCCGAACGAGGACGAGACGCTGCAGATCCTGGAGGGCGTCAAGGAACGCTACGAAGGTTTCCACAAGGTCAAGTACAGCGACACCGCGATTCGCGCGGCGGTCTATCAATCGAACCGCTACATCACCGATCGCTTCTTCCCCGACAAGGCCATCGACATCCTCGATGAAGCGGGCGCGAAGGTGAAGTTGCGCCGCGTGGCCGACACGCAGAACCTCCGCCGGCTCGAAGCGGAGATCCGCTCGATCGTCAAGGAGATGAAGAAGGCGATCTCGGACAAGGATTTCGAGAAGGCCGTGTTTCTCCGCGAGCGCGAGATCGAGCTGAAGGAAGAGATCGAGCGTTTCAAGGCCGAGCGCGAGTCGGTCGGCGAAGAGATGATGGAAGTCACGAAGAAGGACGTCGAGGAGATCATCAGCTCCTGGACCGACATCCCGGTGACGTCGATCGAAGCCGACGAAGCGGCGAAGCTGATCAACATGGAAGAGATCCTGATGCGGCGCATCGTCGGTCAGGACAAGGCGATCAAGGCGATCTCCCGCGCCATCCGCCGCTCACGCCTCGGCGTGGCGTCCCCGAACCGGCCGATGGGATCGTTCATCTTCCTCGGCTCCAGCGGCGTCGGAAAAACCGAAGTGGCGCGGCGTCTCGCCGAGTTCCTCTTCGGTTCGCAGAAGCACCTCATCCGCTTCGATATGTCGGAGTACATGGAGAAGCACGCCGTCTCGAAGCTCATCGGCTCGCCTCCGGGCTACGTCGGTCACGAAGAAGGCGGCCAGCTCACCGAGCGCGTGCGGCGCAATCCGTACAGCGTCGTGCTGCTCGACGAGATCGAGAAGGCGCATCCCGACATCGCGAACATCCTGCTGCAGATCCTCGAGGACGGCATCCTCACCGACTCCCTCGGCAACACCGTCGACTTCCGCAACACGCTGATCATCATGACCAGCAACCTCGGCACGCGGTTCCTCACGACCAAAGGCCACATGGGATTCCGGGAGCAGACGGCCGAGGGCGATCAGAAGTCGGCCGAGCAGATGATCCATCAGGAGCTGAAGAAGGAATTCTCTCCGGAGTTCATCAACCGCATCGACGACATCATCATCTTCAATCCGCTCACGCAGACCGAGCTGCGGCAGATCTGCCGCCTGCTCGTCGACGACGTCAATCAGGCTCTCACGCACAAGAACGTGCAGATCGCCATCGACGACAGCGTGGTCGACTGGCTGCTCAAGCGCGCGGAAGAAGAGTCGAACTCCGGTGCCCGTCCCCTGCGCCGCGCGATTCAACGGCACATCGAGGACGAGCTGTCGGAGTTCATGATCCGGCACAAGGACCACATCCCCGAGCGCATCGACTTCACGATGAACGGCGGGGAAGTGCTGCTGATGCCGGGCAGCGAAGCGCTCACGCCGTAAAACGTGGGGCGGGTTCTCTAACCCGCCGCCCCCGGGGTGGGCGGGTTGGAGAACCCGCCCCACACTCACCTCGCCATCGACGCCAGGTGTTTCGGCTCGTTCATCGAGCGCGCGAACTGGTCCGCGTCGACGTCGCATCGCACGAGCACGGTCTGGGACGAATCGCTTGTCAGGATCAGCAGTTCCACCCGTCCCGATTCATTCGGCCTCGCGTAAACGAACGTCCATTCGTGCCGCGAGCGTGCGTGTACGAGCGGCCTGAATCCTGCCGCTTCGCGGGACATCATCTGCGCCGCTTCGCGTCCGTCGAACTGGCCGTGATCGAATACGGCGAGCTGGAAGTCGTGCACGCCTTTCGGATGCACGACGTTCGACGCGAAGCGGGCGAGGCCGAGGAACGGGATCCAGGTTGGGCTGCCGAGGTGCGTGCGAAGGGCGCGCTCGATGGAGTTGAAATCGGCGTAGAGCGGCAGCGCGATGAGCAGCGACGCGACGACGAGCAGGCGCTTATTCATGATCGCCCTTCTTCGACATGTGCGGGATGCCGAACTCCCCTTCGAGATGGGAAAGCTGATCGAGATCGATCGGTCCGACGATGTTGACGACCGTCAGCTCGCGCGGTTCCGCGGAGATGACGAGGAGCCCGACCGGCTGATCGTTGCCGCCGCGCATGTCGAGGTAGATCTCCGTGTCTTCCTTCATCCGGTTGCGGACGTTGACGATCTTCTTCCACGACGGTCCGAGCTGGGCCTTGATCTTGTCGATGCTCGCGCGGTCGTACTCGCCCTCCTTGTCGAATTCGTAGCTGCGGACGTAGATCCCGTCGAGCCTGGCCACGACGTTGCGCATGGCGCGCTCGTCGGCATCGGACGCGGAGAGGAACTTCGACGCCAGGCGAAGCATCTGGCCGTCGAGCGTGATGTCGACGACTTCGCGCGCCTTGTCGGCCAGTCCGGGAAGATCGATCGTCAGCTTCTGCGCGTGCAGAGGTGCGGTGATGGTGAGCAGCAGAAAAGCCAGAAGGTACTTTCGCATGTCGGTCCTCGTTTCAATGGTTGGAAAGCTCGTGGATCTGTTCGCGCGTGTCGCGCAATTTGTGACTGGTGATCCGCAGCGCGAGGAGCACCTGCTCCTTCGCCCGTTCCCCTTCGCGGCGCTGTTCGATCCAGCGCGCGGTCGTGCCGCCGATGATCGCCGTGAGCAGGACCGCCGCGGCGATGGAGCGATAGCGTGGGACGGGTTCTCTAACCCGCCCGTCCGCGCCACATTCGGCGAGCACGCGTTCGCGAAATCGGGGAGGCGGCTCAATCCGCTGCAGTGCGTGTTTCAGTTCTTCTTCGAGATTCATCGTTCCTCCAGCATCAGGCGCAGCGAGCGAAGCGCGCGGTGGAGATGGCTCTTGACCGTGTTCAGCGGCATGCCGGCGATGCGGCTGATCTCTTCCGGCCCGAGGTCTTCCTGATAGCGAAGCGTGACCACGAGCCGTTGCGATTCGGGGAGTGTGGCGACGAGCTGGCGCAGCGCGCGTCCGAGCGTCGGATCGCCCGACGGCGTCGATAGATGCGCGGCGTCATCGATCGGCACCGCGCGCAGGCGCGTTCGCCGCAGCTGATCGATGCAGCGGCGGGTCGTCACCTGCCGCAGCCAATGGACGAGATGCGAGTGCGAGTCGATGCTGCCGAGATTGCGGTAGAGCTGCAGGAAGACGTCCTGCGCGATGTCGGCGGCGCGCTCGCGATCGTTGAAGAAGTGATACGCGAGGCTGTAGACCATCGACTCGTGCCCGGCCAGGAGCTCGGCGAACGCGTCGCCGTCTCCCGACCGAGCACGAGCCAGCGGATCGGCCGTCTCGAAGTCGACTTCTGTCGCGATCAGCGTCATCTGCAGGCTTATACGCAGAAAACGCCGCCGCGAATGCAGCGAGGCGAAAAATTACGGCTGTTACTGCTTCTCGGCCGCCATCCGCCGCTGCATCTCCTCCTCCGACACATCCTCGACGTGCGTCGACATGTACCAGGTGTGGCCGAACGGATCGATGACGCCGGCGTTGCGATCGCCGTAGAACTGCGTCTTCGGTTCGCGCTCGACCTTCGCGCCGGCGGCGACGGCGCGGGCGAACATCGCGTCGGTGTCGTCGGTGTTGATCACGAGCGTCACGGGCGAGCGTCCCTGCGGCCCGACGTAGCCCATCTCCGGGTGCTCGTCGGCGATCATGATTTTCGATTCGCCGATGGTGAACTCCGCGTGCCCGATCCGGCCGCCGTCTTCCATGCGGAATGTCTCTTTCGCGCCGAACGCGGTTGTGTAGAACTCGAGCGCCTGCGCGGCGCCCTTGACGATCAGATACGGAATTACGTTTTCCATGTGCATCCTCCAGTCCGCAAATCTGGCAGAACGGCGTTGCGGCGTATTGGAAAAAATTGACCCCTAGACCACGGGGACGTGATTGAGGTGCTCGGTCTTGTACGTGGCGTACTCGGTCGGGCTGATGCCGGCGAGCGAGCGGAAGTCGTGGATCAGGTGCGACTGATCGAAGTAGCCGCATTCGGCTGCGACGTCGCTCCAGTCGATGTCGGGCGCCGGATGGACGCGGCGCAGGACGCGCTGAAATCGCGCCACGCGGGCGTACAACTTCGGCGTGAGTCCGACCTCGCCGTCGAACAGCTCGATGAATCGCCGCTGGCTCAACCCAGTCTCCTCGACGACCGCGGATACCGCCACAGGCCGCCCGAGGCGGAAGAGTCCGTGCGCCACGGCGCGGTGGCGTTGCAGGCGTGACGCGCGGAGGCAGAGCGTCCGCTCGAGGATGTCGAAGCGCGTCTCGTCATCGGGCGCGGCGAGGAGCTGCTCGCGCACGATCGACGCCTCGCTTCCCCAGATCGCGTCGAGCGGCACGGTCTCATTGTGGAGCTCCGACGCCGGAAGGCCGAGGAACGGGAACGCGCCGCCGGGCCGGAAGTGGACGCCGAGGATGTTCATGGAGTCCGAGGTTTCGATGAACGTCGGCCGTGAATGCACACCGGCCAGAACGAAGTCGCTGGTGGCGAGATCGAGCACCAGCTCCATCGTGCCGGTCGGCATCAGCCGCTCCTGTTTGTGAGGAACGCTATAGCCGGAGTAGAGCCAGATCTGATCGACGAAATCCGACAGCGGAGGCTGCGGGATCCGGCAGCGATACAACATGTCTCGATGATACTGCCGGCCGGCTAGTCGAGCGTGATCGTGACGACGTACGTCATGCCCTTCACGCGGAGCTGCACGTCGTGCGGCCCGGGCGGCGTGCCGTCCGGCGGCCTCAGCTCGAGCTCGTAATGTCCAGACAGCTCACCCTGCGAAACGCGATCGACTGCCTGCTGTTTCAGCTCCGCGGCCGACATGAAGAACCCGCCAGTCGCGCTCGTCACTCTCAGCAAGCCGGCGACGAGCGCGCCCCCGGCCGTCGATGTGTAGATGGCGTTGACCGCGACATCGGCGGCGATCAGCCGGCTCTTGGCCTCTTCCCAGTTGGGTTCCATCAGGACCTGGCCGCCGACTTGATCGCCGAAGCCGTGGCCGAGGATGAACATCTCCTTGCGACCCGGGATCTCAGCCGCGGCTCTTGCGATCTGCAGGAGCGCATCTTCCATCGTCGCGGCGCGGCGCATCGAATCGCGATCGAGACAGCCCGCGAGCGACGGTTCGGAAACGGGCGGAGGCTGAGGTGGATCATCGATCAGCGTCACCTGCTGGATCGCGCGGCGGACCTGTCGCCTGTTCTCAGTCAGGTCGAGACGGAACTTCAGGTGCGAGTCGAACGAGAACACCGCCACGCGATCGTGCGGCGGAAGCTCGTTGACGATCTTCTCCGCATACGGCAGGAACGCCATCTCTCCGCTGATGTGCGGAGTGAAGCGGGCGAAGTCGGTCTGGAAAAGAAGGATGAAGTTACGTCCCGTCACTTCGGGAGGCATGAGCGTGTTGCTGGCCGCCATCGCCTCGAGATAGGCGTCGTCGTACTCCGGCACCGCCGTGTCCGATACCCAGCTGACGGAGAGGACGTCGACACGCTTCTTGTCCATGGTGGCCCGGAAGTCGGACGGCTTCAGATCCCGGATCGGTCTTCCCGCGCTGTCGACGATGCGCGCCTCGAGCATGGCGCGCTGCACCGTCACCGTTTCGGAGACTTCCTGCGGAAACAGGAAGAAAGCGAGAGCGAGGGCCAGAGACACTGCATCGATCGTACGCGCGTCGTCCCGCCGTGAGTGACCCGTTCACAAGATTGGAACGCGTTCGACTGGTGCCGGCGCTAAGCTCATCACCATGCATCACGTTCTTTTGCTGCTTCTTCTGGCTGGATTGCAGCCTTCCGATCTGGCGCACAAGTCGCTCGCCGAATTGCGGCTGATGCGCGGCGAAGTCTTCGGCCGTCATGGCCGCATCTTCGCGGCCGATGCCGACATCGATCGTCATCTGCGCGCGCAGAGCTGGTACAAGCCGAATCACGACTACATGAATGATTCATTGACGGCCGACGACCGTGCGAATCTCGATCTGATCCGCGAGGCGGAGGCGAATGCTCACGAGCACGTCGAGCCGGGTGACATGCGCTGGTGGCAGAAGCGCGAGCTGACGGAGCAGAAGCTCGGCGATCACAACGGCCTCGAGCTGCGCGTGATGCTGGCGGAGATCGAAGCGATTCACGGCCGCACGTTCGAGGACTCGCCGACGCTGCAGCGATACTTCAGCGATCGCTACTGGTACGAGGCGAAGATCTACAACCCGAACGTGCTGAGCGAGACCGAGCGCCACAACATGGCGGTGATCGAGTCGGCGATGAAACGACAGCGGAAGGTCGTGCTGCTGCCGGGCGACATGGGCGCGTATCGCGACAAGGCGATCTCCGCTGCGATGCTCGACGGCGTCGGATTGCACGAGCTGCGATTGCTCCGCAACGAGATCTACGCGCGCCGCGGCTACTCGTTCAAGTCGGCGTGGCTGGCGAACTGGTTCGCCGCGTACGACTGGTATGTGCCGCTCGAAAAGCAGCCGCAACTCTCGAAGGTCGAGAAGAACAACGCCGCGCTGATCGCCGCGCGCGAGCGCGAGATGCACGATGCGCTGTCGTCGAAGAAGATCGACCCGGCGATGCTCGAGGGTCTGTTCACCGAGGATCTGAAGAGGCTGCGCAATGAAGTCTTCGCGCGGCATGGCCGGACGTTCAAGGACGCCGACCTCCGCGAGTACTTCTCGTCGTTCCCCTGGTACAAGCCTGATCCCGCGTTCAAGGAAGCGGCGCTCTCGCCGATCGAGGTTGAGAACGTCGAGGTGATCCGCCGGCTGGAGGAGGGGGCGGACAGCCGGATCAGTTTCGAAGGCTGATGAGCCTTCGCTCCGCGGTCGCGGAGCTCAGCGAGTGTTCTTGGCCCGGTGCAGGCGGCGCTTCGCCGTTTCGATCAGCTGTTCCGCGGTCGTCGGCTGATCGGTGCCGCCGGTGAACGTCACCGCGCCGGCGGTGAAGAAGAGATCGTCGATCGCGGTGCCGCCGATCGTCACGGGCGACTTTTCGAGACTCCGTCGCAGACGCTCGACCAGCTCTGTCGCGCCTTCCGCGCTCGTGTCGGGAAGGACCGTGCAGAACTCGTCGCCGCCGAGGCGCGCGACGATGTCGGAGTTGCGGCAGGTCGTCGTCAGGCGCGACGCGAACGTCCGGAGCAGATCGTCGCCGCCGCGCTTGCCGAAGTGGGCATTCACGAGGTCGAGCTCTTCGATGTCGAGGATCACGATCGCCAGCGTTCGCTTGTAGCGCATCGCCCTCGCCAGCTCGAGGCGGATCTGTTCTTCGAGATACCACGGCCGGTAAAGGCCGGTGAGTGAATCACGGTATGCGGCGGATGAAAGCGCGTGCTGCTGCGTCGCCAGCTCCGCGGCATGTTGATCGAGCCGGCGGAAGCGGTCCTCGAGCGCGCGCTTCTCGCGGCGCAGCTCGGCCTCGTGCGCGATCATGCGCGAGAGGTCGGCGTAGAGCGCGCGGTGCGGATCGGTGAGCTGATGCGCGCGGACGGAGAGGACGCCGTAGCGATCGCCCGCCGGTCCGATCACGTCCCAGCGATGCGCGTCATCGCTGCTCGTGGCGGACGAGGACTCGAGGGCCACCTCGTGTCCCGTGAGCGTCGTGATCGTGGTGATGAGGCGTTCGACGTTTGGATGGAGTGCGATTGTCGTCAATGATTCACCGTGTCGGGTGGGAGCTCGAACAGCTGGTTGTCCCACATCTCGACGCGGTTGCGGCCGCGGCTCTTCGCGGAGTACAGCGCGCGATCGGCGCGATCGATGAGTGCTGAGGGACTGAGGATTCCGTCTTCGGGCGGCGAGTCGAGGCCGGCGGCGCCGATCGAAGCGGTGACGATGATCGACTCGTCGCCGATCACGGTCGGCGTTTCTTCCAGCCGCGCGCGGATCCGCTCGGCGACCACCGGCGTGTAGCCGATGCGCGTCTCCGGCAGCACGACGCAGAACTCTTCACCGCCGTAACGGCCCGGGACGTCGTACACGCGGCAGCTCTCGCGGAGCGTGCGTCCCACCGATTGCAGGACCTGATCGCCGACGGCGTGGCCGTACGAATCGTTGACGTTCTTGAAGTGATCGATGTCGATCATGAGCAGCGACACGGGCGAGCCGTGGCGCACGGAGCGATTGATCTCGCTCTCGATCTTTTCCATCACGTACCAGCGGTTGTAAAGGCCGGTCAGCGTGTCGCGCGTCGTGACTTCGGAGAGGACGCGATTGCGCACGACGAGATCGAGGTTCTCGCGCTGCAGCGACATCATCCGATTCTCGAGCTCGCGGAAACGCGCGTCGTTCTCTTCCGCGGTCCGGATCACGTCGAAGATCGCGTGCAGCAGCTGGCGCTGATCCTCGGTGAAGGGCTTGCCGTCGTTCGAAACGATCGACACGCGCGGAATCGGACTGCGCACGGAGAATGCCTGCCGTGCTTCCGGAGATTGCGAATCAATCAGGGAAAGAGGCCTCTGCAGCAGCGCCGATAGAGGTGTAAGGATACGGGCCGCCGCGTGTTCAACAATGCTCATAGCCGCCCTCGGAAAATTCGCGGAAGTATAGCGGTCAGGCGAGAAGGGCGCTACGGGCAAATTTGGAAGAGCCTGACGAGAAGCGAGTTCATGCCCGGTATTCGATCTTGAAGCGATTCACGCCGGCGCGGATCTCATCGCCGACCTGCACCTTCGTATCGCGGGCGGGCAGGGTGTTGAGAAACGTGCCGTTCCGCGATCCGAGGTCGCGGACGCGGATGATCCCCTCGGCGTCGGGCAGGACTTCGAAGTGGCGGCGCGACAGGAACTCGTCCGGCACGCGCACGTGGCCTTCGCGTCCGACCACGAGGCCGGTGGGAGGCACTTCGAACTCCTGACCGCTGAGCGCACCCTCCACGCAGATCAGTACGACTCTGGTGCCCGGTGGATTGGCACTCTCGCGCCGTGCCTGAACGGTGCGGGCGAGGACCGACTCGTCAACGAGCTCCGCGGCATCGAGATGGATCGGCTCTACCGTGCGTCCGAGCTCGTTCACCGGCTCGACGGAGATGATGGCCGAGCCTGCGCGGATGAGATGCACGCCATCCTCGAGCACCGCTTCGTCAATCTGTTGACCATCGAGGAAAGTGCCCATGTGCGAGTCGAAATCGCGGACGATGAGCTGTGAACCTTTGAGCGAGATCGAGCAGTGGCGGATCGACAGCTCCGCGCCTTCGATCTCCACGTGGCAGCCTTTGCGGCCGACGAGCAGCGGGTACTCGTAGATCGTGAAGATCGTGTTCAGCGGCTGCGCGACGCCGCTGGTAATGACGCGCACCGAGCGCGGCGTGAACGGCTCTTCGAACGCATCCGCGAGCGCGGAGGGCTCCTGCTCGGCCGGCCTCTCCACCCGGTACGGCTGCAGGTCGACTTCCTTGATCTCCTGCGGATTGAGCATCCGCGCGAGAACGGCCGCCTTGCTGCCGGCGAGCCATTCACCGCAATGGCAGGTGGCGATCGAGTTGGGAAGTCGGACCGCGATGACGCCTGGGATGTCGTATGCCTGGCCGCACTTTGGACACCGGATCAGCGGCATGGGCGGATGATACACTTTGGCCCGGTCCGTATGCTCGTTGCCGACAACCAGTCGAGGAGTCAATCGCGCTTCGGTCTGCGCGGAAAGTTCATCGCCATTTTCGCGATCCAGACGATCGTGATCGCCGGTGTGATCCTCCTCATCGAGCGTTACGCGGTGAAGAAGGCGATGACCGATCAGACGATCCAGCAGGGATCGGCGATCGCCGACACCATCGCTTCCACCGCCGGCTACTACGTCCTCTTCGGCCTCACCGACGATCTCAAATCGATCATCACCGACCTGTCGAAGAACCATTTCGTCGAGTACGCCGACTTCGTTTCGTCCGACGGCAAGCCGTTCGCCGCGAGCAAGCCGGAGCCGCCGCCGTTCCTCGCCAAACGGACGCTCGCGGCGGAGCAGAGGGTCAACGTCGGCGGCGGATTGCATCTCTTCGTCGTGCCGTTCACGGAGAACCGCGCCGATCCGGCGGCGAAGGCGAAGGGCTACTTCCGGCTCGTCGTCAACGAGTCGCAGGCGCTCTCGGCAGTCGGATCGCTGAAGTGGTGGAACATCGGCGTGACGATCCTCGCGCTGCTGCTGGCGATCCTCGCCGCGTACTTCGGATCGCAATTCATCGTGCGGCCGATTCTCACGCTCGTCTCGAGCGCGAGCCGCATCGCGCAGGGCGATCTCACGCAGCGGACCGTCGTCGATCGCGATGACGAGATCGGACATCTCTACGAAGCCTTCAACTCGATGGCCGCGAATCTCGAGCGGACGGTCAAGAGCCTCGTGCAGTCGCAGTCGAAGCTCAAGTCGGTCGTCGAAACGGTCGGCACGCGCTCGCGCACGGTCATCGATCGCGTGGACGAGCAGCGCTCGATCATCGACGCTACCTATCACTCGATCGACAAGCTGAACGGCGGCGTCCGGAAGATCACCGACAACGTCGAGGCGCTCTCCGCGTCATCCGAAGAAACGTCGTCGTCGATGCTGGAGATGGTGGCGTCGATGGAAGAAGTCAGTCGCCACACCGACACGCTTTGGGGCTCGGTCGAAGAGACCGCCTCGGCCACGCATCAGATGGTCTCGTCGATCAACGAGGTCGATCAGAACGTCGTCTACCTCACGAACTTCGTCACCGACACGTCGTCGTCGATGGTGGAGATGAGCGCCTCGATCGCGCAGGTCGAGACCAACGCCGCGCGCTCCTACGATCTCGCAGTCGTCGTCGCCGATGCCGCCGAGTCGGGGATGAAGGCAGTGCGCGAGACGATCGAAGGTATGGAGCAGATCCGGAAGTCGGTGCACGAGTCGAACGCCGTCGTCTCGCGTCTCGGCGAGCGCTCCGTCGCCATCGGCAAGATCCTGAACGTCATCGAGGACGTCGCCGAACAGACGAACCTCCTCGCGCTCAACGCCGCGATCCTCGCCGCGCAAGCGGGTGAATACGGCAAGGGCTTTTCCGTCGTCGCCGCCGAGATCCGCGAGCTCTCCGAGCGCACGGCGTCATCGACGCGCGACATCGCCAGCCTCATTCGCGCCGTACAGGAAGAGGTCGGCAACGCGCTGAAGACGATGGCCAACGGCTCGAAGCTCGTCGAGGACGGCGTCTCGCTCTCGCACGAGGCGGGCAAAGCGCTCAACAACATTCTCGAATCGTCATCGAAGGCCTCGGGGATGGGGAAAGAGATCGCCAACGCCACGCGCGAACAGGCGAAGGGCAGCGAGACCGTCACGCACTCCGTCGACCGCCTGCAGGAGATGACCAAGCAGATCAACTCCGCGACGACCCAGCAGGCGCAGGGCTCGGAGCACATCATGCGTGCCGTCGAGTCGATGCGCGAGGTGACGAAGTACGTCCGCCAGGCGATGGTCGAACAGAAGTCGGGCTCGACGATGATCTCGTCCGCCGCCGAGCGAATGATCGACATGATCCACGAGATCTTCCAGGTGGCGGCCAATCAGTCGTCCGAGTCGGAGAAGATCGTCGCCACGATGCAGCAGGTCCGTTTCATCGCCGACGGCAACCGCGCCACGGCGGCCGAGATGTCGGAATCGCTCTCGCTGCTCAGCGACGCGATCCGTTCGCTGGACGACGAGGTGAAGAAGTTCCGAGTACGGTCATGAACCGCGACCTCCGCCTCATCACCTTCCGCGTCGGTCCTGAAACGTTCGTGCTCGACATCATGGCCGTGCGCCAGATCATCACCTACTCCGGCTCGACCTCCGTTCCGACGGCGCCCGATTTCGTCGAAGGGATCATCGTGCTGCGCAACGAGGTGATCCCGATCATCGATCTGCGCGATCGCCTCTATCCGCAGTTGAAAGAACGGGCCGAGCAGCCGCTGGTGCTGATCACGCACACGACCGCCGGCATGATCGGCCTGAAGGTCGATGAGGTGCGGCGGATCGTCAACGTCTTGTCCGACGCGCTCCTCCCGCCGCCGCCGCTCGTGCGCGGCATCCGCGGCGAGCTGCTGATCGCGGTGATCAAAGAGGGCGAAGAGATCTACCTGTTGATCGATCTCGAGAACGTGCTGACCGAGGGCGAGAAGGTCGAGTTGCGCGACGCCGATCTTCGGACGGCGGCCCCCGTGTCATCCTGAGCCGCGAAGACGGCGAAGGACCCGTATCCTGAAACCGCCGCGTTTGAACTTACGGATCCTTCGGCGTCTGCGCGCCTCAGGATGACACTTCATCATCATTGTCGGCCGGCGCATCCGCGCGCTGATCGCGCCGGAATCCGTACGGGCAATGCCTGCATCCCGACTCGCAGCAATAGCCGCGATCGCGCAGGAACTTCTCGGTGAAGACCATGAATTGGCCTTCGAAGTAGAAGTCGATCCCTTCGATTAGTTTGCCCACGTCTCGTGTCGTATTCTTTGCGCTACGTGTTTTCGCGCAGCCGCCTCATTCAGCTTACCGAACAGATGAAGCAGAAGCTGATCGTCGTCTACGGCGACATCGTGGCCGATCGCTTCGTCTATGGCACGCCCAAGCGCATCTCGCGCGAAGCGCCGGTGCTGATTCTCCGCCAGTATCGCGACGACATCCTGCTCGGCGGCGCCGGCAACGCCATCAACAACATTCTCTCCCTCGGCGGCGTGCCGATGCCGATCTCGGTCCTCGGCGATGACACCGAGGGGTCGAAGCTGGTCGAGACGATGACGGCGGAGGGGATCGATTGCAGCGGCATCCTCCGCACCGCGCGCTACAAGACGCCGACGAAAGTCCGCATCCTGGGCGGATTTCCGCACGCCGCGCGTCAGCAGATCGTGCGCTACGACATCGAGGATCAGTTCGCGATCGAGGAGAGCGAAGCGGAACGCTTTTCGTGGCTCCTGCGCGATCAGATTGCCATCGCGCATGCGGCGCTGATCAGCGACTACGGCTACGGCATCGTCACGCCTTCCCTCGCGGCGAATCTCACCGGGTTCTCGGGCGGCAAGCCGGTCACGCTCGACTCGCGGTACGACATCCTCCGCTATCCCGACGTCACCGCCGCGACGCCGAACGAGGAAGAAGCCGCGAGCGCCGCCGGCATTTCGCTCCACGACGATACGAACGGCGACAGCATCCGCTTCGTCGGCGAGACGCTGCAGCAATCGCTCGATTGCGACGCGCTGCTCATCACGCGCGGAAGCCGCGGCATGGCGCTGTTCGAGCGCGCCACGCGCGAGCCGCTCCAGATCCCGGTCTACGGCACCGATCAGGTCGCAGACGTGACCGGCGCTGGCGACACGGTCATCGCCACATTCACGCTCGCCCTCGCCGCCGGCGCGTCGCACTCCGAAGCCGCGAAGCTCGCCAATTACGGCGGCGGCATCGTCGTGATGAAGATGGGAACGGCGACGGTGTCGAACGAGGAGTTGAGGCACGCGATCGAGCGGGACGAGGATTTGGACGAATGAGATTGCGCGGTTGCGAGGTTCCGAGGTTGCGAGGCCGCTCGCAACCACCCCGCAACCGCGCAACTGCGCAACCATGAACGCACCAATACTCACCGAACCTGAGCTCACCGAGGCTCTCGCCGAACAGCGAAAAGCGGGCAAAACAATCGCCTTCGCCAACGGCTGCTTCGACGTGCTGCATGTCGGCCACATCCGCTACCTGCAGGGGGCGAAAGAAGCGGCCGACATTCTCGTCGTCGGCGTGAATGGCGACGATTCGGTGCGCGAGCTCAAAGGCGAAGGACGTCCGGTGATGCCGGCGTCGGAGCGGGCGGAGATCATCGCGTCGATCAAAGGCGTCGACTACGTCACGATCTTCAACGAGCGCTCCCCCGCGCGGCTTCTCGGTGTGCTCAAGCCTGATTTTCAGGCGAAGGGGACCGACTACAGCGCCGATTCGGTGCCCGAGGCCGAGGTCGTGAAGTCGTACGGCGGGCGCGTCATCATCGTCGGCGATCCGAAAGACCACTCCACGAGCGCGATTCTGGAGAAAATGCGCGACCAGTGACGCGCATCCTCGTAGTCCGGCTCTCCGCCCTCGGCGACGTAATCCACACCATCCCGGCCGTGGTCGCGCTGCGCGACGCGCTTCCGGGCGCCGACATAGAGTGGGCGGTCGAGCGTCCGTACGCGGAACTGGTCGAGACCGTCGCTGGCGTGCGCGCCGTGCGTGCGTCGATCCGGAAGTGGGGACACGCAATTGTCTCGTCGCGTAACGACATCCGCATTTTCGTGAGCCGCATTCGCGGGAACGCGATCGCCGTCGACTTTCAGGGCTTGATCAAGTCGGCGCTCGTCGCGCGGTTCTCCGGCGCGCCGGAGCGCTACGGATTCGATCGCGATGCCATCCGCGAAAAGCTTGCGGCGTCGTTCATCAACCGGCACGTTCCGGTCGATCAGTCGCGGCATGTCGTCGAATGGAACATGCAACTCGCGTCGGCGGTCGCGCGACGCGAGCTTCCGATGCCCGACCTCGACTTCTCGAAGTTCGCCGGTTCCGGGAGCGGCATTGCGCAACGAAAGATCGTCGTGCTGCCCGGCGCGGGAAAGGCGAACAAGCAGTGGCCGCCGGAGCGATTCGGTGAGGCGATCCGGCGGACCGGATTTCCCGCGATCGCGGTCTGGGGTCCGAACGAGCGCGAGCTGGCGGAGCGAACCGGGCTCGAGCTTGCGCCGCCGACCGATCTTCGCGAGCTTGCCGCCGTTTTGCGCGAAGCCACGCTGGTCGTCGGCGGCGACACCGGGCCGCTGCACCTCGCGGCTGCGCTCGGTACGCGGGTGGTCGGACTTTACGGCCCGACCAGCGTCCGACGGAACGGTCCATTTGGGCAACTCGATCGGTGTGTAACCGCGGCATCGATGGAGCAAATCAGCGTCGAGGCCGTGGCGGAGAAAATCAAAATAAATCTGGTTTGACGGCTGTTTCACGCGGGGAGTAAACTCGCCCGATCGGTAACATCTTGATGTTCAGTCACTTCCGGGGGATTTAAGACGGTCTATGAGCGTTCGTCTCGGTGAATTACTGACCAAAGCAAACCTGATCACTCAAGATCAGTTGAAAGAATCGCTTAGGGTCCAGAAAGAGACGGGCGGCAAGCTCGGCGAGACCCTCATCAAGCTCGGATTTGTCTCCGAAGAAGACATCACCGAATGCCTGTCGCAGCAATTCGGGGTGCCGTCGATCAACCTCCAGCACTTCGAGATCGACGCGGCCGTCATCAAGCTGATCTCCGGTGACGTCGCCCGTAAATACAACATCCTTCCGGTCAACAAGACCGGCGCCACGATCACCATCGCCATGGCCGATCCGACGAACGTCTTCGCCATGGACGACATCAAGTTCATGACCGGCTACAACGTCGAGCCGGTCGTGGCTTCCGAGCTCGGGATCAAGGCGGCGATCGACAACTACTACGGCACCACCTCCTCGCTCGAGCTGAAGAAGGTCATGGAAGACCTTCAGACGCAGGAGAGCGCCGACCTCGAAGTCCTCGAGGACGACGAGGAGATGGACGTCAACCAGCTCGCCGACGCCTCGGAAGAAGCGCCGGTCGTGAAGCTGGTCAACCTCGTGCTCACGGACGCCATCAAACGCGGCGCATCCGACATTCACATCGAGCCGTACGAGAAAGAGTTCCGCGTCCGCTTCCGGATCGACGGCATTCTGTACGAGATCATGAATCCGCCCCTCAAGCTGCGCGACGCGATGACCTCGCGCATGAAGATTCTGGCCAAGCTCGACATCTCGGAAAAGCGGCTCCCGCAGGACGGCCGCATCAAGCTGAAGATCAAGCTCGAGGACAAGAACAAGGAGCTCGACTTCCGCGTCTCGGTGCTGCCGACCCTCTTTGGCGAGAAGATCGTCCTCCGGCTGCTCGACAAGGACAACCTCCGCCTCGACATGACCAAGCTCGGCTTCGAGCCGGAGTCACTGGTGAAATTCGAAGAGGCGATTTTCAAGCCATGGGGGATGGTGCTGGTCACCGGGCCGACCGGCTCGGGAAAGACGAACACGCTCTATTCGGCGCTGGCGAAAGTGAACTCGCCGGAAGTCAACATCATGACCGCCGAGGATCCGGTCGAGTTCAATCTGCCGGGCATCAACCAGGTGCAGATGAAGGAGTCGATCGGACTCAACTTCGCCGCGACGCTCCGCTCGTTCCTGCGGCAGGACCCGAACATCATCCTCGTCGGCGAGATCCGCGACTTCGAGACCGCCGAGATCGCGATCAAGGCCGCGCTCACCGGGCATCTCGTCCTCTCGACGCTGCACACGAACGACGCGCCGTCGACGATCAACCGTCTGATGAACATGGGGATCGAGCCGTTCCTCGTTGCCACGTCGGTGCAGCTCATCGCCGCGCAGCGCCTGGCGCGCCGGATCTGCGGCAACTGCAAGGAAGCGGTCGACGTGCAGCCGCAGGCCCTGCTCAACGTCGGATTCAAGAAGGATGAGATCGGAACGTTCACCGTCTACAAGGGACGGGGCTGCGAGAAGTGCAACAACACCGGCTACAAGGGACGCGTCGGTCTGATCGAAGTGATGGCCATCGATGACGACATCCGCGAGCTGATCCTCTCCGGCGGCACGGCCATCGACATCAAGAAGAAGGCGGCCGAGATCGGAATGATCAGTCTGCGCCGGAGCGGTTTGATTAAAATCAAGGACGGAGTCACCACCATCGAAGAAGTCGTTCGAGAGACCGTTTTGTAGCGGTAGAGCCTGGAGAAAAAATGGCCGTCACCCTGCACCAGCTACTCAAGACGATGGTCGAGCGCGGAGGTTCAGACCTTCACGTGACCACGAACTCCCCTCCGCAGATCCGGATCGACGGCAAGCTCGTTCCGCTCGACATGCCGCCACTCAGCGCGCCGGAGACGAAACAGCTCGCCTACTCGGTCCTCACCGACGCCCAGAAGCATCGCTTTGAAGAAGAGCTCGAGCTCGATCTCTCCTTCGGCATCAAGGGCCTGGCGCGATTCCGGGCGAACATCTTCAATCAGCGCGGCGCCACCGCGGCCGTCTACCGGCAGATCCCGTACGAGATCCTCGGATTCAAGGAGCTCGGTCTGCCGGTGGTCGTCGAAGAGATCTGCAACAAGCCGCGCGGACTCGTTCTCGTCACCGGCCCCACCGGCTCCGGCAAGTCGACGACGCTCGCGGCGATGATCGACAAGATCAATCGCGAGCGGCACGAGCACATCATCACGATCGAGGATCCAGTCGAGTTCCTCCATCAACACAAGAACTGCATCGTCAATCAGCGCGAGCTGCACGCCGACACCCACTCCTTCGCCAACTCGCTCAAGAGCGCGCTCCGCCAGGATCCCGACGTCGTGCTCATCGGCGAGATGCGCGACCTCGAGACCATCGAATCGGCGCTGCGCATCGCCGAGACGGGTCACTTGACCTTCGGCACGCTGCACACGAACTCGGCGGCGCAGACGATCAACCGCATCGTCGACGTCTTCCCGTCGCATCAGCAGCCGCAGATCCGCGCTCAGCTCTCGTTTGTCCTCGAGGGCATCCTCTGCCAGACCCTCCTGCCGAAAGCGAACGGCAAGGGCCGCGTGATGGCGATGGAGATCCTCGTGCCGAACGCCGCGATCCGCAACCTGATCCGCGAGGACAAGGTTCATCAGATCTACTCGATGATGCAGACCGGCCAGGCGAAGTACGGGATGCAGACGTTCAATCAGTCGCTGGCCACGCTCTACTTCAAGAAATTGATCACATTGCAGATCGCGCTGTCGCGCTCCTCGAATCCCGACGAGCTGCAGGAGATGATCTCCCGCGGGGCCGGCGCGATCATGCCCCAGGGCACTCCCTCGGCCGCCGCCGCGCGGCCGCGGCCGGCGTAATGTAGTTCACCACGGAGGAAAGCAATGCCGACATTTGAATGGAAGGGCACAGCGCGCAACGGACAGGTCCAGACGGGCGTGCTCGTCGCCGATTCGAAAGATTCCGTCATCAACATGATGCGGCGTCAGCAGATTGTCGTCACGGCGGTCAAGGAGAAGGGGAAGGAGCTGGCCATCCCGAAGTTCGGCGGCAAGGTGCCGCCGCAGCTCATCGCCATCTTCACGCGCCAGTTCTCCGTCATGATCGACGCCGGTCTTCCTCTCGTGCAGTGCCTCGAGATCCTCGCCAATCAGCAGGAGAACAAGAACTTCAAGCGCGCGCTGATCCAGATCCGGCAGGACGTCGAGTCGGGCTCGAATCTCGCCGACTCGATGCGCAAGCATCCGAAGATCTTCAACGACCTCTTCACCAACATGGTCGCCGCCGGCGAGGCGGGCGGTATTCTCGACACCATCCTTCAGCGTCTGGCGACCTATATTGAAAAGTCCGTCAAGCTGAACGGTCAGGTCAAGTCGGCGATGATCTACCCGGTCGCCGTCATCTCCATCGCCGTGATCGTCGTGGCCATCATTCTCTGGAAGGTCATCCCCGTCTTCGCCTCGCTCTTCGCCGGTCTCGGCGCGGAGCTGCCGATGCCGACGATCATCGTCATTCACCTCTCGCACTTCATCGGCGACTTCTGGTGGCTGATCGGCATCGTGACCTTCGCGACGATCTACGCGACCCGCCGCTATCACGAGACGGAAAAGGGCAAGCGCGTCCTGGACAGGCTGCTGCTCAAGATGCCGGTCCTCGGGATGCTCCTTCGCAAGATCGCCGTCGCCCGTTTCTGCCGCACGCTGTCGACGCTCACGTCCTCCGGCGTTCCGATCCTCGACGGTCTCAGCATCACGGCCAAGACCGCCGGAAACTCCATCGTCGAAGACGCGATCATGGCCACCCGCAAGTCGGTCGAAGAAGGTAAGACGATCAGCGAGCCGCTCGGCGACACGGACGTTTTTCCGACGATGGTCATCCAGATGATCGCGGTCGGCGAGCAGACCGGTGCGCTCGATACGATGTTGTCGAAGATCGCCGACTTCTACGAAGAAGAAGTCGACACCGCCGTCGCCGGCCTGATGAAGCTCCTCGAGCCGATCCTCATCGCCTTCCTCGGCGTCGCCATCGGCGGCATCGTCATCGCCATGTACATGCCGATGTTCGCCCTGATCGGGCAGGTTCAGTAAAACGCAAAGTGATAGAGAAATAGAGCGATGGAGAGATAGAGAAAGTAACTTCTTTATCTCTCTGTCACTCAACCCCTCTATCACTCCGGTTCCCCATGCACCCCGACTCCCGCAACCTGATCGCGGTTCGCGTCGTTGTCGTCACGACGCTGCTGATCGGTTCGCTCATCATTCAATACACGGTCGCGCAGTTTCTGCCGATCAACTATGTCTACCTCACGGCGGGGCTGACGTATGCGCTGACGCTGATCTACATCGGCGTGGCGCAGGTGATCAAGTCGCGGCGGATCAATCTCATGATCCAGATCGGCGGCGATCTCGTCGTCGAGACGTTCCTCGTCTACTTCACCGGCGGACTCGACTCGCCGTTCTCATTCCTCTACCTCGTCTCGATCATCACGGCTTCGATGATGCTGCAACGGCGCGGTGGTGTCCTCGCCGCCTCGGGCGCCGTCATCCTCTACGGCGCGCTCGGCGATCTGATGTACTACGCCTTCCTGCCGCTCCCCGAGCAGTCGTGGTTCGTGCCGACGCCGTGGACCTCGTCGCGCCTCTACTTCAACATGGCCACGAACTTCGCCGGCTTCTACGCCACGGCGCTGCTGACGTCGTACATCGCGGAGAAACTGCAGAAGACCTCGGAGGAGCTCGACGCCAACCGGCAGAACCTCGCGGAGCTGCGGGCCATCAATCAGAACGTCGTCGAGTCGATTCCATCCGGACTGATCACGCTCACGCAATACGGCACGGTGTCGTTCATCAATCCCGCCGGCTGCCAGATCCTCCAGGTCGTTCCGATGTCGGTCCTCGGGCGGCACGCCACCGAGCTGCCGTTCTTCGATCCGAATGAATGGGGCCGCGTGCGCGAAGAGCTGCGCGAGGGCACTGTCGTGCGCCGCGAGAAGACCGACTTTCCGGTCGGCAGCATCGAGCGCGCGATCGGCTACGCGCTCACGCCGCTGCGCACAATCGAGGGAGGATCGTACGGCTACACGCTGATCTTCCAGGACCTCACCGAGATGAAGAAGCTCGAGGCCGAGCTGCGGCTCAAGGACCGCATGGCGGCGGTCGGCGAGCTCTCGGCCGGCATCGCTCACGAGATCCGCAATCCGCTCGCGGCGATCGCCGGCTCGGTGCAGGTGCTCAAGAGCTCCACGTCGCTCTCCTCGCAGGAGCAGCGGCTGATGTCGATCGTGCTGAAGGAATCGGAGCGGCTGAACAAGTCGATTGCCGACTTCCTCCGCTTCGTCCGCCCGCAGGAGCGCGTGCCGACCGAGTTCGACATCGCCGGATCGCTCTCCGAGACGCTCGACCTCCTCGCCAACTCCAGCGAGCTCCGCGCCGATCACCACATCGAGCCGGAGATCGTCCCGGCGTCGTTCCTCATCAACGGCGACGCCGATCAGATCCGGCAGGTCTTCTGGAATCTCGCGCGCAACGCGATGCAGGCCATGCCGAAGGGCGGCACGCTCAACGTGCGCACCGCGATCGACGACGGCTCGTACAACATCATCTTCAGCGACAGCGGCCACGGCATGTCGGAAACCGACCTCCAGAAACTGTTCACGCCGTTCCGCACGAACTTCCCCTCCGGCACGGGCCTCGGCATGGCGATCTCGTATCGCATCGTGCAGGACCACGGCGGCCGGATCGACGTCGAGTCGAAAGAAGGCGTCGGAACCACGATCACCGTGTCGCTGCCCGCTACTGAGTTTATCCCGAGCGGCGCGAGGGATCTCCGGTCACACCGCGCTGCCGTGGCCCGTTAGTCGCGGTGCCCCCGCTGATCCCTCGCTGCGCTCGGGATAAACTGAACGAATGGCCGATCCGCGAATCCTCGACGCAACTGCCGAAGCCGAGGATCTCCAGAGCGAGCTCTCCCTCCGGCCCCGCCTGCTGCGCGAGTACATCGGTCAGCACAAGGTCAAAGCGAACCTCGAGATCTCGATCAGTGCGGCGCGCAAACGGGGCGACGTGCTCGATCACGTGCTCCTCTTCGGCCCGCCCGGCCTCGGCAAGACGACGCTCGCCAACATCATCGCCAACGAGATGGACGCGCGGATCCGCACCACGTCCGGCCCGGCTCTCGAGCGCCCCGGCGATCTCGTCGCCATCGTGACGAATCTCGAGGAGGGCGAATCGCTCTTCATCGATGAGATTCATCGCCTTCCGGCGCAGGTCGAGGAAGTGCTCTATTCGGCGATGGAGGACTTCCACGTCGACATCGTCATCGGCCAGGGCGTCGCCGCCCGGACGATGAAAGTCGACCTGCCGCGCTTCACGCTCATCGGCGCGACGACGCGCGCCGGCCTCCTCACCGCTCCGCTGCGCGCCCGCTTCGGTATCGTGCACCGCCTCGATTTCTACGACTTCGAAGCGCTGGCCGTGATCGTCCGCCGCAGCTCGGAGATCCTCGGCATCCCGATCGATCGCGGCGGAGCGGACGAGATCGCGCGCCGCGCGCGCGGCACGCCGCGCATCGCGAACCGGCTCCTGCGCCGCATCCGTGACTTCGCGGAAGTGCGTCACGAAGGAAGCGTGAACGTGGCCATCGCGCGCGAGGCACTGCAGATGCTCGAGGTCGACGAATACGGTCTCGACGAGATCGATCGCAAGATCCTGACGACGATCATCGAGCGCTTCCAGGGCGGTCCGGTCGGCGTCAACGCGCTCGCGTCATCGATCGCCGAGGATCGCGGGACGATCGAGGATCTGTACGAGCCGTACCTGATCCAGATCGGATTCCTGCAACGCACCCCGCGCGGCCGCGTCGTCAGCTCGGAGGCTTACCAGCACCTCGGGTACCGGGTCGGTGCCGTGCGGCGTCAGAGCGACTTGTTCTAGGAGTGCGGCGGCCGTGCCGCCGCCGCTTCTTGTTAGGGCGGCCATGCCGCCCGCCCCTCGCGCGGCATGGCCGCGCTACACGGGAGCGGCGGCATGGCCGCCGCACTCCGTTACTTCACGCCCAGATCGCGCAGAAAATCGGCCCGCGGCTGCGTCACGTAGTCTGCCACCCGTCCGCCGCGTCCGCTCGCTTCGATGATCAGGATGTCCGCGAGCGTCCCGTAATCGGGCGACCTCTCGTGGCGCTCCAGGCCGCGCAGCGCGTCGTGGCGGCTCTCGCCGTATTGGACCCGCTCGAACTTCGAGAAGCCCGCTTCGGCGAGTGACGCGATCAGCGTCGTCTCGTTGTAGAGGAACTGATGTCCCCATCCGCGAAATGCGCGGTTCAGGCGGAAGCAGTCCTCGAGCGTCATCTGCTCCGGCGCGTCGAGCCGGTAGTGCGTGATCCAGACCCAGTCGAGGTTCGGCGTCGAGAGGCGCAGCACACCGTCATCGCGCAACGCCCGCCGGCACTCGCGCATCAGCTTCAGCGCATCGGGAAACGAAAGATGCTCGATGAAGTGCTCGGCGAAGATGAAGTCGACGTTGTCGAACGGCATTTTCTGCGTCACGTCGAGCACCTTGTCGACGCCCGGATAGCGCTGGTTGTCGATGTTGACCCAGCCCTTGTGAATGACGGGGCCGCAGCCGAGGTGGAGTTTGGTTGTCATAGGGTTGCTTGGTTGCTTGGTTGCTGAGTTGCTTGGTAACCCACCGAGTAACCAAGCAACCCAGCAACTCAGCAACCGAATTTTAGTCTCTCCTGAAATGCGCCCCGCGCGACACCGGATTCCGGAGCGCCGCGTTGGCGACGATCGCTGCCATCTGCTGGCCGTGGAACAGTTCGACGATCGACTTGCTGATCGTCGACTCGTGGTAGTACTTCGTCAGGCGGTTGCCGAGCTCGCGCATGTCCGCCACCGCGCGCTTGAGGCGCTCGTACGAACGGACGATGCCGACGTAGTTCCACATCGTGTGCTGGATCGTTGTCCAGTCCTGAAGGATCAGCGCCGGGTCTTCCATGTTCTCGCTGCCGGGCGGACGCCAGTCGGGGATCGATTCGACGAGCTCGTGTTTGAGGCTGCCGATGCCGTGACGCGGCGACGAACCGAGCTTCGATTGAATCGATGACGCGGCGTAGTAGCCCCACGTCAGTCCTTCCAGCAGCGACGTCGACGCCAGGCGGTTGCCGCCGTGCAGGCCGGTGCACGACGTCTCGCCGATCGCGTAGAGCCGCGCCAGCGTCGACTCGCCCGACGTGTTAGCCAGTACTCCGCCGCAGAAATAGTGCGCGGCTGGAACGACCGGGATCGGATCGCGCGAGATGTCGACGCCGATGTCAGAGCACGCCTTCGCGATGTTCGGAAAGCGCTCGTTGATCGGCTGATGTCCGTTGTAGAAATTCGCCAGATCGAGGAAGACGAATTCGTCCTTGTTCGTCGTCATCTCCTCGACGATCGCCCGCGCCACCACGTCGCGCGGCGCGAGGTCCTTGAACGTGGGCGAGTATTTCTCCATGAAGTACTCGCCCTTCTGATTCTTCAGCCGTGCACCCTCGCCGCGCAGCGCCTCGGAGATCAGATAGTGATTCGCCTTCTTGTCGGCCAGCGCCGTCGGATGGAACTGCACGTACTCCGCGTTCATGATCCGCGCGCCGGCCCGCTGCGCCATCACCACGCCGTCGCCGATCGAGTTCCGCGTGTTCGTCGTGTGCAGGTAGATCTGCCCGATGCCTCCGGTGGCCAGCACCGTGTAGTCGGCGAAGACCGTGAAGACCTCGTTCGCCCGATTGTCGAGGAGATACGCGCCGACGCATTCGTTCGTCAGGCGATAACGCACCTGCACGTCGGCCGGATGATGATGCGTCGTCAGCAGATCGATCGCCGTCATCTCCGTCAGCAGCTCGATGTTCGGCTCGCTGCGGACGCGATTCAGCAGCGAGTTCTCGATCGCCCGCCCCGTCGCGTCGCCCGCGTGGATGATGCGCGAGACCGAATGCGCCCCCTCCTGCGTCAGGTCGAGCTCACCTTCGTCCGTCGTGGAGAACGGGACGTGGATCTCTTCGAGCAGCAGGTCGTGAACGACGCGCGGACCCTCGAGGGCAAGGAAATTCACCGCCTCTTCGTTCGACAGTCCCGCGCCGGCGTGGATGATGTCCTGCACCAGCTTCGCCGGCGAATCGTTTTCGCCCTTGTAGATGATCCCGCCCTGCGCCCACGACGTGTTGCAGTCCTTTGGATCGGCGGTCTTCGTGACGAGCAGCACGCGGATGCCGGCCCGGGCCAGGCGGAACGCGGTGGTCAGCCCGGCGATGCCGGTGCCGATCACGAGGACGGGGTAATGCTCGCGATTCTTCTGCTTCGCCACGCGCGGGTCATTCTAGGCGAGGTGCTTGCGCCTATCGCTCCGTCATCAGAAAAAACGAGCCGTCGTTCGTCGCGTTGTCGAGTTGCACGGCGTAGCCGCTGAAGCTCTGCGACGGCTGGATCGGCGTGACGGTCACCAGAATCCGGCTCACGCCTGCCAGCGCGGCGTCGCTGAAGATGTTGCCGAGCTGCACGACCTCGTGCGATTCGAGAAGATGTCCGACCGCCGAGCTGAGCGTGAACGACTTCAGGCTCGCGCCGGTGTCGGTGTTCTTGTACTCGACCTTCAGATCGATCGCGAAGTTCGAGTAGTTGATGAAGCCGATGTTTGCGCGCGCGTTGCCGTCCTGTCCGAACGCGCCGTTGCGCACGGTTGTCACCATCCGCGAAAACGCGCGCGTCGACGGCGAGTTGGGACGCCCGAGGTAGGCGATGCCCATCGTGCCGTTCCCTCCAGGCCCGGGGCTGTACGTGCGGGCGATGACCGAGACGTCGGTCGCGTCGGTCACATCCGGCAGCTCGATCACCAGCGATCCGAAGAGCGGCGCGGTCTTATCCGCCGTACGCATGTCGGAGTTGTTCTTGAAGAATTCGACGATGTCATCGCTGGCGAACGCGTGCGATGTTTCCAGCGCCGATTGCAGGTAGACCGGATGCTGGATCGTGTTGTCGACAGGCGAGCGATAGACGAATGTGATCACCAGGAACGAGGTCGGGCCGGCGTTCGAGATCGCCAGCGACGTGCGATAGAACGCGGCGCCCTGCACCTGCGTCACGATCGGGACGTCGAAGAATGTATCTGCTCCGGCGGGTATGGCGAACAGGAAGAGGACGAGCGAAATGCGAGCGAAACGCATGACACGCTCCATGCTGAGTGCGCCGCGCGTCACTCCGGTCGGGCCGCCGCCGGGATTGGGACGGTCAGCAGCTACGCCGCCGGCTGCGCGAAGCCGGTGATCACGTACGAGCCGCTCTTGATGTCCTTCTTGATCTTGATGATGTTGTTCGCCTGCGCGTCTTCCAGCAGATCGCTGAACGTGTTGTAGCCGTAGTACTCCTCGTTGAAGGTCGGCTTCTTCCGCTGCATCGTCTGCTTGACCATCGAGCCCCAGAGGATCTCTTTGTTCTCGCGCATCAGCGCCTTGATCGAGTCGATCAGGAGCTTGAAGACTTCGCCCTGTTTCTTGTCCTTGAACGCGACGCTCGGCACCTTCTGCACGCCGCGCACGAGGTCCTCGTAGAAGATGAACTCATCGCAGTTGTCGATCAGCAGATCGCTCGACGAATTCTTCACGCCGACGCCGATGACGAACTTGTCGTTCTCCTTCAGCTTCGACACGAGCGGGGAGAAATCGGAGTCGCCCGAGGCGACGACGAAGACGTCGATGTGCTCCTTCGACCAGCACATGTCCATGGCGTCGACCGCCATGCGGATGTCGGCGGAGTTCTTTCCCGAGTAGACGCGGCCGGGGATCTCGATCAGCTCGATGGCCGCTTCGTGCAGTTCGCGCTTGTAGTCGGGAAACTTGTCCCAGTCGCAGTAGGCGCGCTTGACGACGATCTTCCCTTTTTCCAGAAGACGCTCGAGCAGTAGGCTGACTTCGAATTTCTTGTACTTGGCGTCGATGACGCCGATCGCAATGTTCTCGAAATCGATGAACAGGGCGATTTTTCTCTCATTGTTCATGCTGGTAGGTGGCGATGACGACTGGCTGTCGTCCTCCGTCTCATTGTCGAAGAGTGGTTTTCGTGGCATTCCGTACTTGGGCGCAGTGTAGCACCGAGGAAACCGTTGCTTAGTTGCTTAGTTGCTGGGTTGCTCAGTAAGGTTCACCAAGCAACTCAGCAACCAAGCAACTGAGCAACCTTTGAAAAACTACATCCGCCTCGCCCGTCCCTTCACATTACTGCCGCCGCTCTTCGGCATCATCTCCGGCGCCGTCTGCGCGTGGGGATCGGCGCACAATCCCGATCCGTCGCGCGCCGTGACGATGTCGGTTGTCATGACCGTCGTGCTCGGCTCGATCTGCGCGTCGTTTCTCAACGCCGCATCGAACGGCATCAACCAGATCTACGACCTCGAGATCGACCGGATCAACAAGCCGTCGCGCCCGCTGGTCACCGGCGAGCTCTCGATGCGGCAAGCCTGGATCTTCACCTGGCTGCTCTACGTGCTGGCCATCGTCCCGACCTGGTGGGTCGTCGTTTACCCGTACACCTCGTGGTCCGCAAAGTTCTCTGCGCCGGCAGTGCTCCACGAGTGCTTCTACATTTACATCCTCGGCATGCTGGCGACCTTCATCTATTCGGCGCCCGCTCTCGGCAGGACGAAGAAGCATCCGATCGGCGCCAACCTCACGATCGCTATTCCGCGTGGCTGCCTGCTGAAGGTCGCCGGCTGGACGATGGTGGCGCATGCGAATGTCGCCGAGCCGTGGTTCATCGGCTCGATCTTCATGCTGTTCCTCCTCGGCGCCGCGTCGACGAAGGACTTCAGCGACATCGAAGGGGATCGCGCCGGCGGCTGCCGCACGCTCCCGATCGCGTTCGGCGTCCGCAAGGCCGCCTACATGATCGCCCCGTCGTTCGTGATCCCCTGGCTGCTGATGCCGGTCGGCGCGCACCTCGGCATCCTCACTGGCAACCGCCTCGCACTCGACATCCTCGGCGGAGTGCTGAGCGTCTGGGGCTGCTACACGCTCTGGCTCATCGTGCGCAGACCCGAGGAGCTGACGGCGACGGAGAACCACCCGTCGTGGCGCCACATGTATCTGATGATGATGGCCGCGCAGATCGGGTTCGCAGTCGCATACTTGGTGTAATGCTCTCCTTCGAGCCCGAGATCGCCGCCGCCGACCTTTCTCCCGCCACCGCCTCCCGCCTCATCGCGATGCAGCGGCGCAAGATCTTCTCGCTCTTCCCGGAGATCCGCGCGCTTGCATGGATCGGCGCGATGCTCATCGCCAGCGGCGTCAGCGTGTTGATCTCGAAGCACATCAACGAGATCGGCCCGCTGACCATCGCCATCGTGCTCGCCGTCGCTGCCGCCGCGTGCTACGCGTGGGCCTGGATGCGCCGCGATCGCCAGTCGCTGGTCAACGACTCGATTCTCCTCCTCGGCGCGATGCTCGTCTCCGCCGACGCCGGCTGGATCGAGAGCCAGTGGCACACCTTCGGCCCGCGGGCACTGTTATTTCTTGCCCTGTTTCATGCAATCGGCGCTTACCGCTACAACTCGCGCGCGCTGCTGTCGCTCTCGATCGGCGCGCTCGCGGGATGGTTCGGCATCGACCGCAAGATCGATTTCATCTTCTCCAGCAACGTCGATCTCGCGCTCCGTGCGTTCGTCTGCGCCGCGATCCTCGCGGTCTGGCGCGAAGTCGATCGGCGCGCTCGAAAGGCGACGATCTTCACGCCGGTCTTCGATCACACCGCGCTGTTGCTGGCCTTCGCCGGCGCGCTGATCCTGGCCACGAATCGCGACACGAGCGGCATCGGAGTCCTCGTGATGCTCGCGCTGGCGACGGCGACGACGATCTACGCCTTCCGGGCGAACAAGGAAGCGTATCTCCTTTATGCCGCGATATTTACGACGATCGCACTCGATGCCTGGGTGTGGCAGAACCTCCACGGCGACGCGCTCCGTTCATTCCTCACGCTCATTCTCGTGATCGGTGCGGTCGCCGGCCTGATGTCCGCGCATCGACGCTTTCGGAGCCGTGCAGCATGAGACCGACGATCGCCGAAGAGCGGGCGCACGCCATCGCCGGTCAGCTCGACGACTGGCAGCTGCCGAACGACGAGCGCCGCTCGCTGCAATCGCGTTTCACCACGAAGTGGCGCCGCAACGGCCCGTTCGCCGCGGCCGGCATCTTTGCGATGACGCTCTTCGCGGTGGCCGCGCTGACGTTCCTCTGCAAGACGATCGGCGTGACCGAGTTCACGGCGGCAGCGATCTCGATCGGCATCGCGGAGCTCCTGATCCTGCGCAAGAAAATGTATGGCAGCGGCATCGAATCGGCGCTCTGGATCGGCGGTTTGATCGCCTTCATCTCGGGACTACCAAGCAGCGGGAAACCGGAGGCGATCCTGGTCATCGCCGCGGCATTCGCGATCGCCGGATGGCGGATGCAGAACCCATTCTTCGCCGCGATCGCCGCCATCCTCGCCGCCGCGTACTTCATCGACATCTGGGAGAGCGCGCACAGCTACTGGCGCGCGGCCGCGGTGCCGCTCGCGCTGGCGCTCATCGCGATCGGAGCGAAGGCCCGGACCTGGCGGCGGCCGTGGATCGACACGTTCTGGTCGCTGGTCGCGATCGTGATGCCGCTCGTCGCGGAGATCGGCGGCCACTGGGCCAGCGACAGCAGCGGCGGCAGTCTCCGATACGCGCTCGTCTACGCGATCCTCGGCGCCATCGCGCTGGCCGTCGGCCTGCGCCTCCGCGAACATGCGTTGCTGCTCGCCGCGGGGGTCTCGCTCGGTATCGCAGGATACGAAGCGCGCGAGTTCGCGGACTATCCTGGCGAGTGGAAACTGATCGCCTCCGGCATCGCGCTCCTGGCGTTCGCTGCCGTCGTTGCGCGTGCGCTTCGCGGCCGCACGCAAGGCTTCGTCGCCACCCCCGCCCGCCTCACCCGCTACGACGAGCTCGTGAAGCTCGGCGGAACGATGGTCATCGGGTCGGCGATCCAGGGTCATACGGCGGAATCCGATCCGGGAGTCGCCGGAAGCCACGGCGGGTCCGGTTCCTTCGGCGGCGCGGGCTCCACGACCGACTACTAATTTCAGAATGTTCCACGTGCCACATTTTCTGTGCACGTTTCTACTCCGCCTGTTCTGATTCCGTCCCGGCCTGCCTTGCGGAAACGGTTTTCCGCGATTTCCGCAGATTTTGGATCACCGCCCTGTTTTCGCCCATTTTCCCGCCGGAATGATTGCGAAAAGGCTGCGGAAAACGTCTACGGAATTCCGACGTCAATGATGGATGAAAAAGGTGTGCAAAACGTGTGGAAAATACGCGGAAAATCTGCGGAATCGCCGCGGAATCGCGTGTGCAAAACCCTGTGGATAACCTGCGGGGATCGCGCGGATAACCGGCGGAAATGCGACCAAACAGGCTCATCCAGTGGGATGAGTCAAGTCATTGAAAATCGAATACTTACACACGATTTAGTGTTCTTCTTTTCGATGACCACAACATGTTGTGGTCTGCCCTTGACATCACTTCAGTCGAGGCGTACGTTGTAGCGCATTACAGACATTTCGGCGGATGTGAGGGAGGACAATGAAGGATTTGAAGCAATCGCCGCGTCTCGATATCGCGCGTGGTCCCAACCGATCGGTCTCTCTCCAGATTCGGGATTATCAGGTCACCGTGAAGGTCAAGTCGCCGGTTCCGCAGATCAAATCACCACTCGTCCGCTGGACGCTTCGCTGAATTCGCCGCTTCATTTTTGATGTAGCACCGCTTCATTTTTGACGGTACTCGCCGGAACCAACCGGCGGTGCCAGTGACGGGGAGGTGGGGGACGGAAGGTCGGGAGTGAGGGACACCGGAGTGCGGCAGCGCCTGAACAGGGTCCGCAGTCGTCATGCCGTCCGGTTTCCTTCGGAGAATACCGAGCTTCCTTCCTCTATTTTTTTCTCCGGAGGAGAAGGAGAGCAGGGAATGACCTCCATCGATATGTCCACGCCGAATCTTCGCAGCCGCACCAGCTCTCGCACGCCGAAAGCCCGGAAAGAGACCAAACTCGGCGGCATCTCCGTCGACCGTTTCTTCACCCGCCCGGGTGTCGACGTCTACGACACCTGCGAGTGGGAAACTCGCGCCGCCATCATCAGCAATGAGCGCGGCGACGTCGTCTTCGAACAGAAGGACGTCGAGATGCCGAAGTTCTGGTCGCAGATGGCGACCAACGTCGTCGTCTCCAAGTACTTCCGCGGCCACCTCGGTACGGAAGACCGCGAGACCAGCGCACGTCAGCTCATCGGCCGCGTCGTCCGCACCATCACGCAGTGGGGACGCGAAGGCGGCTACTTCGGCACCGAAGCGGACGGCGACACCTTCCGCGACGAGCTGACGCACATCCTCCTGTACCAGATCGCGGCCTTCAACTCGCCGGTCTGGTTCAACGTCGGCATCGAGCCGAAGCCGCAGTGCTCCGCCTGCTTCATCAACTCCGTTCAGGACACGATGGACTCCATCCTCGGCCTCGCGAAGACCGAGGGGATGCTCTTCAAGTACGGCTCGGGGACGGGATCGAATCTGTCCAACATCCGCTCCTCGAAAGAGCTCCTGGCGGGCGGCGGCACCGCCTCCGGCCCGGTCTCGTTCATGCGCGGTTACGACTCGTTCGCCGGCGTGATCAAGTCCGGCGGCAAGACTCGCCGCGCCGCGAAGATGGTCATCCTCAACGCCGACCATCCCGACATCGTCGACTTCATCGAGTCGAAGGAAAAGGAAGAGCGGAAAGCGTGGGCGCTGATCGAGGCCGGCTACGAAGGAGCGTTCAATGCTCCGGGCGGCGCGTACGATTCGGTGCAGTTCCAGAACGCCAATCACTCCGTCCGCGTCACCGACGACTTCATGCGCGCGTACGAGCGTGATGCCGACTGGCACACACGCGCCGTCACCGACCAGAACAACATCATGGGCACCTACAAGGCCCGCAACCTGATGCGGCGCATGGCCGAGTCGGCGTGGATCTGCGGCGATCCGGGCATGCAGTTCGACACCACCGTCAATGACTGGCACCCGTGCCCGAACACCTCCCGCATCAATGCCTCGAATCCATGCTCGGAGTACATGTTCCTCGATGACTCCGCCTGCAATCTCGCGTCATTGAACCTGATGCGCTTCTACAACGAGAACACCGGATTCGACGTCGAGGCGTACAGAGCGGCGCTGCGCATCGTGATCACCGCGCAGGAGATCGTCGTCGATTTCGCGTCGTATCCGACTCCGGCCATCGAGAAGAACTCGCACGCCTTCCGTCCGCTCGGCATCGGCTACGCGAACCTCGGCGCTCTGCTGATGGCGCGCGGCCTTCCTTATGACAGCGAAGAGGGACGCGACTTCGCCGCCGCCGTGACGTCGATTCTTTCCGGCGAGTCGTACGCGCAGTCGGCGCGCATCGCCGAGAAGGTCGGACCGTTCGCCGGCTACGCGGTCAATGAAGAGCCGTTCCTCCGCGTGATCGACAAGCATCGCCGCGCGGCGTACCGCATCAATACCCGTCCGCTCCCGGCCGATCTCGCCGATGCCGCGACGCAGGTTTGGGACGAGGCTTATGCCCTCGGACAGCAGCACGGTTACCGCAACGCCCAGATTTCGGTCCTCGCCCCGACCGGCACTATCGCCTTCATGATGGATTGCGACACCACCGGCGTCGAGCCCGACATCGCTCTTGTGAAGTACAAGAAGCTCGTCGGCGGCGGAATGCTGAAGATCGTCAACCTCACCGTACCGACGGCTTTGAAGCGCCTCGGCTACGACGCAAAGCAGGTCAACGAGATCATTCAATACATCGACGAGAACGACACGCTCGAGGGCGCGCCGCATCTGCTCCACCAGCACCTGCCGGTGTTCGATTGCGCGTTCAAGCCGGCCAACGGCACGCGCTCGATCCATTACATGGGTCACCTCAAGATGATGGGCGCGGTGCAGCCGTACATCAGCGGCGCGATCTCCAAGACCATCAACATGCCGACGAATGCCACGGTCGAAGAGATCGAGCAGGCGTATTACGAGGCGTGGAAGCTCGGACTGAAGGCCGTGGCCGTTTATCGCGACGGCTGCAAGCGCTCGCAGCCGCTGTCGACGGCCCGCGACAAGACCGGCCTCGAGGCGCTCGGCATTACGCCGACCGCCGTGCGCCGCAAGCTCCCCGACGAGCGCGAGTCGATCACGCACAAGTTCTCCATCGGCGGCCACGAGGGCTACATCACCGTCGGCAAGTACGAGGACGGAACGCCGGGCGAGATCTTCATCACCATGGCCAAGGAAGGCTCGACGATCTCGGGTCTCATGGATTCGTTCGCCACAATGACGTCGCTCGCATTGCAGCACGGCGTCCCGCTGCAGCTCCTGGTCGACAAGTTCACGCACACCCGCTTCGAGCCCTCGGGCTTCACTAAGAACCCCGAGATCCCGATGGCGAAGTCGATCATGGATTACATCTTCAAGTGGCTGGCGACCAAGTTCCTCGACCGCGAAAGCCAGGCCCACGCCGGCGTCATCCTCCGCGACGAGCCCCCCGCCGCCCAGCCCGCGGCCCCGAAGCCCGCGGCCAACGTGACGGCCCCGGCCGCGTCGGATCTTTCTTTTGTGGAGAAGGTCGCGGTCGCAATGAACGCCCAGCAGCCGATCGGCTTCATTGCGATCCCGAAGGATGCGGACGGCCCGAACACCAAGGGCGGCGGCACGTTCCGCTACCAGCAGGACGCGCCGTCATGCAGCGATTGCGGCTCGATCATGGTGCGCAATGGGGCGTGCTACAAGTGCCTCAATTGCGGCAGCACGAGCGGATGTTCGTAGAGCACGCGATGACAGTCCCGGACCTCTCTGTTGCCGCAACACCTGCTGAGGTGTCTCAGCCGGCGCTTTTTCTGGAAGGCAAAAAGCTCGCTAAAGGGTGGACCGTAATCAAGCAAGTTGATCGACCAAGCAATGCCACAGGCGGCTATTTCTCTGTCGGCTACATAGTTGAAAATGAGACTGGCACTCGCGGCTTTTTGAAGGCTTTCGATTTTTCTAGAGCCCGCGGCCAAACCGATGAGCTTCGTGAGTTGCAGCGCCTCCTGCAGGCTTACAACTTTGAACGGGACTTGCTGGAACTCTGTAGAACTCGTCGGCTGAGTCGCGTCGCGCAGGCTCTAGAAGATGGCAATGTGGATGTCCCGGGCGCGGGCATTCTGTCCCGGGTCTACTACGTGATTTTCGAGTTGGCCCAGGGAGATATTCGCTCATATGTAGACATGAGTGCTTCCGTTGACTATGTGTGGCGGTTGCGGACTCTACACAATGCCGCAGTAGGCTTGCAGCAGCTACACAAGCAAATGATTGCGCACCAGGATGTTAAGCCATCAAATGTCTTAGTGTTTCCTGATGGCGCAAAGGTCACAGACTTGGGTCGTGCGTCACGAGACGGGGTACCAGCGCCGCACGACGAATTAGCTTGGGCTGGGCAGAGTTCCTACGCTCCTATCGAGCTTCTGTATTTTCATCAGGAGCCGGACTTCAGGCGTCGCAGAGTTGCTGCTGACCTGTATCTTTTGGGTAGTCTAATTCTTTTCTTTTTCGCCAATGTGGGCATGACCACCGCGATAGTCGCAGAACTTGACGACTCACATCGTCCCGACGGCTGGACAGGTGATTACCAACAGGTCTTGCCCTACGTTCGAGCCGGGTTCGGAAACGTCTGCGAGGCGTTCCGCCTTAGCCTAGAGGATATACTCCCACCCAAAGTAGCTGATGGACTGTTAGCGCTGGTTCAATGTCTCTGCGATCCGGATCCTCGACTGCGCGGCCATCCGATTAACCGAAATAAAGTAACAACGCAATATTCGCTGGAACGGGTTGTGACTCGGTTGAATGTGCTCGCTGATGAGGCTCTCATGGCGCGAAGATGAACCCATTTGAAGCCGTCCCTCGAGAGATCATCCCGCGTTGGCGTGATCTGGGAACAACTGCGAGGCTCGGAGAGCTCGGAGCGATTAGAATCGGCGGTCCTCCTCATCCCAGTAATCAGGACGAGGTTGGACTGCGACGGTCCGAATGGGAGTTGAATCGGACCGTGCCCTTTGCAGCAGACCTGATGTCAGCGGCCGTGGCTGCTGGTGACGTGTCTGTCGCTGCGGACGCTATCTCGTTTCTGGCATCCGAATCCACTAGCGCTTCCGGGCTTGTGAGGCGCGTTGCACGAAACCTGCTGCGAGGGTCATCCGTTGACGATCTCGCAGAAGTGCCGCCTGCGATGAGCAAGGTCTTTGTGCAGGCGATAATTCAGACGCAGAAGGCGCGTGTGCGATTCGAGCCCCGGGATGCTTTGGCGTGGGCGGAACTCGCTCGTGGCTACATATTGTTAGGCTTCCCGAAGCAGGCTGATCGCGCCATGAGGTCTGCGCTCGCGCTAGCGCCTAACAATAGATTCTTGCTCCGTTCGGCAGCTCGCTTGTTTGTTCACATTAAGGAGTTCGATCAAGCTCTCCGGTTATTGCAGGCGTCGCCTGCGAGCGCACACGATTCGTGGCTGATCGCTGCTGAAATTGCGATTGCGGGCTTATGTCATAGAGCGCCAAAGCTCACGAAGGCTGGCCTAAGTCTTATTAGTCGTGACGAGGTTTCGCCATTTCATCTGACGGAACTCGCTAGCGCCTTGGGAACGCTCGAAGCCTCGAGCGGCAACTATCAGCGAGCCAAGAAGTTGTTTCGCAAAGCGTTGCAGCGACCTAACGAAAACTCTGTCGCACAGGCCGTATGGGCTGCCAGGACGACGAACGTCGTTGCTGTGGGGGCCGACCATCTGCAGATCCCGTTATCTTTTGAGGCGCGTGCGCTAAGCCATTATCAAAAGCAAGAGTGGACCGAGGCCTACAGAGAGACGATTCACTGGCTTCAGGATCAACCGTTTGCCACGGAGCCAGCGATTCGTGCGTCATATATCGCCGCCGTAGTGCTGGATGATTATCAGGCTGCCATCGATGTAATCGAATTTGGTCAAATTGCCAATCCACAGGATTGGACGCTGCGTAACAATTTGGCGTTCGCGCACGCAAGTGCGGATCATGTAGACAAAGCTGCAGACGTATTTCATGGTCTTTCCTCGATGGAGGGCCAAGAGGAGCATGGAGTGTGGCTAGCAACGGCCGGGCTCATTGAGTTTCGAGCGGGTCGCTTTGATCGAGGTGTTGCGTTCTATCGGGAGGCGATTGACGAGTTCTCACGTAGGGGCATGACGAACTCCGAAGCGTTAGCCTCCGCTTTTCTCGCCCGTGAGGCGATTCGCGCGAATATCGACTTCGCTTTGGAGGCTGCGGCTTTGGCTCGGAGAGTCGGTGAGGCAGCCACTGTACCGGAGATTCCAACTCTTCTTTCAAAGCTGGATGTGCCACCGGAGCCTCCCCCAGTCTGACTCGCTAGATTGATTCTCGTGAACGTCACGGTGACGAGATCGAACGATGCTCGGCGAGTATCTTCATCGCCGTCATGCAGCGATTGCGGCTCGATCATGGTGCGCAATGGGGCGTGCTACAAGTGCCTCAATTGCGGCAGCACGAGCGGATGTTCGTAGAGCACGCGCAGAACAGCTGACTTTTATTGAGCCTGCAACGTTATGCGTTGCAGGCTTTTTCATATGCCTTCGAAGGTCGTGACGTCACGAAGCTCCCGGCGGGCCTGGATCGGCGCGATCGCGGTGGGTCTCTGCGTCGCGGCGGTGATTCTGTGGATTGATCATCGCCCTATCCTGATCAGACTGAAGGATCCAGCAACCATCGATCCGTCCGATGGTCTCGACGTCGTCATGAATCCGTTTCGGGATCGCGGCCCCGAGGAGGCCGGGAACGCATTCCTCACGCAGCTTCGAGCGGGACCGTGCGAGCGCGTGCTCGGCTTTCTATCCGCGGAACGACGCATCGATTTGTGCGCCAGGGAGCGTTTCTACCGGATCCTGAGCTGGCAGTTGCGAGATCGAACCGACAAGAGAGGCTCAGTGAAGCTCTTCTACGGCGTATGTCGCCTTCCGTTGCCTCTCCTGCCGACGAATGTCTGGCTGACGGTGGTACGCACACAAGCGGGTTGGCGTGTGAGCGATTTCGAATGCTGGTACTGATGCTCTGCGGGAGGTGTCTATGACGAATGAGCAGGCGAATGACGCGGTAGCCGTTGAGCTTCGCGTACGGGTACTTGAGCGGCGAATCAGAGCTTTGGCCGTCGTGCTGGGCGTGGTTGTGGTCGGGTTCACATCCGCATTTCTTTACGAGGTCCGATTGAATGGTCGCGTTCTCATGACCAGCAGTCTGTTCGCGCGGCAGGTCAATGTGCCCTGGCCTCAGGATTGGGTTGGCGCGACACGCGTGAACGCCGGTATCGCTACATCGAGAGACGGTAATGAAGTCAGCTTGTGGCTCGCTGGGAGTCCGTTGAGCGGTAGCCTTCAGCAGACGCGGATCGAAGCGTCCGCGAGCGGCCGGCAGCGGCTCGACATGTACGACCGCAAGGGCCGGATCCGGCTCCGCCTCACTACAACGGATGAAGGCGAGCCGTCGATGACGATGTACACGCCCGATGGCAAGACACTCTGGTCAGCTCCCTCCGCGGGAGCACCCGGCGATTCGGGGTCCGCGACAGCGACCACAGATGTTGCCCGGTAATCGAGGCGACAACCAGATTTGAGATGTAGCGAGAGAATGTGCCGTGGACAGGCGAGGGCGCCGGTCCCCCCACTGGGTCCCGACGAGAAAGGTGCGCGCCAGTGAATGAACTGCTGTACATTCCGAGCGTCCGGTCGCAGGAACCGGAGGAGGCACGCATGGCACGAGGCGGCGGGAAAGCTCCCAAACAGATCACATGGGTCATATGTCTCGTTCTTTATCTTGTGGCGCTACTCGCTCATTTCGGAGTCGTCAGGGTCAGCGGGAATCTCGCGGATTGGGCATGGATCATCGGCTTCGGCCTGTTGCTCGCCGCGGTTCAGATCCGTGGCTTATAGCTGCGGCGTGGCAGCAACCTGATCCACTCCGGCAGGCTTGTTCATCATGTTTCGTTGGTCGCTCTTCGTGCTGCTGGCCATCTTCTCCGTGCCGTTTCTTCCGGCCTGCGAGGTGAGTTGGGGGCGGACGTTGCAGAACCCTACTGTGCGCTCCAGCAATGGTCGGTTCTCCGTCGTCCTTCGTATTCACGAGAACGTTCCGGACTTTGGGCGCCGGCGCACGTCCTTGATTCTGCGCGACCCGCCACCGAAGTGGAGCGATGTACCGCTCGCAATTTACGATCGTCGCAGGAAGATCAGCGAGTTCCATATCGATTTCAACATCATGGACGACGCGCTCATCTCGGACTCCGGCCAATATGTCGTAGGCATCCTGCGCACAAAGGACTATCCCTGTGCCGAGCCGCCAAGGTGGCCGGAAGATCAGATCGCGACGATCTATCGGACCGACGGGACACTGATCGCCGCGGTCAGGCTCAAAGAAGTGGTGCCCGAGTCAGACCTGAGCGGGTACGACCCGTATGCGATGCCACTGCAGTATTCAATTCGTACTGAACGCGGTGGGGAGGTGCTCGTGATCAGGTGCGGTGACAGAGTGACGCGCCGTGCGTTGCTCACTCCGTCCGGCGGAAAGGGATGAGTTGGCGAATGCGGCTGTCCCGCAAGTAGAGACCGCCCCAGGCGAGAATCCCTGCGACCACCGGAATCGTCGCGCGCCCAAAGTCCACGACCCGTAAATGAGTGGCCACCGCGCCGCCGAGGTAGCCGGTCATCAGAATTGCGGCGAAGACCGACGTCTGCGGGATGAGGTAGAGCACCACCAGGGCACATTCTGCGATGACAATGGGGATGATGGCGGACTCGGGATAGCCATAGCCCTGAACGATCTCGGCGACGGCGTTGGCGTGATGAGTGCCCCTGACCCAGGCGCTGCTCAGCAGCACCGCGATCGGGATGAGCGAGAGAACCCAGCCGGTCCAGAGCATCCAGCGGGGACCGGAGACGGTGTCGGTCGTTGCAGTAGACATCAGGTGCCTTCCTCGCAGTGCAGCCGTTTTCTGAAAGTATACGCGGGGTCAGGTGTAGGCTTTCGCAGTTGGAATTGGGAGAGTATCGAAATGCCCATCATTACGCGGCGCACGATGTATCTGATGCTGTTATTGGCCCTGACATTCGGCGCGGCAGGGGAGATCGAACGATTCGCGCGTCCCGGCACGTCGGGCCTCGATTTGGTCTGGTGGCCCAGGTTTCCGCTGGTCATGGGGTGGGTTCACGATGACGAGGCGAGTTGGCGGATTTCGTCGAATGTGTTGTTGCCCAGAGGGCAGACGTTCGCTCAGTCGCCCGTGGTGATCTACGGAACGGCGGTCTATAAGCCGAATGGGTCAGCGAAGAGTCTTTCGGAATTCATCGCCGCGGACCAGGAGGGTTTCAAACAGCGCTCGCCCGATGCACAGATTGCGAAGCTTCCGCCCGAGCGGGATGGTGACGGCAACAGTCTCGCGACCTTCTCGTTCACGCCGAAAGCTGCAGGAGATTGGGAAGTCGTCGCATATGGCGAAGAGGGAGAGTATTTCCTCGTGTTCGTGGTCAGTGCACGTAACGACACCGAGTTGCACAAGGCGATGCCCGTATTCCGGTCTGTAATCGCGGGCTACCATGCCGCGGCACAATCGGATGCAAGCTAGCCACCATGTCGACGCTATTCTGCACCGCGAAATACCGTGCCCTGTTCGACCTGCCCGACCTTCTCCCGGTCGCCGAAAGTGAGCCGAATGCTCTCTTGGGGCCGTGGTACGCAAACACGCTCTTCATTGGCCCGCAGCGCTATCTTCATTACATGAGCGACCGCACGTTACTTCCGATTGTGATTTGGCTTCGCGACAGTCACACGGCTGAAGAGCGGTTCAGAAGATCGCTGGCTGAGCTTCTGCGCGAGACGGGTGTGCCGGATGCCGCCGTGGCCGCAGAGTTAGAGGCACTGACGTCGCTGGCATATGCCCGAGCAACGAATCCAAGCCGCCTGTCGTCGATGCGCGACCAGCTCGCCGCTGCAAAACATGGAGCTCGAATTGGGCCCGAGTCGTCGCCATGGGAAATCACGTTGAGACTAGCCAGCCGGCCTTTGGCTGCCCTCGAGTTTCGCACGCCCATTGAGTATGCCGCCGAGACCCTCAGCGGCGTCGTCATCGGCAGGTTTGGTGGTGGCTGACTCGGAGCTGGCTAAACGTGTTTCGAGATCGATAGAACGTTGCCGTCGGGGTCCTTGAACCACGCAACCTGATCGCCGCCTGGGGCGGTCCAGACGCCGTCGGGATCCTGTTTCAGGAACGGCAGATTGAACTGCTCGAACACCACACCTTTCTCCTTCAACTCGACGACGGCGCCGGGCATATCGTCGATCTGCCATCCGACCACAGTGCCCTGGGCGGGTGTGAACGCCTGAGCCTTGGCGATACGCAGCATCGTTCCGTTCGCATCGAAGACGAGCGCAAAGCCGTCGTCGGTCACGAAGCGAAAGCCGAGGATTACGGAGTAGAAGGCGCGAGCCCTCTCCGGATTCGTCGTGGTGAGGAAGCCGACCATTCGCGATAAGAGTGCCATCCCTGTCTCCTTCTTTGCTGCCGACAAGAGGATACCGTCGACTTTCGCTCGTCAGGTCGCGCCGTTTTGCCAACATGTGTCGTGTTTGCGTCAGGTACACTCCTCAGATGAGTCGTGCAGTGCGGTTGTTGCTCTCAGCGATCCTTCTTTGCGGCTTCGCCGGCGCTCCGAAGAACGAGCCGATTACGATCCTCGTCGTTCGCCACGCCGAGAAGGCGGTCAATCAGGGTGACGACCCTCATCTGAGCGAAGCGGGTCTGGCGCGTGCGCAAGCGCTGGCGCGGGTGGCGGAGAACGCGCATGTCGGCGCCGTCTACATCTCGCAATTCCAGCGGACGAAAGAGACCGCGACGCCGTTGCTGGCGAAGCATGGCGATGTGAAGGTCAACACGTTGCCGGTGGATTTGGCGAAGACGGCGGATTATCCGAAGGCGCTGGCGAACACGATTCTGTCGCGCGAGGGTGGGAAGGTCGTGCTCGTGGTCAGTCACAGCAATCTCGTGCCGGGGATCGTCGAGGCGCTGACGGGGATCAAAGTCCCGCCGATGGGAGATGATGAATTCTCGCGGCTCTACATCATCACAGTCAGGCCGGCGATGGCGCCGCGACTGATCTCGGCGCAGTACGGCTGCCAATGACGCTGCTGTTCGGTGTTCTGTTCGGCGCGATCGGCAGCGGGTATCTGCTCTATGCGAAGCGTCAATACGACGCGCTGTATGCAATCACCGGATTCGCGTTGATGATCTTCCCGTACTTCGTCTCCAACGTGATCGCGACGTTCGTCATCGGCGCGATTCTGTGTGCCGCGCCGTTCGCGATCAGACAATGGCTATGAGGATTTCGTGACATGAAGAAAGTCGTTTTTGCATTCGCTCTCGCCGCCCTCTTCTCCGCCTGCGACCCGACCATCAAGAAATTCGAAATCGTTCCCGACAAGATGCAATGCGGTGGAGACGTGACGATTACGTGGGAAGGCGATGCGGATGGCGGACGGCTCGAGGCCGATCAGCCGGTCACTCCCGCGCTGCCGCCGACCGTCTTGAAGAAGGGGACGAAGACCGAGCAGGTCTCGACCACGACGACGTTCAAGTTCTTCTATCCGAGCGCTGCGCATCGCGAGAAGACGGTGACCGTCGTCAATAGCAATTGCGGCGGTCCCGGACCCGGTGGCCCGTGCGGTCCGCAGACGCTGACGTTCACAGGCACCTGTGTTTCCGCGCAGAGCGGACCCAATTACAACACGCAAACCGCGAGCTCCACGCTCGCACCAGGAATTCTCGTCAATCTCACATCCGACGCCGACTTCCCGGTTCACGTGCAGCACGCCGGCCAGGACATCGCCCTCGGCGCAGGCGGCGGACCGATCTCTGCGCTGCCGGCCGTCCCTGCCGCGGGCGATTACACGATTACGGTGCCGGGTCAGGTCGGCCAGATGGTGTGCGCCGGAGCGGGCCCCACGAGCGGCACGACCGATGCACCGGTCGTGCATCTGATCGTCACACCGACCTGTCCGAAGCCTTGATATGAAAGGATGATTCTCATGACGACAACACTGCACGGCCTCACGATTGGACCATCACTGACGGTCAACGATCTCGAGAAGAGTCTCAGCTGGTACACCGACGTCCTTGGGTTCGAGGTCGACCGGCGGCACGAGCGCGATGGGAAACTGATGGCCGTCTCATTGAAGGCCGGCGAGGTCAGCCTGCTGATCAATCAGGATGACGGCGCGAAAGGCTGGGATCGGCCGAAAGGCGAAGGCTTTTCGCTGATGATCACGACGGACGAAAACATCGACGACGTCGCAACGCGGATCAAGGAGGGCGGCGGCGTGCTCGACTCCGAGCCGGCCGACATGCCGTGGGGCAAACGGGTCTTCCGCCTTCACGATCCGAACGGTTTCCGGTTCGTGATCTCGTCGTAAGGCGTCAATGCCTGACCGTGCGCCGCCGCGGCGCGACACCGCCCGGCGGCAGCACGACGATCGTTCCTGGCGTGGCATTGCCGGTGCCGCACTTCGCACCGTGCACGTAATAAAGCGTCTGCGCGGTCGATGACGTAAACGTGTGCGTGTAGGTCGCGGGGAACGGATCGGGCAGCGTCGGGAACAGAGTCTTGCGGCGGCTCTGGAATTGAGTCACCCACTGAGTCATGGTCCGGCCCGAGCCTAGCGGATCAATGACGCCATTCGGCTGGCGGACCGCTTCCCAATAGCGCTCCTCGTATAGTTCGACGAACACGGCCTGTGAATTGATCAGCGCGTTCTGCAGCGCGGAATCGACGTCGGCCGGCGTCGACACCTTCTCGTCGTTCGTGGTCTGGAAGCCGGTGACCTGCCCCTCGATCCCTTCCTGCGTCACCCAGTGATTGGGACAATTGAGGCCGTTGCGGTTCGTCGCGCAATTGTCGACGATCTTCTTGTTGAGTCCATTGTGCTGTACGACGAATTGCAGGCCGTACATCGCCTGTCCGCCGTCGATGATGTTCTGCGTCTGTTCCGCGCCGCCGGGGAGCGGGCCGCCGGAAGATGTGCCATCCGATTTCGCGTAATCGCCGGCGTTGTTGACCAGAGGAAATCCATCCTGGATCAACGCGTAGCTCATCGATTTCCCAGGAAACTCAGCCGTCAGGAGATTGGTCTGGGCCTGATAGAACGCATAGAGACCCGTCGGCGTGTAGCCGTGCTGCGCAAAGAGCTGCGTATTACAGACGCAGCCGGGCTCGCATCGCTTCGGAAGGCGGTTCTCGTGCGTGAAGAGATTCGCGCCCGACGGTTTGATGTAGGCGAGCGATCGATACCAGTCCGCTCTGGTTTTGATGTGGGCAGCGACTTTCCGGAGCAGATCGAAATAGCGATTCTGATAAGCGATCTCCGTAGGATTGCCGAGGGTCATGTGACTTCCGCAGCCCGGATCGTCGCCGTCGCTTCCGCTGTCCTGCAATGACAGCGGCGTGACGCCGCCGGTCGTGAAAAGCCACGATGGTGTGCCGTCGTCGCCGGCCTTGATCGCCAGGCTGTAGAGCTTCCCGTTCTTCACCGCCTTATTGAGCTCCCGGTCGAGGATTGTGAAATCGAAGCTCGAGTCGGCGGTGCCGGGTGCGGTCTGCACGTCTTTCCACAGGAGGCGAATGAAGACGCCGGTGAGCGCCGGATCCTGCCACGTCGCATCCATCGTCGCGCCGTAGGTTGCGAGTCCGCCGCGGCAGAGCATCTGTCCCGCGGCGCTCGCCTTCGGAGTTCCTCCGGATGCACAGACGCCGGCCGCCGGCTCCGCGGCGAATCCGGTGGTCACCGGGCCGAGCGTCAGGATTCCCGAGACGGCGACCGGCATCGGGCCGGCGAAATCGCTCGCCGAGAACGGCTTCACCGCTGAGCAATAGCCCGCGGAGGTGCCGTTCCAATCGATCGGAATGATCGAATCGGACGGCCCGCGCAGATTCCATTGAACCGAATCGCCGCTCGCGATCTGCACCACGGGCGGCGAAAACGAGCCGTCGGCATTCACATTGACGATGTGCGTCGCGGCTACGAGCAATACGATCGATGCCAGCATGACGTCATGGCAACGGCGGTGGCACTCTCTTCTTCGTCGCCTGTTCGAACGCGTATGCGAGCCGCAGGAGTGTCGGTTCGCTGCACGCCATGCCCGTGAACGTCACGCCGAATGGCGACGGCTTGGCATTGAACCCCTCGGGGAACGCGGGCGTCGGCGCATTCGGGATCATGGCGAACGGCACGATCACGCTCGGATAGCCGGGACGGGCCGCGATGTTCGCGCCGTTGGCGCCGGGAAAAAGCAGGGCGTCGAGAGTCTGCGCCTTCATCACTTCGTCGATACCGTGCGTGGCAGTCAATTGAATGTCGCGCGCGCGGTCCGATTCATAGCGGCTGCGGAACGTCTCGAGATCCATCGCGTCGCTGATGTCGAGCAGCGACTGGCCGTACTTGATCGTCCCGCCTTTCTCGTGCTTGCGATTCCACTCCCGCAGATCGGAGAGGGTCTTGAAGGGCGCCGAATTTCCTTGTGATTTCAGCCACGAATTGAAATCGCGCTCCATCCCGTAAGCGAGGTCGATCGAGCACTTGCGCTCTTTCAATTCATCCATGTCGGTGCAGACGCCCCATAAGAGGAGACTGTTCTTGGCGTCCTTATCGACGATGCTCGGGATATCGGCTGGATCGACGATCACCGCCCCTTGTGCCTTGAGCACGGCGATCGCTTCGGTCATCGCTTTCTGCTGATCGTCATTGAGGCCGAAGCGCGGCTTGTCGGCGCCCGGCGGCGTGACCTTGTCGTAATAGGCGGCGCGTGGAATTCCGATACGCGCGCCTTTGAGGCCGTCGGCCTTGAGGTATTGCGTGTAATCGGTCACGCGCGTGCAGCGGGTCGTGGCCGAATCGTTGGCGTCGGGGCCTTCCAATGCGGCGAAGAGGATCGCGGCGTCGGTGATGGAGCGGGCCATCGGGCCGGCCGTGTCCTGATCGGCGGTGATCGGGATGATGCCGTAGCGGCTGATGCGGCCGAGAGTCGGCTTCACCGAGGCGAGCATGTTCTGGTTCGAAGGGCTGAGAATCGATCCGGAGGTTTCGCTGCCGACGTTTGCGGCCCAGAAGCTCGCGGTGGTGCCGGCGCCGGAGCTCGAGCCGCCGGTATTGAGAGCGGGACGGCCGTCGGACGTCGCGTCGCGCGGATCGCGTCGCGGATCGTACGGGTTGTAGCCGTAGCCGTTGAGCGAGTTGTAGTTGTTCGGCATTGGGGGATCGGCCGCCACCCAGTTCGCCAACTCCGTCATTTGCGTCTTGGCGATGATGATCGCGCCGGCGTCGCGCAGGTTCTTCGTCACGGTCGCTTCGTACGGCGGGTGATATCCGGCGAACGCCAGCGCGCCGCCCGTGGTCGGCATGTCGGTGGTCTGGATGTTGTCCTTGATGGCGATCGGGATGCCGTGCAGCGGCCCGCGGACCTTGCCCGCGGCGCGCTCGCGGTCGCGCTCGTCCGCTTCCTTCAGCGCGTTCGGATTGATCGTGATCGCGGCATGGAGTTTGTCTTCGTAAGTGGCGATGCGGATCAGGTATTGCTGCACGAGCTCGTGCGAGGTCGTCTTCCCTTCGCGCAGCGCTTTCTGCATGTCGGGGATCGTCGCTTCGACGACGTTGAACGGGGTGTGCTGAGGGGTGGCTGCGAGGAGTGTGAACGCCAGAACGATGGAACCGATCATCGCGGTGAGACCTCCTTAATCGTGCATCAGGACGACAAGCCTGAAGGAGGCTTGGCCAGGTAACGCTGCCGGCCGTGCCGGCTTGACGGGCGGAAGTATAGTCCGCACTCCCGCGAGGACACCCCGTCCACGAAAGGCTACGTCGCCGGACGCCGCTTCGCGCTCCGGCAGAGAGCGCGTGGGCTGGCTCATCAATCGCAAAGAAATGCGCAGGAGGTGCACCCGTGAAGCGAATGATTTCTGCAGTTGCCGTCCTGCTTTTCATCGCCGCGGCGGCGCCGGTGTTCGCGCTCGACGCCGATCCCCACGCTCGCCGTTCGACGGCCGCAATCGTCGACGAAGTGGTTCGGATGTCGCGGGCCGGAGTTGCCGACGATGACATCGTCGCGTATGTCCACAAGACACGCGATCGGTTCGACGTCACCGCCGACGACCTGATCGCGCTGACCGACGCCAAGGTCTCGAAAGCCGTCATCCACGCCGTCATCGACGAGTCGGATGCGCGGAATGGAGACTACCGGGGCCGCCGCGAAGTCAGGACCGTCGTGCAGCCGTCTCTGTACGTCGGCTCACCGTGGTTCTATGACCCGTTCTACTACTACGACCCGTGGTTCTATCAGCCGCGGCTCTCGTTGTCGTTCGGGTTCGGCCACTACGGCGGATTCCGCGGATACCGCGGCGGTCATGGTGGTGGTGGACATCACCGCCGGTAAGGGTTGAGGAAATGTGTGGGGCGGGTTCTCTAACCCGCCCCACATTTTTTACCAGACTAAGCAGCGCTTGTCGGCCGGGCGCACCATCGCATCCTCGGCCTTGCATCCGAACGCGGTCGCGAACTCCGGCATGTTCGTGAGCGGCGCGTTCGCGCGGAAACGATCCAGCGGATGCGGATCGGTCGTCGCCTGCAGGCGCTCCGCTTCCGGCCGTCCCTGTCCGGCCCACGAGCGCGCGAAGCCGAAGAAGAAGCGCTGCTCAGGCGTGAAGCCGTCGATGACCTTCCGCTCTTTTCCCTGCTGCGATTTCATGTACGCCGCGTAAGCGATCTTCAATCCGGCCAGATCAGCGATGCTTTCGCCGGAGACGAGCTTGCCGTTGGTGTGGACGTCGCCGACGACGAATTCATCGAACTGCTTCTGGATGCATTCCGCCTGTTTGTCGAATGCCGCGCGATCGCTCGCCGTCCACCAATTGACGAGATTTCCCTTGGCGTCGTATTTCGAGCCTTCATCGTCGAAACCGTGCGTCATCTCATGTCCGATGACCGCGCCGGCCGCGCCGTAATTGTAGGCATCGTCCTGTTTCGGATCGTAATACGGCGGCTGCAGAATGCCGGCCGGGAAGACGATCTCGTTCATTGACGGGTTGTAATACGCATTGACGGTCGGCGGCGACATTCCCCATTCCGTGCGGTCGACCGGTTTTCCGATCTCGTCGATGTCGTGGTGCATTTCGAACGTGCGCGAGCGGAGCATGTTCTGCACATAAGGACCGCGGTCGACGGCCAGCTTCGTGTAATCGCGCCACTTGTCGGGATATCCGATCTTGCGCGTAAAGGCATTGAGCTTGGCGATCGCCGCCTTGCGGGTCGCGGGATCCATCCACTCCAGGCCTTTGATGTCGGTCCCCAGCGCATCGGCGAGGTTGTTCACCATCTCCACCGTGCGGGCCTTGGCCTCGGGAGGGAACTCCTGTTTCACATATGCCTGCCCGAGAGCCTCGCCAAGGGCACGATCGGTCGCGGCGACGCAACGCTTCCAGCGCGGCAACTGCTCTTTCACGCCGCGCAGCGTCGTGCTGAAGAAGGCGAAACTGGCGTCGACGAAATTCTTTGACAATGCCGGTGCGACCGAATTGATGGTGTGAAAGCGGAGATAGCTCTGCCAGTCGGAAACCGGAACCGCGGTGAGGTCTTTGTCGACCTCCTTGAAGAAATCGATGGAAGAGACGTTGACCGCCGCATTGGCCGGTGCGCCGACCGCGGCGTAGTACTGCGCCCAGGCGAACGTCGGCGTCAGCTCGCTCGCTTCTTTCAGGGTCATGCGGTGATAGGTGAGCTCCGGATCGCGGCGCTGGACGCGGGTGAGTGACGCGCCGGCGAGCTTCGTTTCCAGTGCGATGACTTTCGTCGCTTCATCGGCCGCCGCTTCGGGCGTATCGCCGGCGAGCTCGAACAGCTTGCGGACGTATTTCGCGTACTCGTCGCGGATCTCTTTCGATTTCGGATCCTGCTTGAGGTAGTAGTCGCGATCGGGAAGCCCGAGGCCTCCCTGGCGGGCTCCGGCGATCACTTCCTCGCTGTTCTTCTTGTCCTGCTCCGATCCGAAGCCGAACAGCGGACTGAAGCCGCTGGCGCGAAGGTGTGCAATCTCGGCCTGCAGCTCGGCGGCGTTCTTGATCGCGGCGATCCGCTCGAGCTCCGGCTGCAGCGGTTTGAGCCCCTGCTCCTCGGCGAGCGTCTCGTTCATGCAGCTCGCGTAGTAGTCGGCGAGCTTGCGATCGTTCGTCCCGGCCGCGGGGTTGCTCTTCGTGCTCGCCTCGAGGATCTGGCGAAGGACGTCGCGATTGTGCTCGGCGAGCACGTTGCCGACGCCCCAGAACGAATACGCCGGCGGGATCGGGTTCTTCTTGTACCAGCCGCCGTTCGCGTACTGGTTGAAATCGGTGCAGGCGGAGACGGATGTATCGAGGTCGGTCTTGTCGAGCGAGGCCGCGAACGCGGAGCCGGCAAGCAGGCACACGGCGAGAGCAAAACGAAGAATACGCATGTAGAAAACGGTATCACGCGGGTCGTGAGCGGGACGGCAACAGAAGTGTAAGAAAAGGATCCGCGCGACGACTACCTGCTTTGGAGGGACACTTCAGCCGATGCCGCAGGACGATCTCTACGATCAGGTGACGACCCAGTTCGGAGCGGCGCTGGACCGTCTGGCGCGGTCGTACGAAGCCGATCCCGACAAGCGGCGCGACCTGCTTCAGGAGATCCACTTCGCTGTGTGGCGAAGCCTGGCGACGTTTGGCGGCCAGTGCTCGCTGCGCACGTGGGTGTATCGCGTGGCGCACAACGTCGCGGCATCGCATGTCATGAAACAGCGTCGGGCCCGGCCGCTGGTTGGATTGGATGAGGATTTGCCCGAGGTAGAGGTCGACGTCGACGGGACGATCGACCGGCAGCGCGCGCTCGAGCGCCTCTACGCGCTGATCCAGCAACTCCAGCCGCTCGATCGCGAGGTCATGCTCCTGTACCTCGAAGAGGTCGACGCCGCATCGATCGGCGAGATCACAGGACTCTCGTCCGCCAACGTGGCGACGAAGATTCACCGGATCGGAAAGCTGATCGCCAGAAGGGGTGCGCAATGAGCTCGCTTTGGCAGAACCAGCCCGCGGAATTGACACGGCTGACGCCGGAAAGGATCGAACAGATGGAAAAGAAGATGCGCAGAAACACATATGCTTTACTCGCCAGCATGATCTGCAGCGCAGTCGTGACCGTCGGAGTCGCGGCGTACCGTCCGAACATCACGCTGACGATCGGCGCAATTCTCACAGTGGGCGGTTTCGGATATTTCGTCTGGGAGGTGATCTCCAGCCGCCGCCGCAGGCCCTCGCCTGTCGACGTCGCGATCGATTATCAACGCGCGCTGATGCGCCATCAGATGGAGTTCCATCGGACGCGTCTCTGGTTGCGTGTATTCGCGATTGCGCCCGGTGGAGTCCTGTTCTTCATCGGATTCGCCGCCGCGATGCCGAAGCTGGCGCCGATCATTTATCTCGAATTGGCGACGTTCATGATTGCGATCGCCCTGATCGTGCCGCTGAACAAGCGCGCCGCGGCGAAGCTGCAGCGGCAGATCGAGGAATTGGACCGGCTGCAATAGCCGGAAATGCGAAGGGCGGCCCGGAGGCCGCCCTTCTCGTGTTCCTCGATCAGTCGTCGTGTGACCGATCGCTCCATTGCGAACTGCTCCGGCTCGGCGATCTCCTGCACGAAGTCGTCGATGTCATGAAGGCCGGCGAGCAGTCGCCGGACCTCGAACATCTTCCGGGCCTTGATCTCCGCGTTGAGGCGACCGTGCAGTGCCGGATCTTCGGACAACGCGCGACGCAGATGGAAGCGCGTGCTGTCGATCCAGCTCTGCACGAGACGATGACGCGGCGTGTAGCTGTAACGTCCGAACCAGTACGGCTTGCGATGAGCCTTCCAATGTCCGTACGCGTGATCGCCGATCAGATTCTTCGGCAGGAGCGAGCGGACGTGGGAGAGTGCTTCATCGGTCGTCATTCCTTTCGTGATGGCATCACCCCAGCGCATGAAGTGATTGAGCTTGTCCTGGCCACGGCGATCGCGGACGTTCATCGACTGATTCGCGGCGCGATGCAAATCGGCCTTCGTCGTTTCCGGATCCTCCGCGTGCAGCTCGCCGCGGACGGCGCGCCGCACCCGGCGGCTCGCCGCCGCCTTCGCGGAGCGCGCGGACTTCCGGTTCGTCGAGGGCAGGATGCTCCGCACCATGTCCTTCAATTTCTCCTTCTTCATATCAATCCATTTCGTTCTTACAGCAGTTTCACGACCCGGTTCGCCAGGCCCTCTTCGCCGAGGACGACGGTGAGGTTGGCCTTGCCGGCGACCTTCTCGAGCACTTCCAGCTCCTTCAGCTTCATCAGCGTCGGGCTGGACTCGAGGATCTTCGCCGTGTTGGCCTGCATCCGCATCGCCGCCGTCTCTTCACGCCGCGTGATCAGCGCGGCCTCGGCCGCCTTCTTCGCCTCGGTCACCTTGTTCATCAGCTCCTTCATGTCGCCCGGCAGAATCACGTCCCGCACACCGGTCGACACGATCGTCATTCCAAGCTCCGCGGCACGCGGCCGCAGCGCATCCGAAAGCTCCCGCGCGAGCGTTTCCTTCTCCGCCAGCAGCGTGTCGAGCTCCTTCGCGCCGACCGCTTCACGCAGCGCGAGCTGCGCGGCGCGGTAGAGCGCCTGTCCCGGCCCGTCGACTTCCATCACCGACTTCAGTGCGTCGGTGATCCGGTAGGCGACGAGGGCATTGAGACGGAGCGTGACCTTGTCGGCGGTCATGATGTCCTGACCGCTGATGTCGAGCACCTGCTCCTTCAGATCGACGTCGTGCAGCGCGACCTTTCCAACCCCCTTCCAGAACGCGTACGTTCCCGGTCCGAGCGTCGCCTGGTACGCGCCGTCGCGGAACCAGATGCCGGCGTGTGCCGGACCGACGTTCAGGACTTCGAGCAGCGCCGCGGCCTGCCGCGAGCCGAGGATGGCCGGAAGATCGGCGTGCACGAGCTGCATTGCCCGGGTATCGATCGTCTCCACCCGCACCTTCCGCTCGCCGGTCCAGAGCACGTACAGATCGCTGTCGAGCATCGCCGCGAAACGTCCGTCGATCCAGACCAGCGCCCGCTCGGTGTCCTTGAGATCGACGACCATTGCGTCATCGCCGAGCTCTCCCGACTTCACGATCAGGTCGAGGTCCTTGTGCCGCAGCCACGGATCGCGTGCCGACACCCGCTCCAGCCGCAGCTTGTACAGCGGATCGAGGTACCAGTGCCGGCCCGGCTGCAGGACGGCCTTCAGTGCGCCGTCGCGGAACAGGAGGCCGCGGTCGTGGGGCTTGATTTTGATGTAACGGATCATTGTGGGTACCTCCTTGAGATTGGTTGCTGGGTTGCGCGGTTGCTGAGTTGCTTGGTGAACACCCAGCAACCCAGAAACTCAGCAACCTAGTAACTGACGTAATAGAACCGGCCGCGAATTACATGCAATGGCGTCCACGCAATTCGATGCGGAGCATTACGCCGCCACGCGTCGTCACAATGACGGATCGCACACGTCGATTGAGCGTCAGCGCGCTGCGCGCATGCTGCAGGGCTTCGTCCTGCGCTGCTATGAGCACAGACAGGAGTGTCTGTGCTACATGGCTGGCCCGCCATCGATGCTCTCCGGCGGCCGGTGACCACTTACGGCGGTCAGTCGTTGTCTTGAAGTCGTGGCGGGAGTCGAACCCGCTACACAAGGATTGTCAGTCCTTTGCTCTACCCAATGAGCTACACGTATTGCGTAACGACATCAAACCTCCATCGTCAGAACCCGTTCACGGAACACGCTGTTCGCGCGCCGCCGGCCTGGACGCTCTTGTCGCCTGGTTTTTCGGACAGAAACAAAAAGCCCCTTCGGCATTTACAGACCGAAGGGGCTCGCAAGGGAGCAGATTGTGAGAAATCTACGTCCTTATGCGCGCACCTCCGGCGGAATGAGCTCGCCGCAGTGAATTGAGTTTCTGTATGAACATGAGGCGCATAATGTAGGGCCTTTTCTATTGAACGTCAACCCCTGAGATCGTATTTACGAAATCGGCGCCGAATGCGCGCGCCGGCGTGAAGCTGCCCGGCTTCGGATTCCGCAGCACGCGCTCCATGGCATCGAGCGACGAGCGCACGGTGAATAAGTAACCTTCAGGCGTCGACATGGTCATTGTGATCGCGCGCTCGCCGCGGGCGACGCGTCCCCACAAATACATCCGCCCCTTGTTCCGCTTTTCCTCGCCCGGGCCGGTGCGCCGGTCGGCGTATTTCATCAGCAGATTGCGGATGGGCCAGCGTGCCGCGATCGGAAGCAGCATCCGGATCCGCTTCAGACGCCTGATCGAGCCGGGAGAGGCGGCGTTATAGACGCGGATGTTCGGAATGCCGGTCGTGTGATACGCGGTCGAGACGTCGCCCCACGGGATCGTCATCGCCGTGCGCGTGCCGCACGCGAACTCGATGTCGCGCACGTCCCACGCCATCGGAACGCGGACGATCTTTCCGTCGCGGCGGATCGCCCCACCTTCGCCGATTCCCTCGATCATCGTCTTGAGCGTCCCCCGGCTCACCTCGCCGCGCGGCGAGTAGAACGCCAGCCAGAGCTCCTCGGCGTCGGGCATCTTCGCCTTCAGCATCGCCCCCAGGCAGTCGGTCGGCACGACGTCGAAGCCGACGCCAGGCAGCAGCATCACGCCGTGCCGCACCGCCTCGTCGTTGCGGGCCATGATCGATTCGAAGACCGAGAGCTCCCCGGTGATGTCGAGGTAGTGCACGCCCGCCGCGAGGCAGGCGTCGACCATCGGCTCGCTGGTCCGGAAGAACGGACCTGCGCAATGCAGGACCGCCTGAACGCCGGAGAGGTCGATGCGATCGAGCTCGAACGCCCGCCAGTCGCATCCGAGCTCGCGCGCCAGCGGCTCGATCTTCGCGGCGCTGCGGCCGGCGAGGATCGGCCGCTCACCGCGCCGCACCGCCTCGCGCGCGATCAGTTCGCCGGTGTATCCGTTTGCGCCGTAGAGGAGCCACATATCCTGATGCCCCACATTCCGATCCCCGCGAGGATCGCCAGATTCGCGAACAGCAGCGGCGCGAAGACCGGCGCGCCGTAGAGAAAGCGTTCGAGCACGTTCGGCGCCGGGCGCAGGAGGTTCGCGCGCAGATGAAGCGCGAAGCCAGCCGTCCCGACCAGCACCTGCAAGACCATGATCCACGCGGTCCAGCGCCAGAGCGCGCGATCGGTGGGCCGCACCACGAGCGTGACGAGGAACGCGCAGGCCAGCGCGGCGGCGACGACCGGCACCCACTCGCCGCGATTGAAGAAGCCGTTCTGCGCGTGATCGGCGAGGCTGAGCGCGAGATTGCCGGCGAAGCCGCCGAGGGCCAGGAAGAGGATCCATTGCGCCCACTCGAGCGAGTCGGGGTCGGTCATCCGGTCGAGGATCAGCAGCATCCCCAGGCCGGCGTAGGCGAGCGGCGCGACGAAAGGGGCCGTGTAGACGAGGTTGCGGATCGTCTGCTCGGCGAAGAAATGCGATTGCAGGTGATAGAGCATGCCGCCGATGCCGACGAGCAGCGACAGCCATCCGACCAGCATCCCGGTCAGGCGATTGGCGACGATCAGCAGCAGCAGCGGCGCGGCGATGGAGAAGATCACCGGCAGCCACTCCGGCCGGCGCTCGAACGCGTTCGTCAGATGGGCGACGTAGACATCCACCGCCAGGAACGCCAGGTTCCCGACGATGAAGATCTCGACGATCGTGTGCGGCTTACGCAGTGCGTCAGGGATGCGCATTCGCAGCGTGCTGAATCTCCGTCAGCTTCGACACCAGTTCGTAGTTGCCGTGCCACTGCACGAAGTCGGCGCCGCCCATGAACGCGCCGTGCTTCGAGGTCCGGCCGTCGTAGTGCCACATGTTGAAGTAGGTGTACTCCAGCGGCTCGTCGAACGGTTTCGGCGTCAGCTTGCCGGTGGCGTGGAGGTTGTCCATGATCGCCTTCGCCTGCGAGACGACCGCGTTCGTCGACGCCACCTGCTGCTCGGCCTGCACGAAGAAGAGATCGATGCGCGGCTTCGTGTGGCACTTGAGGCAGATCTCCTTCATGTTCGACTGCGCCTGCGCGTAGTTCGGCCGCTTCGTGGAGATCTCGGCGAAGAGGTACCACGACAACCTCTCGCTCATGTCGTGCGTGACGTTCTGGCCCTCGAGTCCCGACATGTGGCACGTCGCGCAGGTCGGCACCGGCATGTCGGCGGCGGTCAGCTTCTTTGCCGGCGCGCCGAGGTTCATCGTCGCGCGCTGGGCGTTGAACAGCACGCCATGTTTCGACTCGTGGTAGATCTCGATCTGCGAGTGATCGGGTCCCATGTGGCACTGCCCGCACGTTTCGGGGAGACGCGCCAGCGCGATCGAAGCGGAGTGCCGGGAGTGGCAGTTCGTGCAGCTGCCGATCGAGCCGTCAGGATTCGGCTGCCCGACGTTGTGGCATTTCGTGCAGCCGCCGGCGATGGCGGTCGCCCCTTCGAGCGATCCGATGGCGTTCGGCGGTCGGTTCATGCTGCCGGGGTGGTATTGCTCGGCGAATGCGATCTGCTCCGCGGTGAAGCCGCGAGTCCCGCTCACCGCAGCCCACGACGGCGCGGCGTGCCGGCTGCGGAGGAACTGGCGATATTGCGTGGCGTGGCAGCGAGCGCAGTTCGCGGCGGTGAGACTCTTCGCCATCACGAAGCCGCGATGATCGAACTTCGGCTGATTGTCGCCCGCGCCGTGGCAGTCGAGACAGGTGACGCCCGCGGCGGCATGCTTCGACAGCTCGAACTCGTGCACGATGGCCGGCGTCTCGCGCGAGTGACACTCCGCGCATTTGCCGCTGGCCCGGATGTTCGCGGGCGACGGTTGCTCGACCTCGACGCGCGGCCGGCGGCTGTTGAGGATGAAGGCAGCAACGACGACCGCCGCGGCAATTACGACGGCGATGAAGACTCCGGTAAATGAACGCACGCTGCGCCTCCGTGTTGATGCTAGCGCGTTAGACTGAGCGAGTGCGATTCTTCTGCGCAGTGATGCTGCTGACGCTCGGCTGTGCGTCCTCCAACGAGTCGCACGCGCGCTACCTGGCCCTCGGCGATTCCTACACGATCGGCGAAAGCGTGGCGGTGGCGGATCGCTATCCGGTGCAGCTCGCGCGCGAATTGAAGCTCGGCGATCCGGAGATCATCGCCAAAACCGGCTGGACGACCGACGAGCTGAACGCCGCGATCGACAAGGCCGATCCGCATGGGCCGTACCGCCTCGTCACGCTGCTCATCGGCGTCAACAATCAATACCGCGGCCGGAGCGCGGACGAGTATCGCCAGCAGTTCACCGCGCTGCTGAAACGGGCGATCGGCTTCGCCGGCGGCGACACGCGCAAGGTGCTGGTGATCTCGATTCCCGACTGGGGCGTGACGCCGTTCGCGAAGGACCGCGATCGGGCGAAGATCGGGCGCGAGATCGATCAGTTCAACGCCATCAATCGCGAGGAAACCGCAAAAGCCGGCGCGCGCTACGTCGACATCACGCCGGAGTCGCGCAAGGCCGCGGATGACAAGTCGCTCGTTGCAGAGGACGGACTGCATCCATCGGGGAAGATGTATTCGGAATGGGTGAAGCTGATCGTGCTCGCGTTGCGGTGACCTATCGTCATCCCGAGCGTTAGTCGAGGGACCTGGGCGGCTGGCGGCACGATCATCGCGCCTGCCGCCCACCCAGGTCCCTCGACTACGCTCGGGATGACGGCGATGGTATAAGCCGCAAACATGACCGCCGAGACTCCCGCAAAACCACGTGACTTCATCCGCGAGATCGTCGAAGAAGATCTGAAGGCCGGCCAGCAGCAGACCGTCATCACCCGCTTTCCGCCCGAGCCGAACGGCTATCTGCACATCGGCCACGCGAAATCGATCTGCCTGAATTTCGGCGTCGCCAACGATTTCGGCGGCTACTGCAATCTCCGCTACGACGACACGAATCCGACGAAGGAGGATGTCGAGTACGTCGATGCCATCGAGGCCGACGTCCGCTGGCTCGGCTTCGAGTGGAAGGAGCACCGCCACGCGTCGGATTACTTCGAGCAGCTGTACGAATGGGCCGAGCACCTCATCACGCACGGCAAGGCGTATGTCGATAGTCTGAGCGCGGATGAGATTCGTGAATACCGCGGGACGTTGACGGAGCCGGGGAAGGACTCGCCGTATCGCGAGCGGCCGGCTGAGGAGAACCTCGACCTCTTCAGACGCATGCGCGCCGGCGAGTTTGCCGATGGCGCGCACGTGCTGCGCGCGAAGATCGACATGGCCTCGCCGAACTTCAACATGCGCGACCCGGTGCTCTATCGCATCCGGCACGCGTCGCATCACCGCACCGGCGACACGTGGTGCATCTATCCGATGTACGACTACGCCCATCCGCCGTCGGATGCGATCGAGCACGTCACGCATTCGCTCTGCACGCTGGAGTACGAGGACCATCGCCCGCTCTACGATTGGGTCATCGAGAACCTGCCGTTGCCGTCGAGACCGCATCAGTACGAGTTCGCGCGGCTCAACCTCAATTACACGGTGATGTCGAAGCGGAAGCTGCTGCTGCTGGTGGAGGAGAACCACGTCCACGGCTGGGACGACCCGCGCATGCCGACCATCGCCGGTCTCCGGCGCCGCGGCTACACCGCCGCCGCGATCCGCGACTTCTGTGAGCGCGTCGGCGTGGCAAAGCGTGAGAACACCATCGATGTGGCGCTGCTCGAGTACTGCGTGCGCGACGATCTGAACAAGACGGCGAATCGCGTGATGGGCGTGCTCGATCCGCTGCGCGTCGTGATCGAGAACTATCCGGAAGGTCAGTCGGAGGAGTTCACGACGGCGAACAATCCGGACGATCCGTCCGCCGGCACGCGCAACGTGCCGTTCTCGCGCGAGCTCTACATCGAGCGCGACGACTTCATGGAAGATCCGCCGAAGAAGTTCTTCCGCCTCGCGCCGGGCCGCGAGGTGCGGCTCCGCTCCGCGTACTTCATCACCTGCACGAGCGTCGTGAAGGACGGCGACGGCAACATCGTCGAGCTCCGCGCGACATACGATCCCGCCACGCGCGGCGGCGATTCGCCCGACGGCCGGAAGCCGAAGGCGACGCTGCATTGGGTGTCGGCGCAGCACGCGATCGATTGCGAAGTGCGGCTCTACGACCGCCTCTTCCGCAACGAAGATCCGGAGGCTGGTGGCGACTTCCTCGCCAACCTCAATCCGAATTCGCTGCAGGTGATCGCGCACGCGAAGCTCGAGCCATCAGTCCGCGGCGCCGCTCCGTTGTCGCGCTTTCAGTTCGAGCGCCTCGGGTATTTCTGCGTCGACTCCGATGCGACCGGGGAGAAGCTCGTGTTCAATCGGACCGCGACGTTGAAGGACACGAAAGTCACCGCAACGCCAGCACGATCGTCCTGATCGACAGCGCGATCACGAGCAATCCCACGATCGCCAGCAACGGCCGTGGCGAGATTCGCTTCGTGGCCCAGGCCGCGAGCGGGGCGGCGATGGCACCGCCGATCGCCAGGCCGGCGATGGCGCGCCAGAAGGTGAAGCCGATGGTCACGAAGAACGTGACCGAGGTCGCGACGGTGACGAAGAACTCGGCGAAGTTCACCGAGCCGATCGCGGAGCGCGGCTCGTTGCCGCGCGCGAGCAGCGTGCCGGTGACGATCGGTCCCCATCCGCCGCCGCCGATGGCGTCGAAGAATCCGCCGGCCAGGCCGAGCGGGATGAGGTGCGTCGTCACCTCGCGATGCGCGGAGCGCTTCCACGCCTTCGACAGGATCACGATCCCCATGATCAATAGATAAGCCGCGGTGAACGGCTTCATCCGGTCGCCCGGGATGCTGATCAGGATGTATGCGCCGGTCACTCCACCAATCACGCCCGGGATCAGCAGCGCGCGCACGAGGCGCTTGTCGACGTTGCCGAAGCCGAAGTGCGAGGCGGCGGAAAGGCCGGTGGTGACGCATTCGGCGGCGTGCGTGCTGGCGCTGGCGATGGCGGGCGGTACGCCGAGGGTGAGGAGGAACGTCGTCGCGCTGACGCCGTAGGCCATGCCGAGGACTCCGTCGATCATTTGTGCGAGGAAGCCGACGAGGATGAAGGCGGGGAGGGAGGCGGATGACACGGGCGCAGTCTATCGGAATCGGGAATTCTAAATTAAGAGCCAGAAATATTGTTTGCTAATATGATGGCCGAATCATGGCTGTCTGCTGGCGCTGTCCGCGTTGCGGAGAAGTGAGTTGTGAAGACGACGCGAACGCCGCCGGCCATCCGCTGGCCTGCGATCACTGCGAGCGTCCCTTTCCGCCGACGGAAACGCGGTGCACGGTGTGCGATGCGCCGAATCCCTGGAGCCGCCGCGACACGCTTCACTACTGGTGCACCGAGTGCGGCAATACGCAGACCTTCTACTCCGACCGCCGCGCGTCGTGAATCATTGCTACAATTCTCTATCCCACCAAACTTGATAACGGGAGGGTGTGATGGGGGAGATCAAGCTGTTTCAGATCTGCTATGAGGGCGACCTGACGGTCGAGGTCTCGCAGATCATGCGGAAGCTGGGCGCGGAGCCGAACTTCGATCAGAGCTGGCAGGTGTGGCTTCCGGATGGACGGCATGCGGCGCCGCTTGTGCGCTACTTGCGATCGCATCTCGGCGCCGACGCGCGGCTGCTCGTGGCGAACACGCAATTCACGACCGCCCGCGATTTTCTGCTCGTGCGTCACAGTCTGACGCCCGACGCCGACTATCGCGAGTTGCACGAGGCGATGGAGTACCTCGGCATGGTCGTGCCGCTGCCGTTCGAATCGACGTTCGTGATTCAGTCCGACGACCGCACCGACGTGCAGACCCTCGGCGCCGCGCTCTCCGAGCTCTGCCCCGACGAGTCGCTGATGCTCAACGGCATCAGCCACGACTGGGCGTACTCCAACTCCGGCACGAGCCGGATGTACGTCGCCGATTCGCTGGAGGAGCTGAGTTTTCGCACGTTCTAGCGAAGGTGTCATCCTGGGCCGCGAAGACGGCGAAGGATCCGTAACCTCGAATCGCCTGAAGCTACGGATCCTTCAGCGTCTTCGCGCCTCGGGATGACACTGCATCAGTGCACGTCCCCCATCAGCTTCTTGATCAGCGGGATCAATAGCATCAGCACCAATGCTGCGATGCCCGAGCTGACGAACGCGATCCAGAACACGTGCGAGAACGGCATGTCCTTCAGGAAGCCGGCGATGAAGCCCGCGAGTTTGTTGCCGATCGCCAGCGCCAGGAAGAAGACGCCCATCAGGATGCTGACCAGATGCGGCGGTGAGAGCTTCGTCACCATGCTCATGCCGGTCGGGTAGAGGCAGATCTCGCCGAACGTCTGCAGCAGGTACAGGATGATCAGCCACCAGGGGCTGACTCTCTGATGGGTGTTCTCAAAGAAATGCGCCGCCTGCAGGATCATCAGGTACGAGCCGCTGAGGAAGACGAGGCCGAACATGAACTTCGCGGGACTCGACGGCTCGTGCTTGCCCAACTTCAGCCAGAGCCACGCGAACATCGGCGCGAACGCCCAGACGCAGAACGGCGCGACCGACTGCAGCCACGTGAACGGATAGGCCCAACCGAAGATCGTGGTGCGCGTGGCGCGGTCGGCGAAGAGGTTGAGCGTTGTCCCCGCCTGCTCGTAGCCGGCCCAGAAGATGATGCAGAAGACGAAGAGGATTCCGATCACCGAGATCTTCATCCAGTCGGTGCGCGTGAGCGGCGGAATCGGCGCCTTCGGATGTTCCTCGACCTCGCGCGCTGCCGGCTCGACAGGTACGAGGTACTTTTTGCCCATCGAGTATTGAACGAGTCCGAGCACCATCCCAACGCCGGCGCAGGCGAACCCGTAGTGCCAGTTGCCGTATTTGAAGACCAGCCAGCCGGTGAGGAGCGGGCCGAAGAACGCGCCGATGTTGATACCGCTGTAGAAGAGCGAGAAGCCGGAGTCGCGCCGCGGATCGTCCTTCTTGTAGAGCGTGCCGACGAGCGTGCTGGCGTTTGGTTTCAGCAGGCCGGTGCCGAGGGCGATCATCACCAGTCCGCCGTAGAAGAACGACATCTGGTGGAAGACCATGCTGAAGTGGCCGAGGGCGATGATCACGCCGCCGACGAACACGGTCTTGTAGTGACCGAGCCATTTGTCGGCGATCACTCCGCCGATCAGCGCGGTCGCGTACACCGAGAACACGTACCAGCCGTAGATCGCGCCGGCGCGCTTCTCGTCGAACCCGAGGCCCGGCAACTGCGTCGCTCCGACCATGAAACTGAATAGCAGGGCGCGCATGCCGTAGTAGCTGAAGCGCTCCCACATCTCGGTGAAGAAGAGGGTTGCCAATCCGCGGGGGTGACCGAACCACTGCTTCTCGTAGGCCGTAGTGTCAGCAGTCATGGCGGCCATTGTCTATGATGAAGGTGCTGATGCCAATCGATGATGCAACGCAGCGGCAAACTCCCGAGGAGACGCCGACGGTGCATCAGCGTGTGCAGGAAGGCGGTGTTCAGAACCGCTTCACGCCCGGTACGCTGATCCTCGGGCGCTACCGCATCATCAATCTATTGGGCCGCGGCGGCATGGGAGAGGTTTACCGTGCCGACGACCTCAAGCTCGGCCAGCAGGTGGCCTTGAAGTTCATCCCGCGCGAGCTGCTCGTCGATCCGAACATGCTGCGGATGCTCTTCGCGGAGGTGCGTATCGGACGCGACGTCTCGCATCCGAACGTCTGCCGCCTGTACGACGTCGTCGAGTTCGACGGCGATCACTTCATCTCCATGCAGTTCGTCGACGGCGAGGACCTCGCGTCGTTGCTGCGCCGCATCGGACGGCTGCCGGTCGAAAAGGCGATTGACCTCGCGCGCGATCTCGCCGCCGGACTGGCGGCCGCGCACGAGCGGGCCGTGATTCATCGCGATCTCAAACCGGCCAACGTGATGATCGACGGACGCGGACGCGCTCACGTCACCGACTTCGGTCTGGCCATCGTCAGCGACGATCCGCAGCGGCGCGGCCTTGCGGGGACGCCGGTCTACATGGCGCCGGAGCAGTTGTCGGGCCAGGTGGTGACGACCGCCAGCGACGTCTACGCGTTCGGTTTGATCATCTGGGAGATGCTGACTGGAAAGCGGATGTTCGATCCCGGCTCGCTCACGCAGATCGCGCAGGCGCACAACGAGCCGAAGCCGCGGCTGACGTCGAGCATTCGCGATCTCCCGCCGAAGATCGAAGCGCTCGTGATGCAGTGCCTCGACGAGGAGCCGGAGCGCAGGCCGCAATCAGCGCGCGAGGTGCTGGCGATGCTGCCGGGCGGCGATCCGCTCGCCGCCGCGGTTGCCGCCGGCGAGACGCCGTCGCCGGAGCTCGTCGCCGCGGCGGCGAAGACGGGCTCGGTTCCGGCGGCGGTCGCAATCGGCGCGCTGGCGGCATTCGTCGTGATGCTCGCGGCCGTCGCGTTTCTGAATCCGCGATCGACGATCTTTTCGTTCGATCACTTCCGCAAGTCGCCCGATGTTCTGATCGATCGCGCCGAGGAGATCGTGCGTGTGTCGGGCATTACGGGCGATCCGGCCGACAGGGCCGGTTCGTTCGCCGACAGGGGACCTCGTGCACCGCGTGGCGACCGCTGGACGTTCGTCTACCGCCGCAGCAGATCGGCGATGGCGCCGCGGGGCGTGCATGTCATGGTCTCCGCGGATGATCCGCCGCTGAAAATCGAAGGAATGGCAAACGTCACGATGACCGGCGACGGCCGGCTGTTGTCGTTTGTTGCCGTCCCGCGGCGGAGCGCAGCGCCGATGCCCGCGGCAATTGACGCGATGTTCCGTGCGGCGGGCTACGACCGCTCGAAACTTCAGCCGGTCGCGCCCGAGGTCGCGCCGCCGGTCGGATGCGACGCGCGCCAAGCGTGGAACGGTCCTGTGCACATCGAAGCGGCGACGTTCCGCGGCGCGCCGGTCTGGTTCGAGGTCAACCCCACCACTCCGGTCGCGGAGTCGGGAACGCTCATCGGCATCGGCGGATACGCCTACACGTTCGTCCTCCTCTTGCTCCTGAGCGTCGCGGTGATTCTCGCCTGGCGGAACGTGCAGGCTGGGCGCGGCGACCGACGCGGCGCGTTGCGGGCTCTCATCATCGCCACCGGCTGCGGCCTCGTGGCGGAGACGGCATCCGCTCACATCGCGTCCAGCCAGTTGTCGGGCGCGATCGAATCGATTCTGGGAAATGCAATGCTCGACGGCGGAATGTTCTGGCTCTCCTACATGGCCGTGGAACCTTACGTGCGCCGCCACTGGCCACACTCGCTGATCTCGTGGCAGCGCCTGATCGATCTTCGCTGGCGCGACTCGCTTGTCGCGCGCGACGGCGGAATCGGAATGATGAGCGGCCTCTCCACCGCGGTCCTCATGCGTCTCTGTGCCGTCGCCGTCGGCAACGGTCCTCCGAAGGCGTCGTCGAGCATTCTCTGGTCGCTCAACTCACTGCCGTCGGCGGTGAACTGGGTGTTGCACTGCGTTCCGGAGGCGATGAATTACGCGCTTTATGCGCTGCTCTTCCTGACACTCGGCCACGTATTCCTCCGGAAAGCGGTGATCTACATGCCGCTGTTCGTCATCCTTCTCGGGCTCGCGTTCAGCGGACACACCGGCAACGTCGTCGTCGACGTCGTCTACGGATTCGCGTGCGCCACGCTGATCGCCGTGGTCATGCGCTTCTCCGGAATGCTGGCCATCTGTTTCTCCTGGATGACGTATCACCTGCTGGAAGGATTGCCGCTCACGCTCGACACCTCGACGTGGTTCGCCGGCCGGGCGTTCATCGTCGCCGCGCTGCTCATCGCGCTCGCCGCGTACGCCTGGCTCCACGCGATCGCACCCGGCAGGCGTTTTGCGAACGTTCCGGCAACCGCATGACACTGAAAATCGAGCGCGACGTTCCGCTCGCACCGTTCACCACCCTCGGCATCGGAGGGCCGGCGCGCCTCTTCGCCCGTGTCACGACTGTCGACGATCTTCGCGAGGCGCTCACCTCGTCCGAGCGCATCTTCATCCTCGGCGGAGGGAGCAACCTGCTGATCTCCGACGCCGGCTTCGACGGACTCGTGATCCGCATCGATCTCCGCGGCATCGATTTCCGTGATGACCTCGCGATCGTGGCCGCGGGCGAGCCGTGGGACGACTTTGTCGCCATGGCCGTCGATCGCGGACTGGCGGGCATCGAATGCCTCTCCGGAATTCCCGGTCTCACCGGCGCGACGCCGATCCAGAACGTCGGCGCGTACGGACAGGACGTCAGCGAGACGATCGATCGCGTGGAGGCGCTCGATCGGACGACCGGCGCGATCATCGCGTTCACGAACGAGCAGTGCCGCTTCGGCTATCGATCGAGTCTCTTCAAGAACGTCGAGAAGGATCGCTACATCATTCTCTCCGTGACGTTTCGTTTGAAGCCGGGAGGCGAGGCCGCGGTCCGCTATCCGGAGCTGCGGAAGTACCTCGAGGAGGAAGCGACGCCGTTGTCGGATCTGAAGCGCGTGCGCGACGCGGTGATCGCGATCCGCAAGCGGAAGGGGATGGTGCTCGATCCCGCCGATCCCGACACGCGGAGCGACGGCTCGTTCTTCATGAATCCGGTCATCACCGCGGCGGAGTACGAGGCGTTCGCGAAGGTCGCGCCGACCGCGCCGCACTATCCCGCGACGGACGGCAGCGTGAAGCTTTCCGCGGCGTGGCTCATCGAGCACGCCGGATTCGGGAAGGGTTTCGTGCACGGCAATGTAGGACTTTCCTCAAAGCACACGCTGGCGATCATCAATCGCGGAGGCGGGAGCGCGGCCGAGGTGCTCGAGCTCGTGCGAATGATTCAGGATCGAGTTCGCACGGCATTTGCTGTGGATATCCACCCGGAGCCGACTTTCGTTTAGACTCGTTTCTTCACCAACATATGGATATCCAGGACCTCCGCTCAGCGGATCGATTCGTCGCCGACGAACGAATGGCCGGTAGCTTCGGCGCCGCGAGCATCCTCGTCATCAACCTCGGCGATCAGGGAGCGCAGATCGAGCACTCCCAGCCGCTTCGTCTCGGGCTCCGCGCCCGCTTCTGGTTCCGCCGCTCCGATATTTCCGTCAGCGCGCAGGCGATCGTGGTCTGGAGCCATCTTTCGAAGCAGGGGAACGCCGAGGGAAAACTGCTCTATCGCTCCGGCCTCCGCGTCGAAGAAGACATCATGCAGTTCGGCGACGCGCTCAGACAGCTCATCAGGAACGGCATCGTTCATCGCGACATCGAAGGCCTCAATCGCAAGAAGAAGCGGATCGAGGAAAAAGAGCACGAGCGCTGGGGCAAGCCGGTGATGAAGATGCTCCGGTCGGAGCAGGAGATTCCGCCCGATCAGGTGCTGCTGATCCAGCATGCTCGCGAGCGTCTGCGCCAGCATCCCGACGAAGCGATGAAGTGGTACAACCGCGCGAAATACGCGCTGGCGGAAGACGGCTCGGTGGCCGGCGAGAGCATCAGCTACCGTGAAGACGTGCTGGCGGTGTGGGAGTACCTCGAGCGCAGCGTCGCGATCAACACGATCGCGATGGTGTTCAACAAGAAGACCGGCTCCTAGGCCTCGAAGTACGCCGCCACCCGCTCCCGCAACACATCCGGCACCGGCACCGACTTGAACGTTCCCTGCTGCACAGCGACGAGGATGTACTTGCCGGTGGCGACGACGACGTCGCCCTGACGCGCGGCGAAGTTCAGATGGATCGAGCTCCTGCCGATGTGGCCGAACCAGGCATCGACCGCGAGCAGATCATCGAGCCGCACCGGCTGATGAAAGTCGCACTCCACGTGTACGCGCGGCAGCCAGATCCCGAGCTCCTCGAACAGCACCTTGTACGAGAGGTTGCAATGCCGGAACAGCTCGACCTCCGCGAGACCGAAGAAGCGGAGGTAGGCCTGGTAGTTGATGATGCCCGCGGCGTCGATGTCTTCCCAGCGGACGTATTCGGAGATCGAGTAGCGCATGTTGGTTTCGTGGTTGCGAAGTTTCGCGGTTCCGCGGTCACACCCACCCCGCAACCTCGGAACCGCGCAACCGCGCAACCTCTCTACAATACCGCGCATGAAACGCCTGATCTTCACCCTTCTCTTCGCAACCTCACTCTTCGCCGCCGATGACGTCACCGTAATCCGCGCCGCGCGGATGATCGATGGGAAGGCGGACGCCGTGATCGCTCCGGCCATGATCGTGATCCGCGGCAATCACATCGAAGCGGCCGGCAGCAAAATCACCGTTCCCCCCGGCGCGACTGTGATCGACCTCGGCGATGCCACGCTGTTGCCTGGCCTCATCGACGCGCACACGCACATCCTGCTGCAGGGCGACGTCACGAGCGAGGACTACGACGTGCAGCTCTTCAAGGAATCGCTGCCGTATCGCGCGTTGCGCGCCAGCCGCGCAGTGAAGATCGGACTGGAGAACGGCTTCACGTCGATGCGTGACGTGGAGACCGAAGGCGCGATGTACACCGACGTCGACGTCAAGCGCGCCATCAACAACGGCATCATCCCCGGCCCGCGGCTCTTCGTCTCGACGCGCGCCATGTCGGTGACCGGCGGCTACGGCCCGAGCGGGTACGCGCCCGAGGTCAGCTATCCGATGGGTGTGCAGATCGTCGATGGCGCCGATCAGGCGCGGAAGGCGGTGCGCGAACAGATCGCGCACGGGGCCGACTGGATCAAGGTCTACGCCGATCGCGCGTACTTCGTGGCCAAGGACGGCACGCTTTCATCGACGCCGACCTTCACGCTCGACGAGATGAAGGCGATCGTCGACGAAGCGCATCGCCTGCGGCACAAGGTCGCCGCGCACGCGATGGCGCGTCCGGGACTGACGAACGCGTTGACCGCCGGAGTCGACTCCATCGAGCACGGCGTGGCGATCCCCGACGAGCTGCTCGACCTGATGGTGAAGAACGGGACGTTCCTCTGTCCGACGCTCACCGTCACCGAATATGTCGCACCGGGACGCACCGCCGCCGGGGCCGCGATCTGGGGAAAGATGCCGGTCTTTCATCGCGACTCGTTCCAGCGCGCCGTGAAGAAGGGCGTGAAGATTGCGTTCGGGACCGACGTGGGCGGGTTTCCGTGGGACATCAATGAGGCGCGCGAGTTCTCGTACGAAACGAAGTTCGGAATGACGCCGATGCAGGCCATCCGCTCCGCGACGATCGTCGCCGCGCAGCTCATCGGCCAGGAAGATCAGCTCGGGTCACTCGAGGCGGGCAAGCTTGCCGACGTCGTCGCCGTGCCGGGCAATCCGCTCGACGACATCACGGTGATGGAGAAGGTCCGCTTCGTGATGAAGGATGGAAAGGTCTACGTCAATCGTTAGCACTTCATGAAGATCTTCAAACGAATCGTTCTCGCGCTTCTCGTCATCTTCGTCCTGATGCAGGCCTACCGTCCGTCGCGTGAGAACCCGCCTGTCGATCAGTCGAAGACGATCGAGCAGACGATGTCGATCCCGCCCGACGTGCAGACGATCCTCAGCCGTTCGTGCAACGACTGCCATTCGAGCAAGACGACGTGGCCGTGGTACAGCAACGTCGCGCCGGTCTCGTGGATGCTCGCCGATCACGTGAAGGACGGCCGCGCCGAAATGAACTTCTCGAACTGGGCAACCTTCTCGCCGCGGAAGAAGGGGCGCAAGCTCCAGGAGATCTGCGAGCAGGTGAACAAGGGAGAGATGCCGATCTCGTCGTATCTCTGGATCCACACCGACGCGAAGCTCACGCCTCAGGAGAAGAACAGGCTCTGCGATTGGGCAAACGCGGAGAAGGCGAAGTATCCGGCGAGTGCCCCGAAGAAGTGATGGGCTCATGCCGCGGAGCATATTGGAATTCACGCGCGTATCCGGGGGGTGTCGCGCTACGCGCTTGACCCCCGGCTACACGCCAAAGCCGCTCCGCGGCTTCTTCGTTGACGTCGCTGTTAACCAAACAGCCCACTTCTCCGTATAAGCCTCCGGTAACAGCAACTGGAGGCAACACTTTGATGGAATTCGCAATATTCATCCCGATCGTCCTCGGCACCGGCTGCTTCATGATGATCTCGTTCATCGTGTTCGTGAATTCGAGGGCGAAGCAGCGGCGTGCAGAAGTCCAGGCCCAGGTTCAATCGAAGCTGATCGAGCGCTTTGGATCGGCGACCGAGCTCGTTACGTTTCTGAAGACCGACGAGGGAAGGAACTTCCTCGGCGACATCGAGTCGGCGCCGGCGATGAACGCCCGCGAGCGCATCATCCGCGGCATGGGGAAAGCGATCGTCCTCGGACTGCTGGGTCTCGGTTTCCTGACGATCTGCATCTTCCCCGAGACGCGCAACGAAGGCTTCATCATCGCCGGTTGCATCCTCGTGGCGCTAGGCCTCGGCTACTTCCTTGCGGCCCTCGTCTCGCTGAAGCTCTCGCGCAACTGGGGGCTCATGGAGCCCCAACATCCCAACGCTTCCACGAATCTGTGATGCATCATGACGGTGGACGTGATGTTGCTGCCGGTGACTCTGCCTCTGGAACGGACCGCGCCTCCGAAGCGCGCTCCACGACCGATGGATGAGGCACGCTTCGAGGCGTTCTATCGCGCGAACGCAGGAAGTCTCTGGTCGTACATCTATCGCCTGACCGGAAATCCCGCTACCGCCGACGATCTGCTGCAGAAGTCGTTCTTCCGTTTCCTGCGCGCCAATCCGCAGGCGGCGAGCGACGATCATCTCCGCCGTTACCTGTTCCGCACGGCCACGAACCTGGCCTTCGATCATTTCCGCGAGACGAAGCGCGAGCGAGGACACGAGATCGTGATCGTCGACGAAGGGGCGCACGACTCCGCCGATCTTCGTCACGACATGATGCGGGTGTTTGCCGAATTGAAGCCGCGCGAGCGTGCCCTTCTGTGGCTCGCACACGTCGAAGAGCAGGAGCACGACGACATCGCCGAATCGCTCGGCCTGAAGTCGAAGAGCATCCGCGTGCTCCTGTTCCGGGCCCGGAAGAGACTGGCCGAGCTGTTGAAGAAGAAGGGGATCACGTCATGAGCGACGTCTGCCGCCACGAGCGGGACGTTCGGAAAGGGAAGATGAGCGATGAGCTTCGCGCGCATGCGGCGTCGTGTCCCGACTGCGCAGCTGCGGCGTCGGTCGCGCCCTGGATGCTCCGCTTTGCGGCGATGCCCGATCGCGAGCACATCCTCCCCGATCCGCAGGTCGTCTGGCTGAAGGCGCAACTGCTGCGCAACACGGCCGCCGCCGATCGCGCCATGCGGCCGATGACCTCACTTCAGATCGGCGCGTATCTCTTCGTCGCCGCCTGCTGGGCCGGCGTGCTGACGTGGAAGTGGGACGCGATCCAGAACTGGATCCATCGCCTCTCGCCCGGCCAGTTCGTCCTCGGCGCCTCGGCGAATGCCTCAGCCGCCGCATCGATCTCGCTGACGTTCATGATCTCGATGGTCCTCCTCGCATCGCTGACGATCATGCTCGCACTGCACACGATCCTCGCGGAGGAGTGAGTGTCGCTCGTGGCACGGCCCCTCACCCGCCTTCGGCACCCTCTCCCCGCTTACCGCGGGGCGAGGGGCAATAAGGCTTGCGCTGCGCGAGTTTGTTGCCCTTCTCCCCGCGACGAGCGGGGAGAAGGTGCCGCAGGCGGATGAGGGGAACTCATGACACCTACTAGTGCCGTGTAACGCTGGAATCAGGTGCGTTGCTGCGAGGTTGCGATAAGACATGATTGCCTCACTCGTGGAACTCCCTGCGGATGATCGGCTGGAACTCGAACGGCGCGCCCGAAG